>Ga0315275_10000709_pt1 | contig 27730 bp, 26 predicted proteins | sample YL17G03_0_MG_FD_205557 | JGI IMG/M metagenome (GOLD analysis project Ga0315275, IMG submission 205557) | Sediment microbial communities from Yellowstone Lake, YNP, Wyoming, USA - YL17G03_0 | ecosystem: Environmental > Aquatic > Freshwater > Lake > Sediment | place: USA: Wyoming | collected...
GGCCCCTTCCCCTAACGTCAGCATGTGATAGAATCCCCCTGGCTGCGATGCTTATCGAACACCACCGCAAGACAGCGAAGCGAACCGCCCTGGCGGCGGCGGCCTTCGCCGTCCTGCTCTCGGCTGTCGCCCTGCCTTCAGCCCGCTCGGCCCTGGCCGACCCGCAGCTCGTGCGAGCCGAGCCCCCCAACGATGCGGTGCTGGGCGAAGCGCCGGCGCGGGTGGAGATGTGGTTCGATCAGCCCCTGGCCTCTGACTTTGCCGCCACCGAGGTCACCCTGGCCCTGGCGGGGGAGTCTACCGAGTTCCGGCCCCTCTACGCGGCCGTGGACCATCGCGACCCCACGCGCCTCGTCGTCAGCCCACCCCAGTCCCTGGACAAAGGCGACTACTTGATCAAGTGGCGGATAACTTCGGCTGAGGACGGCAGCGTGAGCGAGGGCGAGTACGCCTTCTCCATCGACTCGTCGGCGCCTGCGGGCTCCGCGAGCGAGGGGGGCAGCGGGCCGGACATCCTCTTCATGGCCCTGATAACGCTGGCCGGCATCGGTGGGGGCGCCTTCCTGGGCCTGCTGCTGTACCTGGCCCGGCGCGCGCTGGGCTTAGGGGGCCATCCCACTACGGAGACGACCCTCCCCGAACACCACTAGGGCCCCGAGCGGGCCCTCAGGCCATCAGCAGGCCGCCGTTCACGTCTATCGTCGCCCCGACGATGTAGCTGGCTAGGGGCGAGGCCAGGAAGGCGACCACGTTGGCCACCTCCTCCGGCGTGGCCAAGCGGCCCAGGGGGGTGTTGTCCAGCATGCGCTGGAGGCGCTCGGGGTTCATGGCCCGCACCATGGTGGTGTCTACCGGGCCGGGCGCCACGGCGTTGACGTAGATGCCGTAGGGGGCGACGTCTCTGGCCACCGCCTTGGTGAAGCCGATGAGGCCGGCCTTGGAAGCCACATAGTTGGCGTCGGTGGCGCCGCTCTTGCCGCCGACCGAGGCAATGCTCACGATCCAGCCCTCTCGCCGCGGCATCATGTGGGCTAGGGCCGCTCGCGTCATGAGGAAGGCGCCGCGCAGGTTCACGTCCAGCACCCGGTCCCACGCCTCGTCGGTCATCTCTGAGATGTGGTGGCGGTCGGCGATGCCGGCGTTGTTCACCAGCACATCGAGTTTGCCGTAGTGCTCGACCGTCCGCCGCACGGCCGCCTCAGCCGACTCGCGGCTCGTCACGTCCAGCTCGACGGCCAGCACGCTGCTCTCGCTGCTCAGCTCCCCCACCAGGCGCTCGTCCGGCTGGAGGTCGCCCAGGGCGATGTGCGCGCCCAGGGTGAGGAAGCGGCGGGCGATGGCGCGGCCGATATCACCGCTGCCGCCCGTGACGAGGACCACACGCCCGCCGATGCCCAGGTCCACAACGTCCTCCTAGAAGTAGCCCACCCTGGGGATGGCGTAGGCGGAGCGCCAGCCGGGGCTGCCGGGCTCCTTGATGTAGGGCGCCAGTTCCTCGGCGGTGCGCAGGGTGGTCTTGTCCACGGGCGGGAGCTGGCCCGCCGGGAAGCGCTCCAGGATCTCGTCTTGGAGGAGGGTGAGGTAGCGCAGGATGGCGGCCACTGCCCGCTTCCCCTTGCGGGCCTCGGCCAGTGTGGCCTTCCCCACGATGCCTTCTGGGGTGGCGTGCAGCTCCATGGCCATGTGTCCCTGCCCGTCGGCCCAGTTGCCGGGGCGGCCCAGGCCGGCGACTGCCTTGTCCAGGTGGTAGGGCGGCAGGAAGAGCTTCCCCTCGGTGTCCAGGGCGCGGCTCATGTCGACCAGTTGGGGGAAGAGGAGCAGGCCCAGGGACGTCTCCGCCTCGTCGGCGTGGACGAAATCGGTCTCGAAGGGGCCGCCGCGCTCGCGGGTGCGGAAGAACTCGCGCACGGCGCAGTGCCAGTCCAGCGCCCGGAAGATGCCGGGGAGCTGGTTCTCCATACAGAACTCCTGCACCGCCGCCTGGATGAGCCAGTAGTGGCCGTGGTTGTTCACCAGGATCTGCTTGCGGTAGCCGTCGTTCCAAAGGCCGAACATCACGTCCTTGAGCACTTCCTTGAACACCTGCGGCCGGATGATGGCCGTGCCGGGCATCCCCACGTGATGGTGGGGGTGCGAGCCGAAGTTCAGGGGCGGTAGAGAAAGGTTTGTCGGGCGGCCGCGCTTCAGGCTGTGACGACGCACGCCTTCCAGGAGGCAGGTCACCAGCAGCGTATCGAAGGCGCTCACGGTGTGGGGGCCATGGTTCTCGCAGGAGCCGATGGGGATGAAGACGAGATCGTTCTGGCGCCGGTTGGCCTCGAGCTGGTGCCGGACGGTGTTCTGAATGTAGGAGTCTTTCTCGCCCAGCTCCGGTGGCGAGGGGATGCCGTAGTCGGCCAGGACGCGGTCGACGTCCGCCTCGGGGGCCTCCCAGATCTCCTTCTTGAGGACGCCTACGGGCGTGTTCTCGAAGGCCAGCCCCACGGCGTCGTGGATGGGGAACCAGCCGTCCAACTGGTCAGACATCGCTCTCTCCTTCTAGCACCGAACCGGCTGCTGCCGCGACGGGCGGAGCTCTTGAATTAACAAATTGCTGACGCGAAACGTAGGGGCAGGGCCCTGTCCCTGCCCAGGAGGGCGCCCACGGGGGGGGCGCTACGACCGCCGGCAACGTCTCGCGTCAACAATCTCCTTCACGACCATAGGGCGGGGGCATCAACTTGGTTCTTGATGCCGCGCCCTTCAGGGCGCGGTCGTCGAAGTCCCTCTCACCGATCATGAGCCAAACACGCGGCGCTAGAACCGCGCCACCGTCACCTTGCCCTCCTCCTTGTCGGCGCGCAGGCGCTCCAGGAAGGCGGGCGTCTCGCTCAGTGCGATGCGACTGGTGATGAGGGGCGTGAGGTCCATGCCGGCCGCCATCAGGTCGAGGACATGAGGGAAGATGCCGTGCCCCGAGTGCCCCTGCGAGCCCACCAGCGACGCCCGTCGCACCTGGAACACTTCCGCCGCCAGGGGGACGGCCTGGGTGGCCCGGCCCACGACGATGATGACGCTGTTCAGGGTGCGGCCGCGCCAGAGGCACTTCACCATCTCCGGGAAGACCGCCTCGGGCGCGCCGCTGGCCTCGTAGTAGACCTTGGCTCCCTCACCGCGGGTCAGCTCCAGGATGGCTTCCGCCACGTCGACGCTGCGGGGGTCGATGACGTGGTCGGCGCCCATCTTCCGGCCCAGCTCCGCCCGCCGCTTCGACGGCTCCGAGAGGATGACCACAGATGCGCCGGCCCTCTTCAGCAAGGCTACACCAGCGAGGCCGATGGGGCCGCCGCCGAAGACCACCGCCTTGTCGCCGGGCAGGATGCCGCCGCCCCGGATGAACAGGGCGTTGTAAGACACGGACGCGGGCTCGGCGAGGCTGCCCAGGAGGAAGGCCTCTTGCTCCGGGTAGCGCTCGCGCAGCCCCTCCAGGCTCCAGACCAGGCGGGCCGGCACCCGTATGTACTCCGCCAGCGCTCCATCGATGGTGAAGCCCAGCTCCTCCAGGCGTTCGCAGTGGTTGGGGTAGCCGTCGACGCAGGCGCGGCAGAAGCCGCACCAGACCATCTCCTCGGCGGTGACGGCCTCGCCGGGCTGGAAGACCTCGCCCGTGCGCTTGTTGTAGGCCTTTTTGCCCGCCTGCACGATCTCGCCCGAGAACTCGTGGCCCAACACCACCGGGAAGGCGGTGAGCCCCGGGTAGACGATGTAGCGCTCGGCGTCGGGCTGGGCCATGTGGACATCGCTGCCGCAGATGCCACAGGCCCGCACGCGGATCAGCACCTCGTCGTCGGCGATGGGTGGCTCGGGCTTGTCGATGACCTGGGCCTGGGGGTTGCGCCAGACGGCGCTCCCCTGGTCGGTCAGCTTGCCCTCGATGTGCAGGCGCCCCGGCTGGAAGCCGGACTTGGGCGTCCACTCCGCCGATAGTGTGAGCGTCTTCATCTTGCCGCCTCCCGTCTTGTTGTTCCTCTCTGCGGGTTAGTGGTCACTGAGGCAATGAACCGACCTACGGAGCCCACTCTCGAATGTAGCGGAGGCCTTTAGGCCTCCGCTACATTCATGGGCCAACTCCCTCGACCACTCCAACCTCGAATCTGTTTGGTTCAAGACCATATTGGGGCATCAATGCCGCCCCGTTTACGGGGCGGTGTCGAATCCGCCCCTACATTTACGGGCAGACCATCACCTTCAGGCTCTGCCCCTCGGCCATCAGCTGGAAGCCCTCCAGGGCCCGCTCCAGCGGTAGCCGGTGCGATATCAGTTTCTCCACCGTCAGGCCGGGATGCTCCAGGAGCCGCACGGTCTCGCACATGACGTTGCCGGCGGCGTAGGAACCGAGGATGGTCAGTTCCTTCTCGTTGGCCAGCGCCGGCTCGATCTCCGCCAGCGCCCCTTGCGTCTGCTGGCCGAAGAGGAGGATGCGGGCGCCGGCTGCGGCCACGGCCATCGCCTTGGGCACCACCTCCGGTGGGCCGGCGGCGTCGATGACCAGCTCGAAGCCGTCGGGCACGTGGTCCGCCACGTAGTCCTGCTCCTGGCCCGGCTCGAGCACGGCGGTCGCGCCTGCGGCCTGGGCATAGGGCCAGCGGTAGGCGCTGGGCTCCACGACGGCGATCTGCTCCACCCCGGCCAGCCGGCAGACGAGGGTGAACAGGCAGCCGATGGGCCCGCCGCCGAAGATGAGCACCCGCTCACCGACGGTCGGCCGCACCTTGGCCATGGCATGGACGATGCAGCTGAGGGGCTCGAAGAACATCGCCCGCTCCAGGGGCACGCTCTCGCTCACGACGCAGAGCTGCTTGCCCGGCGCCACGTTGTACTCGGCCAGCCCGCCGTCCAGAAAGATGCCCAGCGTGGTGAAGTCGCGGCAGAGGTTGGGCCGCCCGCCGCGGCAGAACGCGCAGACGCCGCACTTGATGTTGGGGTCTACGACCACCCGGTCGCCCTCGCGGACGTGGGTGACGGCGCCGCCGACCTCCACCACCCGGCCCACGTACTCGTGGCCGAGCACTACGGGCGGCGCTGAGGGATGGCCGCCTTCCAGGATGTGGAGGTCGCTGCCGCAGATGCTGGCCGCCTCCACCTTGAGCAACACCTGCCCCTCCGCAGGCAGCGCCAGCATCTCCTCGCGGTACTTCTTGGGGACGAGCCGGTCGCGCAGCTCTGGCCTGGGCACCTCCGCCAGAGCCAGCTTGCCGTCCCCGGAATAGAGCACTGCCTTCATCGCCGACCTCTCATTACGGGGGTTTCGTCCTAGATTCTACACTCTGGGCCGTAAGGCACCAGGGCCGAGCGGTTGACACCAACCCTTCTCTGGGTGATTATCTCTCAAGGCCCACCATGGCGCCCGACTGAGAATATGATGACGCCTGAGGAAGTGCCCGCAGCCAAGCTCCGCAACGTCTGCGATGCGGCCAGCTTGGGTTTCACCAGCACGGCCGACCTGCCGGGGCTGGACACCATCATCGGGCAGGACCGAGCGGTGCAGGCCCTGGATTTCGGGCTGGGCATCCGCAACGTGGGGTTCAACGTCTACGTGGCGGGGCAGCCGGGCACCGGCAAAGTGACTGCCGTCCACACCTTCCTCGAGGGTGTGGCCAAGGACGAAGAGCGACCCAGCGACTGGTGCTACGTCCACAACTTCGTCGACTCCTATCGGCCGCGCACGCTGCGCCTGGCCGCCGGCGTTGGCCGCGGCCTTCAGCAGGACATGAAGTCGTTTGTCCAGCGGGCGCGGAAGGAGATCCCCGCGGCCTTCGAAAGCGACCAGTACTCCGCCGGCCGCGACGCCATCGGCGAGGCCCTCCAGCGCCAGCGGGAGGCACTCCTGGCGCAGCTCAACCAGAGGGCTCAGCAGGAGGGGTTCACCATCCAGGCCACGCCGTCGGGCTGGATCGTGCTGCCCATAATGGAGGGCCGCACCCTCAGCGAGCAGGAATTCCTCAGCCTAGAGACCAAGGTTCGCGAGCCCATCCGCCGGCGGCGGGAAACCTTGGAGACGGAGCTGAAGCGATCACTGAAGGAGGCGCGCACTTGGGAGAAGGATGCCAACCGGCGGCTCCAGGCCCTGAACCGCCAGGTGGCCCTGAACGTGGTCGGCGGCCTCATTGAGGATCTGCAGGAGAAGTACCAGGAACTGCCCGAGGTGGTGGGCTACCTTAATGAGGTGGAGGAGGACATTGTCTCCAACATCGACCCGTTCCTGGGTCAGCCTCAACAGCCCGAGACGCCCGGCGCGCCCCCTCAGCCCTGGGTGCAGGAGCTGGCCTTTCGCAAATACGAGGTCAACGTGGCTGTGGACCACAGCGAAACGGCGGGGGCGCCGGTGGTCATGGAGAGGAACCCCACCTACAACAACCTGTTCGGGCGCATCGAGAAGGAGGCCGTGTACGGCGCCCTCCAGACCGACTTCACCCTGGTCAGGGGCGGCTCGCTGCACCAGGCCAACGGCGGCTATCTGGTGCTGCCGGTGGAGGAGGTCCTGCGCAACCTCTTCGCCTACGATAGCCTCAAGCGGGCGATCCGGGACCGCCAGATCGTGGTAGAGGAGATGGGCGAGCGCCTGGGCTTCCTCACCACCAAGAGCCTGCGCCCAGAGCCCATCCCCCTGAACGTGAAGGTAGTGCTCATCGGCCCGCCCCATCTCTACTACCTGCTCTACCACATGGACGAGGACTTCCGCGAGCTGTTCAAGGTGAAGGCGGAGTTCGACGTGCGCATGGACCGCAATGAGGAGAACGTCCGCAACTACGTCGCCTTCGTCTGCACCCTCTGTCGCCGCGAGGAGCTGCGGCCGCTGGATGCCGGCGCCGTCGCGAAGGTCGTGGAGTACGGCTCGCGGGCGGTCGAGGACCAACAGAAGCTCAGTACTCGCTTCTCGGAGGTCGCCGACCTCATCCGATCGGCCAACTTCTGGGCCGAACGGGACGGCTCGCCGCAAGTGGCTGAGACCCACGTGCACAAGGCCATCGAGGACAAGATATACCGCTCAAACCTCATCCAGGAGCGCATCCAGGAGCTCATCCAGCGCGGCATCTTCCTGGTGGACACCACGGGCGAAGCAGTGGGGCAGGTCAACGGCCTGGCTGTCATCGAGCTGGGGGACTATGCCTTTGGCCGGCCTTCGCGCATCACCGCCAGCGTCGGCCTGGGGCAGGCCGGCCTCGTCGATATCGAGCGGGAGGCGAAGCTGGGCGGACCCATCCACACCAAAGGCGTCCTCATCCTCTCCGGCTACCTCAGCCGGCGCTACGCCTTCGACAAGCCTCTGAGCCTCTCGGCCCGCCTGGTGTTCGAGCAGAGCTACGAGGGGGTGGAGGGCGACAGCGCTTCCTGCGCCGAGCTCTTCGCTCTCCTTTCGGCTATCTCCGGCGTACCCATCCGTCAGGGCCTAGCGGTCACCGGCTCGATGAACCAGCAGGGCGAGGTTCAGGCCATAGGCGGCGTCAACCAGAAGATCGAGGGTTTCTTCGACGTGTGCCACGCCGCCGGCCTAACGGGTGACCAGGGAGTCGTCATTCCGCAGAGCAACGTTCAGAACCTGATGCTGCGCGAGGACGTGGTGGAGGCGGTGGAGCAAGGCCGCTTTCACGTCTACCCCATCCGCAGCGTTAACCAGGGCATCGAAATCCTCACCGGCCGGCCGGCGGGCGAGCGCGGGCCCGACGGCGCTTTCCCCGAGGGCACGGTGAACCACCTGGTGGACCAGCGCCTGCGCGAGATGGCGGAGCGGTTGCGCTCCTTCGCGCGGGATTCCGGCCCGCCGAGCGGGGGCCAGGCGGAGGAAGACGGAGCGAGGGGGAAGTAGGGCGGCACCATCCCGCTCATGGTTCGACGGGCTCACCATGAGCGGCTTGAGACGGGCAGTGGGGCAGTATCCCCTCCGCTCACCCTGAGCCTGTCGAAGGGGGAGCGAGGGCTCATGGTTCGACAGGCTCACCATGAGCGGCAGATGCTGGGGCAGCATAATCAACCGGGGGCGAGGCAAGGAGGAATCAATCATGGGTAAGCTGCTGGGGGCGGATGTACTTATCAAGTGCCTCCTTCAGGAAGACGTACAGTTCATCTTCGGCATCCCGGGGGCGCAGCCCCTGGGCATAACGGACGCCATCCACCGCTTCGGCCGCCGCGAGGGGCTGGACTTCATCATGACCCGCCACGAGCAGGCTGCGGCCCACATGGCCGATACTTTCTCGCGCCTCACCGGCCGGCCGGGCGTCTGCCTGGGGACAGTGGGGCCCGGGGCGGTGAACCTGGTGCCTGGGGTCTACGAGGCCTTCGTGAACAGCATCCCCATTATTGTGCTTACCTGCCAGAACCAGACCTGGCGCTCCTACCCCGACCATGGCTCCACCCAGGGGTGCAACCAGCTCGATCTCTTTCGGCCCATCACCAAGTGGAGCGCCGTCGTCTCCCACTGGAGCCGCATAGCGCCCCTGGTGCAGGAGGCCTTCCGCATGGCCCTGACCGGCCGGCCGGGGCCGGTGCACCTCGACCTGCCGGTGGATGTGCTCTTCGACGAGGGTGATGAGGAGCAGGTGCGCATCCTGCCGCCGGCCCGCTACCGGCCTACCTCTCCCGCTAGCGCCGACCCGGAGTTGGCGCGCCAAGCAGCGGAGATGCTGGCCCGCGCCCAAACGCCCCTCATCTACGCCGGCGGCGGCGCCCTGCGGGCCGGGGCCAGCCAGGAGGTTTCGCGTCTGGCCGAGTTCCTGGGCTGCCCGGTGACCACCAGCCTCACCGCTCGCGGCGCCATCCCCGAGGACGATCCCCATTACCTGATATCGATGGGATTTGGCGGCTTGGCGGCCCGCAACCAGGCGGACGTGGTGCTGGTGCTGGGCTGCCGGCTGGGCGCCTTCGACATGTGGGCCAAGCCGCCGATATGGGGCCAGCCCGACCAGCAGAAGATCATCCAGGTGGACACGGCCCCGGAGACGCTGGCCGAGAACAGGGAGGTCGACCTGGCCATCCTCGGCGATGCGTGCGCCACGGTGCGCGATATCCGCGTTGCCCTGCAGGGCATGGCCGAGCCCCGGGGCGAGAACCCGGCCCTGGCCCAGTACCGAGCGGCTCAGGCCGGCTGGCTTCAGAACTTCGAAAACCTGGCCAAGTCCGACGGCCCCGCCATCCATCCCCTGCGGGTGGTGAAGGAGGCGGCCACTTTCTTCCCCCGCGACGCCATCTGCGTGACCGATGGCGGCAACACCACCATCTGGACCCACTACCTGACCCGCATCTATGAGCCCGGCTCCTGCCTCTGGGCCGGCGATAGCGGCATGGGCGGCGGCGGCCTGCCCAAGGCCATCGCTGCCAAGCTGGTCTGCCCGCAGCGGCCCGTCTACGCCATCTGCGGCGACGGCTTCTTCATGATGAACGTCCAGGAGCTGGAGACGGCCGTCCGCCTGGGCACGAACATCGTGATGGTGGTGAACAACGACCGTGCCTACGGCATGATCAAGGCCGGCCAGGACGTCGCCCTCGGCCAGCGCTACATCGGCGTCGACTTCGCCGACGTGCGCTACGACCGCATGGCAGAGGCGGCCGGCTGGTACGGGGAACGGGTGGAGGATCCCAAGGAGATCACGGCCGCCCTCCAGCGGGCGGTGGACTCGGGGAAGCCAGCGCTCCTGGATGTTATCATCGATGGCCGGGCCAACCTGGCGCCGCCCGACTTCGCGACGGTGGTGGGCGTCTGGCTGGAAGGGATCACTATCCCCCAGTACTAGCGGCAGGAGGAGCGGCCCATGCCCGACATGCTGGTGCGCCTGTACGACCTGCCCAGCCCCGACGAGTACTACCGGCGGGCGGAGGCGGCAGGCGTCACCGTGCGGCGGGTGGAGCCCTGGGACCGCCTGCGGCTGCGCACCTTCATCGACAAGGAGTTCGGCCCCTGGTGGTCGGTGGAGGCGGAGCTGGCCTTCGCCCGTCAGCCCATCAGCGCCTTCCTGGCAACCAAGGAGCGGTCCGTCGTCGGTTTCGCCGCCTACGAGTGCACCCGCCGCGGCTACTTCGGTCCCACCGGCTTGCGGGAGGATCTTCGCGGCAACGGCATCGGCGCCGCCCTTCTTTTTAGCTGCCTGGAGTCGATGTGGGAGATGGGCTACGCCTACGCCGTCATCGGCGGCGTGGGCCCGGCGGCCTTCTACGAGAAGGTGTGCGGCGCCTTCCTCATCCCCGGCAGCGAGATTGGGATCTACGGGACGCTGACGGGGTAGCAGCACAGGCCGGTCAGAGCCCTTTCGCCCGCTCATGGTGAGCCCGTCGAACCATGAGCGGTTCAAGAAGCCCGCGCTGGCCTATGCGCCGTCGGGTAGGGGTCGTCGCCGATGACCCCTAGATCCACGCCTAGAGCGGCGGCATCTGCTCCCGGAAGCGGGGCCAGGTGTTGACACCCAGCGACAGGAACTCCTCCTCGGACTTGCGCTTGGGGTCCCACTCGTCCGGCGGGACGATGTAGACGAGGTCGTCGCAGGTCAGGCCGAAGAGGAACTTGTAAGTCCCCTTCATCTGAGCCTTGATCTCCTGGCCCAGCTTGCAGAAGAACTGCCCCGGCAGGGTCACGATCTGGGCGTCGCCTATGTCCACCACCCAGGTCTCCGAACGGACCATGCCCTTGTGCACCGGGCGCTTCAGGATGCGCAGCAGGCGCAAGATCTTGAACATCCGGTTCTCTATCGGTAGCTCCGGGTAGCTGACGCGAACGGCCAGGCTGACCTCTGCGGACATCTTCACGCTGGCCAGGGCGTCGAGGGCTGCCTTGGCGATCGCGGAGCCCAGCTTCTCGGCCTCCTCGTACGTGCGCAGGCCCTTATCGTCGTGACGGTCTTCGATGCTCTGACGGGGGTAGAGGTCTCCCTGCGCCCCCACAAACAAGATGGCGGTGCCGCCCCGCTCCCGCTCCAGGTCGCGCCGCAGATAGGCGGGGAAGTCGGCCGTGATCAGGCTGTTGCGGCCGCCCAGCACGTCCACGTGGCAGGCGGAGTTCACCAGCACGGCGATGGTGCCGCCGGCATCGGCCTCCAGCAGCATCACCTCTATCCCCTCATCCACCGGCCCGCTCTCCGGATTGCGGACGTTTCTGACGGTATCCGGCACCACTGTGCTGGCGAAGCCGATTCGGGCCGGCACCAGGCCCTGAACGGCCTCCACCACCGCGTCCGACGCCTGCTCGCGCACCATCTCCTTGTACTTGCGGGGCACCCCACCGTAGGCGCCGGTCGTATCGGGTGACGAATGGGTGTGAATGGTGCCCACGGCGACCATCACGTCGTGGCGCCCCAGCTTTTCCTGGGCCTGGGCGCGGATAGCCTCCATCTCGCTGTGATCGAATGAGATGAAGTCCAGAGCGACGAAGGCTAGGGTGGTCTGGTCGTCGCTGAGAGCAAGGCAGCGGGCGTAGATGTCGTCGTGGACGCCCGTGGACTTGCGATGGCCCCAGGGCAGGAACACCGGTCCGTATCCGGCCAGGAAGAGGTTCCCCCGCGGGGTGATGATGCGCTTGGCGGCGCCGGCCTTCAGCGTTGGCATGCTTGTACCTCCTGATCAGGAGCGCGGGTACTCGAACACGACCTTGATGGCATGGGTGCGCGGCTGCTCCAGGGCTGTCAGCAGCGCCTCGCGGTAGCGGGAGAGGGGAAAGCGATGGGTGATAATCCCATCGAAGTTCAGCTTCCCCTCCTGGAGCCACTTGATGATCAGCTCGAAGGTGAGGATCCGCTGTCCCTCCCACTCCTCCGCGCCGTAGGCGATGACGCCCAGCAGGTCCACCTCGTTGAACCAGACGGGCGTCAGGTCGATGTGCATCGGCGCCAGGTACACGCCCACTATGATCACGCAGCCGCCTGCTCGCGTCCAGCGCAGGGCGTCGCGAACGGTCTCGGGCCTGCCCACAGCGTCGTACACCTGGTCGAAGCCCCCCAGGATGATCCGGTTGCCGAACATGCCGCTCAGCAGGTGACCGCCGGTGAGGCGTGCCACCTCCCGGTAGGTATCCTGGCCCAGCATAATGACATGCTCAGCCCCCAGCTTGCGTGCCATGTCCGCCTGCCATTGGAACTGGGCCAGGGCGGCGATCTGGCAGCCGGGCTGCACCGCGCGGATGGACTGGATGGTCATCAGGCCCTGGGTGCCGCAGCCGATGACCAGCACGCGGTCGCCGGGCTTGGCCGGGCGGCGCAGGGCGGCCCGCGTACCTGAGCCGCAGGGCTCGATGAGGACGGCCTGCTCGTCGGTGATGTCATCGGGGATCTTCAGCAGGCAGCCGGCCAGGGTCACGCATTCTTCGCTCCAGCCGCCGCCGATGGCGCCGTCCTCGGCGATCGGGTCGGCCAGCGCTTCGCAGCGATTTGTGTGACCCTCAGCGCACTGGCGGCAGGGTGGCTGGCGGCCGCTGACCAGGCAGTTGCTGCCGCCGCGATACTGAACCACGCGATCGCCAACCTTGAGCTCCGTCACATCGGCTCCCACCTCCACGACCTCGCCCACGATCTCGTGGCCCATGTAGATGCGGTCTCGGCGGCCGGGCAGGGCCGCCGGGGCGATGCGCAGGTCGCCCTGCGCCTGGACGAAGTGGAGGTCGGAGCCGCAGATGCCCGCGAGGCGGTTGCGGATCTTGACGTAGCCCGGCCCGGGCAAGCGTGGAGAAGGGATCTCCACCTCTCGGAGTGGGGCCAGCGGGCCGAAGAAAGCGTTCTTGGAGAAGCGCGCCAGAGCTCGTGTTGCCAGCATGCGCTCTGGTTTGATGTCGATGTACAGCGCTTTCATGAGACCGCCCTTCCCCGCAACCAGCGGAGGTTCGCCGATGCCCCGTCGCTGTCGGCTGGCCGAGGAAAACATAGCGCTTGCTAAGAAAAGCGTCAAGAGCCAGGTGGGTCAGAGGCGGAAGGCGCGCTTCCACTCAGATAGGTTGACGGCGAACCTACGCCAATGCTATAAATGTGCAAATGCGCACAATGTGGTCGTTCCGTCGGCTGTCCGCCGCGACGACTGCCTAGGACCAGGGGTAGAACTTGGCGAGAGTCTCTCGGAGGGCGCGGGCCACTCGCATCCCCGAAGTGGTGGTCGATCGGCTGCCCCTTTACGCCCGCGCGCTGGCCATCCTCCAGACCGAAGGGCAGGAGGTGGTGAGTTCGGCGGAGCTGGGCGAGCGCCTGCGGGTGACTCCGGCTCAGATCCGCAAGGACCTTAGCTACTTCGGCCGATTCGGCAAGCAGGGGAGCGGCTACAACGTGGAGCGGCTGCTGGAGCAGCTACGGCTGATCCTGGGGCTGGACCAGCAGTGGCGCATGGCGCTGGTGGGCGTCGGCAAGCTGGGCCGCGCCATCCTGGAGTACGGGGGCTTCGCGCCCCAGGGCTTCGTTATCACCCAGGCCTTCGACGCGAACCAGGAAGTAGTAGGACAGAGGATGGGTGACATCATTGTGCGGCATGTGAACGAATTGGAGGAATCCCTGGCGAGGGACCCGGTGGACATCGGGGTCGTGGCCGTGCCCGCTTCCGCCGCTCAGAAGGTCATCGACGCGCTGGTGAGGTGCGGCATCAAGGCCATCCTCACCTACGCTCCGATACCGGCCCAAGCGCCCCACGATGTGGAGCAGCGTCGGGTTGACCCGATGATCCAGCTCCAGAGGATGACCTTCCGGCTCAAGGAGCTGAAGCCGCCGCCCAAGCCCCCGAGCTAGTAACCCCCCAGGAAGTCCCCTTCCGGCGGCTGGGATCGCCGGATCAGGTCCAGGTGCTCCAGAGCGACGCCTGCTCCGACGGCTACGCACTCCATTGGGTTTTCCGCCGCCGAACAAGGGATGCCGATCTCCTGGACGATGAGGCGGTCCATGTTGCGCAGGAGGGCGCCGCCGCCGGTAAGGACGATGCCGCGGTCCACCACGTCCGAGCACAGCTCGGGGGGCGTGCGCTCCAACACCGAGCGAATGGCACCCAGGATGGCGGCCAGCGGATCCAGCAGGGCCTGAGTGATCTCCTGCGAGGTGACGGTGATGTTCTTGGGCAGGCCAGTGATCTGGTCGCGGCCGCGGACATCGGTGGTCAAGTCCTCCTCCAGCGGCAGGGCGCTGCCCACGGCGATCTTCACCTCCTCGGCGCTGCGGTCCCCGATGAGGAGGTTGTGGCGGCGCTTGACATAGTTGGCGATGGCCTCATCCAGGCGGTCGCCGGCCACCCGCACCGACTCGCTGACCACGATGCCGTACATGGAGATGACCGCGGCCTCGGAGCGGCCGCCGCCGATGTCCACCACCATGTGGCCCCGCGGCGAGCCCACCGGCATGCGCGCGCCGATGGCGGCGGCCAGGGGCTCCGGCACCAGATTAGCCGGACGGCGGGCGCCGGCGGCTTCGGCGGCGTCGCGCACCGCCCGTTGCTCGACGCTGGTCACGCCCGCCGGTATGCAGACCATCACCTCCGGCTTGATGAAGTTGAGGCGGCCCACCACCTTGCCGATGAAGTAGCGCAGCATGGCCTCGGTGGTCAGGTAGTCGGCGATGACGCCGTCACGCATGGGGCGGATCACGGAGATGGCCGCTGGCGTGCGGCCCAGCATGTCCAGGGCGTCGCCGCCCACGGCCACGATGCTGTTGTCGCGCTGGGCCACCGCCACCACTGAGGGCTCCTTGATGACGATTCCCCGCCCCCGGACATAGATCAGCACGTTGGCCGTGCCCAGGTCTACTCCTATCCTTTTGCCAAACATGCCCTCATCCCCCAACCCGAGGATTCGGGGGAAACGCTACTCCGCGTGGATGACGGCTCCTACGCTCCGCAGCTTCTCGTCGATGCGCTGATAGCCGCGGTTCAGGTGATAGATGTCGGATATCTCAGTGCGGCCGCGAGCGGCCAGCGCCGCCAGCAGCAGCGCGGCGCCCGCGCGGATGTCCAGGGCGCGGACGCTGGTGCCGATGAGGGGTGTGGGGCCGCTAATGATGGCGGTTGTGCCCGTCGATACCACCTCCGCCCCCATTTTGCGCAGCTCGCTGACGTATAGCAAGCGGTTGTCGAAGACGCGCTCGTGGACGTAGCTAACACCGGTCGCCTGGGTGAGCAATGCGGCCATGGGCGCCTGGAGGTCGGTGGGAAGGCCGGGATAGGGCACGGCCTGGATGCTCACGGCCTGCAGCTCGGACGGGCAGCATACGCTCAGACTCGCCTCGTCCTCGTCCACGCGGGCGCCGGCCTCCCGCAGCTTGGCCACCAGCGACTGCAGGTGCTGGGGCATGCCTCCGTCAATGCGCAGCTCGCCCCCAGAGATGGCGGCGGCGATGGCGAACGTGCCCGCTTCGATGCGGTCAGGTATGACGGCGTGGCGGGCGCCGTGCAAGGTCTCCACTCCTTCGATCTCGACCGTGTGGCCGCCGGCCCCGTGAATGCGAGCGCCCATCTTGTTCAGTAGCTCCGCCAGCCCCACGATCTCGGGCTCGGCGGCGGCGTTGATGATTACGGTGGTGCCCTTGGCCAGAGTGGCCGCCAGCATCACGTTCTGGGTCCCCAGCACGCTGGGATAGTCCATGAAGATGCGGGCTCCGCGCAGGCCTCCTTTGGCCTCCACCGCGAACTTCTCCCCCTGACGGCGAACGTCCGCCCCCATGGCGGCGAATCCCGCCAGGTGCACGTCGATGGGCCGCTGGCCGATGACGTCGCCGCCGGGCGGGGGGCAGGCCGCCTGTCCGAAGCGGGTCAGCAGCGGGCCCATGACCATGAAGCTGGCCCGCAGGCTCTCTACGAACTCGCTGTTGGGGGAGGTGGAGGTCACCCGGCCGGCGTTCAGGCGCAGGGACGAGGCCGACAGGCGTTCGGCCTCTACGCCCAGGTCTTCCAGAATGCGGGACATGTAGGCGACGTCGCCTATGTCGGGGAGGTTCTCCAAGTAGCAGTCGTCGGCGGCCAGGAGGACGGCGGCCATGGCAGCCACGGCGGCGTTCTTGGAGCCGCTGACCGCGACGCTGCCCCGCAGCGGGTGTCCCCCTTCGACGACAAAGCGTTCAGCCATAGTGCCTGTCTATAGTAGCAGAGCGAAGAGAAGGAACCTAGAGGCGAGGTGGCCGGGTTTGACCCGCGTTGCTACGCGCCGGCGGATCACCCCTGACCTGGCGGCGGGCCAGACGGCCCCGCCGGGCGGCGGCGACGGCGCACCATCTCCGCCGCCTTCAAACGCATGAGGGCCCACTTGAGGGCAGCCTCCGCCTGCGCGACGTCGCCGGCGGCCTCGCGGGCGGCGAGCTGCTCCTGGGCGCGGCGGCGAGCCTCCTCGGCCCGCGCCACGTCGACCTCCTCCCCCCGCTCGGCGGCGTCGGCCAGGATGGTCACGCGATTGTCGCGCACCTCGATGAAGCCGCCGGTGATGGCCATGGCCACCTCTTCGCCGCCCTTGACCACGCGCAGGACGCCGGGCTGGATCATGGTGAGCAGCGGCGCGTGCAGGGGCAGAACGCCCAGCTCGCCCGCGACGCCGGGCACGATGAGCTCGTCCACCTCCTGCTCGGAGTAGACCAGCCGCTCGGCGGTGACGATATCGACGTTCAGCTTAGGCATGTCGCTCCCTTAGGCCTTCGCCTCCGCCTCCATCTTTTCGGCCTGCTCGGCGGCCTCTTCGATGCCGCCCACCATGTAGAAGGCCTGCTCCGGCAGGTGGTCCCACTTGCCCTCCAGCAGCTCCTTGAAGCCGCGCACCGTCTCGCGTATCGGCACGTACACGCCGCTGCGCCCGGTGAAGGCCTCGGCCACGAACATGGGCTGGGAGAGGAAGCGCTGGATCTTGCGCGCCCGCATCACCGTGAGCTTGTCCTCCTCCGATAGCTCCTCCAGGCCCAGGATGGCGATGATGTCCTGGAGGTCGCGGTAGCGCTGTAGGACAACCTGCACGCCGCGGGTAGTCTCGTAGTGCTCCTCGCCCACGATGCGCGGGTCGAGGATGCGGGAGACGGAGGCGAGGGGGTCCACGGCAGGGTAGATGCCCATCTCAACGATCGCACGGTCCAGGGCGACGACGCCGTCCAGATGGCCGAAGGTGGTGACGATGCCGGGGTCGGTGTAGTCGTCGGCGGGGACGTAGATGGCCTGGAAAGAGGTGATGGAGCCCTTCTTGGTGGAGGTGATGCGCTCTTCCAGAGCGCCAATGTCCGTGGCCAGGGTGGGCTGGTAGCCCACGGCCGAGGGCATGCGCCCCAGGAGGGCGGAGACCTCCATGTTGGCCAGGATGTAGCGGTAGATGTTGTCGATGAACAGGAGGACGTCCTGGCCCTCCACGTCGCGGAAGTACTCGGCCATGGTCACACCGGTGAGGCCGACGCGAGCGCGCACGCCCGGCGGCTCGTTCATCTGGCCGAAGACCAGCACCGTCTTCTCCATAACGCCCGTGGCCTGCATCTCGACCCAGAGGTCGTTGCCTTCGCGGGAGCGTTCGCCGACGCCGGCGAAGACGGAGGTGCCGCCGTGCTCGCGGGCGATGTTACGGATGAGCTCCATGATGATAACGGTCTTGCCCACACCGGCGCCGCCGTAGGCGCCCACTTTCCCGCCCCTGGTGAAGGGGCAGATAAGGTCGATGACCTTGAGGCCCGTCTCCAGGACCTGGGGCGTCGTCTCCTGCTCCACCAGCGGAGGTGGCGAGCGGTGGATGGGCCAGTACTGCTCGGCCTTCACCTCGCCCAGGTTATCGATGGGCTCCCCCAGGACGCTGAACAGGCGGCCCAGGGTGGAGGGGCCCACCGGCACCTGGATGGGGGCACCCAGGTCCTCGGCGGGGGCGCCGCGGCGCATGCCGTCGGTGCTGCCCATGGCCAGGCAGCGCACCCAGTTGTTGCCCAGGTGTTGCTGGACCTCCGCCACGATCTTGGTGCCGTCCACCGCTATCTCCACGGCGTTGTAGACGGACGGTAGCTCCTCGCCGGGGAACTCCACGTCCACCACCGTACCAATGACCTGCACAACCCTTCCCTTAGCCATGGCTTCTCCCCTATTCGGCCGCCGTTGCGGCCCTCCATCCGTCCCTAAGCTTGCTTGTCAGTTCCTCCCGACCGCCAGGGTCGGCCAGGAGCACCTTTAAGCGCCGCCAGACGTGGTTACACTGGGCCTCGCCGGTGATCCGGCGCAGGATGAGGTGCGCCTGCTTGCGGTTGGGCTTGGTGGGCTCGATGCCCGCGTCCTGCAGGAGGTCGTCCAGGTGACTCACGTAGCAGCTCACCTGCCTCACCTCTTCTGCCTCAGGATCTCGGCGCCGCCCACCAGCTCCAGCAGCTCCTTCGTGATGGACTCCTGGCGCACCTTGTTATAGGTGAGGGTGAGATCGTGGATCATCTCGTTGGCGTTGTCGGTGGCGCTGCGCATTGCCACCATGCGGGCCGATTGCTCGCTGGCCTTGGCGTCCAGCACTGCTCCGTACACCTGGCGTTCGATGTAGCGGGGCAGCAGTTCGGCCAGGACCGCCTCGCGCGTCGGCTCGTAGATGTAGTCGATGGCCCAGGTGGCCGAGTTCACAGGCGGCTCCACGGGCAGCAGCTTGAGCACCTCCGGCCGCTGCACCATCGTGTTCACAAAGAGCGGATAGACCAGGTAGACCTCGTCGGAGACGCCGGCGATGTAGTCCTGGATGGCGATCTGGGCGATGGGACGCACCTCATCGTAGGTGGGGTAGTCCGGCAGACCAACGATCTCGCCCACTATGGGCGAGCCTGCGCGGCGGAAGAAGTCCCGTCCCTTGCGGCCGATGCAGATCAGGCGGGCGGGGATCCCCCGCTCGACGATGAAGGAAGCGGCGCGCCGGTTGACGGTGCTGGGCAGGCCGCCGCACAAGCCGCGGTCTGGAGTGATGAGGATGACATCCACGGCCTGGGCCTGCCGCCGCTGGAGGAGGGGGTGGATGGTCTCCGGGTCCTGGAAAGGCAGCGTCTCCGCCAAGTCTCCCAGCACCCAGCGGATCTTCTCGGCGTAGGGGTGGCCGGCCAGGGCGTTGTTCTGGGCCCGCCTCATCTTGGAGGCGGCCACCAGCTCCATGGCCTTGGTGATCTTGGCCGTGTTCTGGACGGTGCGGATACGGCGTCGGATCTGGCGCAGGGTTGCCATTAGGGCTCTCCGCACCCCAGGCTAAAGCCTGAGGCATGCCATAGCCTCTCGATGCCCCAGCCTTCAGGCTGGGGTGTTGAAGGACGGCTCTGGATGGTGCGTGGGTCCTCCCCTTCCCCAGGCAGATCTAAAGGTCTGCAGCTACGACGCGGTACACACATAGAGTCGTAGCTGCAGGGCTTCAGCCCTGCTCTTCTTCGAGCGCTCTCATTGACAGCCGTCATCGCTAGTACGGCACCGTCTCCTTGAACTGGCCGATGGCCGCCTTGAGCTTCTCCTCGGTCTCCGGTGTGATCTGCTTCTGATCTTCGATTTCGCGACCGATCTCGGGGTGGTTGCTCTCCATGTAGCGGTGGAAGGCGGTCTCGAACGATGGCACCTTGGCCACCGGCAGGTCGTCCAGATAGCCGTTCACCGCCGCGTAGAGGATCTCCACCTGCTGACGGAGGGGCATGGGCTCGTACTGGGGCTGCTTCAGCACCTCGGTGAGGCGCTGGCCTCGCTCCAGCTGGCGGCGGGTGGCCACGTCCAGCTCGCCGGTGCCGAACTGGGCGAAAGCCTGCACCTCGCGGAACTGCGACAGGTCCATTCGCAGGCGGCCGGCCACCTGACGCATAGCTCGCCTCTGGGCGGTGCCGCCCACCCGCGACACCGACAGGCCGACGTTGATGGCCGGCCGGATGCCGGCGTTGAACAGGTCGGTCTCCAGGTAGATCTGGCCGTCGGTGATGGAGATGACGTTGGTGGGGATGTAGGCGGACATGTCGCCGGCCTGGGTCTCGATGATCGGCAGGGCGGTCAGGGAGCCGCCGCCGTGCTCGGGGGCCAGCTTGGCCGCCCGTTCCAGGAGACGGCTGTGCAGGTAGAAGATGTCGCCGGGGTAAGCCTCGCGGCCGGGGGGTCGTCGCAGCAGCAGCGATATCTGGCGATAGGACCAGGCGTGCTTGCTCAGGTCGTCGTAGACAACCAGGGCGTCGCCGCCCTTCTCCATGAACTCCTCGCCCATGGCGCAGGCCGCATAAGGCGCCAGGTACTGGATGGCCGCCGGGTCGGTGGCGTTGGCCGCCACCACGATGGTGTGAGCCATGGCCCCGTGCTGCTCCAGCGTTGCCACCACCTGCGCCACCTTCGACGTCTTCTGGCCGATGGCGCAGTAGATGCAGATGAGGTCGCCGCCCTTCTGGCTGACGATGGTGTCCAGGGCGATGGCCGACTTGCCGACGGAGCGGTCGCCGATGATGAGCTCGCGCTGGCCGCGGCCGATGGGGATCATGGAGTCGATGGCCTTGATGCCGGTGAGCACGGGCGTGTCCACGCTCTTGCGCATCACCACGTTGGGGGCGATGCGCTCCACGGCGCGAGTCTTGTCGCGAGAGATGGGGCCCTTGCCGTCCAAAGGATTGCCCAGTGGATCCACCACCCGGCCGACAAGGGCCTCGCCTACGGGCACCTGCACGATGCGGCCGGTGGCCCGCACCTCGTCGCCCTCGCGGATCTTGGTGTGATCGCCCAGGATCATGGCGCCGACGGTGTCCTCCTCCAGGTTTAGGGCCAGGCCCATGATGTCTTCGGGGAACTGGAGGATCTCGTTGTACATGGCGCCCTGGAGGCCGTGCACGCGGGCGATGCCGTCGCCGGACTCCACCACCGTCCCCACGTCCACCGCCGCCACCTGCACGCCGAACTGTTCGATCTGCTGGCGAATGATGGAGGTTATCTCTTCTGGTCGTACCGCCATAACGCTTCTCCTACGTCACACCCGTCAATTTAGGCCTCGCTGGTCTCGATGCTGCGCCGCCAGGCAAGGATATCGGCGCAGTGCTCTTCCTCATGGGCATACGTGCATTCGGGCAGCCAGTGCCGCACGGGTACGGGGCCGGCGTCTGTGCCCAGCCGCTCGTCGCTGAGCGAATCGAGCCCGACCAGGATTCGTCCCTGCACTGCTTCCAGCCGGCGCATGACCTCCGCCAACGCCAGGCCGGCATAGCGCTCGTGAGCGCTGGCGTTCCAGGCCTCCAGTTCCTCCTCGTTGGTTATCCGGGCGAAATCTTGAGGACGGCCCGCGGCCAGCAACTCCAGGCGCGTGGCCGCTTCCTCGTCCCAGGCCAGGATGTGGGCGAGAACGTCTCGCACCGACCACCGGCCGACGGCGGCCGGGCGGGCCATCTCGTCCTCCGACAGGCCGTTCAGGGCCGCTAGGAGCTTGCCCCGCTCGCGGGCCAGGCTCTCGCGTGCGTCTTCCCTCGTCAGAGCCATCCCAACCCCGTTCCTAGCGCTCCTGGCCGGCCAGACTTCGCCTCAGGGCCAGGAGCTTGCCGCGGGTACTGCCATCGATGACCTTGTCGCCAATGCGGGCCACCAGGCCGCCCACGATGTCCGGCTCCACCTCCAGGTGGGCGATGACCTGCATGCCGGACATTTCGCCCAACCGCTTCTCCACCGCCTGACGCTCAGCATCGCTCAGGGGGACAGCGGTGACCACCGTGGCATGGGCGATGCCGCGATGCTCGTCCACCAGCCCCAGGTAGGCCTCGGCGATCTGGGGAGCGAGGCCGGCCCGCCCTTTGGCCACCAAGAGCCGGGCCAGGTTCATGGCCTGGGGGTCGATCCCGGCCAGCGTCGCCTCCAGCAGGCGATAACGCTCGGTCAGAGGCACCTTGGTGTTGGCCAGAAGCGCCAACGCCTTGGCGTCGCCCATCACCGCGGCGATGAGCCGAAGGTCGTCCGACCAGCGGTCCAGGGTACCGCGCTCAAGGGCGACCTCGAAGGCCGCCCGCGCATACCGTTTGGCGGCAGTGTCGCGGATCATTGGGCTGGTTCGGACGGGGAAGCGGGCTTCTCGCCGTCGCCGGCCAGGGCCGATTCCGCCAGCGTCTCATCAATGAGGCGCCGGTGGGCCTGACGGTCCAGCGATTGGTTGATGACCTTCTCGGCGGCGGTAATGGTGAGATCGGCGAACTCCCGCCGCAAGTGAGCGATGGCGCTATCCCGCTCGAGCTGGATCTCGCCGCGGGCGCGGGTCAGGAGCGCTTCGGCGTCGGCGCGGGCTTGCTGCCGTGCCTCCTCCTGGATGCGCGCGGACACCTGCTGAGCCTGGCCGATGAGGGCCTGGCCCTCCTGGCGCGACCGTTCCATCTGGGCCTCCACGTCCTCCTCGGCGCGGGTCAGGCGCTCCTTAGCCTGCTCGGAGGCCTCCAGCCCCTCCTGGATGCGGCGCCGCCGTTCGTCCAGGTACTTCAGCAACGGCTTATAGGCCAGCAGGTACAGCACCACCAGGAGGATGGTGAAGTTGATGATCTGGGCCAGCAGGCTCGGCAGATTGATGCCCAGGCTCTTCAGCCCGTTGACAATCCCCGCAAGATACAGAGGCTCCATGGCTTGCTCTCGATCCCAGCCTGCCTAGAACACGAAGCCGATCATCACCGCCGTCACGAGAGCGTAGATGCCGATGGCCTCGGCGAAGGCCAGGCCCAGGATCATGTTCACCTGGATGGCCGGCTGAGCCTCGGGGTTGCGCCCCAGGGCCTCCATGGCCCGTCCTACCAGGTTGCCGATAGCTAGGGCTGGCCCGAACGCGCCCAGGCCCATGGCTATGCCCGCCGCAATGTACTTGATGCCAATGTCGGTCACCCCCGTATTGGTGCCCTGAGCGACGTAGCGGGCGGCTGCCTCCAAGGGCGGCATTATCGCGAGGATTATCTCCATCTAGTGTCCTCCTTCTGCTAAGGCTCCACTTTTCTCGTCATGTCTGGACGGCCTCCGGCGCGTGACCCGCCGCCTCGGCCTCCTCGTGGGCGCCGCCGTGGGCTACCGCCATCATCCCGAAGACCAACGTGAGGGCGGCGAAGATGAAGGCCTGCATAACGCCCACCAGTATCTCCAGGAAGTAGAAGGGAAGGGTCAGAATCAGCGGGAAAAGGAACGTGAACATGAGGATGACCACTTCCCCGGCGAACATGTTCCCGAAGAGACGGAAGGTGAAGCTGACCAGCCTCACCGTCTCGGAAATAAACTCCAGGAAGCCCACAAAGGCATCGATGACTCCTTGGAAGACCTCACCGAAGTTTAGATGCCCCAGGCCTCGGAAGATCCCCCCCAAGTTGACGAATTTGCCGCCGTAAGTACGAAAGCCCAGCGTGGAGATGCCCCAGAACTCCACGAAGATGGCCGACATGATGGCCAGGGCCAGGGGCGTGTTCAGATCGGTGTTGATGCTCCGCAGGAAGGGCTTAAGCTCCCCCACGAAGTTGCCCTTGTCCTTCTCTTCCTCCGCCTTCTGAGCCGCCTGCGGGTCCTCCTTGTCGATGGTGTCGCCCTTCCAGTGACCGGGCCCGGAGAGAGTGGTGTAGGTGAGAGGGAGCGGCCCCACATCCACCTGCTTCATGACGAAGCCGTGCTCCTCTTCCTGGCCCAGGCCGATGACATTGAAGACGGGAGTGAGGGAGAACCAGTTGCCGATGAGGACGAAGAAGAAGATAGTGGCCACCACCGGGAAGAAGCGGCGCCCGTTCTTCTCGCCCGCGATGCCGGTGACCACATTGTAGAACCCTTCCAGGACGGCCTCCAGGACGTTCTGCGGCCCCCGCGGCACCAACTCCCAGCGACGGGTCATCAGGAAAACGCCAACGACAATCAGGGCCACAACGATCCAGGAAGTGATGATGGTGTTGGTGACGTTGACGATGCCGAAGGAGAAGAGAGTCTCCGGCTTGAGGGCGATGTGAGGTGTGGGGCCGCGCAGGAACACCAATCCTGCCACCATGAGCACCAGGGCTGGGATGACGATTCGCCAGGTGCGTCCCATCACCTATCCCTTCGCCGCGGTCGGCGCAAGCCCAACTCCTCGAGCAGTAGCATGTACCCACCCACGAAGGCCAGCGCAAGCCCTAGAAAGAGGCCGATGAGGGTGAAGACGGGCTTCACATCCAGGAGCTGGTCGAGCAGCAGGCCACCCACGATGCCGAACACTATGCAGAACGCGAAATACCAACCGATGCCGATCAGTCGTGCGGCTGGTGGCAGCCCGCCCACCTGGGCTTCTCCTCCCGTTCAGGACGGAGGTGCAGCCGCCGTCGCACAGGGGGCCTCTGGCCCGCCGAGGGGCTCCGGCCGCTGCTTGTGAACCGCATCACTATTCGTATCACTATTTCCTCATACGTTCAAGACTCTGATTAGCCCAATAGGCCCGCCTGTGCCGGCCCCGCCGCGTAAAATTGCCCCAAGCAGGGCTTGGGGCAGGCAGCCGTTCTCGGGAGGACTGCGGTCAGGACGTGCCGCCGCGCTTTTCGAAGTCCTCCATGTCCAGGCTCTCGATGAAGTCGCGGAAGGGGGAGAGCTTCTGCAGTTCCTCCTCCTTGACCTCGGATCGCCCTTCGCCCTCTGCTTTCTCGTCCCCGGTCTCCTGATCGAGGCGGACCCCCGCCTTCTCCAGCACCGTCTCCTCGGCGAAGATGGGCGCCTGCACGCGCACGGCCAAGGCGATGGCGTCGCTGGGACGGGAGTCGATCTCCAAGGTGCGCCCGTTCACGTCCATGATGATGCGGGCGTAAAACGTGTCGTTGGCCAGATCGTTGACCACGATGTACTGGACGTTGCCACCGAAAGCATCGATGACGGAGCGCAGGAGGTCATGGGTGAGGGGCCGTGACACCGCCACGTCTTGCAGCCGCACGGCGATGGCGTCGGCCTCGGCCGGCCCGATCCAGATGGGGAGGTAGCGGTCGGACTCCTTCTCCTTGAGGATGACGACCCGCTGGTAGTTCATCAGGCTCACCCTGATGCTTTCGATGACCATTTCGATCACACTACCACCTCACTCCGGCCAACGCGCCCTTAATTCTAGCTTTTCGCCTTCCTTGGTGTCAATCGCGATACGAAGCTGGCCGCCCCCAGCGGCGGCCGCCCACGCCGGCCGGCGAACCATCCGTGGGCAGGTGCCTTTCTTCGGCACGGCGGGCCAAGATCGCGCTGGCCACCCCTGCCGCTGACACCAGGAGGCCTATCAAGGCCAGCACCCAGCTTATTCCGACCACGTCGGTGATTGCGCCGATGGCCAGCAGAGGCAAGAGGGAGAAGAAGTTGGCGGATACGATCTGGGTGGTGAAGATGCGGCCCCGCATCTCGGCGGGGGCTCGCTCATGGAGGATAGTCTGGGCCGGGGCATTGAGCAGGGCGTAGCTGAGGCCCATGGGGAAGGCGAAGACCATGGTCAGGGTGACCAGTATTCCCAGGCCGGCGACGCCGTCGGGGGTCAGGATGTGGGTCCACTCCAGCGCGGCCGCCAGGGGCTCCACGAGGGCCAGGGCTACCAGACAGAGGGCGATGCCGGTCAAGCCCACGGTCACCACCCGCTCCCGGCCGATACGATTAGCGAACCAGGAGATGAACCGCAGCCCCACCAGGGCGCCCACGCCTGTAGGAGCGAAGACGTAAGCGGCGTTATCGGGCGGGACACCCAGGGTGTCCTTCATGAAGCGGGGGATGAGGATGGCGAAGAGCAGGACCAAGGTGCTGCTAAGGGTAAGCTGCACCAGGGCCATCACTGAGTCGAGGTCGCCGCGCAGGGCGTGCCAGGCCTTGCGGAAGTCCTCCGGGATGCCGCCGAAGAGGGGGCCCTCCCACTTGGCCTTCCGTCGCGCCTGGTCGCCGGGGTGGAGGAAGGAGGAGAGGCCACCGGCCAGCACAAAGAAAGCGCCGGCCAGGATGAACATGCCGTCCGGACCGGCCGGCTTCAGCACCGCCGGCGCCAGGAAGACGATGCCCGCGAACTGGGCGCTGGTGAGGGTGAAGTTGTAGAGCGTGTTGGCGGTCATCAGTCGGTTCTTGGCCACAAGGGTGGGGATTAGGGCCACCACTGCCGGGTTGAAGAACTGGCTGGCAGCGGCGAAGACCAGGATCAGGCCGTAGATGGCCCACACGTCCGAGTGGAAGAACAACAGACCCAAGCAGGTGGCGGCACGGATGAAGTTGGTGACCGTCAGGACGCTCTCTTTGCGCCAGCGATCCAGCAGCACTCCCACGGGCATGCCAAACAGGGTGGAGGGCACGATGAAGAAGAAGACCAGCAAGGTGGTATGGATGGTCGAACCGGTGAGGTCGAGGACGACTACCAGCAGGGTGAAGAGGAGGGCGTACTGAGCGGTCTGAGCCAGAGCCTGATTGACCCACAAGGCCGCGAAGCGGCGATCGGCCAAGAGGAGGCCGGTGCTTCGCGGCGGCAGGAACTCCGAGTCGTCGGCGCCGTTCATGACGCTGTCCGGGCTAAGCTCTCCGCCTGGGGGCCGACGCGCAGGCGGCTGTAGACGGCGGCCGCCACGACGGCCAGGGTCACCAAGATGATAACGATTCGGGCGCTTACCAGCTCGGCCAGGCCACCGACGATGAACAGGGGGATGATGGAGGCGACGCTACCTAGCATCATCTGGGCGGCGAAGATGCGCCCCTGCATCTCCGCCGGAGCGCGCTCGTTTAGGACGGCGCGGGCCGCGACGCTGACCAGGGAGAAGGCGAAGCCCAGGGGGATGGCCAGGGCCATGGCCACCGTGGCGTTGAGGGAAAGGCGGCTCCACTCCCAGATGTCGGCTAGGTAGCTACCCTGCGATTCGAAGAGATTGGCCCACTCCTCGACGAAGCCCAACGCGGCCAGGCAGGCCACGAAGGACACGAAGCCAATAGTCACCACGCGGTCGCTGCCGATGCGAGCGTCCAGCCAGGGGACGAGCCGCAGCCCCAGCAGCAGCCCCAGGCCCGCAGGGGCGAAGACGAAGGCCGCGTTGTCCACCCGCGTGCCCAGGACATCGTCCACGTAGTGGGGGATAAGTACGGCCAGCACCAAGACGGCAGTCGTGACCAGCGTGAGCTGGACGAGGGCGTTGTAGGCCACGTTGTCCGCCATCAGGAAGCGCCAAGCCTGCTGGAACTGCTCGGTCAGGGTGCCCGGCGAGGCGGCCTCCGCCTGAGGCGGACCGACCAGGGGCTGAGCGGCCTGCTGTCGGGGCCGCGACGCCAGGTGCCCCAGCGAGAGCACAGCTACCGCCGCCGCGGCGAAGAGCACGGACGTCACTGCGAACAGCGGCTTTTCGCCCACCGTCTTCATGGCAACCGGCGCCAAGAAGAGCATTCCCACCCCCTGGGCGATGAGGGACGTCAGGTTCAGCAGCGCGTTGGCCGTCGTCAGCCGGCCGCCGGCCACGATGTACGGCACCGCTGCCGACTCTGCCGGAGAGTTGAACTGAGCAATCGCCGAAAAGCCCAGGGTCAGGGCGTAGAGCCGCCACAGGCTGTCGCCCCAGAGGAAGAAGGCCACGCAGGCCAGGGCGCGCATCGACTGGCTCAGGAACATCACCGCCTGCCGCGGCCAGCGGTCGGCGGCCAGGCCTGTGTGCAGGCCTACCAGCACGCCGGGCAGGAGGAAGGAGAAGATGAGGATGCCGCTGTGGATGCTGGAGCCCGTTCGGTTCACGACCACGATGAGGAGGCCGTAGTACATGGCGTGCGAGGCGCTGGAGGAGAAGAAGCGGGCCAGGCACAGAGAGACAAAACGGCGGTTCTCCAGCAGGGAGTCCGTCGCGGGCGGCGTCAGCGCCCAACTGGGGCGCAGAGCCTGCTCCTCCATCAGTGT
>Ga0315275_10000711_pt1 | contig 27714 bp, 26 predicted proteins | sample YL17G03_0_MG_FD_205557 | JGI IMG/M metagenome (GOLD analysis project Ga0315275, IMG submission 205557) | Sediment microbial communities from Yellowstone Lake, YNP, Wyoming, USA - YL17G03_0 | ecosystem: Environmental > Aquatic > Freshwater > Lake > Sediment | place: USA: Wyoming | collected...
ATCGCTGAACATAACCAGAATCCTGAATCCTTCACGTGGACGGCCAAGGCCGACGACATTCTCGCCAAAGTCACCCGCGCCCGGGCCACCCTGAATAAGATATCATCTGAGTGAAGCACTACACTAGGCGCCGGTCCATTCAACGTGTCCTGCCCATCCGGCCGGCGGCCGGGCCGCAACGCCCAGTTCCTCCGCCACGGCGTCAGGCGAAAGTTCACGTCCATCCATCACGGCAACGGGCGGAGCCTCCGGATCGGTCAGGGGCCAGCGGAATCGCCCGAACGCCTCGCGCACGAGCGCCATCCGCCGCCAGTCCAACCGCAGGAGGGCCGCGTGGATCACGTCGGCGGCAGCCGCGCTCTCGGAGAACGTCACGGCGCCGACGTTGAGCGGCTCAGGATGAAGGGGCCCTTCGCCCTCGCCGCAGACGATGGCGTCCGTCAGAGAATAAAGTTTCCGCTGGGGCACGTCGGCGAGGGTCCCGTCAGGCTGCCCGTAAAGGAGGATCCGGTTGAGGTCGAGCACCATGCGCCACGTGGTGTCGTTGCCGTACCACGCTGCTTCAAGTTCGCCGTTTTCGGGCGTTGTCCATAACCTCCGAATGATGGCATACGGATAGTTCCATAGTAGGAAAGCACGGCTTCCGATTCGCCGGTTGGCCTGATCGCAGAAGAACTCGCCAAGGCGTCGGATGACTGACCTTCCGGGGTAGCAGTCGCCTCCCGAGGCGGTCCCGCCGACGCGGTTATGCGGCAGGTGGTCTTTGTCGCCGTTGAGGCCGACGAGGTTCTTGAGGGCGGCCGTCAGGCCCGACCGGCGGTGCGTCTTGAGTTTCGGCAGCGACAGGACCACGTCGGCCTCGAACGCCTCTCGACAGAGCAGATACTCGTGCGTGCCCGGATAATGCGTTCGGGCGAGCGTTTTCGGGTTGTAGCAGATGCCGCGGAACTTTCCTGGAGGCGAAGAAACAGGCTCGAGCATGCTGTCCGGCCCCAGGTTGAAACTGATATCCCGTCCTTTTCGGACGCCCCGCTCCTGGGTACCCTTGACGAGGTCGTGGGCAGGCACAATGATCCTTCGGAAATCGACGCATTCTACCGGCACCCCGTAGGGGCGTCCCATGTCTGTAGCCCGTTGCTGAAACTCGGCTGGCACCAGGGCGTCCCAGTCACAACCTTGGATGGGTGCGTCCCCCACAATGATGCGGCCCGGCTGAGCCTTCAGGACCTCCTCCATCGCGGCCAGGATGAATCCGGGGTGCGTGACCATGCAGGCCATGCCGTGGCCGCTCCCGTTTCGGTGAGAGACCCAGTTGGGCTTAAGGAGGACCTTCATGCCCGGCTGGATGATGTCGCGAAGAGGGGCTTCGGGGTCGCTCTTCCCGAGGCCGGCCCGGAGCAAGGACTGGCGGATCAGGCGGGCGACGGCGGGAGCGTCGCGGTACGGCTCGTCCGGGCTTGCCGAACGGAAAGACATTTCAACGGCCAATCCAACTCGGGTTTCGGTCATGATCAACCTATCGGCGTATTGTTCTAAGGGTCTCTCAAGATATTCTAGAGAAGGACGGCCTCGATACAATGGCCTGGCGGACTTTTGGTCTATTGATAGTCGCCGGCCTGCCGATTACTATTACGATGTGAAGCCTGCAACGAGAAGTACGTTCTTGAGAACGGCCTTGTGTGGAAAGCCTTAGCGGCGCCCGGGAGACATGGCGGATGACGCTGGACGAGTACGCAAAGCACACGGCTAAGACATATCCCGTAGTGTGGATTGATGGGATGCCATGGCGAATAGAAAGGCGGGTGCTCGCGCCGCTCGTCCCGCCGCACCTCGTCAAGCCGGTGGACCGGTCCAAGGTCCGCCGGGCGATGCGCGAGACCGGGCCCGTCCTGGCGAGATGGAACGACGCCTGGGACACGGCCCCCGGCGAGTGGTGGTGGATCTGCGCCGATGATCCTCAGTACGACGTCAAAAATTTTGAATATGCTGCTCGACGGGACGTACGAGCGGGTCTCCGCCGCTGCGAAGTGAAGACGGTCACGTTGGAGTGGCTAGCGGAACATGGCTACTCTGTCTATGCGGCGAAGCAGGAAGGACACGGCGTAAAACAATACAAGTCGCGCGAGAAATGGGCGGCCGGTGTGCTTGAACCGGCCAATGAAGGTTTTGACGTGTGGGCCTGTTTCGTTAAGGGAGCCTTGGCCGGATACGCAACCTGTGTGCGGGTCGAAGATGCGGTCTATTTTTCCTCCATGGCATGGGATCACCAGTATCGTAACGCGCTGCCTAGCAACGCGTTGGTGTACGAGTTGACGCGGGAATACCTGGTAATTCAAAAATGTCGTTATGTGACGGATGGTTCGCGTGTCATCTTACACGATACGCAGTTCCAGGAGTTTTTGGAGAAGAGAGGGTACCGACGCATCTACTGCCCGCTGCGTGTCGAACTAAGCCCGCTGGCGGCGCTGGCCGTCGGGTCCGGCCTCGCCCGCTGGGGCCGGTACGTGGGGCTGGACAAGTTGGCGCCGGCGCGACTAGCGCAGTTGCAGGCGGCGATGCGGCTGGTCCAGGTCGTCAGGGCTCGCCGTACGCCGGCACAGGCCCAACCCGCCGCCGCACAAGCCCAGCCGGCGCGCGGCAGGGGAGCCGCCGATGACCCGGCGGCGCTCGGTTCCGAAGGCGACGTTGACGACTAGAGCCGGTTTCATAACTGGCAAAAAGCCCCTTTTTGACTGCGCCAAGGCCGTTTTTTGAGGTTATGAAACCAGTTCTAGGACATTGTCCGCCGCGAGAGGGCGGGTCTGCAACCGGAGAGAGCAATATGGCATTGTCGAACAAGGCCAACCTGGACGCCATGGTGACGGCCTATACCAGCGGGCCGATGTTCGATCAATGGACCCGCTACAGGGATTCGGGGCTCTCCCCCGAAGAACTGGCTTTGGTCCGAACGCATTGCCGGGACCTCGGAGCCGCGATTCTGAATCTGGGATGCGGCAGTGGGCGCGAGACCTTCGGCCTCTATCGGATGGGCTATCACAATGTCCAGGGTGCGGACTGCACCGCCGCGCTGCTGCGGATCGCCAAACAGGGCTGCGGCCAGGATGGGCCGCGCATCACGTTTACCTTGTCCGAGGCGGCGCATCTGCCGTTTGCCGACGCCACGTTTGACGTGGTCACTTATTTTGAGAACCTGTACGGGCACATCACGCCCGCCTCGTCTCGGCTGACGGCCCTGCTGGAAGCGCGGCGCGTCCTCAAGCCGGGCGGCCTGGCCCTGCTGATCGTCACCTCACTCCATAATGTCTGGCGATACGCGGCGGCGATCAGGGTCTTCGAGGTCGTCAGGAAGTTCTACAATCCGCAGGAGATGGAACGGGGCGACAAGTGGATTAGGTCCGAGGGACCTTTCCGCCGAAAGCGGGGGTGGGTGGCTCGGTCGCATTGGTTTCGTCCGAACGAGGTCCCCGCGGATGCCGCGGCCGTGGGCCTGACGGTGGTTCAGACCACCACCGTTGCCGGCATCCTTCGGAATCCTACGGTTGACTTGCCGAAGACCCATGGCGGGGGACGGCTCATCTATGTGCTCAAGCGGCCCGCGTGATCTTGCGCCGACACGCGGCCCGGTGTGATTCCAAGACTGGGTTGGCTGGTTCGGATACGAGCGATCTCGCCAGATTTTCTAGCGGAGGATGGCCTCGGCACAATGGCCTGGCGGACTTTTGGTCTATTGATAGTCGCCGGCCTGCCGATTACTATTACGATGTACAAGGTCGGGAAAGGCCAGGGTTTACAGGCAAGGGCGAAGAGCGGATGAGTCAACTCACCGGACTACCAGTCGGCGCCTCAGGTTTTATCGAACCGAAGCGCGAACGCATCTCGGGCTTTTGGATCCTGCTGGCCCTCTTCATCCTGGGGGCGGCGACGGTGTCGCCCGTAAAGGGCTGGAGCGTCATCGTCCACGGCATGGGGTTTGTTCTGGCCTTCGCGTACCTTATTGAGACGCTGCGCGGCCGGTTGCACGTGGCTCCCGAAATGTTTCTGTATTTAGGCTGGATCACCTGGTGTTTGGCCGGTTCCTTCGAACATCCCAGCGCTTTTTATTATATGTTGATCTTTACAACGGCTTTTCAGATCTTCGTGCTGGCCGTCATCGTGGCAGGTTTCACCGACAACCGCCGCGTGATGTCGCTTAACATGCTGGCCTTTCTGCTCGCCGTCGTCATCCTCGGCACATACAGTTATGCGACCGGCGAATACCGGATGGCGGAATCTGAAACAATTCGGTTGTCGGGCTTGGCCGTGAACGCCAACAACTTCGGATGGATCATGCTCCTGGCCTTTGTGGCCTTGGCCTATCTGTGGATGCTTCCGACTCGAAGGAAGTGGCTGAAATATGGCGTCTGCCTTGTGGCCTTCACGGCGGCCGGCGTATCGGAACTCCTGTCTTTTTCCCGTACGCACATCGTCGGCATGGCGTTCTTTGTTGTGGTATGGCTTTGGCTGTGTTACCGAAAGGTGCTCCGGCGCAGCCTGGTGACGGTGCTGCTATTGGCCGGCGTGCTCATCCTCTTAACCATAGTGGGGTATATGCTGTTTGAGCAGAGGGGCGGCCAGTCGCGCTTAGATGAGGTACGGGATGTCCTGACGGGGCGGCTCACCAGTGGCAGCGTTTACATCCGACTCATGAACTTCAAGTACGGTTGGGATATGTTGTGGGAACATCCGTTGACGGGCGGGGGGCTGCAAAGTTTCTTATTTCGAGCGCCCTTGATACACATACAGGCCCACAACGAATTCGTGGAGATTGCCTCGGGTACGGGGTTGCCGGGATTCTTCCTTTATTTCGGCATCCTGTGGGTCTTGTGGAGGCGGGGTGGAAAACTCGTCAAGTATGCCGATACCCCCTTCACGGCCCAGGTGGGCGGCCTCACGCGGGCACTAGTCTTGACCGTCCTGGTGACGGATCTCGGGCGGTGGAACTACAGCGACAAGCCGGCCTGGATCATCCTGGGAAGTTTCATCGGCTTTACCTACGCCTCATGGCGCAGCCTTTGCCAGCGCGCCGCGCCGCAACCAACCGAGGCTGGGGCGAGCGGTGTTCCGGCGTCCCGATTGAGGGCCGGTCCGATGAGCGGGAGACCGGGGCTGTCCGTGCCCGGCCAGGCAACCGGATAGGACCCTGTCTTGATAACGCGATCTATTTCCTCAAAGAAGATCCGCCTTCTGTCGGTTTGTCCGCAACTCGTCCCCGACGGGGCCGAGCGGCAACTGGTCTATTTCTGCAAGCACGCCCACCGCGACCGCCTGGATATCCGCATCGTTTTTTACGAGTCCGACGACAGTCTTCGCCCGGCGCTGGCCGAACTGGGGATCGACGTCATCCACCTGGATCGCGCGCGCCTGGGCCCTTGGGGCCTGCTGAAGACGCTGCGTCGGGAAATCGTGACCTATCGGCCGGACGTGCTGGACTGCCGCCTTCCGTCGGCCTATCGCTTCGGCCGCCTGGCGGCGCTCGGCACCGGCGTTCCTGTCGTCATCGCCCAGGAACGCACCGCCGCCAGGGGGAGCGCGGCCCGCCGACTGTTCGACCGAATGCTCAACCGCTGGACGGACGCATGGATCGGCAATTCGAAGGCCGTGGCGGCCCACATCATCCGGGACTTGCACGTCGCGCCCGACCGCGTGCACGTCATCTATAACGGCATTGACGCCGCCGGTTTCCGGGCGGCCGTAATCCACCCGCTCCTGGCCCGGTTAAAGAACGAGGGCCGGCGGATTGTGCTGAACGTCGGCCGGTTAATCCAGGGCAAGAACCAGCGGTTGTTTCTGCGGGTAGGCCGTCGCCTGAATCAGCGATTCTCCAATCTGGCCTTTGGCCTGTGCGGCACCGGCCCCTTGAGAGGAGCGCTTGAGTCCTACGCCGCCGAACTCGGCATGGCGGACGCCTGCCACTTTCTCGGCCAGCAAAAAGACATGGCTCCCGTTCTGGCCGCGGCCGACCTGTTCATCCAGACCTCCGACCAGGAAGGCCTTCCGAACGCCGTCATGGAAGCGATGGCGGCCGGCGTTCCGGTCGTCGCCACGGCGGCCGGCGGCACGGAGGAACTCATTCAAGACGGGACATCGGGATTTATCGTCCCCGTGGGCGACGAGGCGGGGCTTGAGGATGCGGCATCGAAGGTTCTTTTGGATCGTCGGCTGGCCGGCCAACTGGCGGAAGCGGCTTCGGCCGAAGTCCGACGCAGGTTCACGGCCGTCGCCATGGCTCGGGCCTACAGCGAACTCCTGGAAGACCTCCTGGCCAGAAAGAACGCCTGCCCATCTGTCCGTGCGCGGCAGGCATGACGGCGGTGCTTGCGTAAATCCGTTGCGGGCCCGGATGAGGGTAGGGGGGTGTTTCTGTGCGCGGATGTCCTGGCTTGGGCGCGCGAAGGGGTGCATGGGTGAACCTGCGTCTGATGGCGCTGATTTGTGCGGCGGGATGGCGGTTTCCGCTCAGCCGCCTGGTGGCGCCGCGTCATCCGGTGGTCCTGATGTATCACGGCATTCCTCGGCAGGCTGCGGCCGCGGTGGATGCCAGAGCGCTGGAAGCCCAGTTGGAGTTTCTGAAGCGCCACTTCGAGATCGTGGCGCCCCGCGACTTTTTCCTGAAGCGTTCCGCCGCTACGCCGGTCCGCGTTGCGATCACCTTCGACGACGGCTACCGGAACGTCGTCGAGGCGGCAGTACCGGTGCTCCGGCGGCTGGGAATCCCGGCGATCTTTTTCGTTTGTACGCGGCCGTCGGCGCCGGGAAAGTATCTCTGGTTTACCTATTTTGATGCGATCCGGCGGCATTTCAGGGGAACGACCCTAAATTTTCGCGGCCAGGTCTGGGACATGTCGAGGCCGAATCGCGAAGACACAATCTATCGGCTGAAGGAATACGTGCTGGCCTTGCGTCCGCATCCGGCGGCTACGTACAAAGTCATCGATAAAGAACTGCCGCACATCGAGGAATTCGTCAGCCCGGTCGACATCCAGGATTATTATGCGGGCATGACCAAGGATCAGATCCGAACGCTGTCGGCCGATCCGTTGTTCGAATTTGGCGTTCACACCGTGGATCACCCCATGCTCACGTACTGTTCACCCGACGAGGTGGTCAGGCAGGTCAGGGAAAACAAGGCCTGGATCGAACGTCTTTCCGGCCGACCGTGCGAGGCGATCGCCTATCCGGCAGGCGACTATAATGCCGAGGTCGTGGCGGCGTGCGAGCGGTTGGGGCTGAAGGTTGGATACGCCGTCCGATCCAAGCGGAAGGTCAGCCCGCCGTTCGAGGTTCCGCGGATCGGCATCTATAGGCCGTCGCTCGACATCGTGGGGTTCAAGGTGATTTACGGTCAGACACTGAGGGCCCTGGGCGTTCCGTTAGGCTGACCGACCGGCTACAGGGCGGATCGAACGATGAGAATCAGCATCCTGACACACGGAGCCAGCCCTTTCGGCGTCACGTACGCCCGCGCGTTCGCCCGTCAGGGACACCAGGTCGAGGTCCTCTCGCTGACGCCGTGCCGGCCGGTCGCCGATGTGCCGATGCGCGTCGTCGGTTCCGCCAAGTTCAAGCCGTTGGAGACGTCGTCCCGCATTCCCTACCTTAAAACCATCCGGCCGGTCCGTCGGGCCGTCCGGGATTCCTCGCCCGACATTCTCTTCGCCATTTACCTGAGTTCGGCCGGCATCGTGGCGTGTTTGAGCGGACATCCGCACGTGGTCGTCAGCGCCCAGGGCAGCGACGTCGTGACCCACGTGGACCGATGGGTCTGGCGGGCGGTTTTCCGATGGCTGGCCCGCCGCGCGTGCCTGGTCCACGCCGTGTCCGAGCACCTGGCTGATGTCCTGGCGGATCGCGTCGGCCTGGCGCGCGACCGTATCCTGGTCTGTCCCATCGGCGTTGACACGGACCAGTTGGCGTTCGTCGAGCCGTACCGGCGGCCCGGATCGGGTCACATCCTTAACACGCGCGCCCATAAGCCGGTCTATGACCAGGCGACGTTCGTCCGGGCAATGGCGCGCCTCAAGGCGTGCGGCGTCTCGTTCCGCGTGACGTTCGGCCACGCATTCCAGGCGGAGTCCACCCGGCGACTGGTCCATGAGATGGGCCTCGACGACCGGACGGTTTTCCTCGGCGGCTACACGGCGGACGAGTTACCGGGTCTCCTCGCGGCGGCCGACCTTTACGTCTCGTGTTCCCGGAGCGACGGGACGAGCATCTCGCTCCTGGAAGCGATGAGCACCGGGACGTTTCCGGTCGTCAGCGACATCCCCGCTAACCGGCCCTGGGTCGAGCACGGGCGAAACGGTTATCTGTTTCCCGTCGGGGACGATGCGGCCCTGGCCGCGAGACTAGAGGAGGCACTCGCGCGGCCCGACGTGCGGGCGGTGGCGGCACCCCTCAACCGCCAGATCGTGCTTGACCACGGCGACGTGAACCGACTCACCTCAAAACTTCTTGCGGCGTTCCAGGCATCGCTTGCCGAGTAGCGGCCCTGATGCCTCGTCGTCGCACTTACGGTGCGGCTGGACTTTGGTGGAGTTGGGGGGTAAACTTTGCCGAAATAATTCATCAGGTCAATGGTCGGGCGTATGTTCGCGAGCATTTTTCGCCTCAGGTGAAGACCGAGCGAGCGGCGCCGATCTACTGCCGCCTCCTGGCGGAACGCGGATAGCGCCGTCTTCTAGGGACTCTCGATGCCCTTCCGAATCATCAACGTCTGCGGCGCGCGGCCGAACTTCATGAAGATCGCGCCCCTGATGGAAGCCTATAGGGCGTTTCCGGCCATCGAGCCGCTCCTCATCCACACCGGCCAACACTACGACGAGAACATGAGCCGCCTGTTCTTCGACGAGTTGAGCATTCCGCGGCCGGACATCAACCTGGAAGTCGGCTCGGCGTCGCAGGCGGTCCAGACCGCCGAGATCATGAAACGGTTCGAGCCGGTGGTTCTCGAACATCGGCCTGCGGCGGTCCTTGTGGTGGGCGACGTCAACAGCACGTTGGCCTGCGCCCTGGTGGCCGTCAAACTTGGCGTCAAGGTGGTCCACGTCGAGGCCGGCCTTCGCGCATACAATCGGCGCATTCCCGAGGAGATAAACCGCGTGGTCGCGGACGCCCTGAGCGATCTGCTCCTGTGCCCGACGAAGGCTTCCGTGGCCAACCTGGCCAAGGAAGGGATAACGCGGGGCGTGCATTTGGTCGGCGACGTCATGTATGATTCGGTCCTGTACAACGCGGCGCGGGCGCAGGAGTCGGCCCATCCGCTGGAACGGTTCGGCCTCGAGCCCGGCGCCTATTATCTGGCGACGGTGCACCGCGCGGAGAACACGGACGATGCAGCTCGCCTGGAGGCCATCATGGAGGTGTTCCGGCGCAGCCCGCGTCCGATCATCCTGCCGCTGCATCCCCGAACGCGCAAGACCCTCGGCTCCGCCGGCAAGCAGATCGGCGGCCCTGTCCGGATAGTCGAACCTATGCAATATTACGATATGTTGCTTCTTGAAAAAAGCGCGCGGGCGATCCTCACCGACTCCGGAGGCGTGCAAAAGGAGGCATTCTGGTTCGGTGTGCCGTGCGTCACGCTGCGCGACGAGACGGAGTGGGTGGAACTTGTCGAAGTCGGCTGGAACCGCGTCTCGGGAACCGACCGCCGGGCCATCGCCGAGGCGATCAACTGGGCGGAGACGATGGACCGCTCTCGACCCAGGCCGTCCCTTTACGGGGATGGCCATGCGGCCGAGCGGATCGTCAGGATTCTGGCGGAGGCGGGCGTCTGACCGCACGGCGCGAGACGCCGGGTCGAACGACCGCCGCTGGGACGTTCGTTGCAGGAGGATCAATTGTTGAGAATTTGTTTTCTAACGGAGTATTTTTATCCCGACGTGGGGTCGACCCAATCACGACTCTACGAATTGACAATCCGCCTCGCCAGGCCTGGGCCATCAGGTGACGGTATTGACGGGCATGCCCTTTTATCCGGAGGGCCGTATCAAGCCCGGGTATCGCTGGCGGCTCCGGCTCGTCGAGCGGGTCAATGGTGTCCGCGTTATCCGTACGTGGTTGTACGCGACCCAGAGCGGCTCCATGGTAAAGCGGATGTCCAATTACCTCTCGTTTGCCGTAACGTCCGTGCTGCTGGGGTACTGGGGGCTGGGCCGCCAGGACGTGTTTCTGGTGGATAGTCCGCCCCTGTTTCTTGGACCTTCTGGATGGCTTCTGGCCAGGGCGACGGGTGCGCGATTCATTTTCAACGTGGCGGATGTGTGGCCCGAAACGGCGGTGGCGCTTGGGGTCCTGAAACGGGACCATCTTTTTGTAAAGGCGGCCTTGTGGTTGGAGGAGATGCTATACCGACACAGCGACCTGGTCACGGGAACCAGCCCCGGCATTACGGCCAACATTACGTCGCGATTCCCGGGGACTCCGACGGCGGTCGTTCCGAACGGAGTGGACACATCGAAGTTCCGGCCCGACTTTCGGAGCGCCAAGGTTCGCCAGCAGTTCGGCCTTGAGGAGGGCCAAGTGGCGTTCGTGTATGCCGGTCTCCACGGGTTTGCCCAGGGGCTGGACCATGTGGTTGAGGCCGCGCGGATTCTTGAGGACCGTCGGGACATCCGGTTCGTGATGATCGGGGACGGACCGGTTCGAGAGCAGGTGTCCGAGATGGCGCGCGGCTACGGCCTGACGAACATCGTGTTTTATGGTATTCGGCCGAAGAGCGAGATGCCGGCCATACTGGCCAGCATGGACGTCGCGCTCATTCCCCTCGGCATGGAACTGCCCGGCGCCATGCCGTCGAAGTCGTACGAGGCCCTGGCCTGCGGCCTGCCGTTGGTGGTGGCGTCCAGGGGCGACATCGCACAGTTCGTGGCGCGGCACGGAGTGGGGTTGGCCGTGGAGCCGGGCAACGCCGAGGCACTGGCGGGCCTGGTGCGGCAAGTGGCGGACGATCCCGACCTGCGGCGGCGCCTGAGCCTCCGGTCGCGCCAGGCGGCCCAGGAGTTTGACCGAGACGTCGTGGCCCGTCGCACGTCGAAGTTGTTTGAGGACCTCGCCGGATTTTCTTCCGGTTCCAAGGAACTCTGAAGCGCCCCGTCAGGCCGGAGGCCACACCGCGAGGACGACGTTCCCTGGGCGGCCTACTGGGCTGCGGCTTTTTCGAGAGCGGCCAGGCTGCTTTCCATGCGACCGATGGTGCGGGCGGCGGTGTTCCGGTGCAGCGGACCGCGATTGGCCGCTCGATGCAGGAGCCGCGCGCAGGCCAGGAGCGACTGGCGGGCGGCCGGCAGGTCGTAGGCCTGGATTGCCTTGGCGAACGCCCGCCGCGCGGTTCGGATGCGGCTCTTGACGGCCCGGTTGGCCACCGTCCGCCTCTCGGTCTGGCGGACGCGTTTCTTGGCGGACAGCGAATGCGGCATGAAATGTCTCCTGCTTCCTTGCTAGTAGTTCAGGTTTGTCCTTGGGCGCCCAACGCCTTGTGCCGAAGGGCTTCCAGGCGTTTGGCGGCATCGCGGTACTGATAGTCCTGCTGGACGATGCCGCTGTACCATTCGATCGCCTGGGGGAGTTTGCCCTGGATTTCGAACGTCGTGGCGAGGTTGTAGCGCAACTCCTTGGCCAGCGGGTCGCCCGTTATTTCATATTGCTGGATGGCCGTCTCAAACTGGTTCTGGGCCTCCTGGGGGAGCCCCTTGGCGAGAAAACATTTCCCCAAGGCGTTCAGGGCCAGGATGTGTCGCTTCGGATCGCGCGTGGCCTGCTGGAAAGACACGATGGCCTCGTCCAACTGGCCCTTGCGATACTGGCGGATGCCCAGTTCGTAACGGATGCCCATGTCGGTGGGGTACTGCTGCTGCCGCTCGGCGAATATGCCAAATTCGAAAGCGTCGCGCTGGACGACGATCTCCTGGCGTTTGGCCTTGAGGTCAGCCCGGGCAGGCTCGGTTTCCAGTTGCTCGTCGAGTTCCCGGAGAAGTCGGCGGTACTCGGCCATCCTGATGTCGTCCATGCGCACCTTGAAACGGTATTCCTTGGTGGTCTGGAGCGCTTTTGAGAGGATGGCGAGGGCGTCGTCAATCTCGCCGCGGCGAGCCTGGCAGTCGGCAAGGGCCTGGAGTTTGAAGAGGTTCGTCGGATCGGCGTCGTAGTCGGCCTTGAGTTCCTTGTATTGGGCGTCGAGTTGTTCCCGCGTTCTGATAACCTGCTGGGTGGCGGAGGCGGCCGCCTGGCGGCGGTCGCGGATCATGTCGTGGAAGTCCGAAACCGACTCTAGTTTCCCCTCCTCGATGCTGGCCGCCGCCGACATGTCGCGGGCGCGCTTGTCGAGCATCCGGTCGGCCGGGTCTATCTTGACGGCCGTCATCAGCGCGTTGACGGCGTCCTGGAACCTTCGCTGCGACTCGTACATGTCGGCCAGGGTGGTGAAGACCTGCTTCTGGGGTTTGCGAGTCCGGAGCGTCTCGTCTGCGGCGATCTCGCCGTACCAGATGGCCACGTCCAGATAGTTCAGCCGCCGGGCCGTCTGCATGATCTGCATCAGGAGGGTCACGTTCTGGGGGGCGCGCGCCACGGCGGCCACCTGCTCAAGCATGGCGTCTTTCTGGTGCCCGAGCATCTGGCTCCAGGCTCCCTTGGCCTGGCCCAGGAGCGATCCCAGGCCGCCGCCTTTGCCGACGCCGCGGCGTTTCAGGGCGCATTCGCGCAAGCCCTTGTGGCCCTCGACGTCGGTCGGGTTGTACCGCATGCCGTCCAGGAACAGGCGTATGGCGTAATCGAAATTGCCGCGGACGGTGGCTTCTTTGCCGCGCTGAAAACAGCCCGTGGCCATCTCGCGGGCCTCGGACGTGATGAGTTCGACAGGTTGGGCCTGGGTCGAGCCTTCCTGGGCCGGCTTCGGGGAGGCGCCCTCCGCCTTTTCCTGGGGCCCCTCTGTGTTCTTCTGAGGCTCCGGCACCCTTGCCGCCTCCTTGGTCAAAGCACGGGTGACAACCCCCTGGATTGCCGACCCATGTTGTTCAAAACCGAATCAATATACTCGTACCCCGCACACTGTCAACCCCCCAGAGGCCATTTGGGCGCACCGCATCGGCGAGGCGCTGAAAAAGGCCCCCTTGTAGCGGCGGGGAGGTGCTTCTATAATTCGTGTCGGTGGCTGGTCGCCTCAGGCGGCCGGTCCCTGGGAGAAAGTGTGTGGATATCCATCAGTATCCTGACCCCATTCTTCGCACCCGGACGGCGGCCGTCAAGGTTTTCGACGCAGCGCTGGCCGACCTCGCGCAGGAGATGCTTCGCACGATGCGGGCGAGCACCGGCCTCGGGCTGGCGGCCACCCAGGTCGGAGACACGCGGCGGGTGGCCCTGGTCTCCTCCGACGGCGACGCGGGGCACGAGACCGTCCTTGTGAACCCCGAGATTCTCCACACCGAGGGCTGGCAGGAGGCCGAGGAAGGGTGTCTCAGTTTTCCGGGCATCTACATCAAGATCGGGCGGTTTCTCAAGGTCCGCGTGCGGTACCAGGACCTCCAGGGTGCCTGCCACGAAATGGCGGCCGAGGGCCTCCTGGCAAGGGCCGTTCAGCACGAGGTGGACCATCTCGACGGGCGGCTCATCGTGGACCGCATGTCTCCGGTTCAGCGGGTCGCCCAGCGTCGCCGGCTTCATGAACTGGTCCAGCGGCGCGAGCGCCGCACTGGCGCGGCGGAGGGGGACGAGTCGGCCGGCCAGGTTCCGCGCGACTCCCTGGAGGGCCGAGCCGCGCGCGGCCCACAAGTCCCGCGCTGAACCGGAAATCAGCCATGCGCATCGTCTTTGCGGGTTCAGGGACCTTCGGCCTCCCGGCGCTTCGCGCGCTGGTGGAGGGCGGTCAGGATGTCGTCCTGATCGTCACGCAGCCTGACCGTCCGTCCGGCCGCGGACAGGTCGTCCGCATGGGGCCCATCAAGTGGTTCGCCCGCGAACGCAACATTTCGATCATCCAGCCCGAAGACGTCAATGCCCGCCCGGCGCTTCGGCGCATTCGCCTGGTCCGGCCCGACCTTCTGCTCGTCGTGGCGTACGGCCAGAAGATCGGTCCGGAACTCCTCGCGATGCCCCGCTACGGCGCCATCAACCTCCACGCATCGCTCCTGCCGAAGTACCGCGGCGCAGCCCCCATCAACTGGGCGCTGATCAATGGCGAGACCGAGACCGGACTGACGGTCATCGCCATCACCGAGCAGATTGACGCCGGCGACATCCTGGCCCAGCGCGCCACGCCTATCGAACCCGACGAGACCGCCGGTGAACTTCAGGAGCGGCTCTCTCGCCTCGGCGCGCAACTTGTGACGGAGGTCGTCCGCGACCTCTCGCTGGAAGAGGTCGAACGCCGGCGCCAGACCGACACCCAGGCGACCCTGGCGCCCCGCCTGAAGAAATCCGACGGCCACATCGCCTGGGACCGCACCGCCCAGGAAGTCTATGACCGCATACGCGGCGCAACCCCTTGGCCTGGAGCCTTCACGCACCTCCAGGTCCCCGGCGGTCTTCGATCACACTCAGACCGCCGTGAGCACGGTCGAAACGGCGGTAAACTGCCGGTGCGCCTCGTGATTGACAAGGCCGCCCTTCTGCCGATAGCCGCCAGGGGAGACCCCGGCGCCGTTCAGGCCGTGGGGCCGGACGGGATTGACGTGGCAACGGCCAAGGGCGCTATACGTCTCGTGCAACTGACCCCCGCAGGCAAACGGACGATGAGCGCCGCCGATTTCGCCAACGGGTATCGCGTAAAGCCCGGCGCTCGGTTCCTGCCGGGCCAGGAAGAGTCGGATGCCGACCGTGATTGACAAGGCCCTGATCGCGATGAACAACCTGTCGGTCCGCCTGCGCCGCACGCGATGCCGGCCCGACGAACTGCTCGTCCTCTTCTCGCGGTGCCTCCAACGGTCGGCCTGCGAGCGCAAACTCCAGGAAGACCTCGCCCAGTGCGCCCGATGCGGCCGGTGCGCGGTCAAAGGGCTCCTCGACCTCCGCGACAAGTACGGTGTCCAGGTTTTCATGGCCACCGGCGGCCGGCAGGCGGCTGACCGGGCCGCGGCCCCCCGCGTCCGGGCCATCGTCGCCGTCGCCTGCGAGAAGGAACTTCGGGCCGGCGTCTTCGCGTCGCTCCCGAAGGTCGTCCTGGCGCGGACCATCGCCTGGCCTTGCGGTCCATGCAAAGACACCACCGTCGAGATCGCCAAAGTGGAGGAGGCCGTCCGGTGGTTCCTCCGCTGAGCGGCCAGGGCGGGGCCGCAAGGCAGGCCGCCCTGGAGTGCCTGCGCCGGGCAGACTGCGGCCAAGCATTTCTCCGCGACGAACTTCACGCCGTCTTCAACCGCCTCGGCCTGGAGCCGCGCGACCGGGCACTCGCCACCCAGTTGGCGACCGGCGTCGTTCGTCACCGGCGGACGCTGCGGCTGGTGCTGAGCCACGTTCGAGGTCGCTCGACCAAGAGGCTCTCGACGGGCGGCCGCAGCCGACAGTACGAGATCCAGGCCCCCCTCAGGCGGATCCTCGAACTTGGGGCGTTTCAACTCCTGTTTCTCGACCGCGTCCCGGCCTACGCCGCCGTCAACGAGGCGGTCCGCCAGGCCCATGCCGCGGCACGCGGAGGTGGCGCCAGAAAGGCCGGTGGATTCGTCAACGCGATGCTCCGGGGCGTCGCGCGCCTGGTCCGGGAGCGGCGGCCCGCCCCAGGCGGGCCTGCGCCCGATTCAATCCCCCACCCCGAAGGCGGCGTCGTTCAACTCAAAGCGGCGGTCCTCCCGGACCCGAAGGACAGCCTGGCGGCGTTCCTCGGGGCGGCCTATTCCTATCCCGACTGGCTCGTGGCCCGCTGGTTGGCATCCTTTGGCCCCGACAAGACCGAGGATATCTGCCGCTGGAGCAACCGCCGCCCGAAAACCTTCGCCCGCGCCAATCCGCAGCGCGCGGCCGCCGCGCGCGCAGGGAGCGCGCCGTTTCATGAGACGCTGGCGCCCGGCCCGCGACCGGGAACCTATGATGTTTCGCCTTTGCCGGTCGAGCGTCTGGAGGAACTTCTGGCGGCGGGCGCGCTGACGGTCCAGGACCCCTCGGCGATGGCGCCGGTCGAGGCGCTCGCCCCGCAGCCGGGCGAGTCCGTCCTGGACTTCTGCGCATCCCCGGGAACGAAGGCCACACAGATTGTCGAGGCGATGGCCGGCCGCGGCCGCATCGTCGCCTGCGACCGCAGCGAAGAGAAACTCGTCCCCATCCGCCGGACCGTTGCGGCCCGCGGCCTGGCGAGCGTGACTGTCTGCCTCTCGGACGCCGCCGCCTCGGCCGCGCCGCCGGGCGGCTTTGACGCCGCCCTCGTGGACGCGCCATGCTCGAACACGGGGGTCCTCGCGCGGCGGGTCGAGGCGCGATGGCGCCTGAGGCCGGAGGACATCGAGGGACTTCCCCGGATTCAGGCGGTCCTTCTCGGCCGCGCCGCCGCCCTGGTTCGCCCCGGCGGGCGAATGGTCTATGCCACGTGCAGCCTTCAGAAGGAAGAGAACGAGGAAGTCGTCCGGTCGTTCCTTGCGGCGAATCCTTCCTGGCGGTTCGCCCGCTCGGACCTGGTCCTGCCGGGGCCCGACCATGACGGCGTCTTCTGGGCGCTCCTTCGCCGCGCGTAAGCCGCAGCGAAAAGGGGACAGTCCCCCTTGTGCCGTAAGGGGACTGTCCCCTTCCCGCCCATCGGAAATCGTTTGTCGGCCCTGCCGGCGTTGCCTAAGATGGGGCCATGGAATTATCCGAGCACGTCAACAAGGGATACCGTCAGGCCTCCTTCGCAACCTGGATGACCATTACCGCCAATGGCCTGCTCGGCGCGGCGAAAGTGGTCGCAGGAATCATCGGCACCAGCGAAGCGCTGACGGCCGACGGCGCCGAGAGCCTCAGCGACAGCCTCGCGAGCCTGGCGGTCATCTGGGGCCTCCGGGCCGCACGCAAACCGGCCGACTCCAAGCACCGCTACGGACACGGCAAGGCGGAGTTCCTTGCGGCCGGGGCCATCGGCGCCGTGCTCGTCCTGGTGGCGATCCTGATCGGATACCGCGGCGTGAGCGAAATCCTGAATCCGTCGAAGGACGCATTGGATCCGTCGAAGATTGCATTCCCCAAGTCTTACACGATCTGGTTTGTGGTGGCCACCATCGTCATCAAGGAGGGGATGTTTCAGTACAAGATACGAGTCGGCCGGCGGCTGAAATCCGAAAGCCTTGTGGCCGATGCGTGGCACCACCGCAGCGACGCCATCTCCAGCGTGCCGACCTTTGCGGCTATCGGTCTGGCGCTTCTTCTGGGGCCCGCGTGGCGGGTCCTGGACCCCATCGGCGCGGTCATCACGGCTTTCATCATCCTGGGCATGGGTATCTACACCTTTGTCCGCACGTCGTCGGCCTTGATGGACGAAGTGGCCGATCCCGCCACGCTGGAATCTATTCGGCGCGTCGCGGACACCGTTCCCGGCGTCCGGGGCACCGAGAAACTGCTGACCCGCCGCAGCGGCCTCGAGACCCATATGGAACTGCACGTCGAAGTGGACCCGGCGATGCCCGTCGGCACGGCCCACGAGATCGCGACGAAGGTCTCGGAGGCCATCCGGCGCGAAGTTCCCGGCGTCACTCGCGTGACGGTCCACATCGAACCCTACTACCCGCGCGACCACGCGCAGCCGTAGGGCAGGGCACCCGTCCCGGTGATGGACCTGCGGCTCCGTCGCGCGGCCTGTTTCAAGAGACAAAGGGGCCGGCCCCATTTGGGGTCGGCCCCGTCGGTTACGAAATGTATCGCCAACAGTCGGTGCGACTACAGAACGGCCAACTTGGCCGCCTTGGCGATGCGGAACTTCAGGACCCGCTTGGCCGGGATCTGGATCGTCTCGCCGGTGGCCGGGTTGCGGCCGAGGCGGGCCTTGCGGTTCACGATGATGAGTTTGCCAAGGCCGGGAATCGTGAAGCCGTTCTTGGCCTCTTTGTAAGCCAACTTGACCAGTTCGTCCACGAACGCCACGGCCTCCTTCTTCTTCATGCCGCACTTCTCCGCCAACGCCGACATGATCTGCGACTTCGTCATTTTCTTACCCATTTACGTTGCTCCTTCCTGAGGATGACCCTATTCTTTCGTCCCACAGGCCACGAGCGTGGCCGTGATGGTTTTCCGCCCGCCGGACCCGTTTCCGGGGCGCCCGGCGAAGCACACTCTATGCATGTTGCGCCGCCGGACGTGTCGCGTCAAGAAGAAATGCGAAGAAAAACCGCCGATTCCCGCCCTTTCCGGATTCCCTCAACGCGCGGCGCGGGCCGGGTCGAAGCAATCGTATAAGAGTTCAGAGGCATGCGACGCTTCGGCTGCGCCTCGTCCCTCGCCGCACACCCAGAACGCCACGGAAACTCTCAGTCGCCCTGGTACATAAAAGGGGGAGGGTCACCCGGGCCACGTTTCGGCCATTTTCGGCCTCCAGCACGCCCCTCTGACCCTATGCGAACAGAGATTCTACTATTTCGGCATCAGGCTTGTGATGCAGGACAATAGCGTCTTCAGCGCCGCCTTGTTGGTCTCATAGATAATTTTCCTGCTCTTGCGTTTCCCTTCTACGAGGCCGCTCATCCGCAGCAGACCCAGATGAGAACTGACGATTGGCTGCTTTAACTTGAGCTCCTTACATAAAGAGGTGACATTTCTTGGACCCCGGGCGAGTATCTGCAGGATGCGCAACCTCGTCCGGTCGGAAAACATCGCGTAGCGCGGCGCGAGTTCAACCAGGTTGCTCTTCATCATAATCTCCTTCCATGAAAACGCTTTTCTGTGCCCATTGTTGGAATACATTCAGAATCCTATTTGAGATGATTGGTGAAGGCAACTAAAAAACCTGCCTGTAACGCCTAACTCATTGGGTCAGCGTTGCAGGTTCCCCTCAGACTGGGTTCAACCGCCACAGCGCGAAGTTGAGCGCCCCCGCGTACGTGACCCACGCCAAGTACGGTGCCAGAAGACCGGCCGCCAACGGCCGGACACGCGCAAAAGCGACCAGCGTCAGCAGGATGGCGGCCCATAAGAGCAGGATGTCGAGCAGCGCCCACCCCGGCTGCCGCAGCCCGAAGAAGATGGGTGTCCAGATCGCGTTCAGCGCCAGTTGCACGCCAAAGAGTGCGCCCGCGGTCCAGACACCCGGCACACGGCCCTGGCGCCACACCAGCCACGCCGCCACCGCCATCAGCGCATACAGGGCGATCCATACCGGCCCGAAGAGCCAGTCCGGCGGCGTCCACGATGGCTGTTCCAGGGACCTGTACCAGTCTGCGATGGCGGGCGCCGTGAAGCCTGCGCCCACGATGCCCACACCCTCGCAGGCGATCACCAGCACGGCCAGCACGAGCAGCGATCTTCCGGTCATGGCGGCCTTTACTCCCGAAATGATTTCTTTCCGCGAGTTAACAAGTCTACCAGCCGGTCTACCGACACACAATCCTTACATCCCTCGGTTCCCATCGGCGGCTCAGGAGAATCGAGAATCTCTCTTGCCCTTTTCAACAGCGGTAGAGTGGCTGCGTAGGGCGTGCCGACAGCGCGAAAACTGCCCAGTCTTACCTTATCCTGCCCTCACGGTCGGCAATTCGTCCCACCGCGTGGTGTAGTGGGGCGAGGCGTGCTCGCGCCGCATGTGCCACGGGCGCGCGAATCCTGCGGCGGCGTAGCGGAGCGTGTCGGGGCCGAGGCGGCGGTTGACATTGTCCACGGCGGCCATCAGCCGCGCGGACCGGTCGCGGTCGTACTGGACAAACAGGCTCTCCGTAAGTCCCGCGAGCGGTTCCAGACCAGTCAGCATGACGCCGGCCCTCTGGTACTGGAGACCCTCTCGGAAGATCGGCCGCAGGGCCACGATCGCCGCGTGGATTAGCCGCGATGTGTCGTCGGTCGGCGGGTCGAGGGGCACGGTGGCCAGGTTGGCGTAGGGTCTCTCTAGGAACCGCGACGTGGCCACAAAGACGCTGAGCATGCCTGCCACACGCCGATGCAGGCGGAGTTTTTCGGCCGCGCGCGTGACGTGAGTCGCCACAGCCTCCTCCAACTCTTCGCGCCGCTCCACGGGCCGCCCGAACGAGCGGGACCGGACGATGCTCTTGGCCGGCGGCGGCGGCGCATCCTCCATGCCGATACACGGCAGGCCCCCGAGTTCCAGGGCCGTGCGCTGGCCCACGACGCCAACGAGGCGGCGGACATGGCTCGGGCTGGCCTCACACAGGTCCAAGGCCGTTGCGATGCCCGCACGTTTCAGCCGCGCCGCCAGGCGGACCCCGATGCCCCAGATATCCTGCACGTCCAGCCGCGAGAGCACGGCGATCCGCTCGCGCGGATCGGCCAGACTCCAGACGCCCTCGGCCGCCGGGGCGTTCTTGGCCAGATGGTTGGCGACCTTGGCCAGCGTCTTCGTGGGGCCGATACCGATGGAGACCGGGATGCCCGTCCACCGCAGGACCGTGCGGCGGATCGTGCGCCCGTAGTCTACCAGGTGATCCAGCGGCATGCCGCCGAGGTCCAGGAACGCCTCGTCGATGGAATAGATCTCCAGGTGGGGCGTGAATCGACCCAGCACGGCCATGACGCGGGCCGACAGGTCACCGTAGAGCGTGTAGTTGGACGAACGGACGACGATACTGTGGCGCTTGACGAGATCGCGGATCTGAAAGAAGGGCACGCCGACGATGATGCCGAGGGCCTTGGCTTCGGCCGACCGGGTCACGACACACCCGTCGTTATTCGAGAGGACGACCACGGGCCGGCCCCGCAGCCTGGGATCGAAGACCCGTTCGCACGAGGCGTAGAAACTGTTGCAGTCGGCCAGGGCCAGCATGGTCTAAAGTCCGTGGATGACGTACCGGCAGACGCCCCAAACGTGAAGGTCCATGTCCTCGGTGATGACGAGGGGCGGATAGCCGCTACCGTCGGAGACGAGGTACAGGCGGCCGTGGCTCCGCCGGAGCCGCTTGACGGTGAGTTCGCCGTGGACGGCCGCGATGACGACGTGGCCATCGCGGGGCGCGAGGGCGCGGTCCACGACCAGGAGGTCGCCGTCGTGGATGCCAGCCCCCACCATCGAGTTACCGCTTGCCCGGACAAAGAAGGTGGCGGCAGGATGCTCAATGAGATGCTCGTGGAGGTCGAGGTTCCGGTCAATGTAGTCATCCGCTGGCGATGGAAACCCCGCCGCCACGCCTTCGATGAACAAGGGCAAGGCTGGCCGCGAGGGATCGAAGGGCACTCGTCCAAGAATTTCCACGGGGTTAAGGGTCATAAGGACAGTATAGCCAAAACCCTAACAAATACCAAACAAATATTTTGTTCCTTTTTCCAGAGTTTATGTGCGGTTGTCTACCCGTAGGGTTAGGTCTCCTTCCGTCTTGGCGAGGCGGGCGGCCAGGCAAACGGGCGCCCCGGTCAGCCAACCAGGGCCTCGCTTCATTCCGACCGGCCGGAGACCCTCATTAAATCCTCGATGAGTTTCGGGTTTGGCGTGCCACCTAGTTTCCGGCACATCATCACGTTGGCCCAGGCCTTGTCATAGGCCTTCATCAAATAATGGGTGACCGCGCGGTTGAAGTAGGCCAGGCCCTCAAGATTGTCCTCGTATTGCGTACAGGTCGCGCCGAACCCCAATTTCCGCCCACTTCCGGGACGCGGCCGAAGCTTCCGTGATATTGCTTCTCGGATGGGATATTGTAGAATGCTGAGATGCCGGTAAGTCGGAGCCCCAGGGTAGCACTTGTTATCGAGGAGCACTTATGAGTGCCATCACAAAGGATCCCCCCCGCCTAATCATCGAAGACTTCGCCATTGAAATCCGTGAGAAGAGAACCTCCACGGCGAAGCCCTCCAAGGAGGTCATCAACTTCCGTACCGACATTCGCGACGGTACTGAGCGTGAGGTCTTCCAGATACCAATCGGAATACTGCGATACCGGAAGGACAACGGCCGTATCGCGTCTGATGTGGCAGACTTTGAGGCAAGCAAGCGCCCCCTGAACGAAGCCAACCAAGAAGACCAGGATATCCTGGCACAATTCCTTTATGAGAAAGACCCTGAGAAGACAGAAACCCTGCGATCTTCGATCCTGCACGACGGCCAGCGCCAGGCAAGTATCATAACATGTGACGGATTCCTCATAAACGGGAACCGCCGGAAAATGGTCATGGACCGCTTGCACAAAGAGCACCCCGGTGATGAGCGATTTGAGTTCATGAAGGTGGTTATTCTACCAGGCGAGGGGGAGGAAGGCGGCCCGCCTACCCTCCTTGAGATTGAGCGGATTGAGAACCGCTATCAGCTTCAGAGTGACGGCAAGGCCGAGTACTACGGCTTTGACAAGGCTATGTCCATCAGGCGCAAGAAGCGTGCTGGGCTGTCACTGAGGGCACAATTGCTTGACGACCCTCTTTACGCCGAGGCTGATGAAGCAGCGCTTAAGAAGGCCGAAGCAGAAGTAGAAAAAAAATATCTAAAGCCACTTGAATGCGTCGAGCGTTATCTGAAGCAGTTTGGGAGAGAAGGCCAGTATCGCACCGTTTCTACAGGTATCTCGGATCATGAGGGCAGATGGCAAGCATTCACAGACTACTACAGCTACACTCTCTCCCGTGTTTTTCAGAACCCGGCCAAGCTGCTCGAATACGGAATCGAAGAGGACGAAATAGGGGCAATAGAAGAAGCCGCGTTTGACATCATAAGATTGCGCACTATTCCCGACATGCCGAAAGTGCATACCATTATGCGCATCTTGCCGAAGTACTGTAGAACCAAGGAGGGAAAGAAGTCCATTCTGAAGATCGCTGACACGGTCGAAGCCACTCTCCCGCCGTCAGAGTGCCGTGACGAGTCGGGCAATCCCCTCAAGCTTGAGGAGGTTGACGCCAAGTGGGCTGCGAGGAGCAAGCAGGCGATAATCCACAACGTGAAGAAGGCATCTCTGTGCCACGAAACACAGAAGGAGAGGGAAACGCCACTGGAGCTAATGGAGGCGGCTTACAAAAAACTAACACACGACGACATGGATGTAGGCTCTTTATCTGTTAAGGACCTGGGCGACGCCCTCAAGATTGTGGAGAAGATCAGGGCCAAGGCGTATGAACTGGCTAGTGAGATATACCAGACTCAGAAAAACCTTAAGAGTCTCCAAGGAGGGCGCTAGTGATACGGATCTCCGCAGCGCATGGCAAGATTGCCATCGATGCGAAAGGCGCAGATCTTGCACCTCGTCACGAGAGCCAACTTGCCTACTGGGGTTTTGTGCTTGATGAGGCATCAGGCCATCTTCTTGGCAGCAGCCAGGACAGCCAGTCCCTCATCGCCAAGGTTGTGGTTTACTTCAAGCGGCATGGCGTCGAGCATAGTGTTGATGATCAGGTTGCCCGCCTTATTGAGGCCCGTAGGGATGCTGAATCAGAGGTGGAGGCTGCCCGCCAAGAGGGCAAGCGATTCAAGGACGGCATTGTTGATTTCGCCTCATATCAGGAATTTGACCACTTTCTTCGAACAGGCCTGAAACGCAAACTCAAGGCGCATCAATGCAAGGCCGCTCTTCACCTATTGGGCACCCACAATGGCGCCAACTTCTCTGTTCCTGGGAGCGGCAAGACAACGGTGGTTCTTGCCGTTTTCGAGTGGTTGAGGCAACGAGGAGAGTTGGATGCGCTCTTTGTCGTGGGCCCCCCTGCATGCTTCGGTCCCTGGCGAACGGAATATGAGGCAGTACTTGGGTCACCGCCCAACTATGAGATACTTGCAGGCGGCGACGTTGACGCAAGGCGAAGCAAATACTTGGTTAATAAGAGTGCAGTCTGTGACTTGTATCTGACCTCGTTCCAAACGCTTCAGCGGGACTGGGAACAAGTGAAGGTGCTCTTCTCTAGACAAGGGGTCCGGTTCTTTTTCGTCGTTGACGAGGCGCACTACATCAAGCAGATTGATGGCGCGTGGGCAAACGCGGTTCTTGCCGTGGCCCAACACTCATCGCGGCGATGCGTTCTCACGGGCACGCCCTTTCCAAGGAGTCTTTGCGATGCCTTCAACCTTTTCGATGTGCTGTGGCCACAAGGCTGTGCGATTCCCAATGCCCAGAGGCATCGAATCGCGCGGGAAGTAGAAAGGCACGACTTCGAGAGCGCGGCCGAGGTTCTCGACACGCAAATAGGCTCCCTGTTCTATCGCGTGCGGAAGAGCGATCTTGGGCTCGCACGCCAGGTGATTCACCCGCCGGTGCAAGTGCGGATGAACCCCTATGAACGACGCATATATGATTCCGTTCTTGGGCGAATACGCGACCTGTCAGAACTGGACTCGCGGCAGACAACGGACCTTGTTATGCGGCTCCGCCGAGGCCGCATGATCAGGCTCCGGCAGTGTCTCTCGTATGCCAGCTTGCTGGGCTCGGCGGTTTCTGAGTACGACGAAGACGTCGTTCAAGGCGATCTCTCGCTGTGCGACATTATCAGGCGATACGCCGCCATCGAACAACCCGCAAAACTGGGTGTTCTCTTGGCCTTGGTGGGCACCCTGCGCGACTGCGGAGAGAAGGTTGTGATCTGGTCAAACTTCATCCGCACCCTGAAACTCCTGCGAGACAGCCTGTCTGACCGGGGCTACGGAGTCGGACTGATCTATGGAGAGACGCCGGTCCACGAGGCCAAACTGAGCGAAGAACTCAGCCGAGAAGAGATCATACGGGAGTTTTGCGCCCCGACGAGCGGCATGGACCTGCTTGTCGCCAATCCCGCCGCTTGCGCAGAGTCGATCTCACTCCACAAGACGTGCTCGCACGCCATTTACTATGACCTGTCCTATAATTGTGCGCAATATCTTCAATCCCTCGACCGCATTCATCGTGTCGGAGGGTCGGAGAACAAGGAGTCTCAGTACCACTTCCTGCAATATGAAGACACCGTGGACAAAGACATCCTCTGCAACGTTCAGAGCAAGGCGGAGCGCATGAGTGCCGTTATCGATAAAGAGTACGCCATCTACTCGCTTGACATGTTCTCACCGGATGATGAACTTAATGCATATGAGCGACTCTTCAGGGGGCGCAAAGGCTAGCTTTGAGGGCTTGCGCCTCAACCAAGCGACCGTTCTTCTCGAAGTATTGAGAAACTCTGCACGCGCCGAGCGGGGGTTCGTGGAGAGGAGATTCCACGAACATGCCTCGGGGTTCCAAGAAACCCTTGCCTTCCTGATGAGCATCCAGGCGGTCAAGGCAGTTGGAGATACTCTGACGATCACAGAGGCTTTTCGTTGCCTAGAGCAGGAAAGAGCCGGAGGACCCGCTGCAGCCATCCTACAGATGCTGTTAGAGGCAGACACACCCTACCGCTGTGAAATGCTGGCGTATCTGCGGCGGTTTCGTATACAAGACGGGACAGCCACCTATAGGCCGTCCGTCGAATTGCAGAGCGCCGAGAGCGCCGTGAGGAACAACCTCATTGACTTGGGCGTCCTATCATACGACGAGAGTGCTGCCTGCTATCTGGTCGCCAGAGAACATAGCAATCTGTATGCATTCGCGTGGCAGGAGCGCGAAGGAGTATCCCCCGCCCAGCTCAGACAGCGGATGCAAGCAAGGGAGGCCCTGGGCTTGCGGGCCGAACTCGAGATGATGCGGTTAGAGCGGCTGCGCGTCGGAAGCCAATTCGAAAACCGGGTGATACACATCGCCGCTCAAGATGTGGCTGCGGGGTACGACATCCTCAGCATCACTCTCTCCCAAGACAATTGTGTTGTGCCGCGATACATTGAGGTCAAGGCGGTGCCAGCTTCTACCTACTGCTTTTACTGGACGGGAAACGAACTCGCGATGGCCAAATTGTTTGGGGCTTGGTACTATCTGTATCTTGTCCCGGTTGGCCCCGGAGGTTGCATTGACGCCGAGAACGTCCGCATGCTTTCAGACCCTCACTCGGCTGTCCTTGGACCTGGAAGCGGGTGGATTGTGGAGACGGGGATGGTGAAGTGCAGCCTCTCCCCGACGGGACAGGACGACGGCCTGCATGGCGAGGTACAAGAATAATGGATGACTTCTCATCACCCCAGGAGGGGAGCGGAGACAGCAACTCCAAGCCGACGAAACCGGCATTCGGCTACTTCGGGGCGAAGCAGCGGATTGCTCGCCGCATAATTAAATTGCTTCCACCTCACAATGCATGGGTAGAGGCATTCTGTGGCAGTGCTGCCTTGACTTTTGCAAAGCCCGTTGTGCCGATTGAGGTCATAAATGATCTCGACGGCGAAGTCGTCAATCTGTTTGGGCAACTTCGAGACAATGCGGTGGAGCTCTGCCGCGTTATCGCGCTGACCCCTTACGCGCGGTCTGAGTACGAAGCCGCAAAGGCCAGGTCAGCGAACCTATCTCCCGTTGAAAGGGCGCGGCGCTTTCTTGTGTCGTCGATGATGACTGTGAACGGAACCGTAGGGAGCAATCACTCGGGCTTCTCCTTTTCACAGTCTTACGCGCGTGAGGGGAAAGAGGCTCGCGTGTGCCGTTGGTATAATCTGCCACCTCGCCTGGAGCAAGCTGCCGAGCGTTTACGCCGAGTGCGTATTGAGAATCGCGATGCGCGTGATCTTCTCACAATGTTTGAAGACAGACCAGCGACACTTGTTTATCTTGATCCGCCGTACCATGCGAAACGGGCGCACAAATACTCAGTAGATGTTGGCGATCAGGGATTTCACGAAGAACTCCTTCGGATCTGCTCAAGAGCCAGATGCATGATTCTAATCAGTGGGTATGAAAGCCCGCTTTACGATCGCTGGCTGTGTCCGGCGGAGGGATGGCACAAGATAACGATAGAGACTCACACAAGAGACACAGAAGGAAAGGACTTCTCCAGAACAGAAGTGCTGTGGAGCAACCGGCATTTTAGCGAGGCCAAGTCTTCCGGCGTGGTTCCTGTTCGCCTTAGCAGGAAAGAGAAAGCCAACAACAAGGTCAACCCGCCAAGAAGGCGATGATGCCGTAGCGTTGCAGTCTGACTTCCAGCGCGCAGCAATTTCGCGTTTGAGGCGGGGACGTTACCGCGGTGTTAGCCGCCTGGGCTCAAGGAGGAAGAGGAGGAGGACCCGCCGGAGCGAAGCGCGACGACGGGACTGTGATGTAGGTTCGTCGGTGCCTCATCGACGCCGGGTATGTCCCCGACACGGTATATAAGGCTACGCGTGACGGACCGCACCGGGTCAGCGGCCGAGCTTCGGTTCAGTCCTGGATGAGCGGGAGGCACCCACAGGGGGCTGCCTCCGGTAAACAGAGCGTACGCTGCCGCCGCTCGCGGCACCCTAAAAGCAGAAGGGCCGCCGAAGCGGCCACTTTCTTCTTTTCCCCTCCGGGTCGGGCGCCGCTCGCGAACGAGGTCACTCCCCAAAGATATATGGGCTGCCCCACGGAGGGCGGCTTCAAAACAGGAAGGTGAAAGTATGGAGTATGAACAAGCGTTAATCATCGGCAGGCGGCGACGTGCCGATGCGGCCATGGCCCTGGGCGGCTATGTCCGGGAAAAAGTAACAGAGGTCTGCGCGGTCAAGCCGGCCAAGAGTGCCGGCCTGGACGCCCGTGACTGGGAGCCGGTGGGCGAGGAGAACTACAAGGAACTGGAGATCCGCCGGAGCCTCTG
>Ga0315275_10000712_pt1 | contig 27702 bp, 33 predicted proteins | sample YL17G03_0_MG_FD_205557 | JGI IMG/M metagenome (GOLD analysis project Ga0315275, IMG submission 205557) | Sediment microbial communities from Yellowstone Lake, YNP, Wyoming, USA - YL17G03_0 | ecosystem: Environmental > Aquatic > Freshwater > Lake > Sediment | place: USA: Wyoming | collected...
GAGCGCCAGGACGGTCCTGGTGGTTTTTAACCAAGGAGGTTTCCCATGCGGAGTCAAACAGTGCTTCAGGTCGGATTGGGGGTGGCGTTGATGGCAGGAGCCATCTCCGTCGCAACGGCAGCGGATATGCCGAGCAGCGACAAGGACATGGTGCCCATCCCGAGGGGTGAGTTCACCATGGGGAGCAGCCATCACTCAGATGAAGCAAGGCACCAGGTCGTGCTCGATGCCTACTTGATCGACAAGTTTGAAGCATCGAACGCACGGTACAAAGAGTTCATGAAAGCCACTGGTCACCCGGCACCGGCCTATTGGGACGATCCGCGGCTCAGCAAGCCCAACCAACCGGTCGTCGGTGTGAGCTGGACTGACGCGAGCGCCTTCTGCAAGTGGGATGGCAAGCGGCTTCCGACGGAGGCAGAATGGGAGCGAGCGGCCAAGGGTCCGGAAGGCGACAACCATTATCCCTGGGGCCATAAACTCGACCCGAAGAAAGCCAACTATGGGCAGAATGTCGGCCATACCACGCCAGTGGATTCCTATCCGGAAGGAGTGAGCGGGTTTGGGGCCTACAACATGGCAGGGAACGTCTTCGAATGGGTCGAGGATTGGTATGACCTGAAATTCTATAAGGAGAGCCTTGCCCTGAATCCACGTGGCGCCGAGAAGGGCTACAACTTTGCTAATCAAGGCCCGGTCAAGGTGTTGCGTGGCGGTTCCTGGCTCGCGCCGGAAACCTCCCTCCATACGAGCCATCGGTTCTGGAATCAGCCGGAGAATAACTCCTATGGGGTCGGTCTCGGATTCCGTTGCGCGAAGTCGGCGCAGACGGTGTCCGACGAAGCCGTGCAAGCAGGCCGGGATGCCTTCATTCAGGCATTAGTCGCGATGGGCGCTGAGAAGAACGCTGATGCGATGGCCTCCATCGAAAAGGCATTGGCGTCGGAGCCAGGCAATAAGGAATACCTGGCGACCCGTGACCTGATCAAGAAGAGCATGAAGAAGAAATAGTTGCAGGACTCATGGGAGGGGGAGGCATCGCCGCCCCCTCCGAGGACCAACTTCGTAGCAGGAGTTCTGACATGAATAGATCCAGAACCATAATTGCGGCGGTCTTGGTCACGGGCATGGCGATGCTCTCCGGAACAAGCCATGCGGAAGAATCCTTGATCCCCAAGGAGATGGTCTATGTCGGGCATGGGCCATCGGTGATGGGGATTGACAAGGAAACACCTCCGGACTCAGGGAAAACCCCCACGCTGTATGACAAGAGAATGAAGGGTCCCTGGTCCGCTGAGGCGTTGAAAGACGAAGGTCCGGCCCACATGGTGTTCCTGGACTCATACCTCATGGATACATACGAAGTCTCGAACAAAGACTATGGCGAGTTCGTCAAGGTGAAAGGCCATCCGGCCCCGGCCTACTGGGACGATCCACGCTTGAATACGCCGCAACAGCCTGTGGTCGGAGTGAATTGGGACGATGCGAAATCGTTCTGTGAATATCGCGGCAAGCGGCTTCCCACGGAAGCGGAATGGGAGAAGGCGGCTCGTGGTCCCAAGGCCAATCTCTATCCCTGGGGCAATGACTTTGATCCGTCAAAAGCCAACTATGGCAAAAATAACGAGGCGACCATGCCGGTGGATTCCTATCCAGAGGGAGCCAGTTATTATGGCGTCTACAACATGGCCGGTAATGCCTTTGAGTGGGTCTCTGACTGGTATGACCCCCGCTACTACGGAAAGCTTGAACCCATGGTGAACCCAACCGGTCCGGCAAAACCCGTATGGATGGGTGGAACCGGTACCTATGTGGACCGGCTCACGGTTGGTGACAAGCGGGTCATTCGTGGGGGATCGTGGATCGCACCGGCAGGCACGGTCAAGGCGACGCACCGGTTCTGGAATCACCCGCTCAATAACAGCTACGGCGTCGGCTTGGGCTTCCGCTGTGCCAAGACTGCCCCGCCAGAAATCGAACAGCAGATCAGGGACAGCTACATCGCTGCCTTGGTGGACATGGGACGTGAACGGTTTGCGGAGGCGCAGCAAGCCCTGAGCCGGGGATTGGCCATCGATGCCAAGAATATCGAGCTATTGGAACTCCGCGCTCTTATTGAACAGTCGATGAAACGCCCGTAAGGGAACGGTGAAACGGTTATTCTCAATGGTTTGATCGTGACGGAGGCGTACCTGTGACAAACGATAAAATTCTCCTTTCAGGGATCGTCCTTATCGCGTTACTCGGAGCCTCACCCCTCCAGGCTGGTCCCATCGATTCGGCCAAGCATCCTCACCCGGAGAGCGCGAAGGCGGTGCATGAGGCCCAGCATGATGTGGACCATGCGTGGGAGGTTTATCATCGCGCGGCGTTAGGCGGAACGGTCGCCTCCCCTGCCCTGCAGGCGGACATCGAAGAACACCTGCACGAAGCCAGAACCCTCGTGATCCAGGCACAAGAGGCAGCCGAGCAGGGAGACGACCGTCAGGTGAAGCGTCTGGTGAGCCAAGTGAAAGCCCATACCACCAAGGCCATCGAGGGGAGCAAGGAGCAGAAGAAATGACACAAGGTCTGAGGAGGAGAAAAACCGGCTTGAGAAGTATTGTGGCAATGATGGCTCTAACCTGTGCCTCTGTACCTGTCGTGGCAGCTGCGCCGGAGGCCAAGGAGCTCGACCAGGTCCCCATGGTGACGATTCCGGCTGGCGCATTTCTGATGGGGAATCCGGAAGGCACAGGCCGGGCAGATGAATGGCCGCAGCGATCGGTATACCTCGACGAGTTTGCGATCGATCAAGTCGAAGTGACGAATGAACGGTATTTGGCGTTCGTGGCGACCATGGGCCACCGAAGCCCTCCGAATCCCTATGGCACCGGCCCGCTCTCGTCCGTGAAGGGCATCGAACAGCTTCCGGTCGTGCAGGCCACCTGGTACGACGCCAAGGCCTATTGTAGTTGGGCCAAGAAGCGGCTCCCGACCGAAGCGGAATGGGAGAAGGCCGCGCGCGGCACCGATGGTCGCCTGTTTCCCTGGGGCAACGAGTCGACCACATCGAAGCGGGCGAATTTCGACCGTGAGTGGGAGGATGAGCACACCTTGCATCCGGTCGGGTCCTTGCCAGGCGGCGATTCACCCTACGGCGTGAAGGACATGTCGGGCAATGCTCGAGAGTGGGTACAGGATTGGTATGACGCTGAGTACTACCAACATGCGCCGGATCGGAACCCCCAGGGTCCGGACAAGAAAGGCGTGGTCCGATCGATTCGCGGCGGATCCTGGCATAGCCCGACTTCGGACATCACGACGACGGCTCGCGGGCGTGGCGGCTTCGCGCTGCAGACCCATGGCACGGGCTTTCGCTGTGCAAGGGGTCTCGAAGGCCAGACCCAGCAGAAGTAGACAGTGGACGTGGAGATGCGATGAGACCAGATGACCACAAGAGAGTGACGGAGGCCGGTTACTTCTCCCCGTTTGGGTGGCGCCGCGACTCCGCACGGCGTCTCCCGCTGAGGCAGACAGCTCCCTCCATCGGGAGGGACCTGTCTCCTCAGTATGCAAGAGAGGATGGTTGCAAGAGTGCAGTAGCGCAACTGTCGGCCGTGATGAGGAGGATCGCATGGACCAGATGATCTTGTGTGCAATAGCACTGGTGGCGTTACGTTATTGGGCAAGTGTCGCATCATGGAGTACGGCTATCGCGGTGCGGCGGCAGGCCGGATTGGGTAGGTTTCGTGTCGAGTAAGAAGCATGCTGTTGACCGTTACGATCGCCAGCGAGGGTTCCCGTGGCATCGAATGGGAGACCAAACAATCCTCCACCCTCCACTCCGCAAGTCGGCCAAGACACCTGCCTACGCTGCGGGGGGTTGATGGTCACGGACTATTATCTGGACCTCCAGGACGATACCGGTCAGATCGGCATCACGGGCTTCCGTTGCACCAGTTGTGGCGAGGTCGTCGACCCGGTCATTCTTCGGAACCGATTGCACCAGACGCCGGATCTGTTGCACGGCGCGAAGCAGAGAAAATATGCGCAGCGAGTCGATCAGGGTGAGTGAGATGGGCTAGGTCCGAACGGTATGAGCATGATAGACAGCTTGGCGATTGACCGGCGGTCCCGCTCGAAATCCTGGTAAGGAGATGAGCCATGCAGATTGTGGTGACAGGCGGAACAGGCTTCATCGGTCGGCCCTTATGCGCCTCGTTAAGTCAGGAGGGGCATCGGGTCACGCTCCTCACGAGAAGGAAGGAGGAGGCGCAACGGTTGTTCGGCTCCGCTGTGACGGCCGTCGAGTGGAACGGCACAGAGACGGGGGCCTGGGAGCAATCTCTCGAAGAAGCCGATGCTGTCATCAATCTCGCCGGTGCGCCCATTGCCGATGCCCGCTGGACCGATGCCCGCAAGCGCCTCCTCACTTTAAGTCGGGTCCTCACCACTCGCCTGCTGGTAGTAGCCCTATCCCGCCGGTCCTCCAAACCTCGCATGCTGATTAACGCCTCCGGTATCGGCTATTACGGAGCCTGCGACGATCGTGTGCTGGATGAGGGTGCCGCGCGCGGCCAAGGCTTTCTGGCCGATCTCTGTCTTGCCTGGGAAGCGGAGGCGCTTCGAGCTGCGGAGTTGGGGGTGCGAGTCGTCATGTTGCGGACCGGAATGGTGCTCGAACAAGACGGCGGGGCTTTGCCGAAAATGCTGTTGCCGTTCCGGCTCTTTGCGGGAGGTTCGATCCTACCGGGGACTCAGTGGGTGTCCTGGATCCATCGGCGTGATCACATCGGTCTGATCCAATGGCTGCTCGCAACGCCAAGCATCTCTGGTCCCCTCAATGCGGTGGCGCCCGGGGCTGTGACGATGCACCGGTTCTGCGAGGTGCTCGGACAAGTTCTTCATCGGCCGTCTTGGCTTCCCGTGCCGGGCTTCGCGTTGCAGCTTGCACTGGGTGAACTGGGGACGCTCATGACCACGGGCCAACGGGTCCATCCGGCGAAGGCGATTTCCGGGGGATACGTGTTTCACTATCCGACGCTGGAACCGGCCTTGCGGGCGATCCTGATGAAGGGTTGAGGGAGGGTGTGCCATGGCCCCGCTGATCGAGTATCTGCATGCGCTCGCCGTCGCCATCCTGGTGGGGAAGGTCGTCCTCTTGTCTTTTGTGGTGGCCCCGATTCTGGCGAAAAGTCTGGAACGGGAGGCGTTCGGTACAGTCGTCCGCCGGCTGTTTCCGGCCTACTACGCCTTAGGGATGGGAACCGCCATTCTGGGGTTGCTGTCGTTGAGTGGTCTGGCGATGATCCGCGGCACGAGTCCCTCTCTACTCATGGCGGGCGGGATCTGGCTCATCATTTTAGCAGCCGAAGTCTACTGTCGATCGCCGCTGACGCCTCAAAGTAATGCCATGAGGGATGGGCTCAAGGAGCAGGAGCAACGTGGCGACGTCGATCCGAATCTTCAGGCTGCTTGGACCCGGCTCCATCGGCGCTCGGTCTATCTGAATTCACTCGTGCTGCTCGCAGGACTCTCAGTACTCGGACTGGCAAGTCGATTGTAGCGAACAAGGAGGAATGACCATGAAGAGAACAACTGTCACAATTTCCACGTATCTGTTCCTGATTCTTCTGAATGTTGTGGCCTTTCACATCTCAGGGAAGACGAGCGAGGCCATGGCTGCGGAAGGACAGGACAAACCAGGAAGTCAGGCCCAGCGACCGCACGGAGACGATGCCGACCTGCCGAATGGGGTGATTGGCGTGTCACTGCATGTCGGGGCGGAACGAATCGGCGATCCGGCGTCGTTGTATGTGGCCCATGTGCATCCGGAGGGTCCCGCCCAGCAAGCAGGCCTCAAGCATGGAGATGAAGTGGTGACGGTGAACGGTGCGGCAGTCACCGGCAAGACCTATGAGCAGGTGGTGAAGATGGTGCGCGGTGAAGCGGGCACCGCGGTGAAACTGGGCGTGAAAGGAGAAGGGGGCCTGCGCGAGGTTGCGATCACGCGCATCGTCAGCGAAAAACTCTACAAGGGCGAGATGGGATCCCATGGTGGGCCGGCGCGATAGGGGTGACCCATGGTCAACAGCCTGAAGACGTTCGCCGCATTTGGACTTGTGGTCATGCTTGGCGGGGGGCCTGCGTTTGGTGAACAGGCCGGCGCTACAACTGGCTCAGTGCGGACCAGCCTGATGAAGGCGAATATCTACCTGTTGGCCGGCGATTACCGTCGGGCGCTGGAGGCCTGTCAGAAAGAAATCGACAACGCGCCCTCCGTCGAGGCCTATATCCATGTGACCTATGTGTTCCACGCGATCGATGCCTACTTAGACCATCTGTCTAAGGAGGAGCGGTGGAACACCGTCGAACAGTTGCATCTGAATCTGGCCTACAAAGATCCGCAAGATTTGATCGATCCTCCCGGTGGGTTGGCCCGTATGGCCAAGGAGATGATTCAGACCAGTGTTCATCAACAATCTGACGTGAGCGCCGCGATGGCTACCCGGCTGAGCAAGAGCGAGGCCGATCGGTTGTGGCAGCAACAGACTCAATGGCGTGCGGCAAATCCACAGACCTGGTGGACCGGCATCCCGGACGCCTGGCGTTGAATCGAGCGGAACGGTGAACGGTCGGCTTCCGTTTGGTGGAGACAATGATGCGTAGGACACGAATCGGGCTTGATATCAAAATACTAGGTGGGCTCTTTCTAATCTTCGGCACGGTCGATCTGGTCGTCATCGCCCTGTTTCCTTCTTATGCCTTCAAGCTGTTCGGGGTGGCCGTGACCGGTCCCTCATTCTATCTCGTCAAGCTCCATTCCCCTGCCGTGCACCTCCTCATCGGCTATGGCTTCCTCTGGCTGAGACCCTGGGCCTGGGGGCTCAGCGTGGCCTATGCGGGATTCGGGCTTGTGAGCGAAACCATGAATCAACTGGCGTTCGGCTTTCATCCTGTGAGATCGGCATTCATGGCCACGACGATGCTGTTTGCCGCGTATGTGATCCGGAGGCGGGCTCTATTCACGGACGAAGACCTGGCAGCGAAGCATCACATTCTGGTATCGGAGGAAACACACCGATGAAAGGAGTCGTCTGGCTCAGACGGGATCTGCGGCTACAGGATCAGCCGGCACTCGCTACCGCCTGCGCAGATTGCGACGAGGTGATTCCGCTCTTCGTATTCGACGATCCCCTGCTGCGTTCACGGCAGTTCGGCGCTCCCTGCGTGACGTTCATGGTCTCCTGTCTCGAGGAACTCGCCAGTGCCTTGGCCGCTCGAGGGCTTGCCTTGCAGTGGCGACGGGGGAATTACCTCGAGGAGGTGGTCCGGTTTGTCGCGGACGTGAAGGCCGATGCTGTTTACTGGAATCGAGACTACGAGCCGGTGGCGATCCAGCGAGATCGGAAAGTTCAGCAGGCGCTCATGGCCCAGGAAGTGGTGGTTCGCACGTTCAAGGACCATGTGGTCTTCGAGGCCGAAGAGATCAGAGGTTCGACGGGAGACCCGTTGCAGCGATATAGCGCCTATCGCGCCCGATGGTGGACCAAGTGGCATGCCGCGACTCCGCCGCTCCTTCCTTCCCCCTCCAAGTTGCGGGGCGCGCGAGCCGGTGCCTCGTCACCCCGGATTGCGCTGCCGACGGTAGAAGATCTCGGCTATCAGACCGTTCCCTTGTGGATCACACCGGGAGAGAAGGAGGCACAGCGGCGGCTCCGCTGGTTTCTTGACGGTCCCGTCCACGCGTACGTTGAAGGACGGAATCTTCCCGCGATCGACGGGACATCCAAACTGTCTCCACAGTTCCGGTTCGGGACGCTCTCGGTGCGAACCGCCGTGCATGCGGCCTTGAGCACGTTGACTTCAGGCGGTCACGTATCGCGTCGCGACGTGCTCACCTGGATCGATGAATTGATCTGGCGTGAGTTTTTCCAACAAATCTTGTCTGCGTTTCCGCACGTGGCCTCCGGCCCGTTCCGGAGCAAGGACGGGTTGCCGAGACCCCGTCCGGCGGGAGCGGAATGGAGCCGACTCTATACCGCCTGGTGCGAAGGACGGACTGGCTATCCGTTGGTGGATGCCGGCATGCGGCAGCTGAACCAGACCGGGTGGATGCACAATCGCGTGCGGATGGTCGTGGCGTCGTTTCTCATCAAGGACCTCCGGATCGAGTGGCAAAGCGGAGAGCGGTATTTCATGCAGCAGCTCATCGATGCCGATCTTGCGGCCAATAACGGCAATTGGCAATGGGCCTCCGCGACCGGGACGGACTCCATGCCAGGGTACAGAATTTTCAATCCTCTGCTGCAGAGCAGGACATTCGACCCGGAGGGCGCCTACATTCGGCAGTATGTGCCGGAGCTTGCCGCCGTGCCGACTGACCGGATCCATGCGCCACATCTGATGAGCCAGGACGAACAGGCCCTGGCCGGATGCCGTATTGGCAGAGACTATCCTTCGCCCATCGTGGATCATCGGCAAGCCCGCGAGGAGTATTTAGCCCTTGGTAAACAATTGGTGACGAGATGACGACCGTGGCGCTCCGTCTTGGGATCAGCCGTTGTCTCCTGGGGGACGAAGTCCGGTTCGATGGGGGACATAAGCGGGACAGCTTTCTCACCGATGTGTTGGGCCGCTACGTGGAGTGGGTCCCGGTCTGTCCGGAGGTTGAGGCAGGACTGGGCACTCCTCGCGAGGCGATGCGGCTGATTGGTGATCCCCACCATCCACGACTTGTCACCATCAAGAGCGGAACAGATCATACGCGCGCGGTCGAGAGGATGACCGCGACTCGCATCAAGGAGCTCGAGGAGCTGGATCTATCCGGGTATGTCTTTAAAAAGGGCTCGCCAAGCTGCGGAATCGAGCGAGTGCGTATCTACAATGAGCATGGGATGCCCAACCGGAACGGAGTCGGGCTGTTCGCGCGGGCCTTTATCGAGGAGTTCCCGCTGATTCCGGTCGAGGAAGAAGGGCGGCTCTGCGAGCCTACGCTCAGGGAGAATTTTATCGAGCGGGTCTTCTGTTACCGACGTTGGCAGGATCTCGTGCAGAGTGGAGTCACACGGCAGGCCCTGGTGCAGTTCCACACGATTCACAAGTATCTCTTGATGGCCCATAGCCCGCAGCACTCTCAAGTAATCGGGCGGCTGGTTGGTCAGGCTCATCAGCACCGTCCCAAGGAACTCGCCCACCGCTATGGGGAACTGTTCATGAACGCGTTGGCCGTGAAGGCGACGGTGCGTAAGCATGTCAACGTGCTCCAGCACATCCTAGGGTATTTCAAGGAGCGGCTCGGCGCTCAGGAGAAAGCCGAGCTGTTGGGCGTGTTCGACGATTATCATCAGGAGCTCACGCCCTTGGTGGTCCCCCTGACGCTAATCAAACACTACGTCAGGATCTTTGACGTGAGCTACATTCGGGAGCAGGTCTATCTCAATCCCCATCCGAAGGAACTGATGTTGCGCAATCATGTGTAGAGAGGAAGCATCATGCCGCATGTTGTCATAGAAGAAGCCGGGGATCTGCAGGGTGTATTTCAAGCCTTTACCCCGATCATTCAGCGGGCGAGGACCGCTATTCTCAAAGTACAGGAATGCTACCTGGGACGAAGCGGCAAAGAGGCACTACTGGAGTCGATTGCAATCGAACAGGGCGTTGCGTGCAATTTCTTTGTCCAGCTCAAGCAGCATGAGAAGGCGATCACGGTCCGTCTCTTGCCAGCCACAGATCCTGAGAAGACCCCCGCGGTGAAGACGGTGATGGCCCTAGTGGGGGGATTCATCCGGAAAGTATATCTGGAGAGTCGTTACGGGAAGACCAATCTACAAGAATATCTTGAGACGACGACGGCTTCAATGTGAGAGAAAATTGACGCGAGTATCAACAAGAGGAGCAATGAGATGGCGGCAACGACACGAGGAGTGATATTAGTTGGTCATGGCGGCATTCCCAAGGGCTGTCCGCAGGAATTGGTTACGAAACTGAAACGGTTGGAGGGGCAGCGGCGTGCCGCGAAGATGCCGCCTTCGGCGGAAGAACTTGAGCTGGATAGCAAGATCCGCCAGTGGCCGAGGACGCCGGAGACGGACCCCTACCAATCAGGGCTTGAGGCGGTGGCGGCTCAGTTGCGAGCCAACTTAGGGGATGTGATGTTCGCCGTGGCCTACAATGAGTTTTGTGCGCCGACCTTGGAAGCGTCGGTGGAGGAATTGGTCAAGAAGGGCGTGACGCACATTACCGTAACCACGACGATGTTCACGCCGGGGGGATCGCACTCGGAGGTGGAAATTCCTGAAATCCTTGACCATTTGCGGCCGCAGTATCCCGGAGTCGAACTCCGCTACGCCTGGCCGTTCGATCTGAATCTTGTCGCGAAGACCTTGGCGGAGCAGGTGAAACGGTTTTCCTGACGGCGTTTGAGGACTGTATCCAGACGAGTGGCTCCTCCGTAAGGACAGGTGAGGCGAAGGTGTGGTGATGCACAGACCGCAGCGATCCTTGAAATCCTGGCTCACACTGACCGGACTCGTCGTCGCCATGGCGGTGATCGTACCGGCTGCAGGCAGAGCGGCTGAGATCGAAGGGATTACATTTTCCAATTCGTACCAAGCAGGGTCGATCACGATGCCGCTCCAAGGTGTCGGGCTGGCGAAATTTCTCCTGACCATCAAGGTCTACGTGGGGGCTCTGTATCTCGGCCCGGGTGTGAAGCCGGAGGCCGTGCTCGGCGATGTGCCCAAGCGATTGGAACTGTCTTACTTTCGTTCGCTCAAGGCCGGAGATTTCGGGCAGGCGGCTAATAAGATCCTGTCGGACAATGTCTCGCAAGCGATGATCGCCAGCCTCACGCCTCGCATTGAACAGATGCACCGGCTCTATGAAGACGTGAAGCCGGGCGACCGCTATGGGTTGACCTATCTTCCGGGAGTCGGGACGGAACTCGCCCTCAACGGGCAGCGAAAAGGCATTGTGGAAGGCGCGGACTTCGCCTCAGCCTATTTCGCGATCTGGCTTGGGCCGGACCCGATCAACGAGGCGTTGAAAGAAGGGCTCTTGAATCGACGATAGGTCAGGAAGTCGGACAATTCCGCCGCCGTGGATTCGCAGGTGCCTGGGACAGAGTGAGGAACCCATGAAAACGGTGGTCGAACGCTTCAAACAGACCTACAACAGACTGAATGCCCAATCGCTGGGGCTCCTTAACGAACTGTATAGCCACGACGTAGTCTTCCAGGATCCCTTTCGCCGGCTGTCCGGTCTTCCTGCGCTGACAGAATATTTTGCTGAACTGTATCGCCATGTGGAGTTGAGTTCGTTCGTGTTCGAGGACGAAGTCGTGCAGGGCAACAGTGCGGTGCTGACCTGGACCATGTCGCTGAAACACCCGAGACTGAAGGGTGGCGACGTGGTGACCGTGCCGGGTTCCACGCACATTCGATTTCGAGACAAGGTGACGTACCACCGGGACTATTTCGACGGGGGCGCGATGCTGTATGAGCATCTTCCGTTGATCGGTCTGGTCGTCCGGATGATCAAGGAACGGGTTTAGGCCATGAGTCGGATCACGGTCAAAGATCGGCGAGTGTGGGTGACGGGCGCATCGGCCGGCATTGGTCGCGCTGTTGTGGTTGAGCTGGCTCGTCGAGGTGCCAACGTCATCGCGTCTGCGCGACACGAACAGGCGCTTCACGATCTAGCGCGTGAGTGCGGCGGAGATCGCGTGCTCCCCCTGCCCCTCGATGTCACCGACCACCAGGGGAACCTGCATGCCGCCGAGGTGATCCGCCAGCGAATGGGCGGACTCGACATCGCTTTTTTGAATGCCGGCATCTGTGAGTATGTCGATGTTGCGACGTTCGACAGTGCTGTGTTCGAGCGGACGATGAAGACCAACTTTCTCAGCATGGTCTATGGTATCGAGGCCATGTTGCCTCTGCTTCGAGAGGGGCGGCAGCCGCAACTGATCGGGATGAGTAGTACAGTCGCCTATCGCGGGCTCCCACGGGCTGAGGCCTATGGGGCTTCCAAGGCGGCGATCAAACATCTCTTCGAATCGTTGCAAATCGATTTGCAGCGGGACGGGATTGCTGTCTCCGTCGTGTGTCCCGGTTTTGTGCGGACGCCCCTCACCGACCGGAACGATTTCCCTATGCCCTTTCTGGTCGAAGTCGATGAGGCAGCCCGGCGGATTGTCGATGGGATTGAAGCCCGGCGTCCAGAAATCCATTTCCCGAAGCGATTCAGCATTCCCTACAAGCTGCTGGCGCTGCTGCCTCATCGTCTCTATAGCGCGCTCTGCTCCAGAATGGTGCGGCCCACATGAAGATCGCTATCGTGGGAACCGGGATCTCTGGAATGGTTGCAGCCTATCTGCTGCATCGCGACCACGAGGTCACCGTCTTTGAAGCCGCCGACTATATCGGTGGCCATACGAATACGGTCGATGTGGAGATGGATGGTCGGACCTACGCAGTCGATACCGGGTTCATCGTGTTCAATGATTGGACCTATCCCAACTTCATTGTGCTGTTGAATCGGTTGGGCGTTGCGTCGCAACCGAGCGATATGAGCTTTAGCGTGAAATGTGAGCGAACGGGTCTGGAATACAACGGGACGAATCTGAATACGCTGTTCGCGCAACGCCGCAATCTGTTGCGCCCTTCGTTCTATCGCATGATCCGGGACATCCTTCGCTTTAATCGAGAGTCGCTGACACTGCTCACGCAACCGGACCCAGGTCCCTCGCTCGGTTCGTACCTTGACTCCAACCGCTACTCGGACGCGTTCATCGATCACTACATCCTGCCGATGGGGGCGGCCATTTGGTCCGCGGACCACGCCACCATGTTGGGTTTTCCGGCCCGCTATCTGGTGCAGTTCTTCAAGAACCACGGCATGCTGTCCGTCGATGACCGTCCGACCTGGCGCGTGATCCAGGGCGGATCGCAACGCTACGCTGAAAAGCTGGTTGCGCCGTTTCGAGACCGCATCCATCTGAAGTCGCCGGTCGAATCGATTAGCCGCTATCCAGACTTCGTGGAGGTCCACACCCGTCTCGCTGGTCAAGACTATCGGGCGCTCCGGTTCGATCATGTCATCATTGCCGCGCACAGCAATCAGGCGCTCTCCATGCTGGCCGACCCATCACCGACAGAGAAAGATATTCTGGGGGCGATCCGCTATCAAGAGAATGAAGCCGTGCTGCATACCGATGCCTCACTCCTGCCTCGACGGACACTGGCCTGGGCTGCCTGGAACTATCATCTCGTGCCCACCCAGCCGGATCGTGCGGTGGTCACCTACAATATGAATCGGCTGCAGAGTCTCTCAGCTCCTCATGCATTCTGTGTCACGCTGAACCATACGCGGGCAATCAATCCTGCGAAGGTGTTGAAACGCATGATCTACCATCACCCGGTCTATTCTCCCGAGGCAGTGGTAGCGCAACAACGGCACGGCGAGATCAGCGGAGTGCACCGGACGTCCTATTGCGGCGCCTACTGGGGATTTGGGTTTCACGAGGACGGGGTGAAGAGCGCGTTGGCAGTCTGCAAACCTTTCGGCAAGGATCTGTCGTCATGAAGAGTTGCATCTACACCGGGAACGTTCGACATCGCCGTTTTAGTCCGGTGCCGCACGCCTTCACCTACCGGCTCTTCATGATGTATCTGGATTTAGATGAACTGCCGACGGTATTCAAACCGCACTGGCTCTGGTCTGTTGATCGGAACAGCCTGGCCTCGTTCAAGCGCAGGGATCACGTCGGCGATCTGACTACTCCGTTGGATCAGGCGGTTCGTGAATTGGTGCAACAACATATGGGGCATAGGCCAACCGGACCCATCAGGCTGCTCACGCACCTCCGGTACTTCGGCTATGTCTTCAACCCGGTGAGTTTCTATTTCTGTTACGACCCATCCGGCAGTCAGGTTGAGTCAATCGTCGCAGAGATCACGAATACACCCTGGGGTGAGAGACATTGTTACGTCTTGGGGCCGAACGACAACCTGGCGATGGGGTCACGCAAGCGGTATCACTTAGACAAGGTGTTTCATGTCTCTCCGTTCATCGATATGAACGTGGCCTATGATTGGCGGTTCTCTCAACCAAACCGGCAACTGGCCATCCACATGGAAAACTTGCGGGAGGGCCAGCCGTTTTTCGACGCGACGATGGTGCTACGGCGGGAGGAGATCTCCAGCGCCGCACTCGCGCGGGTGCTGGTGCAGTATCCCCTGATGACGGCGCAAGTGATCACGGCGATTCACTGGCAGGCGCTGAAGCTGTGGCTCAAAGGAGTTCCGTTTCTTTCACATCCGAAGAAAGAGAAGGAGGCGTTGCCAGTGGCGACGAGTCAATCACACCCATGAATCACACCACGATTCCATCCGAACTCACCATCGAGCACCCATTGGCACAGACGGAAGCTCCGTCACGCATTGCGGCTCAGCTCTATCGGTTTGCCCGCCGTGCGGTCTTCTTCAGGTTGGGTCCTCTCCGCCATGGTGCGGTCACCATTGTCGAAGGCCATGAGCGGCGTACATTCGGCCAGGTTACGCCGGATTGTACGCTCCAGGCGACGATCACGATTCACGATCCGCGCACCTATGTCGATCTCGCACTGGGCGGGACGATCGGGGGGGCTGATGCCTACCGGTGGGGGTTGTGGACCTGCGACGATCTCACGACACTGGTCCGAATCTTTGTCCTGAATCGCGAACTCTTGGATGGAATAGAGGGAGGACTGGCGACGCTGGCCAAACCTCTACTCAAGGCCATCCATTGGATGAATCGCAACACGAAGGCAGGCAGCCGAAAAAACATCGCAGCCCACTACGATCTAGGAAATGAGTTTTTTCGACTCATGCTCGACGAGACGATGATGTATTCTTGCGCCTACTTCGAGCGGCCTGATGCGACCCTGGCTGAAGCCTCACGAGCCAAGAACGACCTGATCTGCCGAAAGCTGCAGCTGTTGCCGAGCGACCATGTGTTGGAAATTGGTACCGGCTGGGGTGGGTTTGCCATCCACGCCGCATCACAGTACGGATGCCGCGTGACCACCACGACGATTTCACAGCAACAATACGAGGTGGCGGTTCATCGCGTGTCGGAGGCAGGACTGACAGATCGAGTCACGGTGATACTGAAGGACTATCGCGATCTGCCTCAGCTACCTCAGCGTTACGACAAGCTGGTCTCCATCGAAATGATCGAGGGCGTGGGTTATCAATTCTTCGAACCATATTTTGCCGTCTGCAGTCAGATGCTAAAACCCAACGGACTGATGCTGATTCAAGGCATTACGATCGATGAAGGAATCTACGAGCAAGCCAAACGGTCCGTCGATTTTATCCAGCACGTCATGTTTCCCGGCAGCTGCATTCCGTCGGTCAGCGCATTGACTCAGGCGTCGGCGAAGGGCGGTGGACTCAGTCTCGTGCAGCTGGAAGACATCGGCGCCCACTATCCTTTCACCCTGCGGGCGTGGCGGCAGAACCTGTCCGACAAACTTCCGCAGATTTTGGCGCTGGGCTATCCGCCGGAGTTCTTCCGCCTCTGGAACTTCTACCTTTGCTACTGTGAAGGTGGATTCCTCGAGCGCTCGATCAGTGATGTGCATTTCTTGTTTGCGAAGCCTGGGTGGCGTTCAGCGCACGTGTGATGCTGAGCAAAGCTGCAAACTTCCTGGCTTTTCAGATCACGTGGTGGGCCTCTGTTCTGGGAGCGGCCTCATCCATTCTGTGGCTCGGTCCTGCTGTGGCAGCAGTCGCCCTGGCTCTTCATATCTTTCTGGTGCCAGATCGCCTTGCGGCGCTGAGACTCATTGCCTTCATGGGTTTCCTGGGCTACATCACGGACAGCGCATTGGGGTTAGTTGGAGTCTTTGTGTTTCGAGAACACGCCCTCGATGTTCCCTGGCTCGCTCCTGTGTGGTTGCTCGGGTTGTGGCTGGCCTTTGCGACGACGCTCCGTTCCTCGCTCGAATGGCTCTCTGACCATTCACGCCTTGCTGCCATGCTAGGCGGAATTGCCGGCCCTTTGAGCTACTACGCGGGAGATCGTCTTGGTGCGCTACGAGTCGGTGAGCCGTTGATTCTGAAGTTGATCATCCTGGCACTGGTGTGGAGTCTGCTGCTGCCAATACTCTTCGCGTGTTCTCGTGGCGTGAGACGTAATCGTTGAGGGTGTGCCAGATTACTTCGCTGTCACAAGTTCTTCGCACCCGTTCTCTGTCGCCGGGCTCTTGGAGTCTTTCGGTAATCCCTGCTTCATCCCATCTCGTTGGCAGCAGGCTGCCGTACCTACCCCTGGTTGAGGCGCTTCCGGATCGGTGCCTTCTCCCGGGGCGGTAAAGATGCCTTCACCGGGTACGCATTCGATGCAAGGCGGCACAGCCCGTGCCATACTCTCACGAGAAGGGCGCAGAAGAGATGCCGTCCCAGGAGGTTTCCACCGAGACGTCCTTCGACCACCTGTACCCTTATGAAGGGGTCTTGCTAGGTTGGTTGCGTGCAGGTGTCTCTGATCTCAATCTGAACGTAACGTGTATCGCTACTGGGATAAATAAAAAGACTGATTTCCCTGAGTTGCCGACCTGTGTAGAATGCGTGACCAATCTGCATGAGGAGAGATGAAATCGCATGACGACGCTGAAAGAGGATCTCGCAAAAGCATTTCACGAGACGCAATCATTTAAGTGGGACCCAGGGGCAGGGTTCACACTCGCGTCTGGCTTGAAGAGCCCCTTCTACGTTGATTGCCGTTCTCTGATGGCCCATCCGGAATCGCGCCGTCTCGTGGCCCAACTGGCGTATGAGGCGTTGCGGCCGGTCGTACTCGATTGCCTCGGTGGACTAGAGATCGGGGCGATTTCCATTGCCACCAGTATCTCGGATTATGCCTTCGCAGCACAGCCACCGCGAACGTGGCGGACCTTTGTGGTGCGTAAGCAGGCGAAGGATCATGGGCTCGGGAAACTCATCGAAGGAGCGTTCCAACCAGGGGATCGAGCGGTGATCGTGGATGATGTGCTCACAAGCGGCGGGTCGCTTCTCAAGGCTGTTGCGGCTGCCAGGAGTGCCGGCCTGGTTGTGACGCATGCCTTGGTGATCGTGGATCGGAAGGAACAGGACGGGCGACGTAAGGTTGAAGCTGAAGGGCTGACCCTCCTGAGTCTGCTGACCATCGATGACTTGACGAGCGCGCAACCGACTCGCTCTTAGGTTTTCGGCTTAGACTCTCTCACTTGCACTGAAACTGAATGCCCCACCGGCGTTCCTGTACGATCTCCTGGGCGCCTTCCATCGAGCTGGCCATGCGTGTTCGTCCTTTCGTCTCCCCTTCGCGAATAATGGTGTAGGGGCCTCGACACTTCTCCTTCATGAGAGCGAGGGCGTCTTTGCGAAACGATGACAGCATTGATCCCTGCTCCCCTTTGACGGGATAGGCGACCACCCCTCCATCTTCACTTTCCTGAACCAGTTTTGCTCCCTCGGCACAGCCGACTAAGACGATGACGAAGAGGACGGCGAGGCTTGACCAGATCTTCATGTGGTCCCTATCATAATCGTGAGAATGATCCCTCTGGACGATTCACCGTCCTGTCTGTTGTAAGGAGGCCAATCATGACCATGCGTATTGTTGTCACCTTTGGCGGTCTGTTTCTGCTGTCCGTGATCTCGATCAGTGGCGTGTCAGCCTATCATTCCTACTTGCTCACGGTTTGGCAGTTGCATGCCAGGTTGACCAAGGCGCCCTCGATGCCGCAGAAGGGTTTTATCTTGATCGATGTCCGATCTGCGGGAGAACATGCGACAGGATTCATTCCCGGAACTGATCTGAACATCGACTTCAGGGAGATGAAGGTTCGACATCGGGACATCGGGGCTCAGCTGGATGACCATCTGGTTGTCTATTGCCAGTCCGGCCATCGAAGCAACATAGCGGCAGAAACGCTGGCCGATTTGGGCTACCGCCATGTCTACAACGTCACCGGCAGCATGGATGCTTGGCTCGCGGCCGGCTTTCCGGTTGAATCGGGGCGCCCCTAGTTCAATGCATATCTTCGTGAGTTCATCTGTTTAGGGTATTTGCACCGGCTTGTTCCCGGCGCGGACTGATCCCGATCACGGCTGGAAGGCCGACGTGGGTTGTGGTGCTGCCTTCTAACAGAGGGATCCAGGTGTGGAAGCCGGCCATCTTAGACGTGGCCTGTCGAAGCGAAGGGCTAACGGCGACGTTGGAAGAGGATCCTCCATCCATGGCCATGACCTGGCGGAGGGAGGGAAAGGCGTCGCGCAGACATTCCCCAAGGGCATGGAGTGACACCACTTCCGTGGTCTTGAGGACGAGGAGATACCCGTTGCCTTGCTCTGCGACGAGAGTCTGATGTGAGCGTTTTCCGGTTTGGCGGACACGGACTTTTCCTGTCCGGTCAAGGAGCATGAGGGATTGCGCAACCTCTCGATAGGGAGGTTGTCGTTCGTCGAAGGTGTCAAAGGTTAGGTCCAAGACCCGCGCGCGGCGTGAACGATCCTCCGCCGGTTCTGCCACAAACAGTCCCAGCCAGGTGGCGTGCCGCTTACTCCCCAGTGAGCGGCCGTTTCCATAGAGCAGCCCAAGATACGCATAATTCTCACGAAAGAGCCCCGCATTGAATACCAGGTCGTGGCCGGTTCGTTCTTGCCATTGGCGAATATCGAGCGGGTCTGAGAGACCGTCTTGCTGGTAGTAGTGCACGGTAAAGCGATAGCGGTCGGGATCGATCTCAACGGCGATCAACGGCGCGACGTCTGGGCATTGCGCTTGAGGATCCCAGATGGAAATGGATAAACCACCTCCGAGTTGATCCCCTGTGAGGGTCTGAGCCGTCGTCATCGCGGGTCCGCTGAACATGACGAAAGTGATGCCCAGGAGAAACCGGGCGACAGGGGTGAAAGGGAGAGACCAGTGGAAGCTGTTGTCCCGTGCCATAATGTCTCAGGATCGAGTATAGAGAGAGCAGATACGTAGCGTCAAATTATTCGAGGAAGAGGGGCAAAGGCTGCGATGCGAGCCTCGCATGATCAGCGCGAGATTGCCCGGGTTGTCGATGGGGAGGCGCCGGTCTTGTCTGATGGCGTGTTGGCATCAAGCAGATCGCGGACTGCGCGGGCGAGTACCTCAGGGGTGAAGGGCTTTTGCAAGAAACTGCTCGTGCCGTCTTCTTGTCCGGCCATGATGCCGACGTCATCCATATACCCCGATATGAACAGGGTTCGTAAATCCGGATTGATGACGGAGAGATGCTGTGCCAGTTCCCGTCCGCCCATGCCCGGCATGACGACGTCGGTCAGGAGGAGCTGTAACGATCCTGCTTGTTGCGTCGCCAGCAAGCAGGCTTCGACCCCGTTCTTGGCTTCTATGACCCGGTAGCCCAGCTTCCGCAGTTCGTCTCGCACGAGCGTACGCACGCTTGGTTCATCTTCCACGACGAGAATCGTTTCCGTACCTCTCTGAGGTCGTCCGGGGGTCTGACTTGGCGCGGTGGTGAGGACGTCGGATTCAGCGATGGGAAAGTACAGGTCGAATCGTGTACCGTGCCCCACTCGGCTGGTGACGTCAATAGCACCGCCGCATTGTGTGACAATCCCGTACACCGTGGAGAGGCCCAGACCGCTCCCCTTCCCCTCCCCCTTCGTGGTGAAGAAGGGTTCAAAGATATGGGATTGTGTCTGGCGGTCCATGCCACAGCCGGTGTCGCTGACGGACAACCGGACATAGTTACCTGGCGGCAACGGGGTGAGGTGGTAGACCGGACTGCGGGTCAGTTCGATCTGGGCCGTTTCGATCGTGAGTGTACCGCCGTTCGGCATAGCATCCCGCGCGTTGACGATGAGATTGACCAGGACCTGTTCAAGCTGGGCTTGGTCGGCTCGCAGCCGCCCGTTCGTCGGATCGAGTTTGGTGACGAGGCGGATGTTCTCGCCGATGAGGCGGCGCAACAGATTTTCCAGACTCGTGACAGCGGTATTAAGCGGCAGAACTTTCGGGTCTAGCGATTGTTTGCTACTGAACGTGAGTAGTTGTCGAATCAGCGTCGCTGCCCGTTCGCCGGCCTTCAGTGTTTCATCGATCTTTCCGCGAAGGGGATGCTGAGGGCCGAGTTCCGTCGAGAGGACTTGGCTGTAGCCCATGATGACGGTGAGGAGATTATTGAAGTCATGCGCGATCCCTCCGGCCAACCGACCAACCGCTTCCATCTTCTGGGACTGCCGAAATTGCTTCTCGCTCTGCCGAAGGGCCTCTTCCGCCCGTTTTCGTTCGACGCGGTTATCGATCTCACGCAATGCGCGCTGGACCGAAGGCACCAGTCGCCCGAGCCGTTGCTTGAGTACATAGTCCGTCGCGCCTTGATGCATGGCGTCGATAGCCAGTTCTTCTCCGATGGTGGCCGAGACGAAGAGAAAGGGCACGTCAGGACAGTGCTGACATGCCAAGGCGAGCGCCGCCATGCCGTCGAAGCCCGGGATCGAATAGTCCGCAAGGATGAGATCCATCCGGCCTTCTTTGAGGGCCGCCACAAATGCCTGACGCGTGTCAACGAGTTGCGACTGGCAGGGGATTCCACCCTCGATCAAGGTGGTCGTGATCAGTTCCGCGTCGACCGGATTGTCCTCGAGTTGGAGTAGGCGAAGCGGAGTTTTCACAGGACCTTTGCGGGGAGGCTAATCGATCGGCTCAGAGCTTTCGGGTGGCGGTTCGTTGATCACGCCCCAAAAGACACCGAGTTCTTTCACGGCCTTGATGAACTGTTGAAACTCAACCGGCTTCACCACGTAGGCGTTGGCGCCCAACGCATAGCTTTGGGCTAAATCGCGTTCCTCGCGCGAGGACGTGAGCATGACGACGGGAATTGGTTTCAGGTTCAAGTCATTTTTAATCGTTCTCAAGACCTCGAGCCCGTCGACTTTGGGCATCTTGAGATCCAGGAACACAACCACTGGATTGCCCCGCTGTCTGGCGGCAAAGACCCCGCGACAATAGAGGTAGTCGAGGACTTCAGCTCCGTCGTGGCAGACCACCACTTTGTCGGCGATGTGATGTTCTTCCATGGCGGCGAGCGCAAGCTCGGCGTCACGCGGGTTATCTTCCGCGAGCAGGATGGGTTTGACAGTAGTCATCAGAGAGACCTCGCGAGCGGGAGCGAAAAGTAGAAGGTCGCCCCTTGATCCAGTGCCCCTTTGGCCCAGGTCCGTCCACCATGCCGATGGATGATTCGACGTACGTTTGCGAGACCAATGCCGGTGCCTTCAAACTCGTCGTTCCGATGGAGTCGCTGAAAGACGCCGAATAACTTGTTCACGTATTGCATATCGAATCCCACCCCATTATCCCGCACAAAGATCTCGACTTCCCCTGAGGTTCGCCTGGCGGCGCCGATCTCGATCTTGGCTTCCGGCCTGGTGGCTGTGAATTTCAACGCATTGGAAATCAGATTCACGAACACTTGGCGTAGCATCGCCGGATCTCCCGAAACGTTAGGCAATGGGCTTATTGTCCAGGAGATTGCTCGTCCTTGCAAGTCAAGACGTAAATCGTGAAGGACGGTCTTGACGAGTTGGTCCAGGTTGACTGTGGTGTGGAGCATGTCCTGCCGACCCATACGGGAAAACACGAGCAGGTCGTCGATGAGCTGTCCCATCTGTTTCGCGGAGTCTGAAATCGTTTGGAGATAGCGGCGTGCTTTGTCGTTGAGTGTCTCCCCGGCCGCCTTCGACAACAGGGCCGCATAGCCATCGATATGACGAAGCGGGGCGCGCAGATCATGCGACACGGAATAGCTGAACGCTTCCAATTCTTTATTGGCGGCCTGGAGCAACTCGCCCCGGCTCTGCAACTCCGTGGCCACGCGGCGTCGCTCGGTGACATCGTGATGGATCAGAAAGTATACGGAGGCCAAGAGGACCAATTGCAGGAGTGCACCGAGTCCGAGCAAAGCGATCGTATTTCTTGTGCTTCCAGCGGATTGAGCCACGCGCAGCAGGAGCGCTTGCTGTTCGGCCGAGTCGAGTTCTGCCATAAGGCGATGGATTCCCTCGAGCTCGTTCTTTGCCGCTCCGGAGCGCGCGAGGTGGCGGACCGCTTCATAGCCATGCTTCTCACGTTGGGCGATGGCTCCCGCCTCCGCTCCCAATTGTCTGGCGATGAGCTGTTCGAGTGTCGCCACGCGGGCCTGTTGTTCAGGTCCCTCGCTCGTCAGGCCTCTGAGATACCGAAGGTATTCGGGCATTTGTTCGGCAACGGCCCGGTAGGATGTGAGATACGACTCGTCTCCGGTGACGAGATAGCGCCGATGGCCACTTTCAGCGGCCCCAAGGGCTTCTCCGACTGAGTCGAGCAACTGCACCAATTCGTGGCTCTTGGTATCGAGCCGGCTGTTCTCGATCAAGACGGCGGTGTTGCGGTAGGAAATGGCACTGATTACCACAATGCCGGCAAAGACGAGTCCAAACCCTGCAAGGACACGTCGTTCGATCGACCATTGGGCGAACCACTCCATGAGCCCGCTGATCTTGGGAGTCGGTGCCGGACTGCTGTCGGGAGCCGGTTCTGATCGAACGGGTGCGGGAGCGGATGGACGTTCCTGCGTGACGGATTCCATGGTTTAATCGCGCGCGGGCGTGGGGATGTAAGCCAATGTCTTGGAAACTGTACCCTCCTCCGGAAGACCCTGCAAGAAATATTTTAGTAGAATGCTCGCTGGACGCTGGGGAGCCGTCGCCGGTGGACTTAGCCGCCGAAGGGGATGACGGCAGGGGGAACGGGAAGAGAGGCGGTTGGATCAGCCAAGTTTGAAAACATCAGTACGGCCGAGACAACCCAGTCGGTGAAGGGTTGGGGGTAGATGCCGATTGCGAGGGTGCCGGCGAGACAGACGTAAACCACCACTTTGATCGGGCCCGAGACCTTGAGTGGTGACGGGTCGTGGGGTTCATGGATGTACATCTTCTTCACGACAATGAGGTAGTAGTACATGGAAATGACGATGTTGATGAGCCCCACGGTGATGAGCACGTAGAGCCCTTCCTTCATGGCCGCCACAAAGATGTAGAGTTTCCCGATGAAGCCAGCTAGCGGGGGCACGCCAGCCAGAGACAAGAGGAAAATCAGCATCGAAAAGGCGAGAAAGGGCGACCGGCGACCCAGTCCGCTGTAGTCGTCGATTTCCTCACTGCCGATTGCTTCGCTGACGGCAATGATAATGGCGAAGGCGCCGAGGTTGGCGAAAAGATAGGTGAGGAGGTAGAACAGCATCGCATCGCTCCCCATCTTCGTACCGGCCGCGAGTCCAATCAGCACGTTGCCGATCTGTGCGATACCGGAATAGGCCAAGAGCCGTTTCATGTTCTTTTGAGCGATGGCCACGATGTTGCCGTAGGTCATGGACAAGATGGACGCGGCGACGAGTAGTAGGACCCAGATCGGCTTAAAGGTCGCCAAGGCGACGAAGAACATTCTCAGAAGGATGGCAAAGGCCGCTCCCTTTGGTGCGATCGAAAGGAATGCCGTCACAGGCGTAGGCGATCCATGATAGGTGTCGGGAATCCACGAGTGGAAGGGCACGGCGCCGATTTTGAACCCTAATGCGCCAAAAATAAGCAGGAAGCCAATGGCCAATCCCGGTGTGGCCTGTGCCGCCGTCATATCAGAAAACACCAGTTTGCCAGTTTCTCCGTAGACCAAGCTGATGCCATAGGCGAGGAGGCCTGCGGCGAAGACGCCCAGGATGAAAAACTTGATGCCCGCTTCGTTCGAGGCCATGTCCTCGCGGAGATACGCAACGAGGACATAGAAGCCGAAGGTGGAAAATTCCAGGGTAACGAAGACCGACAGCAGGTCGTTCGCGGAGGCCATAAACATCATCCCGAGGGCCGACATTACGATCAGGAAATAATATTCTCCGCGGAAGAACTTGAATCGATGGATGTAATCGATTGAGGCCAGAATGACGAGGATCGTCGATCCGAGGATGAACATTTTGAAAAACAGGGCCATCCGGTCAAGGACGAACATGTTCGCGAAAAGAGTTCCAGTTATTCCGGTGATATCGAACCAGGCCAGGCAGCCGAGGGTGGCGACGAGCCCGGAGATGCTGAGATAGGCTAATTGTTCGCTGGGCAGCCGAGGGAACGAGAAATCAATGATTAGGATGAGACACAACCAGGACGTGAGCAGGATCTCCGGTAGCAGCAACAGGAGATCGGAGGGAGACATCGTGAGCGAAAAGTTCATTGTGGCTCTCGTGACGGGTGAGTCGTAAGGGGTACGGGGTTGTTGGCAAGAAGTTGAGCGTCATGGGTTCCGACAGGGCCTGTCGCTTTCCGCGTGACAGCGAATCCCGCACCCGCGTCTGCAATCGGTACGACTCGGGTGATCTTGGCGATTAAGGGATCGACGCCCGCCCGCACCACATTATAGAGATGCATGGGGAAGAAAAAGAATCCGATGCTGACGGTGATCATGATTAAGAGCGGAAGACGATCCACCACGGCTACGGCGTCGTGCGCGTGACTGTACTTCTGGTCCATGGGTCCATAGAAGAGCCCGCGCATCATCTTGAACAAGTAGGCCAAGGTCAACACGATGCCGACCACGGCCACGATGACCTGGAACGGATACTTGTTCCAACTGCCGACGATGATCATGACTTCAGCGATGAAGTTTATGGTGCCGGGCACGCCGATCGAGGCCATACAACCAATTACGAAACAGCCGGAGATGAACGGCATGCGATTCGAGAGCCCGCCGAGCGAGGGAATGTCGCGGGTGTGCGTCTGATCGTACACCCAGCCGGCCATAGCGAAGAGCATGCCCGTGGCCATAGCGTGCGCGAACATATACATCACCGCGCCGGTCAAACTGATGTAGTCCAAGGCGGCCATGCCTAAGAAGACATAGCCCATGTGACTCGAACTGGAATACCCAATGACGTACTTCGTATCTTTGGCGTAGTACGCCACGAACCCGCCATACACGATACTGAACATGCAGAGCATGGCCGCGATGGGCATAAGTTCCCTGGTGGTCTCTGGCAGGATCTCAAAGGCCACCCGGATGATGGAGAAGTGGCCGAGCTTCATCAGCACCCCTGCGTGCAACATGCTCGTGGCGGCCGGAGCGGCTGCGTGGCCCACAGGAGACCAGGAGTGCAGCGGCCAGAGCGGCGCGATGGAGGCGAAGCCGAAGAAGATCAGTAGCCAGATAATCTTGTCCAGCGTCGTACCCAGGACCGGGATATTCATCAACTTGGCCTGATCGCGCAGGACCAGGATGTCGAAAGTATTGAGCCCAGAGTATTTGTAGATCAGCAAGATGCCCATCAGTGCCGCGACGGCAAAGGCCGAGAGGAAAAGCACCAGTTTCATTGCGGCATATTCTTTACTGTTGGATCCGAAGTTGAAGATGAACCCGACCGAGTCCCGCTGCTTCAGGCCTTCCGGGTCCGTCATCTCGTTGTACTTTTTCGTATGGCTTCCCCACATGCCTAACAACAGATACATGGGGATCACGGACATCTCGTAGAAGAAGTAGAGAAAGAATAGATCCAATGACATGAACACACCGATCGTGGCCGCGGCGAGGATGAGCAACCAGATATAGAATTCTTTCGTCCGGTCTTTGATGTGCCATGAAACGAAAATGCCAGCGAACAACAAGATGCCCGATGCCAGCACCAGGGGGGTGCCGATCCCATCCACCCCGAGGTGGAGCGAGATGCCCAGCTGGCGAGACCATTCGAATCGCTGGACGAATTGGAATCCCCCCTTCACGTGATCGTAGGCGTAGAACAAGTAAAGGGAGGCGAGCAGGCAGACAAAGGCTGATCCCGCCGCGATTCCCCGCACGAGCATCGCTTGCCGGTTGGAGACGAAGATCAGTGCGATGGCTCCCGCAAAGGGAGCAAAGAGGATATAGAGCAGTGCGTAATCACCCATACGAATCAATCTACCTTTACCTGCGGCTTGGACTCGATCGACGCCACGGTTCCCCGCTCCAATCGATCGACCAACGCCTGAACCGATCCGTTCATGATTTTCAAGAAGGGAGCGGGATAGAGTCCAATCCAGAGGATCATGACCGATAAGGCCGACGCGATGAGCACTTCGCGGGGATGCAGATCACTGATGGAGTTCTTTACGGCCTTGCCGATCGGTCCCAGCATCGACCGCTCGTAGTACCAGAGAAAGTACGCCGCGCCGAAGATGACGCCGGTGACCGCGATTCCACCATACAGCCAATTGGCCTTGAAGGTTCCCAAGAGGATGAGGAATTCACCGACGAAGCCATTGGTGCCTGGCAAACCGATCGACGCCAGTCCGATGAACAAGAAAAAGCTTGCGAGCAGGGGGGTCTGTTTGGCCATGCCGCCGAATGAACTCAGTTCCGTGCTCTGCTGCCGTGAGTAGAGAAAGCCCGCGATAAAAAACAAACCCGCTGTACTGAACCCCAAGTTGATCATGGTGAGCAGGCTGCCCTGTAGCCCCTGATAGTTCAGGGCGAACAGGCCGATCACTACGAACCCGAGGTGGCTGATACTGCTGAACGCCAGGAGTCGACGAAAATCTTGCTGGATCAGCGCCATGATGGCCCCATAGAGAATCGCCGCCAATCCAAGCGCCATGATGACCGTGACGACAGTCTGACTTTTCGATGCATTCGGGAGCAACGGAATGCTAAACCGGATGAAGCCGAACGTCCCGAGCTTCAGTCCGGCCAGCACCACCGCCATGCCAATCGGTCCTTCGAGGAGGGCGTCTGGAAGCCAGGTGTGGAATGGGAACAGGGGGGCCTTGAACGCGAAGCCGAGGAACAACAGCCAGAAAATGAGGATTTGTTGGCTGAGCGGGATCGGGACGGAGAGCAGTTCCAACAAGTCAAACGAGTAGGTGGGCTCCATATGGCGCAACGTCGCCCACTGGTGATAATTGAGGTCTAATAGGGCTATGCCGACTAACATGAATACGCTGCCGAGCAGCGTATAGAGCACATATTTCAGTGCGGCGTAGTGGCGCGATGCCCCTCCGCCCCAGAGTTTGATCAAAAAGTAACTGGGGATGAGCATCAGTTCCCAGAAGACGAAGAAGAGGATCAAGTCGATGGAGAGGAAGACCCCCATCGTCATCGTTTCTAGGGCAAGGAGGGCCATCATATAGAGCTTCACTTGATGGCGGACTGTGTCCCAGGAATAGATGACGATCAGGACCGTGAGAAACGCCGTGAGCCCGACGAAGAGCACACTGATCCCGTCAACCGCGAGGTGGTAGCTGATCCCGAGGGCGGGAATCCAAGACACGTGTTCGGAAAACTGCATGGCAGCCGATTCGGGAATGAATCGTAAGAGCACGAATATGGAGAGGGCCAACTCCACGAGCGCAATCGTCAAGGTGGAGGTTCGGACCATATCCTCGTCGTCGAACAGCCACAGAACCACGGCCCCGACGACGGGGAGAAAAAGAATACAGGTGAGAATCGGAAATGTTGACGCCAACTCTTCTAACATTACAGTGCTCTACAGTTGCATAATGAACTGAATAATAACCGCCAGCAGGAACAACCCTGCCACAATGATGGCGGCATAATGATGCACCATTCCGCTCTGCAGCTGCCGCCATTGTCTCGCGACGAGATGATTGCCGTACCCGATTACGTTGAGCCCGCCGTAGATCACGT
>Ga0315275_10000713_pt1 | contig 27687 bp, 24 predicted proteins | sample YL17G03_0_MG_FD_205557 | JGI IMG/M metagenome (GOLD analysis project Ga0315275, IMG submission 205557) | Sediment microbial communities from Yellowstone Lake, YNP, Wyoming, USA - YL17G03_0 | ecosystem: Environmental > Aquatic > Freshwater > Lake > Sediment | place: USA: Wyoming | collected...
CGCGTCAGCCGTCTCATCCTCCGTCGAAACCGCCCCCTCCGAGCTTCGCCTGGGGGCCGGCGCGGTCAAGATCACCCCGCCTGCTGGAGCGCCCATGGCCGGCTACTACTACAACCGGGCGGCCTCCGGCGTCCACGACGACCTCTGGGCCAAGTCCCTGGTTCTCGAGTCGGGAGCGGCGCGCGCCGCCCTGGTAGCCTGCGACATCTCCGGGCTTCCCCGCCAGGTTGTCGAGGAGGCGCGGCGCCTGATCGAGCGCGGCTCGGGAATCGCCGCCGAAAGCGTGATGATCAGCGCGACCCACTCCCACACGGGCCCGGTGCTGCTCATCCCCGGCAACCGCTACGACACCAAGGGCGAGATGCGCCGCATCGGCGAGCAATACCTGGCCGACCTTCCCGGGAAAATCGCCGAGAGCGTGCGCCTGGCCGCGGGCGCGGTTCAGCCCGTCCGGGTCTCCGCCGGGCGCGGCCGCGAGGCCTCGATCTCTTTCAACCGCAGGTTCTTCATGAGGGACGGCTCGGTGAAGTTCAACCCGGGGAAGCTCAACCCGGATATCGTCCGGCCCGCCGGCCCGACCGATCCCGACGTCCCCGTTATCTTTTTCGAAACGCCGCAGGCCAAGCCCGTTGCCGCCTACGTCAACTTCGCCATGCACCTCGATACCGTGGGCGGGACCGAATACTCGGCCGATTATCCCTACACGCTCGCGCGCCTCCTCCGGGAGGCGATGGGGGGCGATGTCCTCACACTCTTCACCGTCGGCTGCGCCGGCAACATCAACCACTTCGATGTTGCCTGGGACAGCCCTCAGCAGGGCCACGGCGAAGCGGCCCGGCTCGGCACCGTGCTGGCCGCCGAGGTGCTGAAAACGATGCGACGCCTCGAGGGAGTCGCCGGAGGGCCGCTCCGGGCGCGGAGCCAGGTTATCGATCTCCCGCTCCCCGAGGTCACGCCAGAGGACCTCGCCTGGGCGAAAACGGTCACGCCCAGCATGGGGGACAAGCCCGACTGGTCGCGCTTCCTGGACCTCGTGAAAGCGTTCAAGATCACCGACGTCGTCGCCCGCGCCGGCCGGCCGGTCGCCGCCGAAGTCCAGGTCATCGCCCTCGGGAACGACATCGCCTGGGTGGGACTGCCGGGCGAGGTTTTCACGGAGCTCGGCCTGGCGATCAAAACCGCTTCGCCGTTCAGGTTCACGGTCGTCGCCGAACTCGCCAACGACTCGATCGGCTACGTCCCGAACCTCAAGGCCTATGATCAGGGCGCCTACGAGGTCATCAGCTCGCGCGTCGCCCCGGGTTCGGGCGAGATGCTCGTCGACGACGCCGTCCGGCTCCTCGTCGCGCTTCATCGCCAGGGCTCTTGACCAATGGGCAGAACCCGCCGTATTTCGGGAAGCAGATCAAGAAACCCAGGGGCTACGAGCCCGGGACTTGGCGCTTCCGGACCGGTGGCTACCGCGAACGGGGACGCTTCTATTTTCGGGACTGCGAGAGTCCATTTTGGTCCCTCTCCCTTCGATGGGAGAGGGAGGGGTGAGGGTGATTCAGGCAGGCGGAAGAGGTAATCCATGACCAAAGCCAAAGCAAAGCGGAGACTCACCGCAGCGCTGGGACCGCTGCTAGCGCTATTTATGGCGACGATTACAGCTCAGGCCGGCGCGTCTGATGCCGCCGCTCACAACTTGCTCCTGCCGGCACCGCAGGAGGTCCGTTACGGCGCGGGGAGGCTCCCTGTCCGCGGGCTCGTCATAAGGATCGAAGGGCCGTCATCGCCGTCGACCGAGGACCTGTTCGCCGCGCGCGTGCTGGCCTCGTGGCTGACCGAGGCCTGCGGGTCGCCGGTGCGCGTCGCTGAAAACCCGGCGGAAACTCCCTCATCTGCGCCCGCCGTCGTCCTCCGCCGCTCGGGCGATGTCGCCGCGCTCCCCGTTCCCGACGAGACTGCCGGCCCCGAATCGCGCGAGTCCTACGAGGTCCGCGTCACGACGCAAGGCGCGACGGCGACGGCCCGGTCCTCGGCCGGCCTCTACTACGCCGCCCAGACGCTCCGTCAGATGGTCGAGGGGCGGGGTGACGCCGCGTCGCTCCCCGAGGCCGAGGTCCGGGACTGGCCGGCCTTCGCCTACCGCGGCTACATGATGGACTTCAGCCACGCCCAGCTCCCGACCCCCGACGAGGTCAGGAGCCAGCTCGATTTCCTGGCGCGCTTCAAGACCAACCAGTATCTTTTCTATACGGAGGCCTCGGTCGAGCTCGAGGGCTACCCGACGCTGATGGCCGAAGCCCGCTATTCGCAGGCGGATGTCCGCGCCATCATCGACTACGCCCGCGAGCGCCACATCGACGTCATCCCGAACCTGGAGCTCTACGGCCATCTTCACGACCTCTTCCGCATGGAGCGCTTTGCCGACCTCGCGGTCATCCCGCACGGCGGAGAATTCAAGGGTGAGGACCCGAGGATCGGCCCGCTTCTCGAGGATTGGATCGGGCAGATGGCCCGCCTTTTCCCCAGCCCGTTTTTCCACATGGGCTTCGACGAAACCTGGCTCATCAAGAGCGAGGCCGCCAAGATCGGCCTCGACCCCGCCGACCTCTACCTGAAGCGGCTGAAGCAGGTCGCGGGGATCATCGCCCGGCACGGCAAACGCCCCCTGGCCTACGCGGACATGATGGAGAAGTTCCCGAAGATCATCGGCCAGCTCCCGCCGGGTCTGACGGCCTTCGTCTGGCATTACTTCCCGCTCGAGGAGTCCCTCTACGACCGCATCCTGGCGCCTTTCGTCCGGAGCCGTGTCCCGGTGAGCCTGCTCTCGGCGGTCATCAACTGGAGCTGGCTGGTCACCGACTACAACCGGAGCTTCCGGAACCTCGACCTCCTCGCGGCCGCCGGGCGAAAACACGGAGCGCTCGGCCTCTACCAGTCCGGCTGGACCGACGACACGCAGACGCTGACGCGCCCCGGGCGGCCGGCCCTGGCGTATGCGTCGGTCGCGGGCTGGCAGTCGAAACCGGTGGACAGGGAGGGGTTTTTCGGGGCTTACGCGGCGCGGCTCTATCCGCCCGGAATCGCGGCCGAAGCGGCGGGGGCGTTCGACGCGCTGGCGCGGGCCGAGACGTCGCTCCAGGACGCGACGAGCAGCGAGACGATCGCCGTCTTTTTTGCGGACCCGTTCGCGGCCGCCGTGCTCGCCAAAAGCGATGCCAAGCGCCAGGCGCTCCGCGACACGCGGCTGGCCTGCGACGAGGCGCTGGCCCATATCCTGAAGGCTGGGGCGGCGGGCGTCGATCCCGCGACCTTCCAGTCGCTCGAGGCCTGCGCCCGGATGATCGACTTCGCGGCGCTCAAGCATATCTACGCGCGCGAGATCGCCGACTTCTGGCGGCAGCTCGGGCCGAAGCCGGACCAGAGCGCGGCGTTCGAGCTCATCCACAACGAGGTCAGCTTCAAATACCACACGCGCACCTCGGACATGATGGACGCGCTCTCGGTCATCAAGGACCGGTTCCGGGAGGCGTGGCTGGCCGAGTTTACACCCTTCCGGCTGAACATCGCGCTGGCGAAATTCGACGTCGAGCTCGCCATCTGGTGGAAACTCCAGCGCCGGTTCCAGGATATGGTGAAAAAGCTCGACGGCGGCCTGCCGCCGCTCGAAACGGTGACGCAAGGTCTCTGGTGAGGAGAGGGGGGGAGGGATGAGCCGTGCCTAAGATGCGCAAACGGCTGATCATCGGTTTCCTGCTCCTCTGGGCTTCCGGCGCGGCTGCGGCCTCCCCGGCTCCTCTAGTCGAAAAGGATATTAACCCGGGCACCGCGACCGAGGGGGCATGCCTCCCCGGCCCCACAAACAACAGGCTCGCCGCGGCACGCCGTGGTGCGAGTTCGCCGGCCGTCAAGGACCTTGGTGGCATCCTCGAACCCATCCGCTTGAAACACGGACTTCCGGCGCTCGGGGCGGCGCTCGTGACCGGCGAAGGACTCGAGGCCGTCGGCGTCGCCGGCGTGCGCAAAGCGGGCACTGATATCCCCGCCACGGCGGAGGACAAGTGGCACCTGGGGTCGGACACCAAGGCGATGACTGCCTATCTCGTCGCCGCGCTCGTCGAACGGGGGAAGCTCAAATGGGAGACGACGGTCGGGGAGAGTTTTCCCGAGCTTGCCGGCGCCGCGGCGTCCCCTCGGTTTGGGAAAATCACCCTCCGCGAGCTCCTGTCGCACCGCAGCGGGCTTCCCGCCAACGTTCCCTGGGGGCTCATCCCGCGCACTCAACCGATAAGGGACCAACGCTTGGCCGCGGTCAAGGCGGCCTCATCGGCCAAGATCGAAAGCGAAGTCAGCGCGAAGTTCCTGTATTCGAACCTGGGCTATGTGGTCGCCGGAGCGATGGCCGAACAGGCCATGGGCGAGTCCTGGGAAGAGCTGATGAAAAAAATGGTCTTTGGGCCCCTGGGGATGAAGAGCGCCGGGTTCGGGGGCGTCGGCACGCCGGGCCAGATCGACCAACCCTGGGGCCATGGACCTGACGGCAAACCCGTCAAGAATAACGGGCCCGACGCTGACAACCCGCCTGTGCTGGGCCCGGCCGGCACGGTCCATTGCACCCTGGCCGATTGGTCCAGGTTCATCGCCGACATCCTGCGCGGAGCGCGCGGGGAGAAAGCCCGCCTCAACCCGGCTATTTATGAGATGCTGCAGACCCCCGCCTTCGGGGGCAACTACGCGCTCGGCTGGCTGGTCGCAGACCGGGCGTGGGGAGGCGGACAGGTGCTGACGCACTCCGGCAGCAATACCATGAACCTGTCCGTCGCTTGGGTGGCCCCGTTACGGGATATCGCCGTCCTCATCGTCACCAACCAGGGCCCGCCGGTCGCGCCGAAAGCCTGCGACGAGGCGGCTTCGACGCTCATCCGGGACTACCTGAAAACCGAAAAATAGGTAAATAGGTATTGTGTCCCTATTTTACCCGGAGCAGGATGTCCTCCGACGGCGGGAAGGCGTCATTGTCCTCGGCATACTTAAGCACCATCTGCTGCAGCTCTTTCGTGGGCGCGGTCACGACCCATCCATCTTCAGCTCGAGCGTGGGCAATCGTGACCTTGCCGCTTTTAAATGCTTCCCCCAGCCAATTCTCGTCGAGCCAATCCAACCGAAGCTCGTCTTTCTCCAGCGAGATGCGGCAGATTGTGTGGGCCCGGATCAGGTGCCAGTTGAAAAGATCGTTGCGCACCCGAGGATTGCCCTCGTCCTCAGGGATGAGGTCGAGGAAGAGTCGGCCGCCCAAACGGCCGAGCCTGGCCTGGAAACGCGCCGTGTCGCCCGGGACTAATTTTTCTTCCGAGAACGGCCCGTCTGGCCCAAATTCGGCCTGACGGTAGACAAGCGCGTACTCGTTGCTGTCCTGGGCTTTTTCAAAAGTCCAGGTGTTCTCATTATCGGCCCCCTTCCACGTGCCCACTAGACCCGATTCGAAAACCAGGTCATTCTCCTCGAAGAGTGGCTGGAGCGACCACACGCACGAAAGAGCGCCAATGGTCAACGCCAGGATTGCTAGGCATTTAATGGCTCGCATAAAATCGCCTCCTTTGGCTTCTCCAAGTGAACCTCCAGCAGGGTTTCGCGTAAGCTGACTTGAGGTTAGCTCATTCGATATCCAAGAATAACGTAAGGTTCTCCAAGCTAAAAGTTGTCAGAGAATTGTTTAGCTCTTGCCGGAAGCACGTTAAGAATTCCAGGAAATGTCAATGACAGTATATCAATTTCCCTTATTTATTTCGATATTCGGGACACAATACCAATTTCCTCAATGCCAATTTTCCTTCTGCTTCAGGGGGGGGAATTCGGTGATTGATATAGTGTCCCGAATTAATGAATTGGGCAATTGGTATTGTGTCCCCAATTGGTCCGGGTTGTCGAGCGGCTGGCATTGCTGTAGGATATTTTTTAGCCAACGCAGATCCCCGAGTCAACGAAGACAAAGATTCAAGGAGATTGAAATTGCATAACTGCCGGGCCGGCGCAAAAATCTTCAGAGCGATTCTATTCTTGTCCGTCGCCTTGGTGAGCTACTCCCAGGAAAAGGCGGAAGACGTTCCCCATTGGAAGGGCGACGTGTCTTTGGGCCTCTCGCTGGCGTGCGGGAACACGCAGTCGTCGAATTTCTCTTTCTCGTTCGCGGCCGGCGGGCCGGTCGGCAAGAACCTGATGTGGGATAACAAAGGTATCTATCTGTTCGCCGAAGCGGACGACGAGACGAGCGCCGAATCCGGGCTGCTCGCCAGCCGCCTCAATTGGCAGCACACGGACCGGCTTTTCTCCTACTATGAGCTCCAGGCAGACCACGACCGGTTCAAGAATTACAGCTCGCGTTTTATGCCCGCCGTGGGCGTCGGCTACAAGGTCGTCGCTCAAGAGGCCGTCAGCCTGATCCTGGACGCCGGCCTGAGCGATGTTTTTACCAATTACTATGACGCCAACGATTCGGACAGCTATCTGGGCCTCAAAGGCGGCCAGGCCCTCGTCTGGAAGATCTCGAAGACCTCCGAATTCAATGAGAAGGCCGAGATCACCGGCGACCTCGCCGACCTGGGCCGCTATTTTCTCCGGCTGGAGGCGAATCTGATCACCGCCATCACCAACGGCTGGGCGGTCAAGCTGACGTTCATTGACACTTACGACAGCCGGCCGGTCGGCCTGGGAATCAAGAAGAACGACATCATTTTCGTCGCGGGCATCTCCAGGAAGTTTTAGCCGGCAAGGAGGAACACGATGCGCTGGCAGAATCGAAGAGAGAGCTCCAACGTCGAAGACCGCCGGGGCATGAGCGGCAGGAAGCTCGCCGCCGGCGGGGGGATAGGCGGCATCGTCGTGATCATCCTTTACCTCCTTCTGGGAGGCAACCTCGGCGATAATGTCCCGGACCTTCAGCTTTCGACGGACGCGGGCGCGCCCGCGGAGAGCCGGCCGCTGACCGACGAAGAGCAGGAAGCGGGGAAATTTGCCTCCGTCATCCTGGCCGATACCGAGGACGTCTGGAACATGATCTTCGAAGCGCAGGGGAAAACCTACGCGGAGCCCAGGCTGGTTCTGTTCACGGACCTGACGGATTCGGGATGCGGTACGGCCCAATCGGCATCGGGCCCGTTCTATTGCCCCGGGGACCAAAAGGTGTATATCGACCTCGGGTTTTTCGCCGAGATGCAGAGGCGCTTGAATGCGCCGGGCGACTTCGCCATGGCCTATGTCATCGCCCATGAAATCGGCCACCACGTGCAAAATCAACTGGGGATCATGGAGCAGGTCATGCCGCTGCGAAACCAGATGAGCGAGCAGGACTTCAATGCCCTGACGGTCCGTCTCGAGCTGCAGGCGGATTTCCTGGCGGGCGTTTGGGCCCACCACGCCCAGCGGATGCAAAACATCCTGGAAGAGGGGGATATCGAGGAAGGGATCAACGCGGCGGGAGCCGTGGGCGACGACCGGATCCAGAAGATGACCCAGGGCTACGTCGTGCCGGACGCGTTCACGCACGGGACATCTGAACAGCGCGTCCGCTGGTTCCTGAAGGGGTTCAAGTCCGGCGACCTCTCCCAGGGCGACACGTTTTCGGCGTCGAGCCTCTGACCGGCTCTTCAAGCAGCCCTTAATTATGTGATCACGCCAGGAGGGTTGCCTCCCTGGAAATAGCTCCGCGGACACTTACCCAGGCTTTTTCTTGTTTTATTAATCCCTCCTTCCTCCCTTGCGAATCAAGGGAGGGCTCGGATCAGGTCAGTGTCCGCGGGAAAGGCCGGAGGGGGCGCCCGGCATAAAAGTCACCTGGACGGCGTGCGCCTTGCCTGCGGGGACGACGACCGTGCGCTTGGCGGGATCGAAGTCCGTCCACGGCCGGCCGTCCATCGTCACGCCTGATATACGCACCGCGGGGTCGTCGACGAGTGAAACATAATGCGCCCTGGGGCCATCCAGGCGGTAGTGGAGGACGGCCCGCGTCCCGTTCACGTACAGGTTGAGATAGAGATAATTCAGGAGGGTATGCTCCAACTCGTGGTAGCTCGTGTGCCATTCGGAATCCGAGGCCTTGCGGCCTTCGCCGATGACCCGGCCGTCGGGCGTGACGCTTCCGAAAACGCCGCCCTGCTCGCGGTCGCAGAAATGGTTGACGAAAAACTCCTCGCTCTTCCTGAGCGTCCCAAGGCAGGCCTGGTCCCCGGTCAAATGGTAAAGCTGGAGCTGGAAGAAGGACCCGTAGATTTGGACCCACCACCAGACGGTGGGCTGGGCGACCGGGCGGTGGGGTGGCGCGGTCTCGATGAGGTCGTACCAGCAGCCGCGGTCGCTGTCGAACCCCCATCGCGTGACCAGGTCGCCGATCCTGCGGCCGGCGTCGAGATACTTTCGTTCGCCCGTCTGGTGATACAGCCTGAGAAAGGCCAGCGCCGCCGTAAGTTCCGCGCCGATTGAAACGACCTCGCGGCCGTCGACGAGCGCCGGCGTCCGCTGCCACGCGCGGTCGAACCGGCTGCGGAAACCGTGGATCCAGCCGTGCTGGTCGGTCATTTTTTCGAGCGACAGGTTGGCCAGTTCCTTCTCCCAGGCGAGGACTTCCGGGTCGCCCGTCGCGAGGTAGAGGTTCAGCAGAAGCGACCCGACATAGCCGTAGTGGGCGTGCTTGTTCTTGCCGTAGTCGGCGACGCTCAAGTCGCGGTTGAGACCTTGGACATAGCCGCCGGCCTGGGCGTCGAACCCTTTCGTGCGCTGGATGTCGACCGACTTGCGGACGAACGATAGGGCCCGGTCGTCGCCGGAGGCGACATAGTAAAGGGTGAGCCCGACGTTGGTGTAGAGCTGGAGCGAAATGCTTTTCGTCTCGACGAGAGGCTGGCCGTCGCGCGTCAGCTTGTCGAACCAACCGCCGTATTCCGGGTCCCAGGCATGCGCGAAGAGGTAGTCAGCGCCTTGGCGGGCGATCTCCAGGTACTTCGGGTCGCCGGAAAGAAGGAAAGCCGCCGAGAAACCGAAGACGTGCCGGCTGATGAGAGCCGGGACCTTATCCCAGGGCGGCAGCGGCTTCCAGTCGCGCGACAGATTCATGAAGAAGCCGCCGTGTTTCGGGTCGGGGGCGTGCTTGGCCCAGAAGGGGATGAGATCTTTGACAGCCTGGGTTCGCCAGAACTCGGGGTCCAGGAGGCGCACCCGCGGCTCGGCGGCCGCCGTCGCTTGCGAAGGGCGGGCCGCCTGCGAAGCGGCCGGAGCGGCAATAACGACGGCAACGCTTAAGGGGACTGCCAGAACGCCGAGGACCAGAGCCGCGCCCCGGGAGACCGCCGTGAGGCCGATGAGCCGCCGGAGTCGCGCTCCATCCCACATCCCGCTATTCACCATATTGCGCATGGCCTTCCTCCGAATTGGGGACAGTATATCAATTTCCCGATTTCCGCGAAATTCTTAACCCACTCTAAATTGGTGAAACCATATCGGTTCCCCATTTTCTGGTTCGCGCACATCCGCAGCGCGGATCCCCCTGCCCTCAGCATAATTAGGTAATTGGTATCGTGTCCCCAATTCCTCCCCGATTCCTTAGTTGAGAAATCGCTGGGCGATTAAGCGTCTTATTCATTAGAGCATCAACGGCTTGAACGCGCGGTGAACGCCGATGAGAGAATTGACAAATCGTACAATCAACAGTACAATTAAGCCGCAACCGGAAATGGATAAGATCGTCGGCATCTCGAAGCTCCGCAATTCACTCGCCTCGATCATCAAGGATGTTAAAAAAGGGGCTCATTACATCATCGTCCAGAGATCACAGGCCACCGCCGTCCTTCTTAGCCCGGAAGAGGTTGAGACGCTCGAGGTCCTGGCGGATCGGAAGCTCCTCGAGGACATCCTGGAGGCCAAGAAGGACATCGCGGAGGGCAGGTACGCCTCTTACGAAGAGTATTTCGGCAAGAAGGCGCCGGCCAAGCGCTGAACCGCGACATGGCCCTTTTTCTCGCCCGGACGTTCCAGAAGAATTTCGAACGATTGCCCAAGGACAGTCGAGATAAAATCCAATCCGCTCTCCTAAAGCTCTCATCGAATTCCCTGATCGGCAAACGGCTCCTCGGCGAGCTGGACGGAGAATTATCCATGAGGGTAGGTCAATACAGGATTATCTATTTTATCGACCGGGAAAAGAACGTTTGGGTGGAGACGGTTCGCCACCGCAAAGATGCCTATAAAAGGCAGGCAAAATAGGACCGTCCCCTTTTTCTAGGGGCGCGCCCTTCACTTTTTCCCCAGGAACCGGTCCAGGAACTCGAAGGTCGCGTTGTAGGCGCCCAGCCGGTTTCTGTGGAGCATGAACTCGTGCGGCTCATCGGGCCGGACCATGAGCTCGATGTGCACATCGCCCTTGGCGCGAAGCTTCTGCACGAGGTCGACCGTCTGGGAGAAATCGACATTGCGGTCATCGTCCCCGTGGATGAAAAGAACCGGCGACTTCCAGGTCTTGACGGCGGCCGCCGGCGAGGATTCGAAAGCCAGCTTTTGCTCTTCCGCGGTCAGCTCGGCGCGTCTCCACGTCATGGACCAGTCGTGGACGCCCGCCAGGTCGACACCGGCCTTGAAAACATCCGAGTTTCTCCCGAGGCCCATGGCGGTCAGGTTCCCGCCATAGGAGAGGCCCCAGAGCCCGATCCTCTGCGGATCCACCTCCGGGCGGTCCTGGAGATAACTGGCGCCCGCCAGGACATCCTGGTACTCGGAAGCGCCGCGGCGGCCCGCGTCGGGACGCACCCTGAACGAGCGGCCGTAGCCGATGCCGCTCCGGTAGTTTACGGAAATCACGACATACCCGCGGTTCGCAAAATACTGGTTGATGGCGTAGGCCTCGGAGTAGAACTCCATATAATGCCAGCCGAGGAGCATCTGCCGCATCGGCCCGCCGTGCGAAAAGACGATTCCGGGGCGGCGGTCGCCGGCCTTCGCCCCGCGAGGCAGGAAGAGCTGGCAGGGAACCTCGAGGCCGTCAGGCGCCTTGACGATGACAAGCTCGGGAACGACGAGCGCCTCCGCCGGGAACTCCCCGGGGAGCTCGCGCTGCGCGATGACGCGGGCCGCACCGCCCGAGGCCGGTACAACGGCGATCGACATCGGCTGCCGGGCCGTCGCCGACATGAACGCGACGTCCCCGCAGCCGGCGAGAGGCACAGGATAGCTCCCGATCATCGCGCCGGCTGTGAGCTGCACAGCCTTTCCGCCGGCGGTGGGCGACTTGAAAATATGGCGGCCGTGGATGTCCGCTTGATTGCCGCTGTAAACGATCGTGGCGCCGTCGCGCGTGAGTTGGAAAACCTCCACCTCGCCGTCGCCCGGCGTGAGGTCGACGGGCTCGTCCGAGGCGGCGGCTGCCGCGGCACCGCCCGCGGCCGGAGCGGCCAGCGAATACACGTGATTCCAGTTGTCGCGCTCGGCCGTGAACAGGATCCGGCCGTTCTCGGTCCAAGTCAGGTTCCGGATCGAGCAGTATTTCGGCTCTTTTCCCGCGGGGCTCCAGAACTCCTGTCCGGCGCCCGTCTCCGCATCGGCGACCACGAGCGACGGGACGGGCGGATTAAGATAATCGACCTTTTCGTTGTATTGCGCGCCCGGCCGGCGGAAGAACGCGACGCGTTCTCCGTCGGGTGACCAAGCGGGTTCGGTGTCGCGGTCGACGCCCGGCGCGAGCCAGGTGATCTTGCTTTTGCCGGGATCGTAGACGCCGACGAAGCTGTGGTCCCCGCGGCTCGAGACGAACGCCACCCGCGCGCCGTCGGGCGACCAGGCGGGATCGCCGTTCCTCCCGGCGGCTCTGAAGAGAAGGTCGAGCTCCGGCAATCCGCCCGAAGGGCTCGGGTCGCGGAGCGCCACGCGGTAGATCAGGCTGTCCTTGACGATGAGGACCCACCGGCCATCCGGCGAGACGACCGGGCTGTTGCCGGCGCAGACGCGCCACGGGCTGCCGCCCGTCGTGCGGACCGCCCAGACAGCCTGCTCGACGCCGGCCGGGTCGCTCGTGGGGTTGGTCACCCAGCCCTGGCTGTTCGGGTCCCCGCCCCGGACATAGATGACGACCGAGCCGTCGCGGGTTATCGTGAGGCCGGGGATCTCGAACACCTCGTCGACCGCGTAATTCGTGAGGCGGACGGGCGCGTAATCCGGGGCGGCGGCGGTCCAGACGTTCCGCGCGCCCTCCTCGTTGAACACCCAGGCTAAACGGTCGGCGTCACGGGCCGATTTCAGGTCCGTCGGGTACGGCGCGCTGAGCACCTGTTCGAGGGTGAAGGAACCTTCCGGCTGCTCCGCGGAGGCGGGCGAGCCGGGGACCGGGCCGTCCGCGGCCGCCGACACGGGGGCGCTGATCAGGCCGACCAGTAGGGCAACGCAGACCGTGAGCTTATTCATCTTCGCCTCCAGAAGGAAATCGGGGAACAGCATACATAATACACTGAATTTCATGCCTAGAAATCGGGGAATTGATATGCCGGCACCGATATTTCTGCCGGTTCCAGTATTCATTTTAGATCTCAATTTGCACTGCGCGGGTTTTTTGTTTAAAATCGCGGCTTGATGCTTCTTTTAAATCCCACCGAAAGGAAATCGCCCATGAATCAACCGATCGCCCTTCGTCTGCGGCAGGCCGTTGCGCTCTCGGCGGCCGCCTTCCTGTGTCTTTCTGTGGTCGCCTCCGGCGCCGACATCACCCTCAAGCGCCCCGGCCATCCCCGGCTGACCATGACGCCCGAGGAGCTCCAGAAGCTGAAGGCCGACCCCGCGGCCGTGAAGGAAGCGAACGAGGCGGGCGAAAAGGCACTCGCCAAGACCAAGACGACCTCCTACAAGGACTGTTTCGCCGTGCTCCCGGCTCCCCCGGCGCCGGATCCCCATCCCTACAATAAGAAGTGGCCCTACTGGACCGGCATCTGCTCCGAGATCCGCGGCTACCTCGAAGCGACCGCGCGCGGCTGGGCCATCGGCGGCAACCGCAAGTGCTTCGACGCCGCCCGGTCCACCATGCTGGCCGTGGCCGATTGGCCGCAGTGGACCGACCCGGATTACGGCGAGCTCCCGTGCCTCGATACCCAATACCTCATGCGCGGCATGTCGGCGGCCTACGATCTTCTCTACGGCGACCTGAAGCGGGGCGACCGCAAGAAGATCCGGAACGCCATCGTGGACAAGGGGCTCAAGTTCATCTACGCCTCGGGATTCAAAGAGGACTCGTACGTGATGAAGCCGCTGCTCTGGCCCAACGGCTTCGCCGTGATCAACGTCGCCATGGGCATCGGCGGCTTGGCGCTCCTCGACGAGATCGATGACGCACCGGCCTACGTTTCTGAATCGCTCGCCAAGATGGACCGCTTCTGGCGCGAGGCGGCGGGCCCCGACGGCGGCCTGGTCGAGGGGTTCGGCTACGGCAGCTTCGCCATCGACAACTTCATGGACCTGATCCTCCAGGTCCACGACGTCTGCGGCATCGACGCCATGACGGGCGACTATCTCGCCCACGCGCGCGAGTTCCCGATCTACTTCACGCTCCCGGGCGGGGGCCAGAGCTGCCTGCCCGCCATCGGCGACAACGGCGGCGTCGAGGGTTGTGGGCCGACCCTGGCCGGGCTGATGTCGGCCCTGGTCAAGCTCAAGAACGACGCGCCCGCAGCCTGGTACCTCGTGAAGGCCGGCCAGGCGGACGAGGCGGCGAAGACCATCGCCCGGGCGCCCGCCGACTGGCCGTACGGGCGGCGCTTCCCGAGCGTCGAGTGGGCGGCCCTGCGGGACGGCTGGGGGGACTCGGGGGCGCTGATGGCTTTCAAGAGCGGTTACGCCGAGCACCACAACCATCTCGACCAGAACCATTTCCTCGTCGGCTGGGACAAGGAATGGATCATCACCGACCCCGGCTACCAGATCTACGACATGGATTATCCGCCCGAACGGAAGATGGACCGCAAGGCCATCAAGAACATGCACGTCTACACCGCCCAGAGCGAGGGGCACAACACCATCCTCGTCGACGGGGCGGGGCAGAACCCGAAGAAGGGCAGCATCGAAGAGTTCTTCACATCGGCGGCCTTGGGCTGGGTTGTCGGCGACGCGACGCCGTGTTACGAGGGGAAGCTCACCCGCTTCCGGCGCTCCGTCGTGCACCTGCCGGGGCAGTATTACCTGGTTTATGACGAGATCGCGGCTCCCAAGCCGGTCAAGGTCGAGTTCAAGCTGCATACGGCGCCGGACGGGCAGTTCGTCGTGGCGGGAAAGCCGCTCGCCGTGAACGCGAGCAGCCAGGCCACCACCTTTGTCATTCGGCGCCCGGCCGGGCAGGTGGCGGTCGACCTGATATCACCGAAGCGGACGACCGTCCAGCACCTCCAGTGGCCGGATTCGGAGAAATACGGGCACTATGTCGCGATCACGGCGGCGCCGGCGGCGGCGCAGGAAGACGCGTTCGTGCTCCGGCCGGGCCCGGCGGGAACAAAGCCGGCCCCCATCCGGACAAGCATCCAGGCGCTGGCGGGGCGGGCGCGGCTCGTCACCGTGGGCGCTGACCGCGTGCTGATCAACCCGGACGGGGCGAAGGTGACGGCCGCAGGCGGCGGGCTGTCGACGGACGCGCGCGCCGCGGTCGTCGCCGGCCGCGAGGGCGACCGGCGCTACGGCATGGTCGGCGGCACATCCCTGGCAGTGGGGAAGACGCTCCTTTCGGGGTCGTCGCCGTTCAGCGCGGGCGTCAAGGTCAGCGGCTCAGGGGAGGCGGCGGCGACGGATGCGGAGATCGAGACGGCGGCCGAGACGACGGTCAGCCTGTCTGTTCCCGCCGCGCCGAAGACCATCACGCTCGACGGGAAAGACGCGCCCGTCAGTTCGGCTTATGACGCCAAGACGAAGGCCGTCCGTTTCACGCTGCCGGCCGGCCACCATACTTTGCTAGTTAAGGGATAGTCGGGACTTTGAACGCCGCCCCCGAATTGGTGCCAGCATATCAAATCCCCATTTAATTCCGGGGACAGTATACATAATGCACTAATTAGCCCGCCAGAAACGGGTGGCATATTGAGTTGGTTTGCTTTTAATGCCAAATCGAATGAATTGGTGCCAGCATATCAATTTCCTAATTAGGCCGCCGGGAATTGGGGAAATGATATGCTGGCACCATTTTATGGAATGGGCGACGGAGGGAAGATCATGAACCGACGGAAATTTATCGGAACCGCCTGTGCCGCCGCGACGGCCTCGGCCCTGCCGCGATTGGGCGCCCAGTCGCCGGGCCGCGCGCGTCCCGCCCCCATCAGCCGCCTCGCCGGCCTCTCGTTGAAGGAACTGCGGGATCAATATCATTCCTTCCTCTACGATGATTTCCTGCCGTTCATGGAAAAGTACGTGATCGATGTGGAATTCGGCGGGTTTCTGTGCCACGCCGACCGCGACGGCACCCGCCTCGGCACCTCGAAAACCCCGACCAACGAGGGCCGGGGAATCTGGGTCTGGTCCTATCTTTATAATGTGCTAGGCCGAGAGCAGAAGTACCTCGACACCGCCAAGAGGTCGTTCGACCTTATTCTCAAGAGCCGGCCCGAAGGGGACACGCTGTGGCCAAGAAGCCTGACCCGGGAAGGGGAGCCGGCCGACGCCGCGGATGTCACCGTCTATGGCGATCTGTATGTCGCGGCCGGGCTGGCCGAATACGCCCGGGCTGCCCGCGACACGGGAGCCTGGAAGCTGGCCAAAGACATCATGGATAAATGTCTCCGCATCTACGACCGGCCGGACTACGATTCGATTTCCGGCGCCGACCCGGTCCCGGGGCCGCGGCGGCAGAATGTCTCCATGCTTTTCCTGCCGGTGACCACGTCGCTCCTTAAGTATAAGTCCGACCCCGAGGTCGAGGCCGTCGCCGCCCGGTGCGTGGACGCGGTCGTCAACCGCCACTTCAATCCCGCCTACCAGCTCAACAACGACATTCTCTATCACGACCATAGCCGCGCCGGCGGCTCCCATGCGCAGTATGTCGCATTCGGGATCTCCATCCAGACCCTCTGGATGATCCTTGCCGAGGGCCTGCGGCGGCAAGACCGGAAACTCTTCGACACCGCCGCCGAACGGTTCCGGCGGCATGTCGTGGTCGGCTGGGATGATGTCTACGGCGGCGTGGCGAGCGCGCTCACCCATGTGGATGACAACACCTGGAACATGAGCAAGCCGCTCCACAACGACGTCGAAGCGCTGGTCGGGCTCCTGTCCATCATCGAGCATGCCGGCGATCCCCGGGCCGTCGAGCCTTTTTCCAGGATCTACGAGTTCACGATCGAGAGGCGCGTCCTCAAGAAATACGGGTTCCCGCTCTGGCAGCATGAGGGCGAGCGCAAAGTGACGTACCAGCCGCACACCCAGCGGGCGGAGCATTTCCATAATTCCCGGCACCTGATGATGAACCTGGCGGCCCTGGACCGGATGATCGCCCGCGGCGGCAAGGTGTCCGATTTGCTGGGGGGTTGAACCGGCATGAACAACACCGCCGCCCAGGCCGTTCCCGATCTCGACCGGCGGGTTCTGTCGCTCGACGCGTTCCGCGGGTTCGTCATGCTCTCCATGCTCCTGGGAAACCTCGGCCTGGAAAAGCTGGCCGGCCGCCCGGTGGCCGGTTTTCTCTATAACCAGCTCAACCACGTTCCCTGGGTGGGCTTCCACTTCGAGGACCTGATCCTCCCCGCCTTCCTGTTCATCATCGGGGTGTCGATGGCCATCTCCGATGACAAGCGTCGGGCGAGGGGACAGGGCGGCCGCGAGCGGCTTCTCCACGCCTTCCGACGGAGCGCCGCGCTGTTCGCCCTGGGATTTCTCCTGTCGTGGTTGACGAGCGGCAAGCCCTACTGGGGCGCCGGCGTGCTCCAGGTCCTGGCCCTTTCTTATCTCGGGGGCTATCTTTTCCTGGGCTTGAGTCTCCGCGGGCGGGCGGCCGCCTTTGGGGCGCTGCTTTTCCTGTACTGGCTCTTTATCTTCCTCGTCCCGGTCTATGATGCCGGGCGCAACAGCTATGAGGTCTTCAAAAATCTCGTTTATTATATCGACGAGGCCGTGACCGGCCAGGCCACCCGCTGGGGGTATCTCTATCCGACCATCACCTCGGTCGCGGTCGTCGTCTACGGATCGATCGTCGGCCGGCTGCTGGTCGGCAGGAGCTCCGAGCGGCGGTTCATGAGGACTCTGGCCGTCATGGGCGTGAGCGGTGTCGCCGCCGGCCTTGTCCTGAGCCCGGTGGTGCCGATCATCAAGCGGATGTTCACGAGCTCCTACACCCTTTTCACCTGCGGCCTGGCCACCCTTCTTCTGCTGGGTTTTTACTGGCTCATCGATATCCGCGATCGCCAAGGCTGGAGCTTCGTCTTCGTCGTGCTCGGCGTGAACTCCATCTTCGTGTACATGCTTAACGGGCTCCTGTCCGGGTGGCTCAATGGCGCCGGCGCAACGCTCTTGGGGCCGTTGGCGGGCCGGCTGGGCCCGTGGATCGACCCCGCCGCCAACGTCTTCCGCCTGGCCGCGGAATGGCTGGTTTGCCTCTGGCTGCTCAGGAGCCGGATCTTCTTCAAGCTGTAAATTCGGGACACAATACCAATTTCCCTTTTAGGCGCGGTAATTGGTGTACCGTCCCCTTGATTATTCAAGTGACAGCAGGTAGTCGATCAGCCTGGAGATATTCCTTTCGGACGTCCCCAGCTTGATGGCCCGGATCGCCCGGCCCTTTGACCTGTCCCGGAAATCCGGGTAGTGCTTGACGAACATGTCCTCGACCCAGGCCCCCCGGGAGTCCATGGATCCGATGATTTTGGCGGCCTCGCCGGCGTCGACATTCTCCGGGCGGTCGCGCCCGCTCAGCTCCCTATCATATTCCGTCCGGGCCTCCGCGGGGCCGAGGGCGCTCACCCTCTCGAACTCCCGCTTGACCGCCGCCAGGTCGATGTTCTGGACTTCGCCGTAATGTTCGATGAAATTGCCCAGCTCGTAATCCACCCAGTAACCCTGCAGGGGGTCGTTCGGGTCGATCTCGGCCAGCGACTTCTTCCGGTGGGGATAGACGGGTTTGTTCGTCCCCGGCTCGTAGAACGTGGCGTGGGTATAGGTCTTCCCTTCGTAGACGGCGCCCCGGCCGCCGTTGAGTATCGAGCTCTCCAGCCAGCGGATGGCGTCGGGGATGCCCCGGAGGAAGTCCCTGTCCCCGGTGATCTTGTAAAAGGCCTCGAGGTTCCGGATGCACTCCAGGGTTTGGCTGGGGGTGACGGCGGCGGGTTCGTAGTTTCGCGCCTGGGCCGGTTTCATGTCCTTGCCGTATTGGAGCGCCCAGCCGGCCTGCGGCGGCCCAAGCTGCGAGTCGACGACAAACTTCATGCCGCGCCGGGCGGCATCCTTCAGCCTCGAGTCCCCGAGCTTCTCGTAAGCCTCGAGGAGAAGGAAGATATTTCCCTCGATCACCCCGTCGTTGAAAGTATAACAGGATGAATAATCGTCGCGCAGAGGGTAGCGCTGGGGCCAGGCCCCGTTCGGGAACTGGGACGCGAGGACGAACTCAAGCGCCTTGTCGAGCGGCGCGCGCCAGCGCGGGTCGAGCGTGGCCAGGTAGAGCGACATCAGGAACCGGGTCGCGCCGGCGTGGACGTCGTCGTCGAACGTCGAGTTGTCGTCGTAATGGTAGTACTCCTCCCACCCCCAGCACCGGGAGGCCACCTTGTCATAGTATTCCGGTATCCCCTGCGGGTCGAAGTCGATGAAATAGTGCCAGCCGCCCTCGGGCCGCTGACCGAAGACTAGGACACCGGCGATTTTTTCCGCCATCCTGAGATATCCGGGATCGCCGGTGGCGGCGTAAGCCTTGAGCATGAGCCGCCCCATGCTGACCGTGCCCGGTGACTGCACCCAGATCTGCGATTTTCTGGCCGGGATTTCGCCCCACTGATCGGACAGGTCGGACGTATAAACCCAGAGAAACCCGCCGCGGTTGGAGACGGTCTCCATCAGGAACCGGGCGGCCTTTTTGACGGACGCCAGGACCGCGTCCCTTTTTACGGGTTGATCTTTGGCGGGACCTCCGGCGGCCGGGGCCGGCGCCGCGGCTAAGGTTGGCGTAAGGAGGAAAAACAGAAGGGCGGTCATTGTGACGGTTCGTTTCATAATCTCAATGTCCCAATTTCACCGGTGATTTGTCAATCTTTTTGACATTGAACAAATGGTGACAGCATATCAATTCCCCAATTTCCCGGATGATTTGTCAACCTGTGCGCCCGGCGCGGATTATTTTTGACTCGCCTCTATTTACACATTATAATGTGTACATCGAGGTGTAGAGATGAGGACGAATATCATGATCGACGATACGCTTATGAAGGAAGCCCTGACGCTTTCGGGCATCAAAACGAAGCGGGACGTGGTCCAGAAGGCCCTCGAGGAGTATGTCCGCAACTTGAAAAAGCGTGACCTCCGCGAGATCCGGGGGAAGGTTCGGTTCGCCGAGGGTTACGACCACAAGAAGGCGAGGTCCCGGTGATCCTCGTCGATACATCGGTGCTGATCGATTTCCTTAAGGGAAAAGACAACCCGCAAACCCACAAGCTGGCCGAGATCATCGACCGCGACATCCCCTTCGGAATCTGCCCGGTCAACTACCTTGAAATCCTTCAAGGCGCCGCGACGCAGAAGGACTTCGACCTCCTCAGAGAATACCTGGGAAGCCTGGCTTTCTATGATCTTCGTGACGTCCGGGAGTCTGCCGCCCGGGCCGCGAAGCTGTCCTTTGACCTGCGCCGCAAAGGCATGGCCGTGAAAAGCACGATCGATTTCCTGATCGCCCAGACGGCGATCGATCACGATCTCTATCTCCTCCATAACGATGCCGACTTCGACCGGATCAAGCAGGTCTCGGCACTCAAGACCTGGGATTAGCGAAACGGGAAATTGATATCCTGTCACCCAGTCTCCGAATGAGTTTAGAAGGCGCGGGCAGCCAAGGCGTCTCCTATATCGTGACCGATCCCCGGGAAACGCTTGACGTCGTGAGTTCAGCGGGGCCCACGAGATCTTTGTGCGGGCGGCGGATATTGTGTCGAAGCTCAAATAGCGGACACCCTAGCCGTTCAGCAGGCGTTTAAGGTTTCGCCTATACAAAAGCAGGCCTTCGGACAAGCCCAGTTGCTGAAATTTAGCTTGTGCGCGCTCGAAGGCCGGGCCATCCGAGGCCGGCTTTATCCCCAGGAACGCTTCGGTCTCCTCGGCATCGAATGATACGGCCGCGTATTCCTGCCTTAACAGGCCCTTATTTTCGGGACAGAGTTCCTGGCATCTCAGGCATCCGATGAGACACCTCGGGGACGGCGCCTTGAGACCTTCAGGAATCGGGCTGAGCGATTCGGAAAACAGCGTGTAGCATTTTTCGGCATGGAGGAGGACTCTTTCCTTTTCAATGGCGCCCGCCGTGCAGGCCGCGGCACAGATCCGGCATTTTTGGCACCTGGGGAGGAGCGTATCCCCAGGCGGGGGAGGAGCGCCTGCTTCGTCGATCGGCATATCGGACACAAGACCGACGAGTTGAAAATAGCTTCCCAGCCCTTCGATGTATCCGACGTTGTTCCGGCCGTAAGCGAGGAATCCCAGCCGGTTTCCGAGGGCCTTGAGGGGCGCGTTCAGAAGTTCCACCCGGAAAACCGAACCGGACAGGGCTTCTCTGAGGTCGTCCCGGATATCTGTGAACATCCCGCGGTATCGGACATAGGTCGGCGGAAGGATTGTCTCGACCGTTTTATCATCGACGACAAAGGTCAAAATATAGGCCGGCGCCGGTGCGGCAATCAGGATGATCGACCGCGGATTTTCGAGCGGGACTCCATCAAGGTAGGTGAAGATCTCCAGGTTGTCCCGATAGAAACCGGCCTCGATCTCCCCGGCTTCACGGAGCCCCTGAAAAGCTCTCCGGACCTCCTCCAACACGAGGGTGCCGCCCGTGGCCACACGATATCCCCAGGCTTTGGCCCAGGCTCGAACGGCTTCTCCTGGCTTCATGGCCTTTCTCCTTGGCGCCGGGTGGCCCGAGTCCGGGCCCGCTGGCGCTCGCATCTAACTCTCTTAATGTATTACAATAATTACAGGTTGACTTTGGTCCGATGTCGCTGTCGCGGAACGTCACGTGGCGACCAATCAAGGTTCGGCGGGACTGCGAAGGGCAGGGTGGAAATCGAGAAAGGGCAAGGCTTTGGCCGGGAAGGTCTCATCATGTCCAATGAATTAAAGGGACTTTTCAAGTTCGGGGGGATCTCGTTCATTGTCAGCGGCGTTTTGTTTTTTCTGAAATACCTCTTGGACCTCATCGCGGGTCCGCCGCCCTCGAGTGGCGCAGAGATTCTCACTTGGACGACCGCCGGGAAACTCCCTTTGGCAATCGGCGATGAAGTCCTGTTTTTCGCAGCGATGTTCTTGGTCCCTGCGGTTATTGCTTTATATCATCATCTCGCCGCCCCAGACAGAACCAAGGCGGCGGTAGGTTGCGGCATAATTGCTGCGGCGATACCAATCCTGCTCGTGCTGGACATATTTCTGGGGCGCCTTATCTATCCCGTATATAAAATAATTGTCGATACTCCGGCCGTCGCGGAGCTTGTTGTCGCCCTTTACTACGGGGGCTTGCACGCCGTTGGTATTATGTTGGGGGTCGCCACCCTTGTGCTCAGCCTGGCGATGAAACGTGGAGGCTTCGGAGGGAGCATCGCCTACCTCGGCCTCGCCGCCGGTGCATTCGATTTTATTGGCGCATATCCCGATTCCATCGGACCCGTTCTGGTACTGTTATCTCAATTGCTGTTCGCAGCCTGGTTCATAGCGGTGGGCGCGAAGCTTTATAGAATGCCTTAGTCGGCCGCCCGAACACTCATTTAGGCCAATCGCGGGGAACCGTTAAGCTCCACACTTCGCTGTTGAGCTTGTAGTTGGGCTCGGCTGCGCCGGCGGCCACCCACAACTTGTCCTGGAAAACCAGGGCCGAGTGCTCGTGACGCGGAGACCAGATCACGTCCGACCTCAGTTCCGTCCAGGTCTTGCCGTCCTTCGAGTACCAGACATCGCCGAAGTTGCCTTTTTCCTCGGACCAGCCGCCGATGACCCACATCCGGTCCCTGTAGACGACGGTCGAGAACCACAGCCGCGGCCGCCATTGAGCGGACTTCGTCACCGGCGTCCAGTTCACCCCGTCCTCCGAGCACCAGACGTCGTTTGTCGGGATGGGCTTCGGGGACCGGTGACCGCCGCCCATGATCCAGATCTTGCCGTCGAACACGACGGCCTGGCCGTGGGCCCGCCTCGACCAGGGCGCGTTCCGGAGCTCCAGCTTCCAGTCCTTGCCGTCGGCGGAGGACCAGACGTCGTTAAAGAGCGTGGTGTCATCATTTTTATAAAAGTCCGAGGTGCCGCCGAGCACCCACATCCGGTCTTTAAACACGACGAAACCCGGAGCCAGCCGCGGACTCCAGCCGGCGTTCGGGGTGACCAGGGTCCATTCCTTTCCGTCGGTGGTGGACCAGACTTTATTGCTGCACTCGGTCCCGGGCAATTTCCGTCCGCCCATGATCCACATTTTGTCCTTGAACACCAACGATACCGGGAGGTCGCTCTGCACCCACGGCGCGGCATCCAGCACGCGGACCCATTCCTTGCCGTCCTTCGATTCCCAGACATCCAGGAAGTTGGGCGTCTTCGGCGTGTCCCAGCCGCCCATGATCCAGATCTGGTCTTTATAAACGTATTCGGCATGCGAATCCCGGGGCGCCCAGCCGGCCTTTTCGGTGACCTGAACCCAGTTGAGCTTTTTTTCCTGGGCGAAAAGGAAAATTGCCGGCACTAAAAAAGCCGCTGCGATCACGGCGAATTTCACATTCGTTTTTTTGCCTGTCATGACCTGGCACTCCTTTTCCGGCGGGCGGGCTGAAGAAGCGTTTCTGCACCGGCTTTCTCCAGCTCTGTCCCTTGGGATGATAAGAACTGGGGCGCGGGGATGTCAAGGGCTGAAACCGCGCCCAGGGATTTGATGCGGCCGCGACACGGCAACTTATTGAAAGACGATCCCGTCTGAGATATCTCCCGGGAGGGCTGCGTCTTCTTGTAGAGAAGGCCGCTCACGGGCGTTGACAGGAGGAGCGAGAATGAGTATAGTAAGACTAAGTAATACTCAGATAGGAATCGACATGGGACGAACAACCAAGACGCTGACTGTTTCACTGCCGCCCGCGGTCTTCGAAGAGATCACCAGGATCGCCAAACTCGAACGAAAAACCAAAAGCGAGCTCTTTCGGGACATGGTGAGGGTTTATGAGGACCATCTCGACGAGGAACGCTGGCAAAGGCTGAGGCGGCTCGGCCGGGCCACGGCCAGGAAGTATCGCGTCACTTCGACCGAGGATATCGAAAAGCTGATCCACGAAACCCGGGGCAGCCGGACTTGACCTCTTTTCGGGCTGTTTTCGATACCAACATCTTCCTGTCCGCCGTGATGTTCGGCGGGCGCCCTGAGGTTCTCCTGCTGGCCGCCCGCGGCGGCCAGATCCGGCTGGTCACCTCTCCGCAGATCCTGGCGGAGCTGGCGTTCATCCTGAAAGACAAATTTGGGTGGGCCGATGAGGACATCCTCGAGGCGATCCTCGCCGTGGGCCACCACGCCGACCTTGTCAAGCCCAGGCAGAAAATCACGGTCCTCGACGACGATCCCGACAATCGCATATTGGAGTGCGCCGTGGAGGGGAAGGCCGATTATATCGTCTCGGGGGATCGGCATCTCCTGGACCTGAAAAACTACGCCGGTATCAGGATTCTGCGGGCGTCGGAAGCCGTATCGAAGCTCAAATAACGGGCGTCCGGCTTCTTCTTGAATCCTTGACTTGCTCGAGACCACGAAAATCAATGACCTCATAAAGTCGATTGAAGCGGAAGGCTGGTTCATGATAAGAAGGAGGGGGCAAGTAAAGGAGATCGAGAATGAAGCGTCAAATTTTCGTCCTCACTGCCGCGCTCTTCATGCTCGCGGCCTTCGGCTTCGCTTCGCAGGCGTCGAAATCCGGCTCTCACGCCGAGGATAGCGGATTCGTATCCATCTTCGGCGGCAAAACGCTCAAGGGCTGGCATGTCAGCGCCAAAACGCAGCACGGCTCGGGCGGACGCTGGGTCATCGAGAACGGGGCCATCATCGGCAGCCAGGACAAGCCCGGCAACGGCGGGATCGTCATTACCGACGCGCACTACGGCGACTTCGAAGTGGTCCTGGAGATGAACAACGATTTTGGCCCCGACAGCGGCCTGTTCCTCCGAAGCACCGAGGAGGGGATGGCCTACCAGGCCCTCATCGATTATCACGCCGACGGCTACCTGATGGGGCTTTACGGGGAAAGGTTCCCCGTGCGCTTCTCCGAGTTCAACTTCCAGTTCCTCGACCGCCCGGACAGGATCAAGCCGGGGCCCTCAACCTTCCCGCTTCCCGTGTCCCCCGACCTCTGGCCTGAATTCTGGAAGCACGGCACCTGGAACGTCCTCCGCGCCCGCATCATGGGCAACCCGCCGACGATCGACACCTGGATCAACGGCGTCCAGTTCATGCACTGGACGGACAAAGGAAAAGTCCTCGGCGACACGGGCGGCATCGCCCTCCAGGTCCACGGCGGCGCTTTCCCTCCGAACCTCGACCTGACGAAGCTCTTTGTCCGGTATCGCAACATCCGAGTTAAAGTGCTTGACGCCACCGCGAAATAGGCAGAATCCACGTCCATGGACATTAAAGAGAGAAGAAAGCTCCCGGTGACCGTCGACAAGCGGCATATCGTCTCGATCGGCGAACGCCTTTACGCGGAGAGCGTCGAGCTCCTCCGCGAGCTCGTCAACAACGCCTACGATGCGGACGCCACCGAGGTTCGCGTCGAGGTGTCGCCCGAGAGAATCGCCGTCGACGACAACGGCGTGGGCATGGACCTGGCCGGCCTGGAACAGTATTTCGTCATCGGGTCGGACGAAAAGGTCGTCCATTCTCGCTCGCCCCGGTTCGGCCGGCCGCGGATCGGCCAGTTCGGCATCGGAAAATTCGCCTCCCTCTCCGCCGCCTCGCGCTTCGAGCTCTTCACCCGGCACAAGGATTTCGCCGCCCGCGTCGTCTTCGATAAAAAGGCGTGGCAGGAAGCCAAAGACGAGTGGCAGATTCCCTGCGAAGTGCTCGCGCCCGACCCCGGACGGGGCGACGGAACGACCGTCGTCCTCTCCGACCTCTCCAAGTCTTTCCTCGTCGAGGACGTCGAAAGGAAGCTCACGGAGAGCGTCCCTCTCAAGGCGCCTGATTTCGCCGTCTACGTCAACGGGCACCGCCTCTACCCCCGGAGCATCGTCGGCCGCCGCATCCCGCTCCTCGAAGGCACGAAATACGGCCCGGTCACCGGCGAGATCATCATCACCCCGAAGTCGGGAGCCGACTTCAAGGACCTGGGGATCGAGGTCAAGGTCAAGGGCGCGACCGTCAAAAAGGACCTCTTCGGCATGGAAACTTGGGGCAAAGCCGTCGCCCGCGTCAAGGGCGAGATCTGTGCCGATTTTCTTCCCGTCACTTCCGACCGTTCGAACTTCGTCGTCGACTCCGCCGAATACCAGGAATTTCTCAAGATCATGGAGAAAATCGTGGGTGTCATCGGCCGGGCCCTGGGCAAGGAAGCCGACCGCAGCGAGCAGCGCAAGGCCGGCCGCGCCGTCACGGAAGCCCTGCAGCGCATCCATAAGGCCCTGGCCCGCAATCCCGACCTCTCTCCGTTCGGGCCGGTCGAATACGGCGACCTCGGGGAGGACGATGAGGCGGGGAAGGGCGCCGTGCTCGGGGGAAAGCCGAAAGCGCGGGACGAATCGGAGGTCAAACCCCGCGAGGAAGCAGAAGGGGGAGGGGAGGCGGCAGGGGCAGAGGCTGGCGAGGGAAGAGGTGATGGAACCGGAAAGCCGGCCGAGCCCGGCCCCAAGAGAAAAAAGCGCCGCCATCCCCTCGTCAAGAGGGTCACGCCCAACGCGATCGTGCGGCGGATGCGCATGGGGACGGAAAGCGTCTCCGTCTGCCTCGATTATTTCGGCGCCGCCGGACCGGAGTCATTCTGCGAAGGGAATGTCGTCTACATCAACCGGGACCACCCGCTCTTCCAGCGGGAATCCCGCAAGGCGGCCGCCCAGACGATGTACGTCGCCCGCCTGGTGACACAGGAAATCTCGCTCATGAAGGAGACCCGCAGCCCGCGCGTCGCCTTCAGCCGCCAGAGCCAGCTCCTCAAGGACGCCTTCGCCGAAGAGTAGCCGCCCGAACTCTCATCTAAACCAATCCCTGGGTACCGTTAAACTCCACACTTCACTGTTGAGCCTGCAGGAAGGCTCCGCTGTGCCGGCAGCAAAAAAGCTGTTGCGATCAAGGCCAGTTTTATGTCCGCCTTATTGCTTTTCATGACCAAAAACTCCTTTTCCGGTTTTCTCTCGCTCCATCGTCCGGGATGATAATAATTAGGGCGCGGGGACGTCAAGCTTGAGGCTGCGTCAAGCTGTGTCGCGATTTCGGACCGCCCCGCGGGAACTCTGCTGCTTTGAGGATTGACCAATCACCCGGCACCGTAATAATATACAGGTGCCGTAGGTATTCGGCAGGCTGACTCTCAAAGAGAGAAAAGGAGATCGAGCATGATACGCCATATTTTGGTCCTTGCCGCCGTGATCGTGATGTTTGCGACCTTTGGGCTAAGCGCGCAGGCGTCGAAACCTGGCCCTCAGGCCGAAGACAACGGGTTCGTGTCGATCTTCGACGGCAAAACCCTCCAGGGCTGGCACGTCAGCACCAAAACGGGGCACGGCACGGGCGGCCGCTGGGTCGTTGAGAACGGGATTATCGTCGGCAGTCAGGACCGGCCCGGCAACGGCGGGATCATCATCACCGACGCGCAGTACGGCGACTTCGAAGTGGTCCTGGAGATGAACAACGATTTCGGGCCCGACAGCGGCCTGTTCCTCCGGAGCACCGAGGAGGGGGTGGCCTACCAGGCGCTCATCGACTATCACCGCGACGGCTACCTGATGGGCCTTTACGGAGAAAAATTCCTCGTGCGCTTTTCCGAGTTCAACTTCCAGTTTCTGGACAGGCCGGACAAGATCAAGCCGGGGAACTCGGCTTTCCCGCTGCCCGTGACGCCCGAGCTGTGGCCTGATTTCTGGAAGCACGGCACCTGGAATGTCCTCCGCGCCCGGATCACGGGAAACCCGCCGACGATCGATACCTGGATCAACGGCGTGCAGTTCATGCACTGGGCGGACAAAGAAAAGATCCTCGGCGACAAAGGGGGCATCGCGCTTCAGGTCCACGGCGGCGATTTCCCGCCGGGCTACGACCTGACGAAGCTCTTTGTCCGGTATCGCAATATCCGCGTCAAGGTGCTTGACGATCGACCGTAGTGCGGCCGTCCGGATGCCCTAAGTAGATATGGCGGCCGCGCCCCCGAGCGCATCGTCTGCGACACCTTCCTGCGTTGCAAGGGCCTCGAACGGCTCGCCGTCATCGTCACCGACCCTAATACTTGGACGAAACCGCCTGCCTGGTTATCTCAATCAAGCTTGGGTAATTGATAGACTGTCACCAAATACCTCGTT
>Ga0315275_10000715_pt1 | contig 27639 bp, 36 predicted proteins | sample YL17G03_0_MG_FD_205557 | JGI IMG/M metagenome (GOLD analysis project Ga0315275, IMG submission 205557) | Sediment microbial communities from Yellowstone Lake, YNP, Wyoming, USA - YL17G03_0 | ecosystem: Environmental > Aquatic > Freshwater > Lake > Sediment | place: USA: Wyoming | collected...
CGATTCTCGCAAACTGCGTGGCCAGCCGGATCAGCTGCTCCTTGAGGGCGTAAGGCCGGAACGACCGCTCGACTTCCGGCGGAAAGGTGATCGCGGCATAGGCCCGCTCGGGCAAGATGTAGGTATTCATCTCCATTGGGTAGTCCGCTTCGAGAGCCTTGTCCTCGAACTTTTTGATAACGCCGTCGGTCTTTTCGATGTCCGTTCCGGGCGGCATGCCGATGCTGACAGAGAGAATCTCTTTGGAGTACCAGCGCGGGAATTCGCCGGTCGTGACTTTCTTCTTGAACCAGCTGGTGCTCCCGTAGAAGATGGCGCCGACGACCAGCAGGACCTCGACGGGATGGCGGAGGATGAGATGCAGGAATCGCTCAAACCGGACGCCCGGCTTTCGGGTCCCGACCGGGCGCGTCGTCTTGATGAGCGGCAGGCTCAGGCTGGGAATCAGCGTGCAAGAGACAAGCAGAGACGCCGAGAGGGCGGAGACCATAACGATGGCCAGGGGAAGGTAGTAGACGCGGAGACGGCCCTGGAAATACGGGAAACAGAAAAATACGCTCACCGTTGTCAGGGTCGAGGCCAGGACGGCCGCGAAAACTTCCTTCGGCCCCCGGACGGCGGCCTGGCGCGGCGGCACTCCATGCTCCCGGAGACGCAGGATGTTCTCAAAGACGACGATCGAGTTGTCGACGAACATGCCGAACCCGAGCGCCAGGGCGCCCAGCGTCAGCATGTTCATCGAGATCTTGAAGACGTAGATGAGGTTGAAGGTGATGACGACCGAAAAGGCGATCGACGAGAGGATGAGGAGCGACGGCTTGAGGTCCCGCAACACGATAAAAACCATAAGAAATACGACGGCCATGATAATCCCGGCCAGAAGGTAGATGTTATTAAGCTTCTTCCGGATCTCCAGGCTCTCATCGTCGACCGTCTTGAATGTCAGGTCGCGGGGCAGCTCCCGGCGGATCGCGGCCAGCTTCTTCTTGACCGCCGCCGCCGTCTTGAGGGTGTTCGTCCCTTTTTCCTTGTAGACCGTCAGGCTGACCGTCGGCCGTCCGTTGATCCGGTTGATGGCCTGGATGTCGCCGTAGGACAGCTCGATCCGGGCGAGGTCGCCGAGCCTGAGGATGTTAGCGCCGCTGTGGGCGATGATGGTTTCGCCGAGTTCTCTGGGCCCGCTGATCACGTCGGAGATTCTCAGGATGAACTCCTGCTCCCCTTTTCTGACGGCCCCCGTGGGGAAAGCCTGGAGCCTCTGGTTCAGGGCGGTGTAAATCTCGGAGGGCTGGATGTCATAGGCCTCGAGTTTATTTCTAGCGAGGATGATCCGGAGCTCGGGGTCCGAGCCTCCGGTGATCGTGACCCTGGCCACGCCCTTGACCGAGCCCAGCCCGAACCCGAGCCTGTCCTTGACCATCTCCCGAAGCTTCTGGAGCGACGTGGCCGCGGAAATCGTGTAGCTCAGGAAGGGCCGGACCCTGAAATCATCCGGAACGTAGGGCTCGAGCGACGGCCTGACGCCGTAGGGAAGCGTCCGCTGCACTTTGGCGATCTCCTCGCGTAGGGCGAGGTTCGTGAACTCGAGGTCGGCCTTGGGATCCAGATCGACCGTGATCCTCGATTTCCCGATCTCCGAGGCGGACCTGACCTTGCGGACGCCCTTGACGGCAACGACTGCCTCTTCGAGCGGCGCCGTCACCCCTGTCTGGACGATCTCGGGCGGGACTCCGGGCCAGGAGGCGACGACATCCAGCTGCGGAAAATTCTCCTTGGGCGCAAGCTCGAGCGGCGTGTTGAGGTAGGAGAAAACGCCCAGAGCGAGCACGGCGAGATAGATCATGGCGGTCGCAACGGGCCGCTCGATGATGGCCTTCAGCATCGGACGCCGCCCCGACGCTTCTCCACCCACTCGTAGAGAACTGGGATCTGGATGAGCGTCAAGAAGGTCGAGAAGAGAAGCCCGCCCAGGACCACGATCCCCAGGGGCTTCAGGAGCTCGGCCCCCTTTTCGATTCCCAGGGCCATGGGGATGACGCCGAAGACGGTGCTGAGCGAAGCCATGAGAATTGGACGCAGCCGCACGTGGCAGGCCTTCTCGACCGCCTGCCGGAGTCCGACCCCGCTCCGCCGGAGCTGATTCGTATAGTCGATCTCGATGATGGCGTCGTCGACGACGAGACCGACGAGGACGACCAGGCCGATGATGGAAATGGCGTTCAGGGATTGCCCGGTGACGAAGAGCGACAAAAACGCCCCGGCCGCGCCCATGGGAAGCGTGAACATGACGAGGAACGGATGGAGCAGGGACTCGAATTGCGCAGCCATGATCATGTAGGTAAGGAGGATCGCGAGAAGCAGCGCGAAGACGAGGCTCCGGAAGGACCTGATCATCTCCTCCTGTTCGCCGGCGTAGCTGACCTGGTAGTCGGGCGGGAGGTTGAGCTCGGCGATGTGCCGGTCGATTGCGGGAACGACCCGGCTGATTTTGGCATCGTGAAGGTTCGCGCTGACGATGACCTCGCGCTGCTGGTTCTCCCGGCGGATCTCGCGCGGCCCGCGGACGAGCTCATAGGTCACAAGCTCCCGGAGCGGGATGAAGGAGCCCTGGTTGGGGAACTGCTCGTCAAGCAGGGTTTCGATGTTCAGGCGCGTCCCGGCATCCAGTCGCACCTGGATGTCGTATTTTTTCTCGAGCTCCCGGAACTGGGTCGCCGCGAGGCGGCCCCTGACAGCGCGGACGATAAAGTTGCTGACGGCGGCCGGGGAGACGTCGGAGTACTCTGCGAGCGCTCCCTTCCTGATCCTGACCAGGAACTCGGGCTTTCCCTCGCCGACCGTCGTGTTGACGTCCGCGACGCCCCGGACGCTCCTCATCCGGCCGGCCAGGTCTTCGGCGATATCCTTGAGGCGGGCCAGGTCATCGCCCTTGATTTTGAGCCCGATCTCCGCCCCCGAAAACGACAGAAACTGGGCGAGGGTGGATTGCTCCCGGGTGATCGAGTAACTCAGGTCAGGATAAGCCGTGAGCCCTTTTCTGAGGCTCTCGAGGACGGGCTCGAGCTGGGCTGGACTCCCGACCTCGGCGAAAATCCGGGCCGAGTTCACGGACACGTCCGGACTCAGGCTCTCCATCCCGCTCACGATCCCCACCTGGACGAATGTCATTTTAACGTTGGGATCGGACCTCAGGGATTTTTCGATCGCGGAAGCGAGCTCATCGGTCTGCTCGAAGGAATAGTCGACGGGGGTCTTCATGAAAATATCAAAGGAGCTCACGGGAATCTTCGGCATGTTTTCCCGCGGCAGGAGATAGCCGAGCGAAAACGTCAAGGCGAAGAAGATGACCGAGGCGGCGAGGACGGCGCCCTTGTGGTCGAGGCTCCACCTGAGCCAGTGCTGGTATCGATCGACAAACCTCGAATAGACGGCGTTGAATCCCTTGAACAGGGTGTTGAAGACGGGCCGGAATGGGAGGCTCAGGTACCGGAGAATCAAGGCCATGGCCTGGACGATGTAGCTGGCCAGGAAGTTGAGAACGATGTCGAGCGCCTTAAGGACAAGATAGAGCAGCTGCCTCAGCGCGTGCCAGGGATCAAGAAGGAGTTTCGGTTTGGACTTCGGCACGGGCGCTCCTGGCGCAGGGGACGTCGGAGACTCATCCGGGACCGAAAACGCGGCGGCAGGTGCTGCACCTTTCGCCTTCGCTTTCCTCAGATCCTCGCCAGGGACCCCGATTTCGAACCTGCGGGAATAGAGCATCGGGAGAAGCGTCAACGAAACGAGAAGCGAGGCCATCAGCGAAAACGTCACGGTCAGGGCTTCGTCCCTGAAGAGCCGGCCGGCGACGCCGTGGACATAGATAACCGGCAGGAAAACGACGACTGTCGTGAGCGCGGTCGCCGTCACGGCCAGGCCGACTTCTTTGGTGCCGGCATAGGCCGCCTCGGACAGGCTTTTCCCCAGGCTGCGGTGGCGGAAGATATTCTCGGAGACGACGACAGCGCAGTCGTCCAGCATGCCGATCCCCAGGGCGAGGCCGCCCAGGGACATGATGTTCAGCGTGATGTTGTTGAAGTAGAGGAGGTTGAAGGTGGCGATGACCGAAATCGGAATGACGGTGCCGATGATGAGGGGGGCCTTCCACTCCTGGAGGAACACGAGCAGGACGAAGAAAGCCAGGATCGCGCCCTGGACGATCTCGCTGATGACGGAGCCGATGGCCTGCTCGATATATTTCGACTGCTCGGAGATGACGCGGATGCTGACCTCGGGGTTATCGTTGGTGATCTGGTCGATCACGGCCCGGCCGAGCTTCGTCACTTTGACCGTGTTCGCGCCGTATTCTTTGCGGACGAGGATGCCGATGCTCTCCCGGCCGTCGAGGCGGGTGGCGCCCTGGCGCTCCTTGACGGAGTCCGCGACGCGGGCGACGTCCCTGAGCCGGATGACGCCCCGTTCCTTGGTTGTCTTCAGGCTGATCTCCCCAATTTCGCTGACAGTCTCGAACTCGCCGGCCACCCTGAGAGCATAATTGAATTTTCCCTTGCGGATGGTCCCGCCCTGGAGGCTACGGTTGAAGACATCGATCCGCGAGGCGACATCGTCGACGGTCAGTCCGTAGAGGGCGAGAAGCCCGGGGTTCACATCGACCTGGATCTCGCGCTCCACGCCGCCCGTGATCTCGGCGGAGCCGAGCCCCTCCACCTGCTCGAGGCGCGGCTTGACGAGCTCCTCGGCGAACTCCTTGAGCTCGAGGAGGCTCCGGTCGCCGGAGATCGACAGGACCAGGATGGGCTTACCCAGCGGGTCCATGGTTACGAAGGTCGGGTTGTCCGTGTCCTCAGGGAGCAAGTTCCGGGCGCTATCCAGCTTCTCCCGGGTGTGGAGCATGACCAAGTCCATGTTCGTGCCCCAGCTGAACTCGAGGGTCAAGTAGGAAACGCCTTCTTTGGAGACGGACTCGACCCGGTGGAGCCCCGGAATGAGGCTCACGGCGGCTTCGAGGGGCATGGTGACGAGAGTCTCGATCTCCTCGGGCGCCACGCCGGGGTATCGGGTTATGACGGAGAGCCGGGGGTAGCTGATGTTCGGCAGGAGATCGACGCTCATCTGCCGGAGGGAGACGAAACCGAGGAAAACCACGGCCAGGTAGAACATCAGGAGGGAAACAGGACGCTTGATGGAAAACTCAGCGAGTTTCACGCCACCTCCCCGGAACCCAGGACGATGATGGTTAAATTTCCGAACACTATCCAGGACGTCGGGAACGCTGCCGAAGTCTCACGCTATTCCTATGAGTCTCTGGACATCGGAAGGGCGGGGCAATATAATTTATGATAGGGGTCAAGATTGAACATGAGAAATCTTCTGGCTGTATTTGGAATCATTGCGGTTATCGCCATGGGCGCCGCCGCGGCATCGCTGATGGGTCAAGAGGAGCCGCTGGTGAAAATCGAGAAAAAAACGTGTCCGGCGCCCGATGGCGTGAAAATCGTGTATTCCGCGGCGGGCAAGGGCGAGCCGGCGCTGGTGTTCATCCACGGCGGACTGGCCAACCGGGGGTTTTGGGAAGGGCAGATCAATGCTTTCGCGGACAGACACCGCGTCATCGCCCTCGACCTTCCCGGCCACGGCGCATCGGGCGTGAACCGGAAGAAATGGGGCCTTCCCGAGTTCGGGGCCGACGTGGCGGCGGTCTGCGAGGCGGAGAAGCTGAACAAGGTCATCATCATCGGCAACTCGCTCGGAGGCCCCGTGGCCATCGAGGCGGCTCTGCTCCTCCCGGAGAAGGCCGTCGGCGTCATCGGCGTCGACACTTTTCAGAGCCTCGACTACTCGTACACGCCGGAGCAGGCGCGCCAGAAAGCCGAGGCTTTTCGAAATGACTACGCGGACGCTATGAAACAGATGGTCAAGGGGCTCTTCCACAAGGACGCCGACCCCGCCCTCATCGCGGACGCTGAACGCCGGATGGCCAAGACCTCACCGGAAGCTGCCTACCAGATGTTCGTTTCCCTGGGCGGCTACAACCCGGCCGATTCCGCCCGCAAGCTGACCATTCCGCTGCGCTCCATCAACGGCGATCTCTATCCCACGGATTTCAAGGCCGTCCGCAGGATCAAACCCGATTTCGATGCCGTGATCATGGCGCACACCGGTCATTACCCGATGCTCGAGCTCCCCGGGGAATTCAACAGGAATCTCGCGGAGATTGTCGCCCGGCTATCGAAATAGGCCTAAGAGCAAATTCCGAAGCTGTCCCTCTCCCCTATATCCCCTCCCACGCTGGGGAGGGGAAACCGAAAGCGCAAGTTCGTCGATAGGCCGGGCTAGGCTATTACGATGACTCTTTGAAGCTTGGCCCGGGGAATCGCCCCCTCGCGGCGGAGAACAGGCCGGCCCGAGGTCAGATCGACAACTGTTGACGGCCTCCCGCCCGGGGTCTTTCCGCCGTCGACGACCAGGTCGACCTTTTCCGCAAACTGCCGGACGGCTGCCTCGCCCGAGTCGATTTCGTTCTCCCCCGAGATGTTGGCGCTCGTCGCGACGACAGGAAATCCGGCGGCCCTCACCAGCTCCCCAAGCCACGCCAGGGCGGGCAGGCGGATGCCGATCGTCCGCTCCGGGCCGACGAGCTCCGCCGGTAGGCGCGGCGCCGCCTTGAGTATCAACGTCAGGGGGCCGGGCCAGAAGGCTGCCGTCAGGCTGTCGAAGGCGGGCGGGATTTCGGCGGCCATCTGTCGCGCCATTTCCGCGTCCGAAACCAGCACGGGAAGCGCCTTGGATAACGGCCGGCCCTTGATTTCGTAAACCCGGGAGAGGGCGCCTCTGGAAAAACAATCCGCCCCCAGACCGTAGAAAGTATCTGTCGGATAGACGATCACCCCGCCTTGCTGGAGCGTCCGGGCAATGTCCTGGATGACGTCGGCGCCTGGCTTACCCGTATCGATCTCAAGAATCCGTGCGCTCATTGCCGGTTTAGCCCAATGCTAGGCGCGGCGCCATGAATTGTCAATTGCCGCGGCGGCCGGGGGACACCTTAACCTCAAAAGGGTGACAACTGACCACTTTTGGACACACCCCGCCCGTTCGCCCCTTTCCCGTATCCGATATTGTTGATTTGGCATAGAATTTGCTATACCTTAGGGCGAGGAGAACAAAGATGAAAAAGACAATCGGATTAGCAGCTCTGGCGGTCTTCCTGCTCCCCATGCTGGGATTTTCAGACGGCACCCTCACGTTTCGTCTCGGTTATTTCGTCCCGAATGCCAAAAGTGAGCTCTGGGACATCGAATTTACGAACATGACTTTCGACAAACATGATTTTGAGTCCGCATCGTTCGGCATGTCCTATGAATATTTCATGACGCGCCAGGTCAGCCTGGTGTTCGGAGTGGACTATTACGGAAAGAGCGAGTTCGGGATCTACCGCGATTGGGTGGGCTATACCATCGACGATCACGATTACGCCTTCCCCTACTCCGACTATGATGGCGACTTCGACATCGGCCACACCTTCCGGACATGGATGTCCCCGCTGCAGATCTCGATGAAGCTGATGCCCCTGGGCCGGCGGTCGGGCATAATCCCCTATATCGGGGGCGGGGTTTCGTTCTATCTATGGAGCGTGGCGCTCGAGGGTGAGATGGTCGATTTCGAAGACCAGTATGTTTACAGCGACCCCCCCTACGGCGACACCGACGTCTACGGCATCATCCTCACCGACGCGCACGAGCACACCAATTTCAACGTCGGTTTCCACGCCTTTGCCGGAATCATGTTCCCCATCGCCCCGCGCACTGCGATCGAAGCGGAATTCAAGTACAGCTATGGCAAAGGCAGCCTCCACGATGCTTTCCAGGACTTCGACAGCTTCGACCTCGGAGGGTATCAGTTCTCAGTCGGCATCAACTACTGGTTCTGATCAGGTCCCGAGGCGCGCCTAGGACATCGATTAGGCCCCATCCCCTTCCCCGGAGGGGCTGGGGCGTATCTGCGGATGATTTTCCGGTAGCCGGCGGCTTCCTCCAAATTGCCCCGCCTTTCAAACCCCTGCAGGAGAACTCGGCTTTTGCGACGGATCTCCTCCCTGACCAGCTCTTCCTGCCAGGGTTCAAGCCCCGAGCGGAGCGCCTTTTCGAGCGCCTGGACCCGGTACCTGTCCATTCCCCAGTACTTGTGCGAGAGCTGGTCGGCGTGTCCCCCCCGCTTGATGATCAGGGGCGCCGGGATGAGGTGAATGGGGTACCGCCGGGCGATTCGGATCCCGAGATCGTAATCCTCGCAGACGGGAAGCGATTCGTCGAAGGCGCCGACGGCGGTAAACACCTCGCGCCGGAAGAGGCACGACGACAGGCTGAGCAGGCACAGAGGCAATACCTTGTCAAAGATCCAGCCCGAGGGCTTGGCGTGCTTTTTATGGGGATTGAGCCGCGCGCCGTTCCGGATCCAAACTTCTTCGGTGTAGCTTACCATAGCGTCGGGAAAGGCTTTGAGGAAGGCCATCTGGACGCCGATCTTCTGTTTGAGCCAGAGGTCGTCCGAATCGAGGAAGGCGATCGCCTCGCCGCTGGCCAGCTTCAGGCCCGCGTTGCGGGCGGCGCTCACGCCCCGGTGGGGCTGGGCGTGGTAGGAAACCCTCCCCCCGAATCCTTCCACGACGTCCCGGGTGTTGTCGTCCGAACCGTCGTCGATGACCAGAAGCTCGAAGGCATGGGCGGCGTCCCGGCGCCTGAAAAAATCCTGGCCGAGGACCGAGGCGACAGCTTCGTAGAGGAATGACGCCCGGTTGTAGGTCGGTATGATGACGGAGATCACGTCAATTCGCGATCTTGAGCTGGACCTGGGCGTCCTTGGTGTACGAGATCTTTATAGGTCCCCAGCCGGAGTCGGCGGTCGCCTGGAGGCCCAGGTGGCAGGCGGCGGCGGGCTTGTCGAAAACCGCGTAGAATTCTTTTCCGACCTCGAAAAAATCGAGCATCACGGGCAGGCGGAAGGCTTTCTCGCCCCCTGGCTCGAGCTTGTTTTCGCCCTCGACCGCGCCTTGGGCGGCGGTCTTGCCGTCAAGGTCGAGGCGATAGGCCAGGCTGCCCAGGACGAGCTCGAAATCGTTCGGGTTCTGGCACGAGAAGGAGAAGACAAACTCCGTCCCGCCGATGGTCAGGACCTTGACCTCGACCGACTGAACCGTGACCTCGACGTCCTTGAACACCGGGAACTCTCCGGAGAAGGCGAAAGGCACCTTCTCCTGGCGCTTCTTCGCGTCCGTGAAAATCATGAGCCCCGTGGCGTAGCAGCTAAGCTTCGTCTTGCCCTCGGCAGCCGGGATGGTCTTGAAGACCTCGTCATACAAGATTTTGATCGGAAGCGCGATCCGCGTCTTGCCCTCTTTCTCGACCGGGATGGGCTGGTCAAGCGTCGTCCGCCAGGCGAAGAGGTCCGTCCCCTCGACAACAACGCGGTAATCGTACTGGGAGAGGGAATAAACGTTCGAAGAGGCGTTGGCGACTTCGATCTGGAAGGCCAGGACCAGCCCGGACGACGTCATGTCCCGGATTTCTTTTTTGTCCAAGGTCAGGATGACGTTTCGCCTGGCGGCGGGCGCTAGGGAAGCGGCCGTCAATACCAGCGCGAGGAGGCATAGCATTCGGCGATATGTAATCATCGCGTTCTAGAATACCTGAACACCACGATGAGGACAAGTCGCCTTAGGAGCCGACCACCATTCGGAGATGTCGTTGCTCCCCTGGGGTTTTTCACGCCGTTTCCTCAAAGCCCTTCTCGGCGGCTGCGGAACTGCGCGCAATGATCTGTACTTTTCATCAATGCTTGAGCTCTAAATCCGACATCTCCGATATTTTTTCCACTGCTCGAACAGTCCTCGCCGCCCCGAAGGCAGGGATACCTCGAACGGCATCTCGGAAAGGCTAAACCCCAGAGGTCGCTCCTCCATGCTCCGAATGGCGGTCAGAAAAATCGATTGAATGGGGCCGCGGCTGCCTTTATAATAGAAAAAACCAATCACGGCAAAGAGAATCGTATGACAGCCCAGAAACACGAAGGAGCGGCGCCCGGCTCGCCGGCTCATCTCGCAGGAAGCTTCCGGCACAAGGCCCTATTCGTCCGGCTCTTCGGCCGTGATGTTTATGCCGTCGGCGGGTTCGTCAGGGACCTGGTCATGGGGAAGCCGTCCGAAGAGGTGGATATCCTCGTCGCCCGAAATCCCCTGGACGAGATCATCCGCAAGATCAGCCCCCACGGCAGCGTCGACCTCGTCGGCAAGAGCTTCGGCATTATCAAGTTTACGATCGAGGGCCGGACTTACGACATCGCCCTTCCCAGGAAGGATATCGCCAAGGCCCAGCCGGCGCGGCGTCATCAGGATTTTGAGGTCGACTTCGACCCCGCCCTGCCCGTTGAGAAGGACCTCGAGAGGCGCGATTTCCGGTGCAACAGCGTGGCCCTCCGCCTCAAGGACGGCGCCCTGATCGACCCGTTCGGCGGCCTGTCCGACATCCGCTCCAGGCGCATCCGGCTCACGAACCCCCAGGCCTTTCCCGAGGACCCGCTCCGGGTGCTCAGAGTGGCCCGGTTTTCGTCAGCGCTCAAGTTTTCGGTCGATCCTGAGATCTACGAGGTCGCGAAGGACATCGACCTCCACGGGCTGAGCATCGAGAGGATCAACGAAGAGCTTTTTAAAATCCTCCTGCTCTCGGAGCGGCCCGGAGCCGGGCTCGAGGAGCTTTTCAAGCTCGGCGCCCTGAGGCAGCTTTTTCCCGAGCTCTACAGGCTGACGCTCGCCATCCAGGACGCGGTCTTCCACCCCGAGAAGGACGCCTTCGGCCACCACACGGTCTGGCGCCACACGGAGATCGCGGTCGACCAGGCCGCGGCATTGACCCGACGAGCCGGGTTCGGCCAGGGGAAAAGACTTTGCCTCCTGCTGGCGGCGCTCTACCACGACGCCGGCAAACCGGCCACCGCTCAATGGGAATACAAGCGGGGCCGGATGGCCATCACCAACAACGGCCACGACATCCTGAGCGAGAAAATCACGAAAAAGGCCTTCGCCCGGTTCCGGATCTATTCCTGGAACGGCTATCCGCTCCGGAAGACCGTTCCCGTCCTCATCCGGACCCACCACCGCCTGTCCGAGCTCTGGCAAAACAGGCGAGAGGTCACGAAAAAGGCCTTCAACCGGCTGGCCGCCGAGGTCGGGGGCGAGATCGAGCTTCTCATCTACCTCGACGCCGCGGACCGGGCCGGCCGGCGCGCCAAACTTGTCCAGGCGCTCGACGGCCAAGGCAAGTGGCTGGTCCGGAAATTCGAGGAGCTGAACGTCAGCCGGGAGACGATCGCGCCACTCATCATGGGCCGCGACCTGATCAAGCTGGGCGTTGAGCCCGGACCCGGGATGGGCAAACTCCTCAGACGCCTCTACCGCCTCCAGCTCGACAACGCGTTCGACACCCGGGCCCAGGGCCTCAATGCCGCCGAGAAGCTCGTGCGGAGGCTGAAGGCGTGAAAATCCTCGTCTGCGGCGGGGCGGGCTATATCGGTTCCCACACGGTCAAGAGTCTCGTCCAGGAAGGATACGAGGTCGTCGTCCTGGACAACTTGTCCTCGGGGAGGAAGGAGTTGCTTTGCGGCGGCGACTTTGTCCTGGCCGACCTCAACGACAAGGCGGCGGTGAAAAAGGTCTTCCAGACCCACGATTTTGGCGCGGTGCTTCATTTCGCCTCTCTCATCCAGGTCGGCGAATCCTACCGCGATCCCCGGAAATACTATACCCAGAACCTCCTGACGAGCCTCAACCTCCTCGAGGCCATGCTCGAGGCCGGGGTCAAAAGGCTGATTTTTTCATCGAGCGCCGCCATCTACGGAGTTCCGGAGACGATTCCGATTCCCGAGTCCCATCGGCTGAACCCGTTCAACCCGTACGGACGGACCAAGCTCTTCGTCGAGCAGATTATGCAGGATTATGAGGCCGCCTACGGCCTGAAATTCATCTCCCTCCGCTACTTCAATGCGGCCGGGGCCGATCCTGATGGAAAGCTGGGTGAGTTGCACGACCCCGAGACCCACCTCATCCCTAACGCGCTCCTCACGGTTCTTGGAAAACGGACATATCTCAACCTGTTCGGGAACGATTTCCCGACGCCGGACGGGACGACCGTCCGGGACTATATCCATGTCACCGACCTCGCCGCGGCGCACGTCCTGGCGCTCAAGAAGCTCCTCGCGACGCCGGAGAGCGATTTCATCAACCTGGGCACAAACCGGGGCTATTCGGTCCTCGAAGTCATTCGGGCGGTCGAGGCCGTGACCGGCCGGAAAGTCGCGCACGAGGTCAAACCCCGCCGCCAGGGCGACGTGCCGGTGCTCCTCGCCTCCAAGGAGAAGGCGGAAAATGCGCTCGGTTGGACGCTCCGACATCCCACCCTTGAAGAGATCATCCAGACGGCCTGGCAGTGGCACAAAAACCGGTCCTGAGCCCCATCTCAGGGCAGAAATTGTTGACGCCGGCCTTTTATGATGGTATAACGACTAAACCCTAGAAGCGTGACATGATAAATAAGAGATCTTTTGCCCTTCTAGTCGCATTTAGCCTTCTTTGCTGGGCCTGCTCCTCGTCGCCGAAGCCCAAGACGACGGCGCCGGCGCCTGGTCCGGCGGCCGCGACCGCCCAGAAGCCCGCCGAAACCCCTCCTCTCCCTCAATCGGAGCCTATCCCCTCACCGCCCGAGAAACCCGCCGCCCAGCCCGAGTCGCCGCCCGTCGAGACGGAGCCTGCCGCCGAGGATCTGCTGACCGCGCAGGAAACGTCTTCCGTCCTTCTCGACGAGGCGCTCAATTTCTATCAGGAAGCCGTATCAGCCTGGGAAAAGGGGGAAAACGACGCCGCCCTGCAGACCCTCGACGAGGCCTACTCCCTGATTCTCAAGGCCCGTCTCCAGCCCGATTCTCCCCTCATGCAGGAGAAAAACGACCTCCGGCTCCTCATCGCCCAGCGTGTCCAGCAGATCTACGCCTCCCGGCCGGTCGTCGTCGGCGACAACCACAAGACCATCCCTCTCGATGAGAACAAGGACGTCACCGACGAGATCACGTCCTTCCAGACGCGGGAGAGGAAGTACTTTCTCGAAGCGTATGAGCGTTCGGGTTTCTACCGCGAGATCATCCTGGAAGAGCTGCGGCGGGAAGGCCTGCCTGAGGAGCTCTCCTGGCTGCCGATGATCGAGAGCTGGTTCAAGGTCAAGGCCCTGTCGCCGGCCCGGGCCCTGGGGCCGTGGCAGTTCATCTCCTCGACGGGCTACAGGTACGGCCTCAGACGGGACCGGTACGTCGATGAGCGGATGGACCCCGTCAAATCCAGCCGGGCCGCCGTCAAGTACCTGGCCGAGCTTCACTCTTTCTTCGGCGACTGGACGACCGCCCTGGCCGCCTACAACTGCGGCGAAGTCAGGGTGCAGAACACGATCCGCACGCAGCGGATCAATTATCTCGACAACTTCTGGGACCTCTACAGGCAGCTCCCGGTCGAGACGGCCCGGTTCGTGCCCCGCTTCATCGCCGCCGTTCTGATCATCAACAATCCGGAGAAATACGGATTCAGCCTGCCCGCGCCGTTTCCCCCCATGCAGTACGAAACGGTCACCGTCAGAGCCCCCTTCAAGCTGACCAGCTTGGCCGCCAAGCTGGGCCTCGACCCGGCCGTGCTGACGTTCCTCAACCCCGAGCTCCGGCAGGAATCGACGCCGAACTATGATTACCCGCTGCGGGTCCCCGTGGGGGCCGCCGAAAAAACGACCCTCGCCGTCAATGACCTTCCCAAATGGATTCCCCCGGAGAGCGAGTACAGCTGGCACTACGTGAAAAGCGGCGAGACGCTGGGGGCGATCGCCAAGCGCTATCGCACGTCGGTGGCGGCCATCCAGCGGCTGAACGGGATACGCGACCCGCGCACCCTGAGGATCGGCCAGCGGCTGAAAATTCCAGGACGCGGGTTGGCGGCCTCGTCCCCGGCTCCCCCGGCGGGCCCGGCCAGCAGCAACTAACTAGATCATCGCTTTTCGTGTGATCTTCCGAGGACATCGGAAGGGTGGCACGGCGATAGTCCCTGCCCGCCCGGAGCGACGGGGACCCCTCTCTTGACGGGTGAGGCGCGAGGACGGACAGGGACGCGCCGTGACAGGACCCTATTGAAGGGTAACACGATCACACGAAAAGAGGGGCCGCCGGCAACTGATCTATTCTATTTCGGCTTCTTGGCCTCTTTGCCCTTCTTTTTCTTTTCTTTCTTCTTGTATTCGGACCCGATGAGCTCGATCAGGGCCATGTCGGCGCCGTCTCCCGAGCGGGGCCCGAGCTTGACGATCCGGGAATAGCCGCCGGGACGCTGCCCGAACCGCGGACCCAGGTCGTCGAAGAGCTTGGTGACCACCGATTCCTTGCGGATGAACGCCCCTGCCTGGCGCCGCGCGTGCAGCGTGCCCTTCTTTCCTAGGGTGATCATCTTCTCCGCGATCGGCCGGGTTTCCTTGGCCTTGGCCGTCGTCGTGTGGATGCGTTCCTTCTCCAGGAAAGATGTCACCAGATTACGTAACAGGGCCAGCCGGTGAGCGGTTGGCCGCCTCAGTTTCCGACCCGATACCCCATGCCTCATTCCGCGGACTCCTTTCGCTTCTTCTGTTCCTGCACCTCGTTCTGAATCCGCTCGACCAGCTTGGGATGGAGATCCAGGCCCAGCCCGAAGTTCAGTTTCCCCAGGGTCTCCTTGATCTCGGCCAGTGATTTCCGCCCGAAATTCTTGGTCTTGAGGAGCTCATCTTCGCTCTTCTGGACGAGCTCATAGATCCTCTCGATGCCCGCGGATTTGAGGCAGTTCGATGACCGGACCGAGAGCTCCAGGTGTTCGATCGGCTTGAGCAGGACGTCGATCTGGGTGATGTAGGGGATCTCCTTCGTCGAGGCGGACGGCTCCCGCTCCAACGGCTCGTCCACGACGCTCAGGAAAATGGCCACGTGGTCGCGGAGAAGCTTGGCCGACTGGGAGAGCGCCTCCTGCGGGGTGATCGCCCCGCTCGTCCAGATTTCCAGGCTCAGGCTCTCGTAGTCGATCCGCTTGCCGACCCGGGCGGGCTCGACGCGGTAGTTGACTTTCTTGATCGGCGAGTGCGAGGAATCGAGCGGGATGTAATCCACGCTCAGGCTCTCGTCGAGATTCTGGTCGGCGGACACGTAGCCCCGGCCGTTCTTGACGATCATCTCGATCTCCAGCTTGCCGTCCTTGTCGAGCGAGGCGATCGGCACGTCGGGATCCAGGATCTCGATGTCGGAATCGTGCTCGATGTCCGAGGCCTTGGCCACCGCCGGACCCTCCATCTTCAGGGTCATCCGCTTGGTCTGGTCCGAGTGAAGCTTGAGCGGTATGCCCTTCAGGTTCAGGATGATGTCCGTAACGTCTTCGACGACGCCGGGAATGGTCGAGAATTCGTGGAGGACGCCCTCGATCCGTACAGCCGTGATGGCCGCGCCGGTGACCGAAGACAGGAGAATCCGCCGCAGCGCGTTGCCCACGGTCACGCCGTAGCCGCGCTCGAACGGCTGCGCCCAGAAGCGCCCGGACTTGTCGCTGAGCGTGTCGTAGTCGCACTCCAGGAACTTGGGTCTTTGAAAACCTAACTCTGTCATGTTCCCTCCTTTTGAGGCTGCCTCTTCAAGCCGATCACTTGGAATAGAGCTCGACGATGTAGTGCTCTTCGATCGGCAGGGTGATATCCTGGCGCGTCGGCAGGGCGGAGACCTTGGCCCGGGAATTGTCCCAATCCACCGCGACCCAGGCGGGCAGCGTCTTTTTGCGGTTGCCGCTGATCAGGCTCTTGAGGTCTTCGTACTTGGCCGAGCGGGGTCGGAGCGTGATCTCGTGTCCCTCGTCGACGAGGAACGAAGGGATCGTCACCCGGCGCTCGTTCACCAGAAAATGGCCGTGCGAGATGAGCTGGCGGCCGTGGGCCCGCGACCGGGCGAAACCGATGAGATAGACGACATTGTCCAACCGGCGCTCCAGCAGGCTGAGGAGGTTCTCGCCGGTGATGCCCTTCTTTCTCTCGGCGCGCGTGAAGAACAGCCGGAACTGGCGCTCGGTCATCCCGTAGTACCTCTTGAGCTTCTGTTTCTCATGGAGCTGAATGGCGTAGCCGAGCAGGCGGCGCCGGGCCCGGCCGTGCTGGCCGGGGGGATAGGATCGCCTCTCGACGGGACACTTTTCCGAGAGACATTTGTCTCCCTTGAAAAACAGCTTGGTGCGCTCCACGCGGCACTGGCGGCAAACCGGTTCAGAGTATCTTGGCATCTTGGTCTCCTCTCGGCCCTAGACCCTGCGCCGGCGCGGCACCCGGCAGCCATTGTGTGGGATGGGCGTGACGTCCCGGATGGACTTGATCTCCAGCCCGGACGACTGCAGGCCCCGGATGGCCGACTCCCGGCCGGCGCCCGGACCCGAGATACGGACGTCGACGTACTTGACGCCGGCGTCTCTCGCCTTGTTCGAGGCGTCCTTGGCCGCCAGCTGCGCGGCGAAGGGCGTGCCCTTGCGGGCGCCCTTGAACCCGGCCGTCCCGGAGCTGGCCCAGCAGACGGTGCCACCCTCGCGGTCGGTGATGGTGATGATCGTATTGTTGAACGTCGCCTGGATGTGGGCGACGCCGAAGCCGACGTCCCGCCGGACCTTCTTCTTGGTCTTTGCTTTCGGCATGAGCGCTCTCCCTTAACTCGCCTGGGCCTTGGTCTTCTTGATCGCGCTGCCGTGCGTCCCCTTGCGGGTGCGGGCGTTGGTCTTGGTCCGCTGGCCGCGCACGGGCAGCTTCCTCTTGTGGCGCATTCCGCGGTAGCAGCCGATGTCGATCAGCCGCTTGATGTTCATGCTGATCTCCTTGCGGAGGTCGCCTTCGATCCTCTCCCGCTTCTCGATGATCTGGCGGATCTTGTTGATCTCGTCCTCGGACAGCGCCTTGACCTTCTTGTTCTTGTCGATCTTGGCCTCGGCCAGGATCGTGTTGGACTTGGAGCGGCCGATCCCATAGATGTAGGTGAGGCCGATCTCGATGCGTTTTTCGGGCGGCAGTGTGATGCCAGCGATTCTTGCCATCTTTCCCTCGCTTAGCCTTGTCTTTGCTTATGCCGCGGGTTGATGCAGATGACGCGCAAGACTCCCTTGCGGCGGACGATCTTGCAGTTGCGGCAGATTTTCTTGACGGAAGCTCTGACTTTCATGGGCCTTGTCCTTATTTATATCGATAGGTGATGCGTCCCTTGGTCAGGTCGTAAGCAGATACCTCGACGAGCACCTTGTCGCCCGGGAGGATGCGGATGAAGTGCTTGCGCATCTTCCCCGAGATGTGGGCGAGGATCCGGTGCTTGTTCGTCAGCTCCACGCGGAACATGGCATTGGGCAGGGTCTCGATGACCGTGCCCTCGGTTTCATAGACATCCTGCTTAGGCATGGCGGTTCACCTCAGAAGAAGAGAGGCGGCCCCTCTCCTCCTCCCTCAGGCTCAGGATCTCGACGCCCCCGGGCGTCAGGGCGACGGTGTGTTCGAAGTGCGCCGCCAGGCTCCCGTCCCGCGTCACGGCCGTCCAGCCGTCGACCAGGATTTTCTCCTGCCAGTCGCCGGCGGCGATCATCGGCTCGATGGCCAGCGTGAGCCCTTCCTTGATCTTTGGGCCGCGCCCCGGCGGGCCGAAGTTGGGCACCTGCGGCTCCTCGTGCGGCGAGTGGCCGATGCCATGGCCGACGAAGGAGCGGATGACCGAAAATCCCTGCGCCTCGACGTATTCTTGGACGGCATGCGAGATATCGGAGATGCGGTTGCCTTCTTTCATTTGGGCGAGGCCCCGGAAGAACGACTCCTCGGCGCAGGCGATGAGCTTCCGCGCCAGGGGGCTGACCTCGCCGACGGGAACCGTCAGTGCTGCGTCCCCGTAGAAACCCTCGAAGTTCACACCGAAATCGAGGCCGACGATGTCCCCCTCCCGGAGCTCGCGCTCCGAAGGGATGCCGTGGATGATTTCCTCGTTCACCGACGTGCAGAGGGAAGCCGGATAGCCGCGGTAGCCCTTGAAAGCGGGCGCCGCGTGGAACTCCCGGGCCCTCGCCTCCGCGAGCTCGTCGAGCTCCCGGGTCTTGACGCCGGGACGGACGAGCCCGGCGACCTCGCCGAGCACCCGGGCGACGATCCGGTTGCTCTCCCTCATGGCGGCGATCTCCTGGGGCGCCTTGTAGATGATCATGCGAGCGCCTTGCCAGCCCCTTTTTCGCCCAGGGCTCCATCCAAAATGGCAACGATCCGGCCGAAAACGTCTTCGACCGGGCCGGAGCCGTTCACCAGGTGGTAGACCTTTTTCGCATGATAGTGTTCACGGATGCGCGCCGTCTCTTCCTGGTAGACGCGCAGACGCTCGGCGATGACTTCGGGCTTGTCGTCCGGACGCTGGAAGAGCGAGCCGCCGCAGGCGTCGCAACGGTCTTCGACGCGCGGCTCCCGCCCCCCCAGGCCGTAGATCGCCTTGCAGCCGGAGCAGGTCCGCCGGCGGCTCAAACGCCCGATGATCTCAGCGGAGCTGACGTCGATCTCGATCACTACCTCGGGCCGCGCCCGATCCAAGGATTCCAGGATCTTCACCTGGGACAGGTTTCGGGGAAACCCGTCGAGGAGATACCCCGTCCGGCAATCGGGCTTTTCCAGCCTCTCGCGGACGAGCTCCTCGACGATTTCATCGTTGACCAGCCGCCCCTGGCGCATGAGGGCATCGGCGCGCCGCCCGAGCGGCGTCCCGTCGCGGACCGCCTGCCGGAGGAGGTCGCCGGTCGAGACCTTGGGGAGGCCGTATTTCTGCTCGACAAGGTCCCCCTGAGTCCCCTTGCCGGAGCCGGGCGGGCCGAACAGGATGATTCTCATCCCCTACCCTCGCCTCCCCCGGATGCGGCTCCGCCTCATGAACCCGTCGTAGTGCCGCATCACGAGCTGGGCTTCGATCTGCTGCATAGTATCCATGGCGACGCCCACGACGATCAGGATCGACGTGCCGCCGAAATAGAAATCGACGTTCAGGCCCTGAGTGAACCAGCGCGGCAGGTTGGCGTCCAGGAAGTTGCCGATGAGCGGGAGCGCCTGGACTTTGATGCCCGTGATCAGGAACTCGGGCAGGATGGCGATGGCCGCGAGATAAATAGCGCCGATCAGGGTGATCCGGGAGAGCGTCGCATCGATGAAGTCCGAAGTGTTCTTCCCGGGCCTGATCCCCGGGATAAAACCGCCGTACTTCCTCAGGTTGTCGGCCACGTCAACGGGATTGAAGACGATGGACACGTAGAAATAGGTGAAGAAGATGATGGCAGCAACGTATAACAGGTTATAGAGAGGCGTGCCCATGGCGAACTGCTGGGCGATGGTCTGGAAGAACGGGATGTTGATCAAGCTGGCGAACGTCTGGGGGATGGTGATGATCGAGGCGGCGAAGATGATCGGGATGACGCCCCCGGTGTTGACCCGGAGCGGCAGGTGCGTGCTCTGGCCACCGTAGACGCGCCGGCCCACGACGCGCTTCGCGTAGGACACGGGGAGCCGCCTCTGGCCCCTCTCGACGAAGATGATGACGGCGATGACCGCCAGCATGATGGCCCCCAGGACGATCAACCGCAGGGGATCCATGCTCCCGCTTCTCAGCCCGGAGACGAGGCCCTGGATGCCCCGCGGGAAATTGACGATGATGCCGGCGAAGATGATGAGCGAGATGCCGTTGCCGATCCCCCGCTCGGAGATCTGCTCGCCCAGCCACATGATGAAAACGGTCCCCGTCGTCAGGGTCAGAACGGTCAGGAACTGGAACCCTATCCCGGGGTTGGGCACGATGGCCGCGCCGCCCGGGCTCTTCAGCGCCTGGAGGAAGAAGCTGATGCCCAGGCCCTGGACGAAGCAGATCACCAGGGTCCCGTATCTCGTGTACTGGGTGATCTTCTTCCGTCCCATCTCGCCTTCCTTGGACAGCCTCTCGAGGTAAGGCCAGACGACCTGGAGGAGCTGGAGGATGATCGAGGCGCTGATGTAGGGCATGATCCCCAGGGCGAAGATGGTCATGCGGGACATGTTCCGGCCGGAGAAAAGGTCGATGAACCCGAAGATCGTGCCCTTCTGGGATTGCCAGAATTCGGCCAGCGCGTCGGCGCTGATGCCGGGGTTGGGGATCTGGGCCCCGATCCGGTAGACCGCGAGGATAGCCAGCGTAAAGAGCAGCCGCTTCCGGAGCTCCGGAATGCTGAAGATATTTCTGATGCTGCCGATCATTAGGGCTTCCCAATCAGGATCGCCTGCCCGCCGGCCTGCTCGATCTTCTTGACAGCCGACTGGGAGAAGCGATGGCCCTGAATCTTCCTGGGTGCCGAGATCTCGCCCCGGCCCAGGATCTTGATCCGCGCGGATTCCTTCTTGATCAGGCCCGCCTCATAAAGCTCCTTCGGCCCGATCTCTTCCTTGTCCAGGGCGGCCAGCCGGTCGAGGTTGACCTCGGTGTATTCCGTTTTGAAGATGTTCGTGAACCCCCGCTTGGGCAGGCGCCGGTGGATGGGCATCTGCCCGCCCTCAAACCCCTTCTTCTGGGAAAACCCGGCGACGGACTTCTGTCCTTTGTGGCCGCGGCCGGCGGTCTTGCCCTGCCCGGACCCGGGACCCCGTCCCTTCCGCTTGTTGTTCTTTTTGGACCCTGCTGCGGGACGCAAGTTGCTCAGGTTCATTTCGAGATGACCTCCACCTTGACCACATGGATGATCTTGTTGACCATCCCCCGGATCTCCGGATTATCGGAGCGGACAACGGATGAATTGATCTTCCGGAGCCCCAAGCCCCTGGCCGTGACGCGCTGGTTCTCCGGATAGCCGATCAGGCTCCGGACCAGCGTGACGCGAAGCTCGCCCCGCCCGGCCTCTTTTTCCCCGGCCTTCGGCGCCTTCATGGCCGCACCGTTTCCCTGGTCTTGCCGCGCTTGAGGGACATCGCCTCGGCGGTCCGCAGCTGCTGGAGGGCCTTCAGGGTCGCGTTGGCCACGCTGAAAGGATTGTTGCTGCGGATCGACTTGGTCAGGATGTCCTTGATCCCGGCCAGCTCGACGATCACCCGGACCGCGCCGCCGGCGATGACGCCGGTTCCCTGGGAGGCCGGGCGCAAAATGACGGTCCCGGCGCCGTCCTCCCCGCGCACCAGATGGGGGATGGTCGTCCCGGCCAGCGGCACGGTGATGAGCCGCTTCTTGGCGGCCTCGACCGCCTTGGCGATGGCCATCGGGACCTCGCGGGCCTTGCCCTTGCCCACCCCGACCTGTCCGCGCTCGTTGCCCACGGCGGCCAGCGCGGAGAAGCTCAGGTTCTTGCCGCCCTTGACGACCTTCGTCACCCGGCGGATGGAAATCACCTGGTCTTTGTATTCGGATTCGGGTTCGTTACCCTGCTGCCTTCTGCGTCGATCATCTCTCAATTCACTCCTCCTTCAGGCGTTCGCCGGCCGTGCTCAAAAGGCCAGGCCGCCCTTTCTCAGGGCTTCCGCGACGGTCTTCACGCGGCCGTGGTACGGATAGGTGCCTCTGTCGAAAACGATGCTCTGGATGTTCTTCTCCTTGAGACGGCGCGCCAGGATCTCTCCCAGCCGTCCGCAGGCATCCTTGTTCTTGAAATTCTTGCTCTGCTCCTTGAACGACTTCTCCAGGGTGCAGGCGGACGCGAGGACGGCGCGCTGCCCGTCGTCGATGACCTGGGCATATACGTAACGGTTGCTTTTGAAAACGTGCACCCTCGGCCGCGCGGCCGTCCCGGCGATCTTGGCCCGGATCCGCTTGCGGATCTTGGCCTTGACCTCTTTTTTTTTCTCCGAAATGTCCTTACGCACCGGCCACCCCCGCCTTCCGTTCTTTCTTGATCAGGCGCTCGCCGACATACCGGATGCCCTTGAGCTTGTAAGGGTCGGGCCTGCGGAACCGCTTGATCTCCTCGGCGACCTGCCCGACCTGCTGTTTGTCGATGCCCTTGACCGTGATCAGCGTCGGCTTTTCGACGGCAATCTGGATCCCCGCCGGAATCTTGTAGCTGACCGGCTTGGAGTAGCCGACGCTCAGCTCCAGGTGGTCTTTCTCGAGCTTGGCCCGGTAGCCCACCCCCACGATCTCCAGTTGCTTGGCAAAACCCACGGTCAGGCCGAGCAGGGCGTTGTTCGCCAGGCTTCGCGCGAGGCCGTGGTTCGTGCGCAGCTCCTTGGTCTCCTCGGCCCGGGTGAAGACGAGCGTCTTGTCCTCCAGCTTGGCCTCGATCCCCGGAAACAGGGGCGAGGAGAGCTTTCCTTTGGAGGACTCGAACTCGACCTTCTCCGGATAGATGGTTACCTTCACGCCCTCCGGTACCGCGATGGGCTTGCGTCCGACTCTCGACATCTTCAGGTTCTCCCTTGTCTCGACACTACCAGATATAGCAGAGGATCTCGCCGCCCAGCCCGAGGTCGGCACACCGCTTGTCCGTCATCATGCCCTTCGACGTGGAGATGACGGCGGTCCCCAGCCCGTCCAGGACCTTGGGGATCGACTCCCGGGTGCAGTACAGGCGGCGGCCAGGCCGGCTGATCCGGCGGATGCCCGCGATGACGCTCGTGTTGTCGTCGCCGTACTTGAGGGAGAGGCTCAGAATGCCCTGCTTGTTGTCGTCGATGACCTTGAAATTCCGGATGTAGCCCTCCTCCTTGAAGATCTTGGCGATCTCCGTTTTCAGCTTAGAGGAGGGCATCATCACCTCTTTCCTCTTGATCAGCGCGGCGTTTCTGATCCGCGTCAGCATATCCGCGATCGGGTCTGTTTGACTCATGGTCTCTTCCTTTCCCGGCCCCTACCAGGAGGCCTTGATGAGCCCCGGGATGTCTCCCTTCAGGGCCAGCTGGCGCAGGCAGAGCCGGCACATGTCGAACTTGCGGTAGTATCCCTTGGGACGTCCGCAGATCCGGCACCGGTTCTTCTTGCGCACGGCGAACTTGGGCTCTCTCAGGTACTTGGCGTAAGCAGCAGTTGTCGACATCTCTACCTTCCTTTATCCTGCCTGGCCCTCTCGAAAGGGCATGCCCAGCTTTTTCAGCAGGGCCAGGGCTTCCGGGTCATGCCGCGCCGTGGTCACGATCGTGATGTTCATGCCGCGCGGCCTCTCGACCTTGGTGTAGTCGATCTCCGGGAAGACCAGTTGGTCCCGGAGAGCCAGCGTGTAGTTGCCCCGGCCGTCGAACGACTTGGGCGACACGCCCTTGAAGTCGCGGACGCGCGGGAGCACGATGTTGACCAGCCTGTCGAGGAACTCGTACATCCGCCGGCTTCTCAGCGTCACGAAGCAGGCGATCGGCTGGCCCTTCCTCAGCTTGAAGGCCGAGATCGACTTCCGGGCCCGGCCGATGACCGGCAGCTGGCCGGTGATCTGGCTGAGCTCGGCCTTGGCCGTGTCCAGCAGCTTGATATTCTGAATGGCGTCTCCCGCTCCCATGTTCAGCACGATCTTCTCCAGCCGCGGGACGGCCATCCGGTTCTTGATCCCGAGCTCCTTCTGGAGCTCGAGGACGATTTCGTTCCTGTACTTGTCATAGAGGCGGCTCATGGCGTCTTCCTCACTTCTGTTTCTCAACCGTCAGACCGCATTTCTGGCAGACCCTGGCCCGGGTCCCGTCCTCGAGCACCTTGCTCCGGGTGCGGACGCCCTGTTCGCACTCCGAACAGTAGATCATCACGTTGGCCACCGAGAGCGGGGCTTCCTTCTCCATGATGCCGCCCTGGACGTTCTTGCTGCGGTCCGGCCGGATGAAGGCCTTGACGAAATTGATCTTCTCCACCATGACGCGGTTCTTCTCGGGGAAGACCATCAGGATCCTGCCCGTCTTGCCCTTGTCCTTGCCTTTCCTGACGATGACCGTGTCGCCTTTTTTCAGCCTCATCCCGCGCATCAGAGGACCTCCGGCGCCAGGGAGACGATCTTCATGAACTTCCGTTCCCGGAGCTCCCGGCCGACCGGGCCGAACACCCGGGTGCCCACGGGCTCGCCGGTCTTGTCGATGATGACGGCCGCGTTGTCGTCAAACCGGATGTAGGAGCCGTCCTTGCGGCGGAGCTCCTTCCGCGTCCGCACGACCACCGCGCGCACCACCTTGCCTTTGGGGATCTTGCTCTCCGCCTCAGCCTGCTTGACCGTGGCCGAGATGATGTCGCCCAGGCTGGCCAGCCGGCCGACCCCGCCGCCCTGCGGCGTGATGCAGGAGATCAAACGGGCGCCCGAATTGTCGGCCACCCTGAGCTTCGTTCGCATCTGGATCATTCTTTGACCTCCCCGATCTCGGTCTCCGCGACCTCCCCGATCTCGGTCTCCGCCTCGGCCGACGTCAGGCCGAGGATCTCCGTCACCCGCCAGCGTTTGCGCCGGCTGATCGGCCGGGTCTCGGTGATCCGGACAACGTCGCCGACCTTGCACTTCTCGTACTCATCGTGGGCGAGGAACGTCTTGCGGCGCTTGACGATCTTCTTGTAGAGAGGGTGCCGCAACTGGCGCACGACGAGAACGGTCACGGTCTTCTTCATCTTCTTCCCGACGACGACACCGATCTTGGCGATCTTTCTGGCTTGCTCTTTGGCTTCCATTCTCTATTCCTTCCCCCGGCGTTTTTCATCGAGCACGGTCTTGACCCGGGCGATCTCGCGGCGGATGTTCCTCAGCTTCATGGGGTTCTCCAGCTGACCGAGCGTGTGCTGAAAGCGGAGCTTGAAAAGCTGGTCCGCGAGCTCTTTCTCCCTGGTCCGCAGCTCGTCGCCCGACAGTTCTTTCAATTCTTGGGACTTCATCTGAGTTCTCGCCTTTCGCGTGAAATGAACCGGGTCTTGATCGGCAGCTTGTGGGCCGCCAGTCTCATGGCTTCCTTGGCTATGGTCTCGGGGATTCCCTCGAGCTCATAGATGATCTTGCCCGGCCGGATGACATCCACCCAGAATTCGGGGTCGCCCTTGCCCTTGCCCATCCGGACTTCGGTCGGTTTCTTGGTGACCGGTTTCCAGGGGAAGGAGCGCACCCAGAGCTTGCCCCGCCGCTTCATGAACCGGGTGATGGTGACCCGTCCGGCCTCGAGCTGCCGGGCGGTGAGCCAGCAGGGCTCCAGGGCCTGGAGGCCGAATTCGCCGAACGAGAGCTCGGCGCCCCGGGTCGCCTTGCCCCTCATGCGGCCGCGGTGGCACTTTCTGAACTTGACTTTCTTGGGCATCAACATGGTCAGATCTCCTCGACCTCGGCGGTCTGGGAGCTCATCTTGGCCTTCTCCACATCGCTGCGGTAGATCCAGACCTTGATGCCGATCTGGCCGTAGGTGGTGAACGCCTCGGTAAAAGCGTAATCGATATCGGCCCGGAGAGTCTGGAGCGGGAGCCGTCCCTTGAGGTACCACTCCGTCCGCGCGATTTCCACGCCGCCGAGGCGGCCCGAGCACATCACCTTGATCCCCTTGGCGCCCATTTTCAGGGCCGTCTCGATCGCCCGGCGCATCGCCCGCCGGTAGGCGATCCGCTTTTCGAGCTGCACGGCGATCCCCTCGCCGACCAGCAGCGAGTTGAGCTCGGGCTTGTCCACTTCCCGGATGTCCACATAGGCTTCCCTCTGGACGATGCCTTCCAGGAAATTCTTGAGGCTCTCGATCTCCTTGCCGCCCCGGCCGATGATGATGCCCGGGCGCGCCGTGTGGATGATCACCCGGACCTTGGGACCGATGCGTTCGACGACGATCTCGGAGATGCCGGCGTGGCTGTACTTCTTCTTGATCTCCTTCTTCATCGTCAGGTCCTCGTGGATGAGCCGGCTGTAGTCACGGCTCTTGGAAAACCACCGGGACGACCACGTCTTATTGAAACCCAGACGAAAACCGAACGGATGTGTCTTCTGTCCCACTGTGCTAACTCCCTTTCTTTTCTTCCAGATAGACGTGGACGTGACTCGTCCGTTTTATGATGCGGTAGGCCCGTCCCTGCGGCGCCGGTCTCACTCTCTTCGCCTGCGGCCCTTCATCGACGTAGATCTTCCCGACCACCAGAGTGTCGACATCGATGTTGGGGACCTTCTGCTGGGCGTTGGCGACGGCCGACCGGAGCACCTTCTCGATGATTTGGCTGGCCTTCTTCTTCTCCGAAAAACGGAGGATGGTCAGCGCCTCCCCAACGTACCGCTCGCGGATGGCGTCGGCCACGAGCCGGGCCTTCTGGGCGGAGATCCGAATGTACCGGGCGACCGCGCTGGAGACATAGCTGGCTTCGTTCATCTTACTTGCCTATCTTGACGGCCTTGGCCGCCTTGGAGGTGTGTCCTCGGAAGGTCCTCGTCGGCGAGAACTCGCCGAGCTTGTGGCCCACCATGTTCTCGGTGACGAAAACCGGGATGAACTTGTGGCCGTTGTGGACGGCGATAGTGATGCCCACCATCTCCGGGATGATGGTCGAGCGCCGCGACCAGGTCTTGATGACTTTTCTCTCCTTGACGGAGTGCATGGACAGCACTTTTTCCCGCAAGGGATCATCGATAAAGGGGCCTTTTCGAAGAGACCGGCTCATGGTTACTTACTCCTTCTCCGGACGATGAAGACCTGGGTCCGCTTGTTGCGGCGCGTCTTGAAGCCCTTGGTGGGAATGCCTTCCGGGCTGACCGGGTTCCGGCCGCCCTTCGACTTCCCCTCGCCGCCGCCGTGCGGATGGTCGACGGGGTTCATGGCCGTGCCGCGGACGTGGGGCCGCCAGCCGAGCCAGCGGTTCCGGCCCGCCTTCCCGACCGAGACGTTCTGGTGGTCGAGATTGCTGACCTGACCGATCGTCGCCCGGCATTCCACATGAACCTTGCGGATCTCCGAGCTCGGGAGCCGCACCTGGGCGTAGTCGCCTTCCTTGGCCAGGATCTGGGCGCCGCTGCCGGCCGACTTGGCCACCTGTCCGCCCTTCTGTTTCCGGAGCTCGATGTTATGGATGATGGTGCCCAGGGGGATGAACCGGAGGGGCATGGCGTTGCCCGGCAGGATGTCCACCTGGGAGTCCGCCGAGATGATCGTCTGCCCGACCTTGAGGTTCAGGGGCGTCAGGATGTACCGCCGCTCGCCGTCCCGGTACTTCACGAGGGAGATGAAGGACGACCGGTTGGGGTCGTACTCGATCGTTTCCACGACGCCGGGAATGTCGATCTTGTCGCGCTTGAAGTCGATCGCCCGGTACATCCGCTTGTGGCCGCCGCCGCGGTGACGCGAAGCCAGGCGTCCGCGGGAATCCCGGCCGCCCGAGACCGGGAGGAAGTCGAGCAGGGGCTTGTAGGGATCGCGGGTCGTCAGCTCGCTGTAAGTCAGGCCTGTCCGATGCCGCAATCCTGCCGTCCGAGGTCGATATGTCTTGATGCCCATGTTAAACCGCCTCGAAGTATTCGATCATTTTTTCGCCCTCCCGGAGCTTGACGTAGGCTTTTTTCCAGGTCTTGGTCTGGCCCTGGTTGCGGCCGACGCGGCGCCACTTGCCGAGCTTGATCTGGGTCTTGACGGCCTCGACCTTGACCTTGAACAGCTG
>Ga0315275_10000716_pt1 | contig 27612 bp, 50 predicted proteins | sample YL17G03_0_MG_FD_205557 | JGI IMG/M metagenome (GOLD analysis project Ga0315275, IMG submission 205557) | Sediment microbial communities from Yellowstone Lake, YNP, Wyoming, USA - YL17G03_0 | ecosystem: Environmental > Aquatic > Freshwater > Lake > Sediment | place: USA: Wyoming | collected...
GGGCTCCCCTCGGACGGGTAAAATTTACCGCCACTGATGGCAGCACGAATTGCGTCGTCGCTAGGACCTTGAGTCGCCTCGCCGGCAGGAAACTTCTTGTTGTACTCCCGCATCGCAAGCATTGGGTTGGCTTTGGCCCATTTCTCCATCGGGGATCCTTTTTGATACTCCAGGCCGCCAATAATCTCGCCAATGTTCCGCTCACCTACTTCTTGTTGGGCTGCGTAGTAATCCTTAAGTCCTGCAGCTTGTTTCCCGCCAGTGGGGGTGAAGCCTGTGGGCAAGGAGTCCATACCAGCGAGTTGGGATACGCCGGTAGTACCACCAAATTGCGCCTTCAGGCGGTTGTACTCGTCATCGGCGTTCTGGAAGGTCGTGTTGGGGCTGGTGATCGGCGGAGGCAGCCGAAGTGGAGCCGGAGGTGTTTCACCACCGCCACCACCAGTGTCAACACCTTGGTCGATGGAAGGCGTTAACTCACCCATTCGTCTTTGATAAATACCTAACTGGCCGCTATGGCCAGAAATAGCGGCATTCGCATCTTCTTTTCTTTGGGCGAAGCCTTCCATTCGCCTGTCAATAGCTTGACCTAAGCCGGGAATCCAACCAAGAGTACTTTTTAATTGTTGCTGTCCATATAAATCTTCATTGGCAGTGCTGTATTGATTTAAAGACCTTTTTAAAAAGGTTTCCTGTTGCTGCCGCGCCTGGCGAGTACGCGATTCAGCGAGAGCATCGTTGTAATTACGGTGTACTTTTCCTCTTTCATCAACGTAGCGACCGTCAGGTAATTTGTAACCCATTTCGACTTCTATTGGCCTTCTTACAATATTACCAGCTCTAAGTCAAAAAAATGGAAGTAATGCAAACTTTTCCGAACGGAACTGTTATCGAGTTTGGGGACGATTCACACGGAAATCAGGTACACCGGGTGTCGCACCCCGCCAATACAGCCTGCCGTTACGTCGAACCGTATACTTGCGCCCTTGTATATGCTGAGCAATATGAAAAACAGTACGGCAAGACAGGGGTTTAGCGTTAGTTTTTAGGTAGGGGACTTATTGAGAGGGCATGAGAACGGCTGCAGCGCAATGGGTTTGAGTTAACGTACGTGGTATACCGTTTTTAAGCGGTTATCCCTTAACGGGAGTAAGAGGGGGTTAATTTCTGTACATATAATTTGTATGTTAAAAAATGATGTACGCTTTATATGTACAAGAATTAACCCCCTTTTCCTTCTATAAAAGAAATAAGGGACAAAAACCGACATCCTTGTACGTTAAAAATCCAACACTCAAACCCTTGACACTGCAACGGATTTGGTCTACCCTTAAAGGGTAGAGAATTTTCCCCTACCTTGGAACGCACTTTAGAGTTCTTTAGCGAACACTCCTTGACGCCACAGGATCTCGCTTACTTTGTTGAGACCCAGTTCAGATTTCAGGGGACCTTCGGCTCAAACGCCTGTTGGTGCTTGAAAAAAATCTTAAAAACCACAGTAAATGGCTTCTCTACAAGCCACTCCACGCGACCCCTCTTTAAAGGGACAGATGCCAAGCCTTTGGCCCTTTCAATAGTAGGGCAGTATCAAGATGAGACTAGATCGGTAATGGTGCGACGACATGAGTGCACCTCTGTCTACTGCATCAACCCTGCTCACTTCTACTGGGGTACAAAACAAGATGTGTGCCTCGAACGCGGCTGGCGAAAGGGAAGTCGCGTAACCGTGCAGCTGGTAGAAGAATTAAGAAAGAAATACGAAACCCAAAATACCTCTATCACTTCCCTTGCTAAGTCCTATAAGTTGCCCTATCATGTGGTCCGCAGTATCTGCAGGTACATCAGCTATGTCTGAACAACTATTGGATGTTTCCTGCCCATGGTACAAACGAAATCACCCCGGCCATAAAGGTAATTTTGGTTTGATGGGGCAGTGCCTGGACTGCATGGACGAGATTGAAAAGGGTAGGTGCACTATCGATGTCAAGAACTTTGACTTTGACACCTACTGGCAAGTGAAGAAGTTCTGGGACAAGGTGGACAGAAAAGGAACAGAGGAGTGTTGGCATTGGCTTGGCGCCACGAAGAAAAAAGAAACAGAGACACAGGCTTACTTCCCTGCTCCTTTCTTTAGCGGCAAAACCCAGTCTGCAGCGCGTGTTGCTATGTGGACCTCACGTGGGTTTACAGGAAAAATGCGAACCTTTCACCAACCTGGGTGCTCGATTTTGTGCTGTAATCCGCTTCACTTACGGCTACGTGAGGTAGAATCAATTCCCGTCCCTACCAGTGTCTCAGTCGTTAATTTGAGTTATGGAAACATCTTTGAACACGCCCGTGCAAACCGAGACATTCTCGAAAGTAAACTCTAAAATCAGTCAAGTAGTACCTAGCGGTTGGCACGTAACCAATCCAAAATATGCAGGTCACATTCGGATTGGTCCTGAAAACCACTTTACTCCCTGGTTTGACGCCAAGGATGAGGCCGAATTGGAGCTTAGGTGCCTTGAAAAGCGCCTCGGCTATGAGTTAATTAAAACCGTAGAAGAAGAGGGTTATTATCCGGAACGCACTATTGCACTTGAAGAATTGTACCAAAAAAGCGGCAGGACTAACGGTCTTTACACAGGCTTGGCAACTAAAGAAGAAAAAGAAGCTGCTACTTAACTGTTTGCTAGACTGGTTGTACCAGAAGAAGAGAAAATGGGTCGGTTTTTAACAACACTCCCAACAAACCTGGGGTATTTTAACTTAGGAACAGTAGAAGCGTACCCAACCGGAGGCACAGGCCCGACCGCGTATGGACCCACGTCGTATTTTGGAAGTGACCCACTGCCGGCGCAGCTGGGAGATAGTATTAACAATCCTGCAGATATTGGAGATTTTTCTGCTATTTCGCGTTCTATTACACTAAGCAATACTCACGGCGGCAATACTAGAAAACAATCTTCTTTTTATAAGCTAACCCTAACCAGAGCACGTTCTATTCAAATTACACAAAATTACAGTCCCACCTCTTATCAATCTAATACCAATCGCAATACAATTATTGCGGCGTATGTAGTTCAAGATGGCACGCACCGACTTGAGCTACCGATTAACGATGAGGGGTGCATCTGTCCGTCAGCAAGCATTGCAGAAGGAGATTCCGACCCGACTTCAGCAACTTATTTAAACGATTACCCAAGTACTCTTTTATCTCCAGGTACTTACATAATACTAATTACCAACGACATTCGCTACCTAGAAACAACTTACTCGTTCACGCTTTTTGCGTCTCTTTCTGACTGGGGCTTTGTAGTAGAAACTGTTGGGGAAATTTTAACTTTCGGAAGTGTTTCCGAGCCCGCCGCAGAAGTGCTTGACTTTGGTTTGGTTACAGATTCAACAAGAGCAAAAACAAGATATCCTTACTCATCGACCAGTGGATTAGGTTATACACGCGCAGGGGTTTCCCCTTGATGAAATATCTGCTAACCTGTAACGAACTGTCAAGAAAACCATGAAGGTTGTCACCCTACAGCAACTGGAAGAAAATTTCGAAACAATCGTAGATGATGTAGCGGACAACAAAGAACACTACAGGATTCTACATGAGAAGGGTGACCTCATGCTGATCCCAATTGAAAGCTATGAGGTTCTTAAAGATGTGTACACCGATTGGGTGGAAGAACCGCAAAATACTGGACTGGTAGACGGATTTGACCCGCATCAGCTACCAGTAGTGGAGTATGTTGCGACAGAACTTAAAGAAGATTAAAGTGAGGTCAACTCATTGGCCCTAGCCCAGCCGGCGTGGAGAACCGAAGGCGTCATTTGAAGCGTAGAAGTCACGTTTCGAGCTGTCTTTGACCGGCTGCTTATCTACTTCCTGTTTAGCTTCCTGAGCTTCTCTGTACCCAGGCATCCCTTCAGGGATTGTCGATTTAGCCCATGAAGGAGTTGCCATGTCCTCATCGGTATATGCCGGTGCTGGGGCCTGGGTTGATCTTGCCAAGGCATCGGCATAATCTTTCTGTGCTTCTGAGTAAGCTGTCTGGCTTGATTCCCGCACTGGCGCGTACTGGTCGGAAACCCCTGAGTTGGCGCGGGTGTACTTATCTCCTGTGGGGAGGCTAGAAAGGTAAGCACCGGCAGCTTGCATGCGGGTTCCGGCTTGACGGGCCCCGATCTCCCCTGGAGTACCCGATTGCGCGTAAAGCTGTTGTTGAGCTGTATTGGTTTGACGCTGGAGGCGGTTCAAAAAGTCACCAGTCATCTGGTAGGACTCCAGTGGTTGAACCGACTGGTACACCGTCGGAGGCGGAGGAGTAATGACTGTCGGCTTTGGAGAACCCATTTTAACTACTACTTCAGCTGTACTGTTACACTGATTTTACTCGTGACAAACCCATAGAGATGTTGGATCCCGACGACGCCAAGGGGGCCGAGAATCAGGACCAGCAAAAGCTCTGCAACGGTGATAGGTCGTTTCATGTGGACGAGTGTACTGATATGGATGAGTTTAGCCAACTTTTATCCAAAGTGTCCACTGATGTGCTTTGGAAAGTTTTGATGACATCTCAACAACGGTTAATGGCTAAGGCTTTATGGGAGGCTTGTAACTACGGCGGAAGACCAAAACCTGGCGATCTTAAACACATGGAAAAGAAACGGGAGTATGCCGAATGGGTTTTAAAAATTGACCATCGCCAGCAGTGGAATAAATCTCAAAAAACCGTTAAGCTGTAGCGAAAGATAAATGTTACCGTCAATGGATCTAGAAGAGTGGCTAGACACTCCTCCGGAGGAGGAAGAAGAGGTATCTTTTGTTGCGCCCCCTAAGCCAAGGCGGTACTTGAGTTATCGGTTCAGTGGTTTGGTTGTCGAAGATGTGACAGTTGCGAATTATGAAGAATTGCTGAAGCCTTCCCTAGCGGAGCAAGCGAGTATGTTTATACCTCCTTCTGGAAGCTTTACGACCCCAGACCTTCGTCGCTACCTAGAGCTACTAAAAACATACGAGACTAGTACAAATGATCTAATTCTTGGCTTTTCCCTGGCGGATCAAATCAGGGTTACGTTTAGCGATATGAAGCCCGCCACCATTTGTGAAAAATTCCCGGACATTGATCTAATTACAAAACGTCGATATCGTTGCGTAGCTGAGTATCTTATACGGCAAGGCGAACTTGCCAAAGTTAAAGATGAAAGCGGTAAGCTAGTTAAAAAAATAGGGAACATGGGCAAAGCTGTGGTTATTTACGAGCCACTAGCCAAAATCCGCCAAACCCTTCAACGCTCCGGACTTTCCGAATTTATTAAAAATGACCAACCGACGCAAGGAACTACTCTCGAAACTGCAACTATCGAATCCAACTGAGCAAGAAAAGGTCCTCGCTCAGCTCACGATTGAACGAATCTGCGCTGACATGTGTGATTTTTTCAAGAATTTTTACGCTCAAGAAGGCCCTGGTGCCATGGTGTATGTCCCCAATGCGGAGAAAGAGGAGGACAGTATGTTTTATTTGACGGTGTCAGACATGATTATGGCTTTGAATGACTTTACGCGACAAGAGATGGAGGGTCCAGCGGAGGTGATGCAAAAAGCTATCGCCAGGGGGGAGTCCCTGGACCCACTTAAAGAAGCCATTTTTATAATTCAAGACGAAAAAGAAATGTCTTTAGTTCATTACAAACGTGAGCAGCCTGTAGGCGGACTAGGGGGGATGATTATTACGTGAGTGCAAGACCTTGGCTGCCTAAACGCCAGTTTTTATCCAGGATAGGTAATGTTGTTAATGACTGGTTGACCCCAGTTGAATACTTACCTTATATTGATGCACTTCTTGGGGACATAGATTTAGATCCCTGTTCAACACACCTGGCTAACGATCAGTTTCTAAGGGCTAAACAGATTTACACTCTTAAAGAAGACGGACTGAATACTGAAATCCCGTGGACCGGAACAACTTATTTATTCCCTCCAACTTACGGGAGATGTTCCTTCAATAAAGAACGTGGAACCTGGAGATGGGGGTTGCGTGGCGGGGGGCCTTTATGTAAAGCACCATCTGCAATTTGGTTTAACAGATTAGAAAAAGAATGGAAGATGAGAAATATACGAGAAGCATTATTTTTTAGCACAAATCATGAAACAATGCGGACCAATCTTTCGATCTGGAATTATCCAGTCTGCATACCTGAGAAAAGGTGTAATTTGATACATGGCAAAACATTAACCACAATTGCAGGGCCCTTTACCTGGGGATACTTTGTTTATCTTCCTCGTGCTGAACTGGGATTTAACCAGGCTGATAAATTCATTGAAATTTTTTCGCATCTAGGGAAAGTGATTTATTGATTAAGGCGCTCAAGACGGCGTTGTGATGGACTTCGTGGGGCACCATAAGCGTTTCTAAAGGAGTAAGTAGAGTCGCCAGGTCCCGAAACAATGAAGCGGTCATCTTCTCTGCGGTCTTCCGCCACGGCAGAGCGTTGTGCAACCCTACGTTGAGCTACAGCCTTTGCTGCGGCTCTTTTGCCCTGCTCGTTGTCTACGGCATCCTGAGTACCGCTGTACCGATTGTCAACGTCGTAATCAGTGCTACTCTGGTGGTTCATAGAACCATTCTGACAGCAGCAAACTCATGGAAGATTTGGTTAATAGCCCATCGCACTATGCATCTGGAACAGTGGAGTGCATTGATGCAATTGAAGCGGCGATGACCAATGAAGCTTTTCGCGGCTACCTGAAAGGTAACATTCAAAAGTATTTGTGGCGCTATGAAGACAAAGAAAACTCCCTTCAAGATTTAAAGAAGGCAGAATGGTATTTGAAGCGATTAATCGCTTCATGCGAATATCATGGATTACGATAAAATTCTTTACGAGTATTGCCCCGAACTACAGCTGCTGGACATGTTGGACTGGTTGCAGGACACTAAAGGTTCTTGGGGGACCCCAATCCCCCCTGCTCTTGATTCCAGTAACGAAAAAAGCGACGAATAGTTTCCCCAGTAGGATCCCACTCTACAATTTTTCGCTCTAAGTATTCGATTGCTTTAATTTGATTAGGAGTGCCCATATAGTTTTCTCCAATATTAAGCAAACAATGTTTCAGAAGGCACTTGTGTTTTGTAAATAAAGGAACCTGATCATCTGGCGCCAAGTAAGTATTCAGCTCAACCCGTCGACGTTCTTTTAAGAATGGATTGCAGCTGCGATATGCGGGGTTGATAAATGGGCTCCATTCTTTAATGAGAGCGTTCTTGCTTGCCCGTTTATTAACCAGGTGCAGAAGCTGACACTCTTTAAAAGTAGCCAAGCCAATGCTGTGTGCATAACTAAGAAGCGCAGCACGTTTTTTGGGCGCAGTCGGCATGACAACGTAGTGCTGAATTTTATCGGCAAATTCTTCTAAGTCTTTTATCAATTGCTCATCTATTTCTTTCTTTGTTGCCCTGGTAAACATTCCAACCCAAGATTTGCCTAGACGCTTGCTGCCGTAGCCGATACGCCACTCACCGTGTTCAGTTTTGTACCCAGCAAAACGGTCGAATCCGCAATAGGTTCTGGCCGGAGTGTAAAGTTTTATAATCTTAACGGCTGTGTCGTTAAGAAAAGAGTTGTTGTATTCCTTAGGGGACAACCACTGTACCGACAAACTCAGCGTCAGCATAGCTGTCAAACGTTAAAAGCACAACATAATCTTTTGCTGCGTTGGTAACGGTCACGGCAACGGCACCCTTACCTTTACCAGCTTTGTCAATATTGAAAATCTTCTGGTAGCCGGTAGGGGCGTTGCCCGTGTTGTACGCGTCTTCTTGAAAAATTTCAATATCAAGAAGAGCGGCGCTTTTATCGATCCTAATGATGATGTCGCCAGTGGTAGACGGGTTCACGCGGAAACCGCGAACGAGATCGCCAGTGTTACCCGCAAGAGTTGGGCCCAGGTAAGTGATTTCCGTAGTACCGGTACTGAGCTGCAGATTATTTAAAGTGCCTTTGATAGTGCGAGTAGGCATGAGTCTTAAGAAAGTTGATTGGCGGTGAGGTAATTAAAATTGATTTCAGCGTCAATACCATGTTCTTTCAAGATATTGAAGAACAGTTGACGATCCATCATTTTCTGATGAAGCATGTCAATGAACGCTTCTTCTAACTCGTCTCGGTCCAGGTCTTTGATCGCAAAAGCAGCCGCGTGCACGGCAAACTCTTGATCAACCGACAGGTTTAGAGCATTGGCGTCCATTAAATCGCCCAATCTATGCCGTAATTCTAACAGCCGTGATTAAAAAAGGCACTAACCTTGGTAAGCCGGATCGCGTAACGGGGCATACCGTTGATCCTGTGTGAATCCTGGTAGGTCGCTAGGTAGATCAAGAGCCCCTTGTTCCAAGGCAGGTAGCCTTTCTGATATATACGTTTTTAAATACTGGCTTGTCGCTGGATCGGCGGTCATTGTGTGCCTGTTTACGGTTCAAAAGGCAGGTGCCAACGCTGTAGGCAGTAAAGAAAGTAAAACCAAAAATAACTATTAGAGGTTCCACTTGCCACAGGTTCTTTCAACTACTATATTTTATCTAAACCACAATTGAAACATGGGCGAAACTGAGATTGCTTATGAGCTGATGAAAGCCGCCGTAAGCGGCGTCAGCAAGGTCCAAACCCTTAGTCATATCAAAAATACGTTCAACTTAACAGAGGAACAGTTAACACAAGTCTTAAATATCTGCAACTTGAAAGTCAAACCAAAAGAAATTAATTACAAAGAAATAGCAAGTCGAAGCTTTGAAATAGAAACAACTCAATACAAATATCCATTTACACAATTTTATACTTTTAACAATTTTTTAACTCCGGAAGACTGTCAAACATTAATAGAAGAGTCCAATAAAAAATTAAGACCTTCAACTGTGTCTAATGTTAAAGACAAAGTCGTGCTATCAAAAGACAGAACAAGCAAAACTGCTGATCTAGCTTACTTTACTTCTTCTTATTTAAACGAAATTGATAACAAAATAACAGCGTTTATGGGACTAGATCCATTTACTGGGGAGATTATGCAAACACAAAAATATGAACCCGGGCAGTATTACAAAGCTCATACAGATTATTTTCATCCATTAACAAGAGAATATAAAACATATACCGAGTGGATGGGCCAACGTACTTGGACGTTTATGCTTTATTTAAATGACGTAGAGGAAGGCGGCGAGACGTATTTCAAGCATCTTAAATTAAAAATTAAGCCCAAACAGGGTATGGCTGTTTTCTGGAATAACCTTTACAGAAATGGAATACCGAATCCAAAAACTTTACATGAGGCTTGCCCCCCAGTGAGCGGGGAGAAGTATGTAATTACTAAGTGGTTCAGATCTTGGCCGTTGATTTAGTTAGCGGCAATTTTAAACGAGACGCGTGCGTTGGTGCCGCCGGTTTCCCTTAAAAAGTTTGCCCGCACTTTGCGAACCGGAAAACCGGTGACGTTATAAGCGTAGGTTCCATTTTCTGTAATAGTGTTAGAAATCATGGCGCCAAAGGCTGCGCCATCCGTGCTGCCCTCAAGCCTCACCACAACACTGGTGTCAATATCTTGAACGGTGACTAAAAGCGTGTAGTTACGGGTGGACAGGTAATTAACTGTATAAACATCGTAGGCTTCAGTAACTCCAGGTGCAGACAGGGTGTCCGGACTGAAGAAGACTGTCTGTTGGTAACCCTCAAAATAACTCATAGGTTTTGAAATTATTTAGACATTATACCGACTCTGTTGTTGTAACAGGGCACCAGGGTTTGGGGGTATTTTATTTTGATTTATAACACTGGCATAACATATTCAACAGTACTTCCTGCATAGTGTTTCCAAATTACTTCACTTGTATTTCCCGCCCAACTTGCTGCTTGCGTGACGGGAATCCCGGCTTCCAGCCATCGGCTAATTGCAACGTGCCTTAAATCATAAGGACGGTAACGGTGCTTAGTCAACCCGGCAGCATGCAGTTGATCCACCTTGTCACGAAAAAAACTTTGAAAAGCGTATCTATTCCACGGAAAAAGATACTCACTGGACGTATTTAATTCTTTTAAAATTTCTTTTGTACGCTTATTCAATGGTATCCAGCGTTGTTTATTTGTTTTTGTACTCGCTTTGTGACCATGAGTAAGAGTGTAGTTACTGTGAACAAGAATCCTGTTGTCAGCAATATCGGTCCACTTTAAAGCTCTTACTTCTCCGGTGCGCATTCCCGTTTGCAACATAAACTCAGCAAACAACGACCAATCAACTTTTCGATGATGGCTCTTTGCCTTTAAGGCGATAAGGATTAAAGTAATTTCATTTTTAGGAATAACAATAATATCTCGATCCTGCTGCGGTGGCTTTGGCATTTTAAAGTTAATTACTGGGTTGCGTTCCAGAATGGCAATATCTTCTGAAGCCGCCCATTTGTAAAGGCTACGTATGAACATACATACACGCCTTGCTGACTTTACTGGTTCTTGCTTAAGAGTCCAGATAAGAACCTGACGACCTTGAGTCAAATCTTGAACTGGGCACCGAGCCAACCATTTGGTTACCTGCGCGTAATCAGTGCAGAGGCTGGTAGGCGACAAAGAAATGCTGCGCTCATCCAGAAAAAACTGCCACGCTTCAGAAAGAGAAGGCGTCATGGGAGAGAAACAGGGTGTGTTACTCTACCATGACGCCCATCCAAGTGGTGGTCTCTACGAGGGCTGGCGCACGATCTGTTAAGCAATCCCCAGTTCTTTGACCTATCACTGGCAACGTGTAAGCGTTACTGACAAGTCGGGGACACTACGAGCGGGGTCAGGGTATAGCCGCCGCGAATGCGTTTACCAGCGCGGTGACGCGGGCATCCAGCAGTGCGAGGTTTAGGGACTCGCCGATGCTGTAGAAGGCGAGGCCAGTCTGCACAGCATTGACGTTGCTGTTACTTCTGAATACAAAGAAATTGCCACTTGACTGGCCTGTCGAGCTGTTAGAAGCTATTCCAGACAGCTTATTATCTCTCCACGCAAATTCACTATTCAAACTTCGACTGGCACCTAGGAACCCCGGGCCTGTTCCCGTGCTTGTGCCAGAAAACACAATAGAAGATGAATTTACTCGCGCACCAAATCCAACACTAAATCCGAGTAATTCAATTATACCTTGGTTGCCACCTATATACCTATCAGTATCATTAAATCGTTGATTGTAGTAAATAGATAAATGGATGTTGTTTTGAGTCCCGGCGCTGCCAGCTCTATTCGAATCTAGGTATTTTGCAGTTGAGTTACTTGTTAGTCCAGTTTTCCGGTTGTAGTCACCAGACACAAACGGGCCAACGTTGGTAGGCGCCGTCCCCACCAGCGGAACCAACGCACCATTCAACGTGCGGGCACCAGCCAGAATACAGGAGGCTTTGATAGCGTTCCAGATGCCGTCAGTTTTGCAGCCCAAAACGAACTGATCTATGGCACAGCGCACAGCGGGCTCTAGCACTTGCCCATCTGCCGTCTCCACCGCTGTGATGTAGGAAGCGGCAGAACTGTCCATTGGGATATATGTGTTCCCCCCCGTAATCAACCAGCTCATTTGCCTACCTCCCAAGCAGTCGTAGTGGCAGTGTCTTCTAGTGAATAGTTCATATCGCGTACCTCACGATGACGATGCCGGAGCCGCCATTGCCGCCGCCGGCAGCACTAGCTCCACCGCCGCCACCGCCGCCACCGCGATTGCTAGTGCCGTTTTGGCCAGTGCCCCCACCACTACCGCCACCGCCACCGCCACCACTACCGCCACTACTACCGCCACCACTAGCGAGCGTACCGCCGCCGCCACCACCTGCATAGGTCACCGCAGATCCAGCAATTGACGACAAACTCCCATTGCCCCCAATCCCCGCCGTAGTGCCAACAGCATTACCACCAGCTTGAGATGCGCCGCCACCGCCACCGCCAGATGCTGCCCCTGCTAAGCCTGTCCCGCCGTTGTTTCCTTCCCCAGATGTACCGCTGCCTCCGGTTGTATCGATGGTTCCCCAACCGCCACCGCCACCAGAACCTCCGTTGAGGCCATTTTGGCTTGGGCCACCGCCGCCGCCGCCTGCTGTCGCGGCTACCAGTGATCCAATTGATGACGCATTTCCGCTTGAGCCACTCAAATACGCTGTACCACCTGTACCACCTGCACCAACCGTTATCGTCTGAGTAGATGTGATTACTACAGTCCCAGTCTTTAGCCCACCGGCACCGCCACCACCTCCATTGGACCCACCGCCGCCGCCGCCAGCAACAATCAAATACTCAACGGCATTTGCTGGCTGCCCAGGGATACCTGGATGCAAACCAGTTCCGACGCTTGAAACAGTGAATGTTGTAGTTCCAGTTGTAGTAAACGAGTGGACTCTGTACTTAATGCCGTTAAGTACAATATCTGTAACCGTGCCGCCTGTTGCGACCATCGGAGTGAAGGATTCCTTAGCAAACACCACCTTCCCCGGCACATAAATCGGGCTCATGGCTGACACCTCGTAGTGTTATAGGTTTCGGTGTGGGTCATGGTATTGCTACTCCAAATGCGGTGATGAGAGCTGACACGCGGGCGTCAAGTAGGGCGAGGTTTAGGGATTCACCGATGCTGTAGAAGGCGAGGCGGGCCAAACTCCAGCCCGAAAAACTTATACCATTATCAGTTCTTGTATAAAGAAATACATTTCTGGTGTCCGTTGCTTGCGAGGAATAAGTATCTAGACCTGATCCTTGCGGGCAGCGATATGAAGCCTGTGCTGAACTACTGCGGCTATGACCATACAATCCAGCGACCGCAGTACCACTAGCACTAGAATTAAATGCGACACTCCTACTGGACAATCTTGTCGCCGGAGCGGTTGTAATGTCCATATAGTTTTGCCCTGTAAGGCTGGCCGAGCTAGCCATCAACACACCAGTGCCTGGTGTTGAAACCCAACATGCGTTGTGATTATTGTTTTGTGGATCAGTGCTATTGGACCGGTTGCTATTTAGGTACTTGCTAGTCCCATCTCCAATCAACCCAGTCTTGCGGTCGTAGTTAGCGTCAATAAAGTTAAAAGGAGTAGGAGCAGCACCAACCAACGGGGTCAGAGCACCTAGACGTGTGCGAGCACCAGCCAAAATGCAACTGGCTTTAATCGCCGTCCAGATACCATCAGCTTTGCAGCCGATCACAAACTGGTTGACCGCCTGTTGGACGCCTTGCTCCAGTGCCTGATTATCGGCTACCTCCACAGCTTGAAGGTACGTCTGGGCATCAGGATCTGACACCGCAGCCCCGCCATACCCAGGCCGCACGATTAGCGTCATACTTCCTCCTCAACAACCGGCGGAGTAGTGTCGTTGTCTAGTGGGGGGACTGGTGCCACATAAGGGGTGCCGTCTTGGTTGAAGCGTGGTTCGGGCATGACCCAGTACGGACCCACCTGATAGTCCTGGCAAGCCTTGTTGGCAGCCGAATAGGCGTACTCCTGGATGATGTCCTCGGGCTGTTTGCCTTCGGTGTAAGCAATGGCGACGATGCCAGGAATGAGGCTGTCGTCGATGTCGATTGTGAATTGAGCCATGATGGTTACCAGGTAGAGATGGCAGTCCGCTTCCAGGTATTGGTTGCGGTGCAGATGTAGATGTAGTCAGCGTCGTAGCGGATGTCGCCAGCGGTGCCGGTGGCAGTTGCGCTTGCGGGGGCGGTGCCAACTAGGCGGTGTTGACCGGAGATTGTTCCGTCACCGGTTGAGCCATTGGTGACTTTGACCGTATTTGTGCCAGACCGCACCAGCCCAATATCAGCCCCTATTCCATACGAAGTTGAGCCAGATGCTGCCCAAGCAATTTCATGAGTAGGGGCAAAACGAGTTTTACTGGTTTCAACAAAAATAGGATATGAACTATTGGCAATAAGCAACAGGCCGCTGTTGTAAGACTCCAAGCCCGTATTTTGCCCACCCATCCATATATTGCCGCCGCTTGTCACCCGGACTCGACTTGTCCCATTCACCTGCAAATCCAGCAGGTTCCCGCCAAACCCACTCGCCGCATTAACACCAAAGCCTGTGCCGCTGGTGCTCCAAGCGGTGGACGTGGTGCCCGTAGGCTCGATTACCACCTGAGGCTTGGTGGTGGTGCTGGTGCCGCCTGTGAACCAAGTGCCGGTGAAGGCTTTAGCTGGGCTCGATGCAGCAGCGTTATAGCTGTTGATGAACCTGCCAGAGCTGGTCAGGATGCTGCCGTCATAAGTGAGGGTGCTAGCCCCTGCATTAGCCCCGGCATTGTTATACAGCAGTTGCCCACTAGAGCCTGCAACTAATCCGACGGTGCCAGTGGCATCCGGGAAGCTGATCGTGCGGTTGGCGGTGGGGGTGACGCATTGGAGCGTTGTAGTGAAGCTCCCGCCATCGTTTAAATTAATGTCACCACCTAAAGTTAAAAGGTTAGATGTTTTGTTGTATGTGAAATCAACGTCGCCGCCAAAAACGCCTCCGTCGTTAAATTGAACCTGAGTATTGGTGCCACCTGGTACGCCGTTACCGTTGTTGGGACCGACATCATCCAGGGTCCCAGTAAAAGGATTAAATTTGTAGCTCACGATCAGACCTTGGTAACGGTGAGGAGGTTGTTGCTGCCATCGTATGTTAGGGCAAGAGTAGCAACAGTATTGCCCCCAGAGCCGCCATTCTTAAACACCACGCCAGTCAGGTTAGCCCCAGTGTAGCTACAACTTACGTAGTCGTGCAAAGGGATGTTTAAACCAGCCATTACAACAACTGGTTTCGTACCCGTATTTACGTTGAATGACATAGTTAATTTCTTATTTATTTACCATTATACCTAGAATAAAGCAATCAACTCTTCACAGAAAGGTTGGCTTTAAGAAGCCACTGATTTTTCTTGTGAACACGTCCGCGCTCAACGCCTAAATCAAGGGTCAGTTGATCACCAATCTGCTCCGACATCTTGCTCAGCTCTTCAAATTTCTGAGCAAGAAGATTGTGGTTCGTTGCCAGCTGAAGAATAATAGCTTCTTGATTAAAGCAGCTATCCAAGCAAACCTCAGGCATTGTTGAGTAAATCAGATCCTCAACTGTTTTAGGTGTTGCAATATCAAGAGAACGAATATGTTCAGCAATTGTGTCATTGCCGTCCTCTAGCTCCTGGTAGATGCGTTCTGTTAAGAGGTGAATTTGGTAAAACTTGCCTCCCATCAGGTTCCAGTGGACAAGCTGGGTCTGGTGGTAAACGTGAATAGAGTCCCTCAGGCATTGCGTAAGGTGGCAGTAGCAAGGAGTTGTTTTGTCGGTTGTAGTTTTAGCCATTTACTTCACCAAAGGTCGTTACAAGCCCAGTAGCGGGGCGTGTTCTTATCCATTTCCTTGTCGCATCCCATTCTAGCTCGAAAGTTCTTACGACGCTTGGGGTCACCATGTTGCGTATAATCTTCGTAGCCACGTCGGCCATACCGAACAATCTTTTCTTCGCCGTCATGACAGGACTTGACCACCCACTTATGCGTATCGCCTGCTGGGGCACGCTGTGGTTTATTGCACTTCATGTGCTCCTTAGCTAATCGCTTGGCCTTTGCGTGGTCAGCCATCAGACGTAGTAATCGCTACGGTCTTCAATAGTTGTTCCGACTTGCCCCGTAAGAAGAGGATACTTTTCGGTACGCTCGTCCTGCGCTTCTTGAATTAGCTGCGAAACCCGGCCAGAATAATTATCTAAGAATTTTTTTGGATCAGGTTGCGATCCAGCCGAGGGTTGCATCATTACAAATGTACGGTATGGCCTGAGCCGCAGGTGTAAGTCTTACGGAGCAAGGTTTTTGCTCCATCCATTCCTTAAGTTTACCAACCCTTTGCTCTGAGTAATATTGATGAGAGGGGTTTAGGTACTCAAAGGGTAACTGACTGGCCTTAAACCGGTTACATGCACTACATGCTGCCGCCAGGTTGCTTCTGGTGCTGTGTCCGCCTTTATGTTTAGGAACAATGTGATCAATTGTTGCTGTGCGTTCGTCTAATTGCTTATCGCAATAAGCGCAACACCAGTTCCAGCTTTCAAAAATACTTTCTCGGAATCGTTTACGCGCAATTTTCGGACTAAGAACAACAAGATTAGCTAAAAAATCGTCGGCGCAGTGAAACATGAAATTGTCATGAATCCTTACACAAAATTACGGTGCACACACTTGCATCATGCGTTATGCTTGTACCTCCGGCCAACTAGCCCAGCGGAAGAGGCGACGAGTTTAAGCCTCGTTCAGGCTCGGTTCGAATCCGAGGTTGGCCATTGCCTATTAATCAGTTAAACCAATAGGAAACTCTTCGGGGTCCTCAGCCGGATCGTAATCGGCGTCTTCTAGTAGCTTTAGGAGCCAGTAGTTAACACGTTCTGTAACCCAACGCAGATCTTCGTCTGTTACATCGCTGATGATGGAATCAAGACGAAGCTCACGGGAGGGTTGCCGCACGTGGTCCGCCAGTAGCTCAAGGGCGCGATGACGACCTGGGGTGAGATCTCCAAGCATTGTTAATCGCCTAAGGCTGCAAGAGTGAGTGCCTCGTGGTCGGCTGCTGCCTCTTTCATTCCATCTTCTTTTTTTAAGATTTCAATAACTTCAAGGGCGCCAGACACTTTTAAATATCCCTCTTTCTTAAGGAGCAGATCAGATTCCCCATTGCGAATTTGATCCGCAAGATCCGACAGTTGTTGCTTAAGACCAACCTCTAGCTCTTTAATGTTTGCCATAAGTTACATGCAAATTTACAGTTATGATAGCAGCTTATTATCCGTTAACAAGTTGATCTAATAACACTGTTGTTAGAAAATCCAACCCCAACCGTCCGCACCACCGCTAACAAATAGGCGCGGATCCATGTTAGCAAAAGAATAGTGCTGATTCTTTCCTGATGTCGGACCTTGTGAATGCCAACCGCCTGCTACAAGGTCAAGTCGTCCGAAAGGATCTTGCACTAACCAATATGAATCAGAATTTGAGTATCCCGTAATTACGATAAAATGCCCGCCTCCACGGGGGGAGTCTACGCTTCCGTGATGAAGAATACCGACTGCAACTGGCTTTCCCTTATCAATTTGATTTTTAATATCTTTGGAGTCCAGATTTGTTTTAAAGGTGGCAGTGACACCGATGTCAGCTAAAGCTTTAAACTGAGCGTCTCGCGTCGTGGTATCCCCGTGTTTGTTGACATAACGAAGATAATCTACGTCGTCCTTGATTCCTTTCACTCCAAGGTACTTAAGACACATTGCAATGGAGCTAGTTTGACATTGACGCCAGCCTTCTGGGCCATTATCTTGTTGCCAGAAATAGGGGAAATTGCGGAGGTATCTTAGATTGCCATCAACAGCATAAGGTTTTTGTTCTGGGGTCAGACCAAGCCAGTGATCATTGAATACCCACCAGATACCAAGGGAGCCCATGTCGAGCTTGGTGTGACCGTCCTTGGCCCCAACCGGAGTACAGCCGCGATAGGTTCTGCCTTGGTAAACCTTGGCTTTTTGATCGTTTGGGAGCGTATCAGCAGCAACTGGCTGTTTTTTAAACCAGGTCTGCTGTTTAGAGGTGATATCAGTAAGAGCAGACATAAAAATAAAAATTATGAAGGTATATTAACAAACAGTTGTTATTCCAAACCTAACAATTGCTTAAGTTCTGTTACGGTCAGTCCAGCGGTGGCTAGTTTTTGCTCAGTGGTTAACGGCGCGGGAATCGGCGCGGGCTCTGGTGCAGGCAGCGGCTGATTACCGGCCTCCAGCCACTGCAGATATTCTAGATACTCACGATTGTCGGGGTCGGTGGGGATAAAAGTATTGTCCGCAATGCGGAGAATTGATGTTGCCAGGGTAAGTTGATACATGGTTTACAGCTCTGCAGAAAGGGTGCCAAGAATGGCTGCGGACGTTGTAGTAGGAATAACCGTGCCGTTGCCAATTAATCCGTCGACTTGAATAGCCCACGTCCCAAATGGGGGCGGAGCTGTATAGATTGAAAGAGTAGCGCCGGTATTGGTGGCTGCAGTAGTCCAGATCGAATTGTTAAAGAACTGAAAGACATTTATACTTGAGGCGATAGCAGGTATGCCTCTAAGTTTATTGATGCCTTCTGGGCTAAAATAGCAAACGTTAGCACCTGTAGAGGCTCCGCCGTAATATGTTAGAAGCTGAAAATATCTAGAGCAAAGTTCCAGCTCCATGCTAATGGGCCTGCGTTCAAATGAAGTAGCTACAGTGCCGGGTTCTAGTTGAACTCCTGTTAAGTAAAAGTCATTGGCGACGTTATCCATGACGTTAACTTGAGCGGAAGTAGAAAGAAAATTACCAACTCGCCAAGTGTCAGCAGTGGTTTGATAAGAACTACCAGAAGCAAGAACGAAGACAACCTCCAGGCCCGTGCCATTTGTCCAATCCCAGCCAGTATCGTTAATTAAACCACCTGCAACGGTAATAGTTTTATACTCCCAGGTGTTGATAGCTGTGATGCTATATGTCGTAATAAAACTTCTAACTTGTGTGTTATTTTTAAACCCAACGCAATGCGTTCCAGTCTTGGGCGACTTTACCCAAAAGGATAAAGTAAATGGTGTTCCAATTAAATCCCGAACGTTGTATCCTTCTATTCTTTGAACGACGACTGCGTAATCTGTAGAACTAATAGAAGTGTCAACAGTGGTAACATCTACTTTGTAAGAATTTTGAAAAGTAGCATTAGGAACATCACTGTCTTGCGAAACCGTGCAGACCATTGCTCCCAACTTAGCCCACTGCCAGCGATCAAGATTGTAACCATTAGCAGCAGCGGGAAAACTTGTACCCCTCTGCGAAATTCGCATGTCGCCATTAATAATTCGATTCCGCGTGCCAGCCAGTGCGCCGCCGTTAAGTGCAGACGTTTGAATATTGCTAACAGAGCCGAGGCTACCGTCAATTCTATATAGATTAACCTTATTTAACGCCATTATTGATTACCTATTAAGTCTGCTGAAGGTAGCTTACAGTAATATCTAATGCACTGGCAACATCAGAGCTGGCCCTGATTACATCTGCACTGTTTACAATAATCTTGTTACCAGAGATTATCTCCAAGGCAGAGCCTGCAGGAACAGGTGCGTTTTTAATTAGAAACACAGCATCACCAGACGCCGGAAGCAAGTAAACATTTGCATTAGCACTACTACCTGTCTTGTTAGAGATCAGTATGCTAAGAACGATTACCGTGGCGCCACTAACCGCAGTAACTACATTTGCTGTAGCACTGCTTGTAACATCAGCGGTAACCAAACTAGCTTTTGTAGTTTTTGTAAAAGTATTAGCCATATCAACTTAAAGCAACAATAAGGGCGATGTTGTCAGCCGAGTCAAATGCTCCGGACACAGTTAAATTCCCAGCAATGATGGCGTTTCCTGGGATGGTGACGACACCTGTTCCATCTATTGTAATGCTAGCAACGCCATTGTTGACTAAAGCGATCTGACCAGCAGCGGGGCTGTAAATGCCTGTATTTAAACTGTTGGCAAATTTTAACGCACAGCTTGATAAGGAGCCGGGCGAAAGAGCACTGTTGACACCATCCTGGCGGAGCAACGGAAACCCACCAGCGGTCGCTCCATCATGAACAACGCAAGTATCCTTAGTAGTATCAACCGTTACCTCACCAAGGGCCCCGGTAAAGGTACTTGTCTCAATTGTCGTCCCTCTACGGAACTGTACTTGTGTTGCCATGAATTTATTTTAGTTGATTCAATCCTTTAGAATAGGATTGAAAGTACAATTTTAACGGTGGGACCAGAAATTTTTATTGCGGCTGCCTCGGGAGCAGCTGGTGCTTTTGCAGGCATTTCAAGGGCCCACGGTAACTTTCAAGAACGGATCAACCGTAGATTTGAAAAAACCGAAAAAGATCTAGACAACTTAAAAAACACGGTGTTGCATGACTATGTTTTAAAAGAAGATTTTCTGCGGGAAATGCAGGCTGTGCATAGCAAGCTTGATCGTATTCTTGATTATCTAATTAAAACAACGAACGGTTAGGCTGCCGCAAGCCACGTTGCAGTGGCAGAACGATAAACATAAAGTTTGGAAAGCGCGAGGTCATAATGAAGCTGGCCATTCTCAGGGTTACTGGGCTTACCGGAACTGATCGATGCCACTGCCTTCGGAGTTTGCCAAGCAGTTCCATCGTAAATTTTCAAAATTTGCGTGCTGGCCGTGTCTAGCCAGGACTCACCCTTAGACAGCAATGAGTGGCCCGCTGGAGTTAAGTTAGGCGCAGTCGCTCCGATAAACGTGGGACCAATTTTTATGAGCGTAGCTTTGACGCTGTCGGCCATGTACAGCCCAGGATCGCCTGCATTGGCGTTCAGCGCCAGTTCACCTACGCCGAGGCGTGCGGGCAGTGGGCGGTCATAGAGAAGCGTTGAGCGGCGGCTTAAAACTTGAACTGTCATAGTTACTTAACGTACGTTCCCCCATCAATTGTAATCTCTTGATTAACATACGGATTGTAAACACCACAATCTAAAATTGTGACTGTGGCTGGATCCTCTGTAACCACACCTGGGGTGGTGGTTCCCACCAAGGCGACTGAATAGGGAACACCGTTTAAATAATCAGCATTGTTAATTAGACCGTATTGATATTCTGGGGTGTAGTTGTAAAGCGGTTGGTCAAGCATGCCGAATTTTTCACCTGAAAGCACAGAAACGTCTACGTTAAATAGCTTACTGATTACAAAAATCATCTGCTGTGTACCGTTTTGAAGTTTTCCTGAACGATCAAGTTCGCCACTAACTCTTCTAATATTGTCAGTTAGCAGCATCGAAATAAGTTCAGGTAAATAGTTAGCAGTTTCTTGTGGCAAGTCCCCGGCGCCAGTGGTGGTTGTGGTGCCGACCCACTTTGTACTGAGCTTTTTCATATACAAAGTTTCCGCAGCTTCACGCAATTTTTTACTTTCGTTGTCAAAATTCTTATAAAAAGCATCCAAGCCATCGCCAGCAGGCTTATCGCTGGGCTCTAATAACCAAGCATCAACAAACTGGTGGCGACGAATGTTTGTTAAAGAGCAGTAACCATTTGTTACGTTAACAAATGGGTAAACAATTCTAAATGTATTGGAATCAATAACTTCAGTTACTGTGTATTCTCCTGAAATAGCAGAGCCACTTGTGAAATCAAGTTGGACGAGGCTGTTTTTGGAAAGACCGTGCTGAGTTATGGTTATCGTGATATTTACACCAGATTGAGAATACCTTCCACTATTCAAAACCGGAGTGTTGCCCTCATCGTGATTAATAGAGAACAGAGCGGCGTAAATGTGTTTACACCACCTCAATTGATAATAATACAGTCCGTAATAAGACTCTTTAGCTGTATCACCGTAATCAGGAAGCTGATAAAAATTAGAAACTGAAGCAACAAATCCTAAATCATGGAAAACGCCAACATCATCTCGTTCATCAACCAAGTTGTTGTCTTTGTCCAATCTCTGGCCAGGCTTAACTGACCCAATTGGTGTAACAGGAATTCTTTCAGATGCTTTTGTTTTATACAAGTTAAAACCAACACGTCTAGTGAAGTCTTGACAACTGCATTGGTATCGCATCTCAGTGGTCAAGAACCGCCCAACATTAAACCCACGTTCGGCTGGAACAGTAACAACAGCCTTATTGTTTACAGTTTTAGCACCATAACTATCATCTCTTTGAAAAACAAGTTCAGTATTTACGTAATCAATGTCTGTTAACGTATACCCTACATAGTTCGTATAGTCATAGCCAGCTATTAAACGGCTTACAATTAACGTCCCGCCTGTTACCCCGCTGTCAATAGTTGTAAACTGCAGCTGAGTAGGTGACGTTACAGTTATTGTATATTTTTGTGAAACTACATTGCCACCCAAAACACTAACAAAAATATTATTATCTGTTGATAGGCCATGTGCAGATGAGCAAGTTACCGAAACCGTTGACCCTGTGCGCGTATAAGAAGATGGAATGCCCGGATCACGTTCAATTGCCCGATCAACCAGGCGTTCCCCAAGCAGACTAGGTATTGGGGTGAAGATAGAACGTAACCGCACTCGTGTTTGAGTCCAGCGTAGATCAGAAAAGACTGTAGAAAGCTGAACTGAAACCGAACCACTTGTCGTTAAAGGGGATGCTGCAAGGCAGGTAAACGTATTTTCAGTCCTGGCGGTAATCGGTAGTATTGCTGTTACTGCTGTGCCACTGGTAAAGACCAAATAAACACTTTCACCGACTTTAAAGCCGTGTTTAGGCAAGGAAACTGTAATACTGCTACCGGACTGTACGTAAGTCGTTGCTTGAACTGTACTTAAATAACGAACAGCAAGTATAGGCAGATTGTAATCATATAAGTTAATTCCGTTTGCATCTCGAATGCCTACAACTTGTTCATTAGTTTCCTCATTGCTTGTAGGAAACGTAAATAATCTTGCCGGGACAAAAATACCAGGATACAGTTGGTATGTACAGTAAAAACGGTAGTCCCCAGTGGTAGTTCTTTGGTTTGCGCCAGTGCCTAAGAAGCTTTGCGTAATTGCATACAGCTCATAGCCGCGCCTCCACCGGGTCCACAGGGCATCCTGGTCGTAAAACCTGATCCGACTTACGTATCCTGTTTTCTCAGGTGTAAACTTGAACGGATTATCAAGGGTTTTAAATTTTTTAACGTCTTTGGCTTCAAAATTATCAAAATTTTTCGACAATCCGCTATCAAAGCTTTTTGATGTACCACCAAAGTTGTTATTTCCAAAAGCCACTGTTTACATCAATAGTAGCCAGCTTGAATGCCAACGTAGAAGCCGTTAGTAAGCGAAGTGGGGCCACTCGCTGCAGCATAAATAGCTTGTCCCCGTTGAAGCATTAAACCGCGAATTTTAGGTGACGTAGTGCTGTTTGCACTAGTAAAGTTTGCGCCGGATTGAACAACTGGGTGGTTAATTAAAGGAAGAATATTCTTTTCGGTCAGGCTAAAGTACTGGTTGTCAAAAGTGGCTGGAATACTTGCAACAAATAGTGGATAAAACTGGTTAGTATTTGTGACGGAAGCCGTCGACACTAGATAAAAACAAACATCGACAGGTAAATAAACGTTTACATTGCCTGAAGTAGTCGCTGTTGTGGCGCTTGTTCCAACAAAAGTCGAAGCTGTTATGGCGGTAACAGTAAGAGCCTCGTCTACACCAGTGCCGCTGGTGTAGTCCAGGTAGGCTTTTTGACCAACTTGTAAGTTATGATTTGCCAGGGTGACAGTTTGGGCAGTTCCGACCTGAGAATAGGTACCTGCTACTGCAGTTTGTGCGTCAATAAAAATGTTATTACGTTTTGTATATTGAAACCAAATTTCATCAACGTACGCACCGCTGATCGAAGTATCCGTCAACGCCGCGTCAACGTCAAACACCTTGGTGGCGTTTCCAACTGCGGTTGGGATTAAGTTAGTTGAAAATGCCTGGCCGGAAGAAACAGTAAGCAGGGTGCTATTGGTTGCCGGACGATCAACCATGGCGGGCATTTTGTTCGAGCTGCTGCTAGACACGCTTTTCCCTTTTAATCAGTTAACCCTATTGTAGCGTAACTTTTTTCTTTAGTTCCTTCTGCCGCGCTTTCTCGGCTAACCACAGCTCCATGTACTGGAGATCTGCAGAAGTAAACTGCTCAGGATGCTTAAGGGCGTTCTTTACCAGTTTTTTGCGTTTTGTCATTGCCTTTCCTCCGGCTACTTTCTTCCATTCTAATCCGTGCTTTATTCACAGCTTCCTTACGTTTTTCTTTGTCGCCTTCTTTTTTCCCCTCAGGAGAAGACTCTCCCTTCTCCTCGCCTTTAGCTTTGAAGTGAGCCAAAAGCTGGGGAGGCATTTTTCCTTTTTCAGCCATGAGAAAATTTAAACCTTTTGATATTCTAGGCTACGTAACCAGTTGACTTCTGGATTTGTTGTTGTTTTTCGATGTCCTCATCGGTTCGAGGCTCAACGGGTTGGCTGGCCCAACTCTTGGCCAAATTAAGGTTTCGACTTTGTTCTCCTGCTGGAACGTTTTGAGAAGCGCCGGTTAAGCCTTGAGCATACTGCCCGGCCATCCTGTCCCTCACCCCCTGGTTGATTGGGGCGGCATCAAGGATATCTCCAACCCTGGTACCCGGACCAAATTGTTTTCCCATTCTAATTATTGAGTAATGTTGGGGGTACGTAATTCTGCAGATCCCATCATAGGAGGAGCAACCGTTGCAGTCGACCCAGAGCCGCGAATAAACCGAATTCCTAACGCTTGTCCGGCCATGCGCCGTCGACCTGGTGTTTCTCTGCTTTGTCCAAAGTCGCCGCCAGTGGGCCCATATCTTCCCTGTGGAGGAGTGTTGCGGGCAATGCCTAGAGTGTAGCCGTCAGCTTGCAAGGTTTTAATTGCTGGGCGCTCAGCTGCGACAGGCGTATAATCATCTGGATGATTAGGCAAATTTACTTGCCGATTAAAACTACCGAGTGTTCTCATTGGCGGTAAGCCCCGTTAAGGTTGTTTTGTTGTGAGTTACGCGCCAGCTCGACAGGGGGAAGCGGATCCGAATGAGAACGCGCAACTTCTTTCATGTAAGCAGGATTGTTTAATTGAAATTGCGGTTTTTCAATCCCGTTATATGCCACAACATAAGGGCAGTGCATGGTTCGCACATCGCGCTTCATATTAAACGGATCGCTAAAACCAGCGGTTGTTATGCTGCTATCACCGTATAAGTTTCCGTAAGTAACCGGGAAGCTTGGTGCATAGCCGGGGACTTGAGCAAACCTCATGTCATTAATCCACCACTGGAATTGAAAGCAGCTTGCAACGCAGAAAGAGGGTTGATAGACGGTTTGTTAATATAACCAGTTAAAAAATCAGTTGGATTAGGCAATAAACTTGCCATATCTTCGTCTTCTTTCTTTTTACCTTGCAAGTAAAAATTGTAAATATTTCCAGCAGAAGTAGAAGCAGGTGCAACTGGCGCGGCTAGTGTTGCCTGCTGTGCAGCGGGAGCCACAGCAGAAGGTTTGCCACCCTTTGTATGAAGAAGTTTAATCTCGTAAGGAGTGCCTTGAGCATCGGTTGTTTTAATACTCCCGTAGCCTCTGTTAGGGGTAAACGTGCCGGGTCCCTCCCAGGCGAGCGGCGTGCCAGCCCCTACTCCATAATCGTGTGCTGGATGATAGGTAGAGGCCCCAGCCGTTGGCGCAACCCTAGGGCCGAACCCTGATGTAATAGGCGCAGCAGGTTTCCACGTAGAACCCTGCTGCTGCCAAAGGGGCTTGCGTTCTTTACCAACTTTTAAGCGAGTCAGTAAAGAACGTATTGTTTCTGGATTGATGTATTTGCCGTCTTTAAGAACACGTACATCAAGATGCGCACCAGTGGTGGCAAAAACGTCTTCTTCAGGACGCGCAACATATCCAGCATCAATAAGCCCTGCCATTAGTACGTCCCGTAATTACCGCCGCTATTAAAAGCCGCAGTCAGAAGTGAAAGCGGGTCAAACATGGTTTCAGGTTTGGATTGTTGCTCCATTACCTTAGGCAGGTAGGCTGTTAAGAAATCTCTAGAAGCTGCGTCGTCACCACTTAGATGAAAATTATATGTGTTGCCTCCAGGAAGTTGTTGCTGTGCAGTCTGCTGTGTAGTCTGAGTTGTGGGTGGGTTGCTGGGTAATCCTACCGCAGTTTTTTGAAGTTCGGGCAGAAACCGTTTGTATTTTCCTGACTTATATGTAGTCCAGGCGGAAAAACCAGAAGAATCTTTTACTTGTTTGGCAGCACGAAGGTTCGTTTGTGGATCAAAAAGCTGTTCGTTACTTTTTAATCCAAACTCTTTGCGTCGGGCCGGGCCAAGGGTGTCGATCATGTTGATCTGAGACAACCCATAAGAGTTGTCCCCAGTGGACCTATTTGGGTTGTGCGCGTAGGGATTGCCACTGGACTCAGCTTTGATGATGGCAGCCATTGTTTGCGCATCATTGCCACTAAAACCGGCACCTTGTGCAAGCTGTAGAATTTGAGCGTTAGTCAATGCCATGGGTCTGGGCTTAGCGGAAGCTGGTTTCAAACATAAGACGAGTGCCAACAGCAACGTCAGCTGGACCAGGTAGGGCTTGGATGAACTCAGCACCTTCCCGATTAAATCGGTACCGCGCTTGTTCAGGATTTCTGTAATTGGGAACATAGAGATGGGAGGCTAATCGATCCGTCTCGTATATATAAATTGTCGTCCAGGTTTTCAAGGTTTCTTTGAAATCCGAAGTAGAAATTGTACGCGAAACATCACCCGCAATGTTTTCAAGACGATTCTTCGGGACTGTAAAATTATTCACGCTACCCGTCATGTCGGTTTGCTTTTCAGCTTCGTCGCACCGACTCACCTGTTCGACAATTTTGCTATACCAGAACGAATCTGGAATGTTATTCACAGCTTCCTCCAATCGAGCTTGGTCGCCAGCAGGGACAGATGTGTTATTGAATCCCAGATGCCAGCGAACTTTCGACTGGAGGAAAGTGTCAAGTTGCATTACTTAACAACAGTGAATGGTTGGTGTACGTAATATGTGACGTACTTTGTCATTCTACACGGATAAGATTTTCAGTAATAATCTCATCCCAGTCAACTCGCTTAATGCTCTTGAGTTGGTCAAGACGTGTGAATTTCTCTCCAGTCATTGAAGTTTGCAAATCTTTAATGTCGCGTGCTGTTTTTAAGCCAACACCGGGGAGGGTGTCTGCAATCTGACGAGCACTTGCAGTATTGATGTTAAGCCTGTTGTCAAGGGGGAAAGTTTCTTTATTGGTTGGTTTTGCTGGATTAACACCCTCTTGCTGCAGCTGACCCGTCAAGCGCTCCTCAGTTTGCAGTTTTTGCGTTGTGGCGTCCAACTGGGGGACAAGGTCATCCTCTTCAACATAAAGGACTTCGTCCTGTGCATCTACGCACATAAGGATTCCCTCCCCGTGCATAGTGACGACTTCAAGGAGCGCTCCTGTTGGCTTGTACCGGTACAGCATTCGTAAGGATAGTAACTACCAGTACAATACCAAGGTTTACTCAAAAGCGCTAGGGCAATAAAAAAGCGGGCCACTGGGACCCGCTTAATTGTTGACTCCAGAAATGGATCAGCTGTCGTCGCCGCCCACTTGGGAAGCAAAGTCGATGAAGCCTTGGATTTCGTTCCAAGACACAGCGGGTTCCGCCTGGAGGTAATTGATACGAGCAAGAATGTAAGCTTTCTTGCCGGCTGCAATATCAGCGTCGGAGATGAACACACCACCACCAGTTGCGGTGACGGAGGTGAGGGCCGTAACTGTAGAGACGCGGAAGGTCGTCGCTGCAGTCAGCCTGTACATCATCGAGTTAGCAAAGTCAGTGTTGGCAATGGTACCAGTCACTGAGCTAACAAAAGGCAAGAAGCCGCTGGTAGTACCACCGCCAGAGGTGGCACCTGCGCCTTGAGCAATTACGTTACTCGAAGCGGTGAGCCACGCACTAGCAATGTTCACGCCAGTAGCCTGCGTAGCAGGAATACCGACAGGAGCACCACTG
>Ga0315275_10000717_pt1 | contig 27602 bp, 34 predicted proteins | sample YL17G03_0_MG_FD_205557 | JGI IMG/M metagenome (GOLD analysis project Ga0315275, IMG submission 205557) | Sediment microbial communities from Yellowstone Lake, YNP, Wyoming, USA - YL17G03_0 | ecosystem: Environmental > Aquatic > Freshwater > Lake > Sediment | place: USA: Wyoming | collected...
GGCTAATGCCGTCACAACGAGGCTCAACCGCAGGAGACTCATTCAGGTTCTCACATTGATTGGAGCTGAATCACTACCGCAACAGACTACACTGAAAGGGAGCTGCGGCTTCTTTCTTTGACAAACAACAGCCGCATGATTAGCCTACGCTCGACAGGTCTGTTGCGGAAATTATGCTGCTCATATTGCCTATATCAGGAGGATCATCATGTTTGTCTGGAGCAAACGCCTTATCGTGACCTTGTTGGGATTATTTGTACTCATGCTGGGAATCTTTCTCCTCAATGCAGCCCCGGACAGCACAAGTGGCCTCAAGATTCATACGACACGCTGGATGGCCCTCAACTATGTCGGTTTGATTGCGTGGGTCTTTGTCTGGATGATCGATCAAGCCCGCATGCGGGGGAGAAATTTCTGGGTCTGGCTCGTCCCCTTCGTCCTGGCACCCCTTCCAACGTTAATGCTGTTCGTCTTATTTCTCCAGCGCCGCGTACAGTCGTCATAGATCGGCTCAGCCGTCTCTGACTTGCGCGTCGCGACCGGCTTCTTGATGCAACTGTGCCCGGAGAGCCCACACTAGCCAGATACCGGGCAGGGCGACCAGAAACGACCAGAAGAAAAATTGTGCCCATCCGACCAGTTCGACCAAGTCGGCCGACGGACGACCAGAGAACACTCGACCGAGCGCCTCCAGAGAAGAGAGCAATGCGAACTGGGTTGCCGTGTATCGATGATCGCATAACGACATAATCAATGCGACAAAGGCTGCGGTGCCCATGCCACCGGTCACATTCTCGACGAGAATCGATGTGGTGAGCGCCGCGTAACTCTTTCCCATCCACGCGAGCCACATAAATCCCAGATTGGAGACCGCTTGCAAGAGGCCAAAGAGCAGTAACGACCTGACCATCCCGAGCTTGGCCATGGCGACCCCCCCTGCCAATGCGCCGATGAGGGTGGCCCCGAGCCCAAGGCCCTTCACATACCCAACCTCGCTGATGGAAAAGCCGATCCCTCCAATGAGAAATGCGGTTTGAAGCGAGGCCGCGACGGCGTCTCCAATTTTGTAGAAGACAATGAGGGCGAGGAGACCAACCACTCCTGGGCGGGCGAAGAGTTCTCTCAGCGGTCCACCAACCGCTTCGGCCAGACTGGCTGGCGGAACACTTGGCTCCGATGGTTCCGGGCTCGCAAAAATCGTGACGACTCCTGTCGCCATTAACCCAGCAAGCAGCAAATAGGTATTTTGCCAACCAATATGGCCAGCTAACAGGAGGGCGCCGGCACTCGCCAGCAACAGCGCAAATCGATAGCCATTCACCCAGACGGCTGCGCCGAAACCCCGTTCCGGCCGTAGCAACAGATCGGTCCGATAGGCATCGAAGACGATGTCGAGTGAGGCAGAGAGAAAGGCCACCACGAGGGCCAGAAGCCCGAGTATCTCCGGACGGTCACCGGGGCCCGTCACGGCCATGGCCGTCAATCCGAGGGCGACACCGAGCTGCATCACCAGCATCCATCCGCGCCGGCGTCCCAGCCAGGGAGGAACCAGGCGATCCATCAGCGGAGCCCACAAGAATTTCAGTGCGTACGGAAGACCGACGAGCGTAAAGATGCCGATGGTTTTCAGGTCGAGCCCGACAACGGTCAGCCAGGCCTGCAACGTTCCCGCTGTGAGCGCCAATGGCAACCCCGAGGCAAAACCCAAGGGCAACATGATGCCGATGCGTCGGTTCGCAAGAGTCTGCTTGAGCGACGAGGTCTTCATCGAGCCGTTTCAGTGTGCATGAAGGAGTACCATAGCATCGAAACGGAGGGGAGACTCAGGACATTCTGAAATCGATCGACCGGGAGAAGGAATGGATCGAATAAACGGTGCAGCATCACCCCTGCACCGTTGCGCACTAAAACTCAGCAAGGTTGCCCATTGAAGCTGCAGGGCTTATAACGGGAAATATCAAACTCCATATTTTCTTGATAGACTCGTTCATTGCCATTCACGCCATCCTGTTCCGGGTCGTTATACATGGTGTGGTTCCACCAGTAGAACAAGGGATAGGCCTCAGTCTGGTACACGGGATTTCCATAGTTGCTCCGGGCATATTCGTGGACCAACCGGCCAGTCACATAATCGACGTGGCCATCGCCATGGAGTGAATACAACATCAAGAAGAGCCGAGCCTCGTGATCGTAATGTTCGTCAATCCTTGTCGCGAGATCCGGTTCGACCGGGAGAACTTCCTTCGTCCAGCCTCCGGACACTGGGAGGAGGAAGAGAAAAAACGTGAAAATGGAAGCCGACAACGGCGAAGGTGTCACAACAGACTCACGATAAATGGGCAGGCAACAACGGAGAAGATCCTACCATGGCCTCCTGAGGCCTTCAACCGAGGACAGGCACCACTAACGCCCTCGCCGAAGATCCTTGCTCATGTCACAAGGATCTCCCTATAATGGCGCCGCTATGATGAAACCTACCGATACGATGAAGACCACATCCACGCCGACTCACGTGCACCTTGAGACCTTTGGCTGTCAAATGAACGAGTACGACTCGGAACTCGTTCGCTCGCTCATGAAGCAGGACGGATTTGTATTTACCGACGAACGGGAGCGTGCAGACGTTATTCTGATGAATACCTGTGCGATTCGCGAGAATGCCCACAATAAAGTCTATAAACACTTATCTGAGCTCAAGAATATCAAGCGGCAACGTCCGTTGGTCGTGGGCGTCTTAGGTTGTATGGCGCAAAATCTGAAAGAGGAGCTGACGGACATTCAGCCGCTAGTCGATGTGCTCGCCGGCCCTGACGCATATCGCCAGCTACCAATGTTGATTCGCAACGCGATGCTCTCGCAAGAAGAGGGGTTGGATCAGAAGGGACTCGCGGTTGACCTCTCGGAATATGAAACCTATCACGATGTGATACCAGACCGACACGACGGGGTGAATGCCTGGATTGCCGTCATGCGAGGCTGCGACAACTTCTGCAGTTTCTGCGTGGTCCCCTATACTCGAGGGCGTGAACGCTCCCGTGACGCGGAAGGCATTATCCAGGAAGCTTGCCGAAGCGCCGAGCAGGGATTCAAACAGATCACGCTCCTCGGACAAAATGTCAACTCGTACCGATTCGGCGACTGGGATTTTGCACGGTTAATCACGGCCGTCGCGGACGTGCCCGGCATCGAACGCGTGCGATTCACGTCCCCGCACCCCAAAGATTTTCCGCTTTCATTGTTAGAAGCCGTCGTGTCCCATCCCCGTATCTGCAAGCAAATCCATTTGCCGCTTCAATCCGGCAGCGACCGCATCCTCGGCTTAATGAATCGCACCTATACCATTAACGAGTATCGCGCCTTGGTCGACCGTATCCGAAGCCTGCGGTCTGACATCGTCCTCAGCACCGATATCATTGGCGGTTTCTGCGGGGAAAGCGATGAAGACTTTGCCGAGACGTACCGGCTTGTCGAGGAAATACGCTTTCACTCGGCTTTTATCTTCAAGTATTCTGAGAGAAAGAACACCATCTCCGCGCGTAAATATTCGGATGATGTTTCCGAGGCGATAAAGACCGAACGGGTGACGCAACTCTTCGACCTCCAACGGAACATTTCCTACGGGCGGAACCGGGAATATCTCAAGACCACCATCCCCATCCTGGTCGAAGGGGATGCCAAACGATCAGCCACACAGGGCATGGGAAAATCCGATGGCAACATCACTGTCATCTGGGACAAGCGCGCGATACCCTCTCAGCCGGGAGATATGCTCTCCCTTGCCATCTACGATGCGTCGTCCACGACGTTGTATGCAGAACGTGAACTTGGTCGTCAATAGTGGACGTCATGAGTTGCCATCTTATGGCGCCGCCTGACGGGCCCACTGTTGGGCAAATGTCGCCGGGGGGAGATTCCCCAGCCACGAATGCCGGCGCTGGCGGTTGTAGAAGATCTCGATGTACTCCGTGATCTCGCGCCGGACCTGCTCCCGCGTCTAATAGCGCTGATGGTGCACGAGTTCATTCTTCAGCGTGCCCCAAAAGCTTTCTATCGGCGCATTGTCGTAGCCGTTGCCCTTTCGACTCATGGGCACTGTCATGCCGAACTGGCGCAACCGATCCTGATAGTCCTGGGCACAATACTGGGACCCGCGACCCGAGTGATGGATGAGCCCTGGGCCTGGGCGTTTGGCCCCGACGGCACTCACCAGCGCCTGGCACACCAAGTCCGTCGTCATCCGGGCACCCATCGCATGACCGACCACCTCACACGTGTAGAGATCCTTCACTCCGGCCAGATACAACCACCCTTCAGCGGTCGGCACGTAGATGATGTCGGTGACCCAGGTCTCGTTCGGGCGCCTGGCGTCGAACGTGTGCGCCAGAAGGTTGTCCGCCACGGGAAGACGATGATTCGAATCCGTGGTGGTCGTGATCCGACGTACCTGCGTACAGCGCAGTCCCAGCTTCTTGCGCAGGCGTTTGATGCGTGAAACTCCAACCGTCACGCCCTCCTCCCGCAGTTCATCGTGCAGCCGCTCCGCTCCGTAGGTCTGGCGTGTGCGCACATGGGCGGCCTGGATCGCCACTTCCAACCGCGCATTCTCCTGGGCGCGCTTGGAGGGGTGACGCCTCCTCCAGGCGTGATAGCCACTTCTGGAGACCTCGAGCACTCGGCACATCAGCGCCAGGGGATACTGGGGTCGCAGCGTCGTCATGAGTGCGTACCGGGCAGCTGCGCCTTGGCAACGTACGCGGTAGCTTTTTTTAGGATGTCGCGCTCCATTCGAGCCTCCGCGAGTTCGCGCTTGAGGCGTGACACCTCGGCTTCGAGATCGGTGACGGGCCGTCGGGTTTCGCCCAGCCAAGCTAGTCGCCCGTGCCGCGCCCGAAACACCCAGTTCGCGAGCGTCTTGCCGGCATCACGAGTCGTCTCGCCGCCTCCGGAATCGTCAGTTCCTGTTCGAGAACGAGCCGTATGGCTTGCTCACGGAATTCCTTCGTATACGTCTGTCGCGGTCATCGTTCCATCCCACACCTCCAACTCCCATATAGTAGGTTGAAGGCGTCCACTTTTTCGAGCCTAGCTCAACGTCCGCCGGTGAATTGAATCGTTGTTGCCCGCCCTACATCCTCAGGAATCTTTTCTGTAGGATACGCCGCATAAACGAACACTTCTGAACAAGATCTGTTTGCGAATCCCACCGTCCCACACAGCTCTCAACAAATGACCCGAGCTCCATTTCTCATAATGATCGGCAGAGAATGGGGAACCTCACTCTCCGGAAGCCATGAAATTACTCAACACATTAATATAATATAAGCCTTAAATATCATACGCCTAGACTCATTTTCTCCCGGTGCTGACCCTTGTCCCCATTTAGTCGGTCCATTCCATAACAATTCCCTTCTTCGCCTGATATTGCCCCACTACTGAACTAAGTCTGCCTCACCACTTCCAGAGGCATAATCTTTGCTTTGAAACTGAATCACCCATATTATTTATTTACATACTCACTCCCTGGAGACGAGGCATGATCGAGAATCAAGATCACGGCATGAAAGAAAAAGCAGAAACCTCCATGAGCCTGGAGACCATCATTGCGATGGGACTCTTCGGATGGATTGCACTGAGCATGACACTGATGGGCCTGGGAATCTGGTAATCCCGCAGACGTACCGACCCTACGTCTTGCCACGGATGGTCACACGCACCAGTTCTGAAAGAAGGAGAGCCGCTATGAAGAGCTATCTCACGCTTCCAAATGTGCAGTCTCCGATCATGCAGGGCCTTGTCGTAATCGCCGCTCTTACCCTCGTCATCAGCGGTTGCGCCAGCGGGACAAAACTCGCTTACAATGCAAAGGGCAGCGTCCACTTGGAAGAAGTGGCTGATTGGTCGTTTGAAGCCAGCCACCCCGCCGTGATCGATCAACTGACCATCACAAAGATTGTGAAAGGGTTATATAGCAATGATGGCATGAGCGGATCTTCAAGAATGTCCGTTGGTGGCAGCAAGCCGATGAGAATTTTCAGCGATGAGGATGCAGAGTTTCTCTCTCCCCTGCTCGCACAAGGCTTATCAAAGGCGAAACCCGAACAGCTTGTTGGGTTCCGCGTATCCTCATCGGCAGGGTCAGGCTCTGAACCCACCACGGGCAGTATTTATGTTCAGAAGGGATTGATCTACTTGACCATTGGGAAGGGTGCCAAGCCGACTGGTTTCATGCCTGAGTCGGCTGCACGCATCGAACAGGCTCCGGCCTATGCTGCCGGTAGTGCACTCGGCGCTACGGCGGTGATCATCGACTATCATGCACTGGCCAAGGCGCCGATGCCCGCCCCCATGCCGATCGCAAAAGCCACGCAGATCACTCCGATCGCGCCCATGATGGCGACTGCTCCGGCGAAAACTCAGATGGTCTCTGACAGGACAGGCCAGGAGGCGGGACAGGATGAACTTATGGCTCAGAAACTCGGTGAGTTGGGAAAAGCAAGAGAGGAGCTCGCCAAGAAGGATACCGAGATCAATGTGCTTCGCAAGGAATCGGAATGGATGAAGCGCGAACTGCGGGACCGCGACGAGGAAATGAAAGCGATCAAGTCGACCAAGGTATCCGCTAAACCGGCACTAAAGAAGAAACCGGCACAGGCGACGCAGATTCGCTAGCCTGCCTCAGCCGACATTCTGCAATTCAGGCTGGAGCAAGACCACTTCACTGGACAGGGGCTGTCGGAAATTCATCCGGCAATAGCACGCATACGTCACATACGTATCTTGTAGGCAGTACCGCGCCAACTCAAGCCCATGTCCTTTCCCCCACATCTCAGCCACCTGTGCCCCACTGCCTGATTTAGTTTCGACATTCAGGGCTCTCGCCAGCACGTCGAGTTTCACCCACCCACGCGTATCCCAATTGCTCCAGACCGCCATCGTGTCGTAGACCGGTTCCGTGCGAAACTTGGCGAGGTTGACGTCCAGACTCGGCTTGACTTGGTGAATGATCGATCGCTTCTTAATGAACGGAAGGTCGAAGCCCAAACCGTTATGGGTGATGAAAAGAGATGGGCGGCTCTGAGCCAAACGGCTCCAGAATTGTCGCAGCAACTCCCGCTCATCCCCGCCATACCAGGCCACCGACCCACGCGGCTCGAGCTGGTCTGAGAATTCCAACAGGCCGATACAGACGATCTGACTGAACGTGCCGTCAAAGGCTGACTTCGCATATTGCTCATCCTCGATGCGTCGCTGTTCAGCGGCAGCCCCAGCCGTAAACAAATCGTAGCCCTCGCTTGCTGGCTCAGATTCGCCGCTTGACGGAAGCTTCCCTACCAGCCGCGCCCATTCTTCGCGAGACGCTTGAATGGTCTCAATGTCCAGAACGACCTTCATGGACCCTGCTCCATGGTCAGCCCCCGTAATGCCTCGATGATCGGACGGTCCGCTGGGGGAAATTCAAAGTCGCCCAACTCGTGAGGCCAGACCCATCGAATTTCTGCGCAGTCAATTGCGGTTGCGTACCCGCTTTCGATCCTACAACGGAAGAAATGCAGCTCCACCGTATTCTCAGGGTATTCGTGCCGAATAATCTGAAAGGGCAACGGCACGTCGATACGAATATTCAGTTCCTCAAACAACTCCCGCTGAAGACATTCTTCCAATGTTTCACCCGACTCGCGTTTGCCGCCTGGAAACTCCCAGAAGCCAGCCAAGTGTACGCCAGCTTTCCGCCTGGCGATCAAGTAGCGGCCCTCACGATAAACCAGACCGGCAGCGACTTCAATGACCTTCACAGCGTACCGACGCTCCTTGCTATTTCCGATCGAAAGGGTACGTCTTGCAGAATGATTTCATCGGGCATTGTAGACAGAATGGGTTTCTCGCCGTACAGCTGGTTGCCCCAAAATCCATGATCGCCTGGTTGAAGTCATAGCCCTTCCCACTTGGAATTAAGGCTTCCGACAATTGCCAAAGCTTCGCCTTCTGCGTCTTGGGATCGCCCTTGGCCATGAACACCCGATGAAGGACTCGAATCACATTCGTATCCAGGATCGGCGCATCCTCGTTGAACGCGAACGACCGAATAGCTCCGGCCGTGTAACGTCCAATTCCTTTGAACGACAGCAATTCCTTCGCATCGCTCGGAAGCTGGCCCCCATACCGCTCAACTGTCTCGCACGCGATACTGTGTAACCGCTCCGGCCGAATATTGTAACCCAGCGGGTACCACGTCTTCTTCACTTCCGAGACTGGCGCATCAGCCAACTCTTCAAAACTTGGGTAGCGGTCCAAGAACTCGTGGTACTTCGGAATCACCCGATCCACCTGAGTCTGCTGCAACATCACTTCAGAAACCAGAATGTGATAGGGATTGGAGGTCTTTCGCCAAGGCAGATCACGGCCATATTTCTCGTACCACTTCAGCAACCGAGTCTGAAAACGGCGCTTCTGCGAGGCGTCGAGGCTGGGGGACTTCTTTGAGGTCTTCTCCTTATTCTTATGCTGAGAGGTTGCTCGAGAGCCAGAAGTGGTGGGCATCACAGCGTCAGTCCAATAACGACATTCTAGAAGTGCGCCCACCGAAAATCAAACAACAACCAGGCGGAGCAAGTGCTGCGGTAGATGTACCAGGAAGCGCCACTCTACAAGGCCACCTATTTATGGCTGCTTCGGAAGCTGCCCCGCTGTGATCGCCAGGACGGTCACGTTAAAGTGTAACGTTTTCCCTGCGAGCGGATGGTTAAAATCGAGCACCACCGTCTCCTCTTTGATTTCTTTGACAATTGGGAATGCAGTTGATCCATCGGCAGCCTGTCCTTGAAGTTGTGCACCCACTTTCTGCGCCGTGGCCGGGATGAGTTCCTTTCTCACCTCTCGGATTGCTTGTGGATCAATCGGTCCATAGCCATCTGCTGGAGAGACGATGACGTGCTTGCGTTCCCCTTTCTTCATGCCTTCCATGGCCGTTTCTAGCCCGGGGACGATCTCGTGCGCGCCCTGCGTATAGGTCATGGGTTCCTTGCCGTCGTTCGATTCGAGCACGGACTGATCATCGAGAGTCAACGTGTATTCCAAAGAGACGACCCTCCCAGCAGAAACAGTCGCGTTGTCGTTAGATTGAGAAGACTCGGCTCCGACCGGCGAACCCATGAAGGCCCAGCAGAGCACGCAAGCAGAACAGCCCCCTCGTAGGAATGCCAATCGTTTCATCGCTCGAATCCTCCATGCGGTTCGGTTGAGATCAGTAGCGGCTGGAAAAGGTCTCGGGATGGAAAGATACGAATGTCGATCGATTCCAGCGACCAAAAATGACGAGGATTTGTATCATAGTCCGCCTCCCCTTACCACTCTGCGGCAAGTCGATCGACAACGATCTGATGTACTACTGCTGATGGCCCGAGCCTGGCCAAGTAGATGGCCGTCTCGGCGATATCATAGGGATCGATCTTCTCACTCCGGAGAATCTCTTCGGACGAGGCGTCGACCAACTCGTCGGCGACGCCGGCTGGACAAATCGCGCTCACCTTGATGTGAAAAGGGCGGCCTTCATCGGCCAACGATTTCGTTAGCGCCATGATCCCATGTTTGGAAGCACTATAGGCTCCCGTTCCAGCCCAGGCCTGAACTCCGGCGACACTCGACATATTGATGATCGCCCCCCCACCCTGCTTTTTCATCTGGGCGAATCCGGCCCGGCAGCAGAAGAATGTTCCCCGGAGATTCACATTCATGACCAAGTCGAATTCTTCGGTTGTCGTTGCTGCGAGCCTCCTGCCGCCAAAAATACCTGCATTGTTCACGAGAATATCCACCCGTCCGTATCGTGTTACCGTTTCTTCAAGGAGCCGATCAATCTGGCTCTCATCCGTCACGTCTGTCTGAATCGCCCAAGCCTCCCCACCCTTCTGCTTAATTTGCGCTACGGTCTGTTCACAGAGCGTCAGTCGACGGGCAGTCACCACCACCTTTGCCCCTTCCTCTCCAAACCGTAGCGCGATGGCCTTTCCGATTCCACTGCTGCTACCGGTCACAATCGCGACTTTATGCGCAAGTCGATTCATGACTGTATGTCCTCCCCAACTTAGTGAGCCCCGATATCTCCAAAGATCTCTACTTCTTTGACAACCGCCCGTTCACCGATTAGCCTTTGCAAAGGCGAGGGCATAGTCAGCGGGAGCCCCATCGCCGCCGCCTCTTTCGAAACGGATACCTTCTGAGGTCACCAATATGTCGGAGCAGAGGCAGCGCACTCGCTATTAGGTGGAATTCTCTGCTACATTCGCAGGCGATCATGCTGGGATAGGGATCATATACAACCTCGGGATGGGTGGCTTCAAGGTCGTCAGCGATCTTGCGGTGAAAAGTGGGGCTCTCCTCACAGTGCAACTCCAAATCCCGGAACACACCACTGCTATCACCATTCGAGCCGCCACAGTCCAGTGGACCCTGGAACTCGAATTTGGGGTGGAATTTCTTGAGATGCAGGAGCTGACGCATGCCCGCCTCGAGCAATTCCAGGCAACCCAAATGAACATCGCCGCATAGGAACCGCTCAGAGAAAAATTATGGTCACTAGAAAGTATCCCAGATTTCCCGTGTCGCTCTCCAGCACTTTGGTGCACCAGAATCAATTCCGCCACGCTGGGTCCGTCCGAAATCTTTCGGCTAAGGGATGTCGCGTAGACAGTATCCTCAGCCCCTTTACCGGCATGCAGCTCGCCATGCAGTTGCATGTTCCAGGTGAGCCCCAGCCGATCATGATCGACAATGCCGCAGTCCGTTGGTCCGGGTCCGCCGGCATCGGCCTGGAGTTCCTGACGGTAGCCCCCCCACATCAAGACCGACTGGACCGCATGATCCAGCAACTCCAGCTCAAATCCAACCTTCAGTAGGCGTTCCTCCCTTTAGTTGCATTTTAGGCAGTCGCCTTCGTATCCTCTTGTCCTCATGGAACTCTCCCATCTCTCACCAGATCAATTGAAAGAACTCGTGCGCGGCATCGTTGACGATCGCCTGCGCGAGTTACTGGGCGATCCTGACCTCGGACTCCAGCTTGGCGATGGCCTTCGCGTTCGCCTGAAAGAGTCCTTGTCCGGTACAGAAAGACTGTCCGGCGAGGACATCGCGGACCGGCTCGGTCTCCGCTGGTAAGGACCACATGGCCTGGTATCGTCTTGCCTATCGCCCAGCCATTCTCCAAGATCTTGCGGGCCTAGAACCGGCTATGGCACAGCGACTCTTAGACAAGACCAAATGGATCGCCTCCAACATCGATAACTTGTGCCACGAACCGATCGCATCGGACCTGCAAGGCCTCTCCAAATACGCCGTCGAGGACTGGCGGATTTTTTACTCCATCGATCGAGACGATCACCTGGTCGACATTCATCGCATCGTTCGCCAGAGAGAATTCTCTTCATGATTGCCATTACGGTTGCCGCCATCGCGAAGCTTAAAGCGCTTCAAGTCGATCATCCTGAGGATCCGGTCGTCCGAATTTCCGTGCGCGACCTGGACAAGCCATGCTTAAGCTTCAGTATCACGTTGGAAGCGAACACCGAGCCGGACGACAACGTTCAGCAAGTTGATGACCTCACCATTACGGTTGATCGGTGGAGTGCGCCACGGATGGAAGGCGTGACAGTAGACTACACTGAGGCCGACGGGTTTCGTTTTCTATACGATGGCGAGGGCCACAGCCTGCCCCTCCTGACGATTCCCACACTCAATTGATGGAGCGATAGCTGGATGGTGAACATTCTACCAGCTGCCATGGACAGTGGCGCGGGAAGCGCGAGACAGGCGAGAAAAGCGCGATGTGTTAGATTGAGTCCCACCTCATTTAACCCGTCTCGCTCGTCCCGTCTGCCTCGCGTGGCGTTGTCCCGCTGCCTACTAAGAATTAGGTGAGTCGGTCCGGCAAGGTGGCAACATGTACCTGGAACTCGCCCCGCGCCACATCCTCGACATAGCGGCGCAGGGCATCCTTGACCACGGGGAAGGCGATCTGATCCCATGGAATCGCACTGAGGGAAAACAATTGCACCTCGAGGCTTTCCTCACCAACCCCGAAATCGGGCGAAAGCATCGGCCCGCGGAATACCAGGTACGCCTGGCCGATGTGGGGGAGGCTCAGAACCGCAAAGAGGCAGATACGCTCCACCTGAGCCTGCGCTTCCTCCAATGTCTCGCGAACGGCCGCCTGCTCGGTGCTCTCGCCGATTTCCATGAAGCCGGCAGGAAAGGTCCAGAGACCGGTCTTGGGCTCGATCGCACGCCGACAAAGGAGAATTTTGCCGCCCCACTCCGGAATACAGCCTGCGACGATTTTCGGATTATGGTAATGAATGGTCTGGCATGAGTCACAGACGAACCGCAGACGGTTATCGCCGGTGGGGATTTTTTTGGTAACAGGCGTGCCGCAGACGCTGCAATAGTTCATCTCGAAGTTCAGTCGGGTGGTTATCTAAAATGGATAGCACAAAACTACGGTTCTTTGCACCATGCCCGCAGGGACTGGAAGGGGTTCTCGAACAGGAACTCCACGACCTTGGTGTACCGATGACCACGAAGACGGACGGCGGAATCGCCTTCCTGGCTCCTTGGTCCACCATGTATTGGGTCAATCTCAAGAGTCACATTGCCAGCCGCGTACTCTGGGAAGTCGGACAGACCCCCTATCGCTCGGAAGACGATGTGTACCGCGCGGCCTATAGCCTCTCCTGGCCGGACTGGTTCACGTCATCACAGACCATCAAGGTAAAAGTGAGTGCGCGCCGATGTCCACTCACCAGCCTGGACTTCATCACGCTACGTATTAAAGACGCGGTCTGCGATAAGTTTATGGCGGTGCGCCACAAGAGGCCGAATGTGGATACGCATAACCCAAATATCAGGCTCGACGCGTTTCTCGATGAGTCAACGGTGACCTTTTATCTGGACACCTCCGGTGATCCGCTCTTCAAACGAGGCCATCGTGTCCTGTCCGTCGAGGCACCGTTGCGAGAAAACCTGGCGGCGGGCCTGCTGCGATTGGCTGGCTGGACCCCTAAGGAGGTGCTGCTCGACCCCATGTGCGGCGGCGGAACGATCCCTCTCGAAGCAGCGCTGATGGCACGCCGGATAGCTCCAGGACAGTCCCGCTCATTCGCGTTTGAGCGCTTGATTGTCCACGATTCAAAACGCTGGGGCCATCTGCGCGAATCCTCCAGGCTGAAACAACTGGCAGAGGTGCCAGTTGCCATCTATGCCTCCGACCAGGATCCTGCCGCGGTCAAGATCGCCCAGCGGACGTTTCAGGGGGCGGGAGTCGCGTTCGATATTCGCCTGCGACAAAGCGACGTGCTCGCCCTCGAGGCCCCGGCTGAACAGGGCGTAATATTGATTAATCCCCCCTATGGAGTCCGACTCAGCCGGCCCGAGGAACTCGATGCGCTCTATCCCCAGCTGGGCGACTGGTTGAAACAGCGATTCAGCGGATGGAGGGCCTATATCTTTACCGGCGATTTGCGGATTCCCAAGTTAATCGGCCTCGCGCCATCGAAACGCATTCCCCTCTTCAATGGCCCGCTGGAATGTCGCTTGTATGAATTTCAGATTGTGTCAGGATCAATGCGCAAGACGATTCCCTCACCCAAGAGCGAAGCGTGATGTCTCACCGTATGCTGGATACACAGACGATGAATCGATCCCTGCCGCTTCTCTCCAGTCTGCTCCTCCTCTTGTGGCTCCCCGGTTGTAGCGCCTTGCAAGGTTTCTTTGCGCTGATTGCCTCTCCTCCCGCTCTCGGCAGCCACATGCGCCAATCAGTACTCGATCGGCTGGCTCCTACCGTCCGCAAAGATTTCGAGCAACTCACTGGATCCCGTCACACCGACCTGCTCGCCGCGCATGAGACTGCCGAGAAGATCCCTGCGCGATTCAAACGCCGCCTGGTAGTCAAGGCCCTCAAACAGCCCTGGGATGGACTGACGGATTTAGAGCGCCAGGGACTCTTACTGGCCGAAATGGCAGAAGGAGGGTCCGTCAATCTTCCGGCTCTACTCGATGTACTGGAAGCCGGCATGGATCGCACCTCCACCTTCTATAAGCCGGTTCCTCTGCCTACGAGCTCATCACGCGAAGACCTCCTGGCCTTCATGGCCGGAAGCTTGGAGCAGGCGTCGCTGCACCGGGACAAAGCGCTAACGAATTTAACCGAGGCAGAACGGCACTTCCTGTTTCTTCATGCGCGATCGATAGCGGAGCACTTCATCCCGCAGATTTCGAGCCTTTCAGACCAGACGAGCGTGCGAGTCAAAGCCGATCTCCGGTTTGCCGAACTGCTTGAGGAACAGGTGGATTATGCCAGTCTCATTGCGGCGGCCCAGGTGCTCGCCCGCCTCGCCAATGAGCGCTGGCTTCACCAAGTGGCCGCAGCATGGACGATACCCCTGCCCACTTCCGCCATTCCTCCCGGAGTGACTGGCGACATCTTGTTGGCCCAGGAGACATCATACGGACTGATTGTCATTGGCGGCCCGGGACCGAATACCTATGAGTTGGACATGCGGTTCGGTCTGATTATTGATGTGGGTGGCAAAGATCTCTATCGGGGCATGATTGCCGCGTCAGTAAACGAGGATCAGGGGAATGCCGTCGTCATCGATCTCAACGGAGACGATACCTATGACGGGGCTCCGCTCGGACTGGCAACCGGACGGCTGGGAGTGGGGTTGTTAATCGATCACGCCGGCGACGATGTCTACCAGCTCGGCATGGGATCGGGAGGCGCTGGATTCGGGGGACTCGGGATCTTGTTCGACGCGAAAGGCAACGATGTCTACATGGGCAATCGCCTAACCCAGGGCGCGGCCATTGGAGGGCTCGGCCTCTTGCTCGATGCGGCAGGCAACGACCGCTATACCAGCCATGGCTTTGCCATCGGATTCGGTGGCCCTTTGGGTGTTGGCGCCGTCATCGACGTCACCGGCGACGACCACTATCAATGCGGTGACATCTATCCCAGTGCCTACAACTCCCAGGATGCGCCAACCGGCAAGCCGGGTGATCCCCTGTATCAGTATGACTGTTTCGGTTTGGGGGCCGGAGCAGGACAACGTATACTGACAAAGAAATTGGACTGGCAAGCCTACAGCCTGGCCGGTGGTTGGGGACTCTTGTTGGATATCGAAGGACGCGATCACTACGAGAGTGCCAACTTCTCGCAGGGACAGGGCTACTTTTTCGGCGGAGGGATAAAATTGGACTTGGATGGTGACGACGAGCACCAGGCCGCTCGCTATGGACATGGCGCGTCAGCCCACTTTGGAGTCGGCCTCTTCATCGACCACCATGGAGACGATCGCTATGGCTCCTCCGGCCCCTTCTATAACGGTGGAGTGGCCTGGGACAGCAGCGTGAGCCTGATGATTGATGCCGGCAAGGGCCGCGACACCTATGCCTTCGACCGATCGACCGGTCTTGGTCGAGGCGACTATGCAAGTTGGGGGCTCTTCATCGACGAGGGAGGCGCAGATCAGTACCACACCAAATCAGGACTCGGGGACTCCTCGCAGAAGAGTGTGGCCGGGTTCTTCGATCTCGAGGGCAAAGACACCTACACGCTACCACCTGATTCCACGATGCCGCCCGACACTCGTCCCAGTGATGGAAGACTTTTTTTCTATCCCGAAGGTGGAGTCTTTGTCGATCGCTGAAGAGAGACGGTCCATGGCTCATCCCTGCGATTACAGCTAGTTACCGCGACTCCCTCATCCCTCCCCTTGACTTGTGCTCGACGGAAGCTATCTGCCATTCTATAAAGCACGTCTAGTGTCTTTTCACCTACCGAGCGAAGGGATGCTTCTACATGAATAACGAGACACTCGCCGTAAAACTACCGGTACTCCCGATCAAGCGCACCGTACTATTTCCAGGGATCATGATGCCCCTGACCGTCGGGCGTGAACGGTCAGTCGCTGCCGTAGAGGCGGCAATGAAAACAGAAGAGAAGACGATTCTGGTGGTCGCGCAGCGCGATCCCCTGACTGAAGAGCCGGGGCTCGAAGAGCTCTATGCAATCGGCACCAAGGCCATCGTGAAACAGATCGGACGGTCAGAAGATGGCACGATCCATGCGCTCGTGCAAGGGCTTGAACGAGTCGCGTTGCTCAAGGTCGAACGGGCAGAGCCGTTTCTTCTCGTCGAGGCCAGGCGACTCGATCACCCAGCGGACGAGGGCACTGAAGTCCAGGCCCTCCACCGGGCTATCCAGGGATTGGTCACAGATCATCCTCGGTTGATTCAGGCCCCAGGTATTCAGGAAGCAGCGGTGGCCTTCAGTACCGAGGACAATCCCGTCGCCTTGGCCTATCGCGTAGCCTCGCTCCTTAGTCTTACCGTGCAGGACGAGCAGAAGCTGCTCGAAAGCTCCTCCACGATTGAGTTGCTGCGGGCGCTGTACGGAGCCCTCTCGAAAGAAATTCAGATCCTGCAATTGAGGGACAAGATTACCAACGAGGCGCAAGCCAAGATCGGCAAGACCCAACGAGAGTATGTCCTCCGGGAACAATTGAAAGCCATTCAACAGGAACTTGGCGAGGGCGAGGGAGAAGAGAACGAGGTCTCCGAACTCAAAAAGAAGATTCAGGAAGCCGATCTTCCCGATCATGTACGAAAGGAAGTGGAGCGTGAGATTACCAAATTGGCCAAAGTGCCACCCTCCTCGCCAGACCATCAAGTCCTCAGGACCTATCTCGAGCTCGTGTTTGAGCTCCCCTGGAAGAAGGCCTCGGAAGACCGTTTGGAGTTGAGCAAGGTTCGTCAGGTGCTGGAAGAAGATCACTACGGCATTAACGAAGTAAAAGAACGGATTGTCGAGCATCTAGCCGTGCTGAAATTGAATCCCACGGCCAAGGCTCCCATCCTCTGCCTAGTCGGACCTCCGGGCGTCGGCAAGACCAGTCTGGGCCAGTCTATTGCCAGATCCATGGGACGGACCTTCGAACGGTTGAGCCTGGGCGGTGTACATGATGAAGCGGAACTGCGCGGCCACCGCCGGACCTACGTCGGAGCCCTGCCTGGACGGATCATTCAGGCCATGCGTCGAGCCAACGTGAACAATCCCGTGTTGATGTTGGACGAGGTCGACAAGATGGGCCGCGACTTCCGTGGCGATCCGGCTTCGGCCTTATTGGAGATCCTGGATCCTGCGCAGAATCACACTTTCCGCGACCACTATCTGGATCTTCCGTTCGATCTATCGAAGGTGTTCTTCATCACGACCGCCAACACGCTGGATACGATCAGCCAACCGCTGCTCGACCGGATGGAAATCATCCGGCTCCAGGGTTACAGCGAACGGGAAAAAGCCGAGATCGCCCGTCGCTACCTCTGGCCGCGACGCCTCAAGGAGGCGGGCCTGGATGCCAAGCAAGCCCTGCTCTCAGACGAGGTCATAACTCTCGTCACCAGCCGCTATACCAGAGAAGCGGGGGTTCGCCAGCTGGAACAGATGCTGGGTCGCCTGACCAGGAAGGTCGCGCTGACATTTGCGGAACTTCCGGAGGGCCAGGAACGGATTCCTGTGTCCATTCAACCAACAGTCCTTCCCGACTGGCTCGGCTCCGAGCGATTCATGCCGGAGGAGGCGCGCAAGGTGCTGCCAGCTGGCGTGGCCACGGGGCTCGCCTGGACGCCGAGCGGCGGGGATGTCCTCTATATTGAAACCACGCTGCTCCCAGGCAGTCACGAGCTGACGATCACCGGTCAGCTGGGAGATGTCATGCAGGAGTCTGCCAGGGCCGCACGAAGCTACCTCTGGTCGCACGCGGAAAGCATGGGACTCGATATCTCACGCTTCAAACGGAATGGAGTGCACATCCATGTGCCGTCCGGAGCCATCCCGAAAGACGGGCCTTCAGCCGGGATCACGATGGCCACGGCTCTTGCGTCTTCGTATATTGGAGCAGCGGTGCGGAGCGACACGGCCATGACAGGAGAGATCAGCCTGAGCGGATTAGTTCTGCCAGTCGGCGGAATTAAGGAAAAGGTGTTGGCCGCTCATCGGGCCGGCATCAAACGGATTATCCTGCCCAAAGCCAACGAGAAGGACTTGAAAGATGTGCCACAAGAAGTGCGGGATGACCTGACCTTCATTCTGGTGGAACGAATCGAGGAAGTCCTCCCCGCTGCCTTCAACCACGATACAGCGGCTCACGGAAGCTTCGGCTTCGGAACAGGTATTGCCCCAGCCTCTGCATAAGCGGCGGGACTCCGGAAGAAACATCCAAAATCCCACCGTTCTTTTCTCATCGCTTCGCAGGATGCTCAAACAGTTCGTCCAGCAAGGCCGCAGCCAACGAAAGCACCGGAGACGTAGCATTCCTCGCCCGCCCATCCCGAGCTGCCAAGACAGCTCGTTTGCCAAATGGGCTACGTTGAGGATGCTTTCGAGGTGGGAACGAAGCTGGCGTACTGTTTCAGCATCCTGCTAGACTCATGTCAGGAACAACCCGACAAGAAAGGAGCAGATCTATGCCGCCAAATATTGAGATCGGTCCGATTGTCAAAGTCGTGAAGACTGACGAGGAGTGGAAGAAACTCCTCGCACCGGAGGCCTACCGGGTCCTACGGCATGAGGATACCGAACGCCCTTTTATCAACAACTTTCACGACAACAAGAAAGCCGGTGTCTACTACTGCGCGGGCTGCGACTTGCCCCTCTTTTCATCCGAGCATAAGTTCGACAGCGGCACCGGCTGGCCCAGCTTTTGGCAACCCATTAACCCCAAGATGGTCGAATCCACGACCGACTATAAACTGATTTTCCCAAGGACCGAAGTTCACTGCGCCCGCTGCGAGGGGCATCAAGGCCATATCTTCAAGGACGGCCCTAAGCCGACGGGATTACGGTACTGCATCAACGGCGTCGCGCTGAAGTTCGTACCGGCCTAGGGTGCAACGAGTAGTGGTGCACACACAGCTTTCAACTTAGCCTGTCTGACTGTAAGACCGGACCTCGGTTTTTTGTCGGAGGTCTTTATGTCCATTCGGTCGAACCAACTAATTCAAATACCGTCGAGTGTCGTTATTGCCGGCAAGCTCAACAAGCTGTCGGCCATCCTGAGCAACAAGGAGGGGAACGCCGGATTGGCCTGTGACCCGCCACTCCTCCTCCCACTGATATACCGCCTACACCCGTGATGCATCTCCGGGATCTGTTCTGGCAGGTTCTCCTTCTATCGCCTTCGCCAGCCGAGTGAGCACCATTGGATCAGACAGGTCTTGCCACTGACACCAGAAGGCACGATAGGTCTGTCGGATGAACTCCATGCCTCGACCAACATCCTGGCTGAGAAGCGACGCCGCCATTTCAATGGTCCGTCGCGTATTCGGCTTGCCAGGAGGTAAGGAGATCGCAAGCCCCGGCGCCAATCTTTGAACCAGAGCTACTTCATGGCACAGTTCCGCCCCCGATGTGCCGCTCCAGCGCGCCATGGCTTCGACAGATGCGGCGCATGTTGCACACCGCGCCATTTACAGCGATTGAGCAGATTCATCTCGTGCAACCGTTCATACATCGCATAGCAGAACGGACAATTGAAGTCGCTATAAAGGGTGTAGACATCGCTCATGGGGTACCATCATCGTCGTGATGGATCACCGTAACGTATCTCTCGAATAAGATTCCAATAGTTTGCTGCTATCGGTGACATAGCCCAGCCTGGCAATCCGTTAAACGGATATGCTATGTGAGCGCATGCCTACGCCGACCATTCTCTTGCTCACTCCGCCGTTGACGCAGCTGAATACTCCCTACCCTGCCACCGCCTATCTCACGGGATTTCTCCGTGATCGCGGCATTGAAACCTACCAAGCCGATCTTGGCATCGAAATGATGCTCAGGGTCTTCAGCCGATCAGGACTCCAGGCTGTGTTTGAGCAGGTGCGCCAACGCGAAGACGAATTGCCCGGTGAAGCCAGGCAGATGCTCGCGATCGAGCCTGCCTATCTGAATACAATCGAACCGGTCATCGAATTCCTCCAGGGACGCAATCCCTCATTGGCTTTGCTCCTCGCCCGTACAGGATTTCTTCCCCAAGGGCCCCGGTTTGCCGGCCATAGTGGTCGAACTTCCTCATTACGTAACTTGTCGGAGCAGGATCGCGCGAAACGGTTCGCCACCTTATATCTCGAAGACCTGTCCAACTTGATCCAAGCGACAGTGTCTCCCCATTTTGCCCTGAGCCGCTATGCCGAACATATCGCCCGGGCAGCGTCGTCATTCGAAACCATCATCGACGCGGTCGCCGTTCCCCCGACGCTGACGGATCAATTCATGCTCGAATCCTTGTGGGAGCATCTTGACCGTCTTAATCCATTGCTTGTCGCTCTCACCGTGCCCTTTCCAGGAAATCTCTATGGCGCGTTTCGTATCGCCCACTCGATCAAGAACCGCCAACCAGACATCACTATTGGCTTTGGCGGCGGCTATGCCAACACGGAACTTCGGCGTCTGTCGGATCCCCGCGTGTTCGACTACGTCGATTACGTCACGCTTGATGACGGGGAACGGCCTCTGCTCTCGTTGATCGAACATCTGACGGGGACCAGACCGCGCACGAAACTCTGCCGGACATTCTATCGGGACAAGGATCGAGTGGTTTTCGCGAATGGCACGTCTGATCAGGAATTCAGTATGGGCGAGGTCGGCTGTCCGACCTATAGCGGGCTAAACTTGGGTCGCTACCTCACGATTCTCGACAGCACGAACCCGATGCATCGCCTCTGGTCGGAAGGCCATTGGAACAAACTCACGGTCGCTCATGGCTGTTATTGGAAGCAATGTACGTTCTGCGACGTCGGGCTCAACTATATCAGTCGCTATGAAATGACGCCGACCGATCGGCTCATCCAACAAATCGAGCAACTGATCGTTGAGACGGGCTGCCGAGGATTTCATTTTGTCGACGAGGCAGCCCCTCCCGCTGCCTTAAAATCACTCGCCTTGGCGTTACTGGAACGGGGCATCACCATTTCATGGTGGGGCAATATCCGCTTTGAAGAGGCTTTTTTGCCAGACCTCTGCCGTCTCCTGGCCGCATCCGGCTGCATCGCCGTGACGGCAGGACTCGAAGCGGCTTCGGACCGTCTGCTGGAGAAGATTAAGAAAGGGATTACCGTCGATCAAACCGCACTTGTGGCAGCGGCCTTCAAAGACGCAGGCATTCTCATCCATGCCTATCTTATGTACGGTTGCCCCTCTGAGACGGTTCAAGAAACGGTAGACTCGCTGGAGCGAGTGCGTCAATTGATGTCCGCAGATCTGATTCAATCAGCCTTTTGGCATCGTTTCACCGCCACGGTTCATAGTCCGATAGGCCTCAAGCCGGCTGCCCATGGATTGCGCATCCTCGGGCCTGAATTTCAGGGCTTTGCAGAGAATGATCTCCTCCACCAGGATCAACGGGGCAAGACGCCGGAATGGCTCGGGGAAGGGCTGCGACGATCGATGCTCAACTACCTTGAAGGGAGCGGGCTCACCCTCGACGTTCGCCAATGGTTTGACCATTCAGTGCCAAAGCCACGCGTCTCCTCCACATGGGTGCGGCGTCTCCTCAAGAACCGAATTGTTGAAGACGCCCCCCGGTCAGAACGGCGGTTCATCTGGCTAGGCGGACAACCAGTCTGTGAACCGGTCGGAAGAAGAACGCAACTCATTCTCCCGGAACGTACCAGCGATCACGCCGTCACGCTCTCAACTCAACAGGCTCAGTGGCTCGACGATCTCATTCGGCGATCCACCCCTCACAACAACCGATCACTTCCCTACCCCCTGCTCCAGGATGCGAAAACCACATTTCCAGGTACGACTCAGGAGTTCGCCACCTTCCTCAGCAACACCTCCTGGAGAAAAGTTCGCTCCGCCGGTCTGCTGCTGGTCTAGCACTCACTGCCAGAGTATCATTCACGGGATTGCCTTCCTCGAAACACGAAGGGCGGGAGTAGCTTGAAGCTACTCCCGCCCTCAATTCGAATAAAACCCTACGCTACTTGTTCGGCTGCGGGGTATAGCGAAGGTAGGGCTTCACAGTCTTGAAGCCCTTAGGGAAAAGGGTTTTTGCTTCAGCGTCATTCACAGCCGGGGTGATGATGCAATCCTCTCCGTCCTTCCAGTTGGCTGGCGTGGCGACTTTAAACTTTGAGGTCAATTGGAGCGAGTCAATGACCCGCAAGAGTTCATCGAAGTTCCGACCACATGAGGCAGGATAGGTCAAGGTTAACTTGACCTTTTTGTCAGGCCCAACAATGAAGACGGAACGCACTGTCATGTTGTCCAGCGCGTTCGGATGAATCATGTCGTACAGGTTCGCGACTTTCTTGTCCGGATCGGCGATGATGGGATAGTTCATCGTGGTATGCTGCGTCTCATTGATATCATTGATCCAACCTTTATGCGAATCCAGCGGATCGACGCTGACAGCAATGACTTTCACACCCCGCTTTTTGAACTCCGGCGTAATCTTGGCGACGGTCCCCAACTCGGTGGTGCAGACCGGGGTATAGTCTTTCGGGTGCGAGAAGAGAATCCCCCACCCTCCACCCAACCACTCATGGAAGTTAATGGTCCCTTCGGTAGACTCTGCTGTAAAATTCGGTGCCTCATCGCCTAGTCGCAGTGCCATGGTAGCCTCCCTTATTCATGTTCAAGCCAATGACTCGACATCGCTAATCGAGATACGATACTGTTCTTCCTGGGCGAAGTGCAAGAGGGATTCGGGGGACCAGATAATGAGTACACAGTATCCGAGGAGTCCGAAAGTCCGACTGGGAGATATCGCCCATCTCGGGCGAATGATCGACAAAATTCGGCTTCGTCATGCCGGCCAGATACAAGACTATAACTATTTGACGGTCGGCTTCGATCGTTATCTGCTCGACTTCCTCGAACTCGACGGTTCTGCATTCGAGCAACGAGTGCATGAGGGGGAAACCGACGCGGAAATCCTGGACTGGGTCCACGCACACATGCGGAGCTGCTCGCAGGAAGAGATCGCCCAGTGGAATCAGCGAATCGAGACAGGTGGACCCATGGATGAGGCGGGAACGGCACGATTTCAGCAGCGACTCAAAGACGTGGCGAAGAAGCGAGGCGTGCCAGTTTCAACACTCCCGCACATCAACACCTGGGCCGACGCGATTGATCTTGACGAGGACCGGCTCTAAGAGAAGCGCGAGACATGCGGGAAAGGCGGGACTTGCGAGAAAAGCAAAACAGATGGGACGAGCAATACGGGCGAGATCAGAAGTTCGAGGTTACGGTCATCGCGGTGCTCTTCGTGTGTGCACTGTCGGTTGGTAGCGCCGTATTCCTCGTATTGGAGATGGACGGGCCATTCGACGGCTTGCTCAAGGCCTCCGCAGATCCGATGCGCTACGCATTTGCGCATCTCAATCAGTAGGCGCGTCACGGTCGCGTGCGTCCAGATCACTTGCCCAACAAGGTGCGGCGGCCTTTCTGATCAGCCTGCAGGGACTCGTAGCGTGCCGGCCACTTGAAGACTTCAGCCACAACGGCTTGCAAGCCGGCCGATTTAACGTTTCCGACACTGTGTGCCAGCAGGATGCGCGTGGCCCCCCGCTTCCTATTTCTTGGGGAGCCACAGTTGAAGTCATCAGAGGCGGCGGCGATCGGGCTCCTGCCAGCGGCGGTCGTGACCGGCATCGGGGCCCAGTCCCAACAGCCGCTGGCCCGTGTTGTGGTAGGGGCATGCTGACCTCGGCGGTATTGATTCTGGTGGTGTTGCCGATCCTGTATGAGCTGCTCCATCGAAATGAAAAATACCAGGGGGAAACAGGTGGAAGATAATCTAGCAAACGTACCGATTGTGCCCAACGTCAACACTTTTCGAGCATGAGAGCTAGGATTTCTCGAATCTAGCTTCATTGTTATCCATTCCATAGAGAATTATGGGAACCCCAACAAACTAAATGAATATTCGATCACGTCTTGGATTAGCGTTATTAACTGTTCTTGCGACAGGCGGTATCTACGCTGAAGGGGTCTTGAAGACGGGTTGGATTGAAGTGTTGCTCCTCGTTCCAGTCGGCCTATTTCTGATCACAAAAGGTTTGACTGCCAAGGTTTGGCAGAATGTCCTGATCTCAATTATAGCCTCCAGCCTTACGGTCGTGGCTTTGGACATAGCCCTTCGCCCTATCCTCGGTCGCCAGCTGCACTATACCCCCACAAATGTCCTTGCTCACAAGCTTCCCCAGTTGCCGATCGTCGGACGATACGATCCCAATGTAAGCGAAGAGGCAGAAGCTTACGGTGACCTTGCAGCCATGGCAGGAAACCCAGACCTACGAGAGCCAAGGCGAATCTCATTTCAGACGGATCAGTACGGGTTTCGTAACCACGCAGAACAATCAGTGTTCGATCTGCTTGTTGTGGGAGATTCATTTGCAGTGGGAGGAGGCACGACGGGTAAAGACATCTTCGCACGGTTGTTGGAGACCCAGTACGGCTACCGAACCTATAACCTTTCCTTTCCTGGTGGACCGTACGAGCAATTTTTGAACGTGGCGATTGAGGCGCCGCGCTTAAAGTTCGCACCGAACGCAAAGATGATCTGGACTATTTATACCGGGAATGATTTAGCCGACGCCGGCGGGGAGATTTGGGACCTTGATCAGCTCCCATGGCGACAGGGCTTCTCCGCATGGCTCGTTACATACAGAACCTATCGGAATCGCTCACCGCTGAATCAATGGATGGAAGCGATACGTATGAGATTAGCAGGGAGTTCGGATGATGTCATCGTTCGGAGACTACCGGATGGGCGGTCAGTGCTGTTTTTAAGGGGGCAGGAAGCATGGGGGAAACGATCACGTAAGGAAGTGGAGGCCTATCCTAATTTCAGTAAGTTGGAACGAACTCTTGCATCCATGCAAGATCTGACTGCAAAACGTAATATAGAAGTGACTATTTTAATCCTTCCAACAAAAGGGGAAGTCTACCGCTGGCTCCTCGATATGAAAGAACCCCGCTTTGATAATACGGACTCTTCTGGATTTGCGTTAGCAGTCCTCGGGGCCTGTGAAAAGATCAAACTTTCCTGTCATGACACGAAACCCTACTTGATTGCAGAGGCGAAGCGACTCAATGAGAGCTCGCAGGAGCTACTGTGGTGGCGAGATGATACGCATATTGGCAAGCACGGTCATGCGGCCATCGCTGCCTATATCGCTCGAGATATTCTTAAACGGTAAGATCCACAGGGGCGGTACTCTCGCTCTGCTCAAATTGTGCTCAACGCCATCTCTCTCCAGTTCATTCCAGCCTACTCCAGCCCAAAAAGCCGCTCGATCTAACGCGATGTTGGATTGGCCTGGAGCCCGTGGAGTGGGCCAGCGTTGGGGAAAAGAGCGATTTCCTAAACTGCTGATAGGGCAGCAAGAACTGTTTCATGAAAACTTTAATTTTTCTAGCCAGTGCCCAAACTTGTCAATTTTTGGGAGCCGAGCAGGACAAGGACTATGAAAGTTGGACTGAACCCCTAGATTGAGACACTCGAAACGAGCACACTTGGCACAGTCAGGGGGGCTGCACATGGCCAAGAGACGAGTAGGACGGTATCCAAAAGCGTTTAAGCAGATGGCCGTCGAGCGACTGAACCAGTGCGAGAACATCGTGGCGCTGTCACAGGAACTTGGGGTGTCTCGGCGACTGCTGTATACGTGGCACGATCAGCTCGATCCAGTCGACCGGAGGGAGGGACCTCCAGCGAATGCACGCGTGTCCACGCTCCGTAAAGAAGTCAGCCAATTGAAACGCCTCTTGGCGGAGAAGGTGCTGAAAGTAGATTTTTTCAAAGGGGCCTTGCACACCGTCGAGGTACGACGTCAGCGGAGCGGAACAGCTGGCGCGCAGGCATCTACGCCCACATCCGGGACGTGATGTCGAGGCAAGGCCCATTGAGTATCGAGCGGATGTATGATCTAGCGCAGGTCAGCCTGGCGGGTTTCAATCGGTCGCTGCGAGCACACCACCCCGTTGACGAAGAGATGGACGTGCGGTCGGCCATTCAGGGGATCGCCGTCGAACACCGGCGGCGATATGGCTACCGACGCATCACGGCGGAACTCCGTCGGCGCGGCCTGCTGGTGAACCACAAACGGGTGGCGCGGCACATGCAGGAAGACAACTTGCTCGCCGTGCAGCCGCGGGCCTTCGTGGTCACGACGGATTCCGATCATGAGTGGGAGGTCGCGCTCAACCTGGCCAGTCGCCTGACACTCACCGGGATGAATCAGCTCTGGGTCGCAGACATCACCAACATCCGGCTGCAGGGCGAGTTCGTCTACCTAGCGGTGATTCTCGATGCGTATTCACGCAAGGTCGTGGGCTGGGCGCTGGACCGTACGCTGGCCGCCCGGTTGCCGATTGCGGCCCTGACGCACGCCCTCGCGGAGCGGCACCTGCCGCCTGGGTTGGTCCATCATTCCGATCGTGGCGTGCAGTATGCGTCCGAGACGTACGTGACCCTGCTGCGGACGCACCACATCATTCCGAGCATGAGTCGGCCGGCCAACCCCTATGACAACGCCAGTTGTGAGAGCTTCATGAAGACGCTCAAGCGGGAGGAGATCTACGCCAACACCTATCGAGATCTCGATCACCTGCGTGCGAACATTGCCGCGTTCATCGAGCGGTACTACAATCGCGACCGGTTGCATTCAGCGCTGGGCTATCACTCACCGGAAGAGTTCGAGCAGGCGGCCAGTTCGGCGCCCCCTGCGACCGGAGCCACCATGCGATTTTTCAGGCCTCGAGCGCATGCTCACGCGGCGTCATCAGCCAGGGATCAGGCTGAAGCAACAGAAGGGGTGTGAGGAGCAACATTCATTGAACCACCAAGTGTGCTTATTCCAAAATGTCTCAACCAAGGGGTTCACCCCAAGTGCTGTGCTAAATTTGTGTAAAAATCTGCGCAATGGATCAAATTTTACAGATTGAATGGAATATATAGAATCATCTCAAGTTCTTGTTAGCAAAGAAAAAAACGGGGAAACCTTTGCAAAATCAAGCCATTGAAATTTTGGTCTTTTCGAGCTTTTAAGGCGAGGTCATTTTGGTGAGGGTGACGGCTGAAGAATTTCCAGGATGAGATAAAGGCACCAAACCTTTCACCCTCAGAAGCACAATGAAATGGATAGGGTTTTCCCTCCGTGGGTCACCGCGAAACCCCGCGCCAATCCTGCGTGCGGCGCCCGCCCCGCATGGCCCTGTGCTCCGTTGTGCCCTCCTTCACGGGTGGCCCGGGTGGACTGAGGTCGGCGGTCGGTCGACGTCCTGCGCCCCGAGACTCCCCTCGCCGGCTTCCATGCGACCCAGCACAGCCGGCCCTGTCGCTCAGGGCGCCGCGGCCACCAGCCGTTTCAATTGCTCTGCAATCCGGGCGAGCTGCGCTGCTTCATCACGGAACGCCAGCCGAAACTCCGGCTCCAATCCATCAGGTTCCGTCTCCACAAAACGACGTTCGCTAATGCGCTGCGCCAGCCAGCGCGCTTTCAGGCTGCGCATCACGGTATAGATCCGGAACAGCGATACGAGT
>Ga0315275_10000719_pt1 | contig 27549 bp, 21 predicted proteins | sample YL17G03_0_MG_FD_205557 | JGI IMG/M metagenome (GOLD analysis project Ga0315275, IMG submission 205557) | Sediment microbial communities from Yellowstone Lake, YNP, Wyoming, USA - YL17G03_0 | ecosystem: Environmental > Aquatic > Freshwater > Lake > Sediment | place: USA: Wyoming | collected...
CGAAGTCGGCGACACGGCATTGTTCTTGGTCAGTCCGCTAGGACGTGGAATTACCGGAGAAGTGATCTACGTCGATGGCGGGTATCATATCCTGGGGTCACTTGCGTCAGCGGACTGACGTGAAGCGGACCTTGAAAACAATTCAGGAATCTGTTGATCTGTCGATCTGATGAATGGTCGGAATTCCGATCGCTCAACAGATCATCAGATCAACAGATGCACGCTTCTAGCACTACTCGAGCGTTCGCCTGAGGGTTTTCAGTTTCCCGCGCTTCGTCTTACTCTCCAACCGCCGTTGCTTTGACCCTTTCGTCGGCTTCGTCGCTCTGCGTTTCTTGCGCGGGATGGCCACGCTCTGAATGAGCTCGCTCAGTCGAGTGAGCGCATCCTCTCGATTCTGCTCCTGGCTCCGATACTGCTGGGCTTTAATCGTAACCACCCCGCCATCTGAGATCCGATTATCTTTTAGCTTCAGCAATTCTTCCTTATAGAAAGGGGGTAACGACGAGGCAGCAATATCGAATTGCAAATGAATCGCGGACGAGACTTTGTTGACGTTCTGCCCGCCGGCACCCTGAGAGCGCATCGCATGGATGTCGATTTCGGAATCAGGGATGGTGACGTGTGATGAGATGTGCAGCATCGAGATCAAGGCCCTTCAGTCTTTTTCATGCAAACGTTTCCGGAGGTTGGGCGTTTCCGGTTAGGCAACAACTCTTTGTGGAAACCCACGGATCTGTTGTCCACCGTAGATTTCAATCTCTGTTGAGGTTTCGCCTTTCTGCAGCTTCTTGATGTAACGAATATCAGAGTCCATAAATTGGCCCACGGGGCTTGGTTGCTTGTATAGGTGATTGGCGATCGTCTATTCAACTCTCCGGCTCATACGATTATCTGCCTCAAAGGGGATAAAGAAGATATAGGATTGTTGAATGAACTCATAGATAGCAGGTGACAGCATACAGTACTGCTCAATAAATTCGTTGAAGCATTCTTATCTGGTTGATTTCCAGAGATCATCCCACAGCAAAACTTTGCGTCCCCTTGATAATACTTTTGGGTCATAAATTCGCTTGTAGCCGCCCAGCGTATTAATAGTGTGCTCTTTTATTCTCTTCAAGAAGGTTGTGCCTGTTTCACCTACATATAATGCCAAATAACCGCCGGCCTGAAACGGAACCGAATACACATACACCCCAGCCTTTTGAGCTGAGGGGCAATGAACGACTTGGCCATTCTTTCACACGGTGTTATGGACCAACAAGCGGCTGAGGGGTGTGACAGCTGAAGTTGCCGGAGAAACGGGGACCCGTTGAGGTTCCGCCAGGAAGGAAAGCGGATACTGACCGAGTCCGCGAGGGAATTTCCGAAGGCTTCCACCCGGTAGAGTCCGGATGGGTCGTTGTGATAGGCGCGGAGGCGGTCAGCCTCTGGCTGCTTGACATCCGTGAGTTTGAACCTATTGGCAGTCTAGAAACATGCGCTTGTGGCTAGGTGTAACGATAACTGAAGTCGATTGGAAGTTCAGGAAAGTTCCGGCAGGCGATCGATAATTCTCAACCGTACCTCATCTCCCACCTGCATTTGCACCATCTTGGTCGTCAGGCTCTCACGAACCCGATGGGCATCCTCCATCTTAAATTGAATCTGTCCGCCACATCGCTCAACGAGGTGAAAGAGCAGCAAGTTCGTGATGTGCTGCAATTCATCGTCACTCGTGTGCGCGCTCAGGTTCAAGATTTTGGACATCGGAAAGGCTCCAGCTCGATCATCAGGCCCGCCTCATTTATCGCCGAATCCTGTGTTGTTCCACAATGCCCCAAAGGGAGGGGGTGAGGGGAACCCATCATGCCTACTCCGTCAGTTATCGGAAGGAGGGGGTAGCCGGCCCACCCCAATGGCTCGGCGAAGTACTGCACGCAGTTCATCGCGATTGTATGGTTTGGTGAGGCAGGAGAATGCGCCGCTGGACAAAGACCTCGCACGGTAGTCCTGTGATGTAAAGGCGGTGAGAACAATCACGGGGAGTGAGGGTGCGATGGCCTGGATTGTCTCAAGTACGGCTAGCCCATCTCCATCGGGTAATCCAACATCGAGTAAAACTGCGGCAAAGTCGACAGCCTTTACCTGCGCCAGCGCATCGCGACAGGTCGAGACGTCGGTCACGCGAAAGCCCTCATGTTCAATCAGATCATGCAGGGCCGTCAGGATGTCGGGGTCGTCGTCGACAATCAAGACGGCCGGATGAGCAGTCGGGAGATTCATCGGCGTCTCTTCAGTAGATAAGAAGGCAGGGCGACTTGGAGCCGGAAATTTAAGAGACATTGAGAGCATGTCTTGCTCAACGGAAGAACTATCCGCTCGTTTACCATCACTCGATGGACGGTTGTAAGACAAGGGTGGCCTAACCCGCATGATTCATGAGCGTTTCTGCTGCAATCGTCGATGCCTGACTCAAGCGAGACGGGCGGGAAAAGCGCGACAGGCAGGGACAGGGCTCACACGTCACGCGAGTCGCGCTCCGCTCCGCCATTTCGCGACGAATCATCATGAATAATGCGGGCTAAGTGGTCCCCTCAGTCGGGCGGGCGACCCCATTGCCGGTGAGCTTGACACGAGGGGACACGTTCATGGTCTGACCGATCAACCGAGGTCGACCGGAGCGGAGTGCCATCATCCGTTTCGGGAAGGGACCCTGACGTGACGTTTCCAGATCCGACAGAGAAGCCCGTAGGGACCGAGCGATCAGCCAGGCGAGTTTCAGGTCAGGACTCCAATACACCGCATCGCGCAGACGCTCGACGAGATCACCAGGGAGGCTGACGGTCAGCCGGACAGTTCGAGGTTGTTGTCGTCCGGCCTTGCTCGGTTTAGAAGACGTACTAGCGGCCCCGCGGCGCTCATTCTTGATCGAGTGACTCGGAGTGGCCTGATCGGTCAGTGACATTGTATACCTCCCCAGGTTGCTCTGAAATGAAGCGGTCCCTCGGACTATGGTCTGATCTCATGCTTTCTGGCCCCTGTCAGATTGGAGGGCCGCGCCGCTGCTAAGGGGCAGGACGCGGCCCCGATGGCGGAAGCGTGTGGCGGTGGGAGGGCTCCGGATGGGCACAATCCAGAGGTAGTCCCACCTGCATGACAGGCTATTGCCTGTTGGGTGGGGACCCACCGGCGTTTCGCTTCGCCAAGAATCTTCGAGCTCGTGATCATCGGCTTTGTACCTTTTACATCGGGCGATACCGGACTACAGCAACCCTCATACCAAAGCCTTCTCAGTGAAAATAGTTCGAGTCCTACGATGTAAGTCGTTGAGTACATTTGTTTTGGTGAGTGAGAGGGAAAGATGAGTCTATGGGGTAGAGACGTATCTGATTCAGTACGCTCTTTATCCTGGGAGATACAGGCACAGGGGGAATGCGATTAGGTGAAAGCGACAGAGAGCCAGCGACGGAGCGCGATCTATTGGTGGAGATGTTTCATCGCGGCGGCACAGAGGATGATGAAGAAGCCGATCCAGAGTGCGGCTCGTTGGAAGGGGATCGCTTCGTAGGATGCTTCATCGCCTTCTTCTGCGTCGTCGGATTTGAAGAGCACCGTGTAGAGGAAGAGCGTGAGAAGACAGAGGACGAGAAACAGCTTGATAAAGAAGACGGTCAGGTATTTCGCATGGTGTTGGATCCCGCTGCCGGTTTGCAAGGTGACGGCCTGATTGACATAGTGGAGGTTGATGCCACCGGTAAACAGCAGGACGACGAGCAGGATGCCCGCGACTTTCTTGTAGTGCTGATAGAACGCATCGGTGATCGGCTTGATCTGTTCCTTGGCAACCGCCTTCTTCAGCCCTGGGGTCACCGCCATGACGAGGAACGCGAGTCCGCCGACCCAGATGACCGCCGACAACAAGTGGAACCAATGATTGATGATGGGAATCAGCGTATTGAGATCGGTGACGATGCTTTGAAGATCGTCCACTTCTACAACTCGTGATGAGTGATGGGTGACGGGTGATGAGTAATAAACAAAGAACCAGTGCGGGCGAGATCAATTTCTCTTAACTCATTACGCATCACCGATCACTCATCACGCTAGAATTTGAAGACTGGTGCGTCGTTGCCGAATCGTTTTTTGCGGAGTTCTTCCATCAATTCGATGGTAATCAGGGAGATGCTATTCTCGCGTGCGTGCTTTTCGACGCCTTTTTTGACCATGGCGCGCAAGAAATAGGGAATCCGGTTGAGTCGTGTTTCTGAATCCTCATCCCACGCCACGTCACTTTCTTCCGGCGTATTAAACGCGACTTTGATCTTCTCGCCACCCTTCGGCGTGTACAGACACCATTGATCTTCGTCCAGCCAGTCGCCGTGATCGACGTAGGGGCGTGCGCGGCAGCCGCCGCAGATGTCCGTGTATTCGCAATCACCGCATTTGCCCTTGAGTTGCGGGTAGCGGAAGGAATTGAAGACGTCGGACTTTTCCCACAGATCGACGAAGCTTGTTTCGCGGATATTCCCGGCAGACAGCGGCATGTAGGGGCAAGGGGTCAACTCGCCATTGGGGGTTACACGCGCGTAGTTGGTGCCGGCGAGGCAGCCGCCGCCCATATAACCCGTCGCTTTGGTAATAGGGGAGTTTGGATCTTTCTCGTAAGCCAGCCGTTTGAAATGCGGCGCACAGCGGGCCCGGACGAGCATACCCTTGTAATTATCCTGACAGTTGACCAGGTAACCGAGCACCTCTTCGTACTGGGCCGGGGTGATGTCGGTCAGTTCTTCGCCGCGGCCGGTGCAGACCATGAAGAAGACATTGAGCACCTTGGCGCCAAGCTGGTGCGCCCAATCGATCACCTCAGGCAGTTCCTGATAATTCATGGGTTGCGCGCTGAAGTGTACCTGGAAGGCCAACCCGTTCCGCTTGCAGGCTTCGATGCCGGCGAGTGCGGCTTCCCACGCGCCGGGTACGCCACGGAAGCGATTGTGTTTCTGGGGATCGAGCGAATCGATACTGATGCCCATGCCCATCACGCCGATCTCGACCAGGTCTTTCGCCATCCGGTCATTGATCAACATGCCGTTGGTCCCGAACACTACCATGAAGCCGATCTTCACGGCGTGGCGCGCGATGTCGAGGATGTCGGGACGGACGAGCGGTTCGCCGCCCGTGATCACGAGGAGGCAGCCCTTGTTGACCTCGGCAATCTGATCGATGAGCTTGTAGCATTCTTCGGTCGAGAGTTCGTCGTCCCCGCCTGCGGACTTTGTCGTCGCGTCGAGATAGCAATGGTCGCACTTGAGATTGCAGCGCTTCGTGAGGTTCAGGGCGATGAGATAGGGCTTGAAGTCGTCGACGGTCCGGCCGTCATGCGGCGCAGGAGCCGTGGATGACGGAGTAAAAAACTGCGTCACCTGTTGCTGGATGGAGCCGAACGCGCCCGCAAGAGACGGGGCATTGAAGATTGGAAGAGATTTGCCCATAGTCTAGAATAAATGTGGAATTAGAAATTAGGAATGGTGAATGTGTGATTCAGGTAAATTGGCTGTCCGGTCAATTCCACATTCCACATTCATAATTCAAAATTGCAAAGCTACTGCGTGGCTTTGCCGGTCAGGTTAGCGATCATGTCCTTCAGATTGCCGGTCTTCATGGCATCTGCCATGTAGTCCTTAGCTTGCTCGATACCTTCATTGGCCACTTCGGCCGTAATGGCCGTAACGCCGATCTTATCGGCATGTTTTTCGATGAGGGCACGGGTACATTCACGCATGAACCCTTCAGGAGCCCGTTCGAGCCGTGATTGAGCCTCCGGCGTCCAGGTATAGGGAGAGGCAGGTTCCGCCGCGTGGCCGTTCCCGTTCCCACGATCATTCTCGTGCGAGGCGGCCGCGTCAGTGGTGCCGCTCGTCGCAGCGGTCACGGTAGCCTGGGCTTCAGTCGAGGCGCCGGTCCCCTTGTTCGCGAAGATGGGGGTGTAGTCTTCTGAAGCCGCTTCCTGAATCATCGGCGCGGCATACTCCAGCGTGATCGTAGTCATGCCGAGCTTGCGAGCGGTCTTTTCTATTTTAGCCTTGGCACGTCGACGTTGGAATCCGGCTGGGACTGCACGGATTCCTTCTTTGGCGTCCTTTGTCCATTGCATGGGGACGTCATCGTACGCCAGGTCGGTTTCGAGGACTCCTTCGACGTGCGCTGCTGCTTCAAAAATCTTCTTGTCGACCAGTTTGAAGCGGTCGCCTCCGGCAGCGCAGACTGGGCACTTCACGGGTGTCTCACCTTTGCCGATATAGCCGCAGCCATCGCAGACGAAGTAATCCTGGCTCATCCGGTCCAGGTAGGCTTGAGTGCCTGCACTGACTTTCGGCTTTTCTTCTACGATCCCGGTCATGATGCCGCTGAGCGTCGAGCCCATGAGATCCTTCACCACGGATTCGTCAGCCTGCATCTTGTCGCGATCGATGCCCGCAGCATCCAAGCTGCCACCCAGTGCGCGCATGGCATCCATCGCGCCCTTGGGCAGGATGTGTCCTATGGCCGAATCGACCACCGTGTTGCTGATGATGGTGTGGCCCTTCTCGATGGCATAGCGGTGGATGGCCGTCTTGGCCACGCCTCTGGCGAATACCGGGATCTTTTCCATCCGGCGGAGGGCTTCTTCCGTCCAGGCGATGGTGTATTCCGCCAGCGTATCGATCGGCGGTACATATTTCCGGTTCGACACCAGGATATTGCAGGGCGCGGACCGCAAGAGATTTTCCGTGTTGCTGCCGATGTCCATATCCTCGTCGCTGTGCACGCCGATCCGTCCGACGATCAGTAATGCCGGGATATCCTTGCGCACGTATTGAATGATCTTTTCGAAGGCCTTGCCGTCCAGCAGGGTTGTCTTGACGTCGGTTTGCTCGGCCTGAGCGATCTCGCGGCAGATGTCGAGGTGCGACTGGTAGATCTTCGCGAGGCCGCTGTCGATGATCTCTTCGTGTAGCTTTTCCTGCTCCTTGAAGCGGAACACCTTGCCGGCCTCCTCGTTGAGGACGCCTGAGATGCTATGAAAGGCGGCATAGTGGAAATAGGGATCGAAGGCCGAGATAGCTTCGACCGGCATGTTGAAGGCTTTGCCCAGTGCCAGGCCGGTCATGAGTCCACCGAAGGAATAGGGGCTACCGTCCACCGCCACGACGATCCTCCCGGCGGTCATGGGCTGAGTCTGCTTGATGATCAGCATGTCCGAATTCCGCACGCGACGAAGCACACGCTCGGTGTTGCTACCGATCACGCTGTCCTTCACCGCACCGACACCCAAGGCACCCATGATCACCAGGTCGTAGGCATTGGTATTGATGTCTTCGGCCAGCACCTTCCAGTTCCGGCCTTCGAGCGAGCGGCGCTCGATCGGCAGGTTGTTTTCCGCGCATTTCTTGTCGACGTAGTCGAGGTAGGAGTCGGTGATGATCTGGAGACCACGGGTAATCAGCGAATCGTGGATTTGGCGCTGACGGTCGAGTTCTTTCTCATCGTGGTACTCTTCGGGCAAGCCCGCTTCCATCTGTTTGAAGCGCTTGTCGTGCATTTTGGCCGCATAGACGTGGCTGCCCACGATCTTCGAGCCGAAGGCTTTGGCAAAGTGAACAGCGACGTCGACGGCTGTGTTGGAATGGTCAGAGTTATCGACCGGCACATAGATCGTCTTATACATCGAGATGTCTCCTCAAGATGCCCTCCAGGCCAGGGCGAACGAGAGTAATTGTCAAAATTTCCAAACGGTTGACGTACTTTCCCACCCTCAAAGAACGCACATGCTAGCACCGGTCTGAATTCGAATGCAAGGCATCGACGGGGACTGGTGGGACGACGTTAGGATGCCGGGGTCACGACGGATTTTTCGCTCGAATCCTTTGCGGAGCGAAGGGATTGTCGGGAACGGAGGATCTCTTCCAGGGACAGGAGGGCGTCGCGTCCGGAATTCCCTTCGATCCCTCGGATCAAACTCTTGTCGGCATAGGGGCCAGATTCTTTCGGGGCCTGGGACAGGGATCCCGTCCATTTCCGTGGGTCCCGGCTTCCCTCTTTCCGTTCCCAGGCCCGGAGGCAGGCCTTGGCGATGAACGAGTTCAGCGGCGCCGGGTTATAGAGGAGCTTTCTGATACTCGTCGGGGTCAGCATCAGGGGGTTATAGCCGGCTGAGAGATAGCCTTCTTCTAACAGCCGTTGTTCCAGATCGGTGTTCGGCTGGATGCCCAAAAAGAACATGAGTGGGAAGACCCGCTCCTCACCCAGGATCGAGGCGACTTTTTTATAGGACTCCACGCTTTGGAGCAAGGACTCCTCGGTTTCTTTTGGACTGTTCAGCGAATAGTTGAGGATGACCTTCCCCTTGAATCCCGCTTCTGCCAGATAGCGACAGCCATCGTATAGCCGTTCAAGCTTGAATCCCATGTGGAGGTCGTTCAACACCATTTGGGAGCCCGACGTAATAGCGACTTCGAGATCACCAACGCCGGACCGGACCATGAGTTTGGCCAGCTCCGGAGTGATCAGCGATGTCCGAATATAGCCGGACCACTCGAGCTCCAACTTCTCGGCGAGAATCCGTTCAAGGATCTCGGTGCATTGGGGATAAGCTTCTTTCCCGGTGATGAATTGGGCATCCGTGAACCAGAAACGCCTGGCGCCCCATTGATGGTAGTGCTGAGAGATATCTTTGACGACCATGGAGGGTGGACGATAGCGGACCCGCTTCCCCTCAATGTACGGGTAGAGACAGAAGGCACAGTCGTAGGGGCAGCCCCGCTTCGACTGGACCCCGATGGATTCACCCAGATATTCCCGATATTGCGGAAAGATCGAGGTCAGGTAGGGCAAGTCGACGGTGAGGGCATCGAGGAGGGCCGGCGCGCCCTGCTGGCCCTTCCGAACGGTCTTTCCCTCCCGGAGGATGTAGCGCTCGTTCTCCAGCGACTGGCCTTCAATCACCTTGAGGATGGCGTCTTCACCTTCCCCAAGAATCCCGATGGTGCCTTCAGGGAGTTTCAGGATAAGCTGATCGGCAAAAGCGGTGAAGGCCCCGCCGCCGATCATGATCTGCGCCTTCGGGAACTCCTTCGCGATCAACCAGGGGTAGGAGAGTGCCGCCCGGATATGACTGTAGTAGCGGTAGAGCTGTTGCAGCCCCGCAAACGAGGCGACGACCCGCTTGAGTGGGTTGCTCGCAAAGTAGAAGTTAAACGCATGTTCCAGCGAGGAGTCTCCCTCATGCGGGGAAAAGATCTGGATGTCGCGCCAGGAGAAACAGACGAGGTCCGGCTTGAACTCGGTGGCGGCATCGCGGACCGCGCGGCTCCGTTGGGCTTGGGGAAAGAGGGAGAGATCGAGGATGCGCTGCCGCACGTCCGGCTTGCGCCGATGAATAAAATCAGCGAGATAGGTCACGCCAATGGGGTAGACCTTCTTGCAGGGCAGGAAAATATATAAAATAGAATTCATAAATTATCAATGTTCAATGGTGAATGTTCAATTGCCGGAGGTGTGAGTTTCGCAGTTTCAATTGATTGAACATTGAGCATTGAAAATTGCTACTTCGTAGCGATGTGTATCGCCACGATCCCGCCGGTCAGGTTGCGATACGTGACCTGACGAAATCCTGCGTCGAGGAGCATCTGTTTCAATCGTTCCTGATCCGGGAAGTTCCGAATGGAGGCAGGAAGATATTCGTAGACGCCGGTCGTGTCATGCGCCACTTTCGTGCCAATCCAGGGAAGAAGCCGGAACGAGTACCAATCGTACAGTGCCCGCAGCCAACCAAAGACGGGTCGGGAAAACTCCAGGCACACAAACCGCCCACCTGGTTGCAAAATACGGTGAATTTCCGTGAGCGCTTGCCGAAGGTCGCCGACGTTCCTCATGCAAAACCCCGTGGTCACGGCATGGAAGGTCCCATTGGGAAATCCCAGATGCTCGGCATTGGCTTCGAGACAGGTGATCCGTTGTCCCAGGCCCCGCCCGGCGACTTTCTTCAGCCCCTCGACGAGCATGGCGTGGTTCAGGTCGGAGGCAATGACGCGGCCGTCAACCCCCATGCGAGGTTCGATCAAGAGCGCGAGATCGGCTGTGCCGGAGCCGACGTCGAGTGCCCGGCCTTCAGTGGTGACGGGCACATAGGAAGCAGTAATTTTCTTCCACCGGTGGTGCAGCCCAAAACTCAGGAGCGTGTTGTTCAGATCGTAGGCCCCTGCGATCGCGGTGAACATCCGTTGGACCGCCTGCTCGCGCGCCTGACCGGACCAGGTCGAAACGGCGCGCGGGGTCTCTGGGGAGTCAGTCCCCTTCTGAACGGGTGGTGTATCCACTTGCACCATGTAGAGCGTGGTAGCACCGGTCTTCCGGGTTTGTCAAGGCGACCAGGTCCGCATGCTATAATCCCGCCCTTGATGAATAACGCAATCATCATTAAAGGGGCGCGGGAGCACAATCTCAAGAATCTCGACGTGACGATCCCACGCGATCAGCTCGTCGTGATTACGGGGCTGAGCGGGTCTGGCAAGTCGTCGCTGGCCTTCGACACGATCTATGCCGAGGGGCAACGACGGTACGTCGAGTCGCTCTCGGCCTATGCCCGTCAGTTCCTCGAACAGATGGGCAAGCCCGACGTCGATTCGATCGAAGGGCTCTCGCCCGCCATATCCATCGAGCAAAAGAGCACCAGCCACAACCCCCGGTCCACGGTCGGAACCGTGACGGAAATTTACGACTATCTCCGTCTCCTCTTTGCCCGGGTCGGACGCCCCTCCTGCTTTCAGTGTGGCGAGGAAATCACGGCCCAGACGGTGCAACAGATGGTCGATGTTATTGGCCTGCTGCCGGAGGGGAGCAAGTTTCAGGTGCTGGCCCCAATCGTCCGCGGCAGGAAGGGAGAGTATCGAAAAGAACTGCTCGACATGCGCCGGGCCGGCTACGTCCGGGCCAGGGTCGATGGTCAGCTGGTTGAGTTGGGCGAGGATATCACGCTCGATAAACAGAAGAAACACACGATCGAAATCGTGGTCGATCGGCTGGTGATGAAGCAAGGCGAGGCGTTGACGCGACGGTTGGCCGATTCGGTGGAGACCTCGTTGAAACTCGCCGGTGGACTGGTCGCGGTGCTGACGGACAACGGGAAAGTGTCACTCTATAGCGAAAAGCTCGCCTGCATCCGCTGCGGCGTCAGTTATCCGGAAATTACGCCACGCGTGTTTTCGTTCAACAGCCCGCATGGAGCCTGTCCGGCCTGCGACGGTATTGGCTACGCCATGGCGCCTGGCTGTCCTGACGATGAAGATTTCACGTTGCTTGAGCGTTGCGAGGTCTGCAAGGGCGCGCGGCTGCGGCCTGAAAGCCTGTCCGTCAAGGTGGCCAAACAGTCGATTGCGGAGGTGACGCATCTCTCCGTGCGAGCGGCAGCCGACTTCTTCAGTTCGTTGAAATTCACGGAGCGCGAACTGGTGATTGCCCATCGTATTTTGAAAGAGATCCGCGAGCGACTGGGGTTTCTTATCAACGTCGGTCTGGACTATCTGACGTTGGATCGGGCGGCCGCCACGTTGTCCGGGGGAGAAGGCCAACGCATCAGGCTCGCCACACAAATCGGTTCCGGTCTCGTCGGCGTTCTCTACATCCTCGACGAGCCGTCGATCGGTCTCCATCAGCGGGATAATCGGCGCTTGCTCCAGACCCTGCTGCGCCTGCGCGACCTGGGCAACACGGTGGTGGTGGTGGAGCACGATGCAGAAACCATGATGGCGGCGGACCATCTGCTGGATATGGGTCCTGGTGCCGGAACGCAGGGGGGCCAGATCATTGCCCAAGGCACGCCGAATGACGTCATGGGGAATCCCGACTCGCTGACGGGCCAGTACCTCCGCGGCACGCAAATGGTCAGCCTTCCTCGCCGCCAGCGCAAGGCCAAGGGGCTGTTGTCCATCGTGGGGGCTACGAAACACAATCTCAAGGGGATGACCGCCAAGATTCCGCTCGGTCTGCTCACCTGTGTGACCGGCGTGTCAGGGTCCGGAAAAAGTACGCTGGTTCTTGAGGTGCTGTTCCACTCGCTCACTCAGTTGCTTGGAAAGCAGCCAACAGCGATCAGGGATCGGCCTCCTACCCATCACGCATCACGCATCACGCATCACGAGGAAGGGAGAAAGAGGGCGAGCCGGAGGATACCACTGCTGGATGGTTGTAAGGAGCTTCTCGGTGCCGACGCGCTGGATAAAGTGATCGACATCGACCAGTCGCCGATCGGCCGGACTCCGCGCTCGAATCCGGCGACCTATACCGGTCTGTTCGGTTTCATCCGGGATCTCTACTCCAATCTGCCCGAGTCCCGCGTGCGGGGTTACAAGCCCGGCCGCTATAGTTTCAATGTGAAGGGCGGTCGCTGTGAGGCCTGCCAGGGCGATGGGTTGATCAAGATCGAGATGCATTTCCTGCCGGATGTCTACGTGACCTGTGAGGTCTGCAAGGGCCAACGGTACAACCGCGAGACGATGGAGATTCACCATAAGGGGAAGAGCATCGCCGACGTGTTGAATATGACGGTGGACGATGCCGTGCAGTTCTTCGAACATATCCCATTCATCAAGCGGAAGCTCGACACGTTGCATGATGTCGGGTTGCATTATGTGAAACTTGGCCAGTCTGCCACGACGCTGTCCGGGGGCGAGGCGCAACGAGTCAAACTCTCGCGCGAGCTGTCGAAACGTCCGACCGGACGCACGATGTACATTTTGGATGAACCGACGACCGGGCTTCACTTTGCCGATGTACAACGGTTGCTCGACGTGCTCGATCGGCTTGTCGAAGCCGGCAACACCGTGGTCGTGATCGAACACAATCTCGATGTGATCAAGAATGCGGATTGGGTCATTGACCTCGGCCCGGAGGGTGGCGATCGAGGTGGTGAAATCGTGGCCGAAGGACCGCCGAAAGAGATTGCAAAGTCGAAGCGGTCGTATACGGGGCAGGTGCTCAGGGAAGCAGGAATCGCGTAAGAGCCTATCGCGTATGGCTTATAGCACGTGATTCGGATAAGGATCGGACGGGTGCTTGTGCCATACGCCACAAGCTATTAGCTATATGCTCTTGAAGGAAAGGAGCCCATGCACACAATCGCCCTGCTGACCGTGTCGAACATCTTCATGACCTTCGCCTGGTACGGCCATCTTAAATATAAGGATTCACCCTTGTGGATTGTGATTCTGGTGAGCTGGGGAATCGCATTCTTCGAATATTGCTTCCAGGTGCCGGCCAATCGGATTGGGCACTATGAGTTTTCTGCGGCACAGCTGAAGACGATACAAGAAGTGATCACACTGGTTGTGTTCTGCGTCTTCTCGGTTGTCTACTTGAAGGAAGAACTGAAATGGAATTACCTGGCCGGCTTTGCCCTGATGGCCGGCGGCGTGTTTGTGATCTTTAAGGAATGGTAGCCATGGCCACGAAGAAAAAAGAGTTGGGAACGATTGCAGTATCACCATTGAAAGGCGGCTCAGCCGAAGATTTCGAAAAACTCGGGGTGTTCTACCTGGGGCGACCCTACGACATGGCGACGAAACAGCCGAAGCCGGGCTGGCTGCTGTATGACTCGAAAGATCTGGTCACCCATGCCGTCTGCGTCGGAATGACGGGGAGCGGGAAGACCGGCCTCTGTCTCGGGCTGCTCGAAGAAGCGGCGATCGACGGCATCCCCGCCATCGTGATTGATCCCAAAGGGGATCTGGCGAATTTGATGCTGACGTTTCCGCAGCTCCGCGGGGAAGATTTTGCGCCCTGGATCAATGAAGACGACGCGCGCAAGAAAGGTCTCTCCCCAGGCGACTTTGCGAACCAACAGGCGGAGCTGTGGGAAAAAGGCTTGAGCGAGTGGGGCCAAAGCGGTGAGCGAATTCAGAAACTCAAAGATGCGGCCGAGTTCGTCATCTACACGCCGGGCAGCAATGCGGGGGTGCCCGTTTCCATCATGAAGTCGTTTGCCGCGCCATCTCAGGAAATCCTGGACGATGTAGAACAGATGCGCGATCGGGTGAGCACCACGACGACCAGCTTGCTCGGTTTGATCGGAGTGGAGGCTGATCCGATCAAGAGTCGCGAGCACATCCTGCTCTCGACGATCCTGGACCAGGCCTGGCGGAAGGGGCAGGACCTTGATCTGGCCTCGCTCATCCAGCAGATCCAAACGCCACCTCTGTCGAAAGTCGGGGTGCTCGACCTCGACTTGTTCTATCCCTCGAAAGATCGGTTCGCACTGGCGATGCAACTCAATAATCTCCTTGCCGCGCCGGGGTTCACCGCCTGGCTTGAAGGGGAAGCGCTGGATGTCGGGCAGATGTTGCATAGCCCGGCAGGCAAACCGCGGATCGCCATCTTCTCGATCGCACACTTGAGCGATGCGGAACGGATGTTCTTCGTGACCTTACTCTTGAGCCAGACCCTTGGCTGGATACGGGGGCAATCGGGGACGACCAGCCTGCGCGCCATCCTCTATATGGATGAGATCTTCGGCTACTTCCCCCCGGTGGCGAATCCCCCGTCGAAAGCGCCGTTGTTGACCCTCCTCAAGCAGGCGCGGGCCTATGGCCTCGGAGTCGTCCTGGCCACGCAGAACCCAGTCGATTTGGATTATAAGGGGCTGGCCAACACCGGCACCTGGTTTATCGGACGACTCCAAACGGAGCGTGACAAGGCGCGGGTTCTCGAAGGGCTCGAAGGCGCTGCCGCCAGCTCAGGCACGAAATTCGACAAACAACAGATGGAACAGCTTCTCGCAGGACTTGGGAGCCGAGTCTTTCTCTTGAACAATGTCCACGAAGATGCGCCGGAGGTTTTTCAAACAAGATGGACTCTGTCCTACCTGCGAGGGCCACTGACGAGGACGCAGATTAAGACGCTGATGGATCCCGTGAAACGTGAAACGTTAAACGTAAAAGGTAAGAGTGGGAGCGCGCCGCCAGAATCTTTGGAAACCATGGCCCACGTTTCACCTTTCACGTCTCACGCCTCACGCCCTCTGCTTCCCCCCGATGTGCCGCAACAGTTCCTCCCCGTTCGTGGCAACCAGCCGAGCGGGAGCACCTTGATCTACCAGCCGATGTTACTTGGCGTGTCGCAAGTGCGTGTGTCGGACAGCAAAGCCGGCGCCGATGTGACGCAGGATGTGACCGTGCTTGTGCCGATCTCGGACGGTGCGGTGGCGGTGGACTGGGATCATGCCGTGGAAGCGGGCTTGGCCGTGGCTGATCTGGAGTCATCGCCATTAGACGGTGCGCAGTTCGGGTCTGTTCCCGGTGCGGCGAGCAAAGCCAGGAATTATGGAGCCTGGAATAAGGACTTCGCCGGGTGGCTGTTCCGCACCCAGAAAGTCGATCTGTTCAAGAGTTCCAGCACGAAAGAAGTCTCCAAGCCAGGCGAATCCGAGCGGGATTTCCGCGTCCGGCTTCAACAATCCGGACGTGAAGCGCGGGACAAACAATCGGACAGTCTCCGTCAAAAGTACGCACCGAAGATTGCCGCCTTGCAAGATCGGATCAGGCGTGCAGGACAAATGGTCGAACGCCAGCAAGCGGAGTCTCGCTCAAGTCAAATGCAGGCGGCGATTTCGGTCGGCGCTTCGATTTTGGGCGCATTCCTTGGGCGGAAGACGATCAGCGCGACAAACATCGGCCGGGCGACAACGGCGATTCGCGGAGCAGGCCGTGCGATCAAGGAATCGCAGGACGTGGGGCAGGCCGAAGACAACGTGGTGGCGTTGCAACAGCAGTTGGCTGATCTCGAAACGCAGTTCAAAACGGAGACCAATGCGCTTGCCGCCGCGACCGATCCCCTCAGCGAGAAACTTGTAACCGTTTCTCTCAAACCCACCAAGGCGAACATCGCCGTGAAGTTGGTGACGCTCGCCTGGACGCCGCACTGGCAGGATGGGAAAGGAGGATTGACTCCGGCGTGGCAATAGAGCCGGCTCGTTCGACCTGATCCGCAGAAGTGTCCGGTCGTGTGCGCTCAGATTAGCCCGACAACGTTGACATCGCGACGCGGCCAGCCTCGATCGAGGCAGTCATCTGCTGTTCGCTCATGCCGAATTCCGTCATCCCGTAGCCACCCGCAGGCAGCCGACATATCTCACGGCCATGCGCGTCGACAATCGTATGTCCGTCGAGCGTTTTTTCCTCCTTGCCAATAGAGTTGTCTTATGGAGTCGTGATGAATCCGGTCGCGACCGGTGCATGTCCCAGCTCAATCTGGTCACGCGAGGCAATAGTCGGCCTACCCTCACTTACCTGATAATAACAGAACCCTTCGTGCTCGACGAGTTTCTTTGCCATCACCCCTGCAGCTGTTTCAAGCGTGGCGGCAAGCGTCTCGTTCTGGGCACTGAAGACACTTCCACCGCGAACCGTTTTCCCCACGAGCGATGTCACGGCGGCTTCGGCGCGCAGGGCGTCACGGGTCACTCGGGCCAAGGCCTCCAGGGAGATAGAGGGATGATTGGCATCGAATTCTGGATAGAGCGACTCCTGGGAGTTCGGTCCCACTCGCAATGCGGTCGCGCCATGTACGGCCGGTACTCGAAAGGCCGCGTCGAAGAAGGCTTCCAGGAAAATACGCGTCAGATCGGCGCTGACACGTTGAGAGTCGACCGTGGTGGCCGAGATGCGAACTGAATTGGCAAGGCTTACCTCAATCTCCGCCGAGATTCCCGGAAACAGCATGGCGTTGCCGCTTCGATCGACGAACCCTTTCGAGGTCACTTTCACGACCCCGCGGAGGCCGACTCCCTCTGAGTCCGGTCTTGCAGTGAAACTGAGATCGCCAAAATAGGCTTTGTTGTACGTCAGCAACATTCGAGCGAAGCGAGAGGAATCCTGCTCGAGTTGATCCTCATCCAGACCGAGATGCCCATGCCATCGTCCGGCCACTTCGATGACCTGTGTGAGTTTGTCCAGATCGATGCGCGCGGTCGCGTCATTGGCCACGTCATCGAGGACGTCGGCGAGGATGGAGAGGGAGGCTCCCTTGTCGGGATGCTGCCGGCGAATTGTATCGATGACGGCTGCGAGGGGACGGACGCTCGTTGCTTGTCCCTCCGGGGTTTGCAGGGACAGAGGCTCGGGCGAGGTGCCGGCAGCACGTTGCCCGTTCAGTGGTTCGTCGTGGGCCTTCCTGGTACAGGCCAGGAACTTCGTCGCGAGCTCTTTGTTGTCGGCCAACTTCTGGCGGAACTCTCCGCGATGGAGATCCGGTTGGTCGCGTAGTTGCAGGACTGAAGAACTGCAGCCTGCTTGCACGAGCAGGCTGACCAACAGGGCAAATAGGGAATATGGTAATCGCTTCATCGCTACCTCTTGGTGGTCGTTGTTGGTAAGTTGCGGATTATTCAACCTTCGCTGCTGACTCCGGGGAGTACGCAACAGCCATGCCGGTAGAAGGTTGCTACGGTGGAGAACGAATCTTGGAATTGGCTGTGTTTTCGAACGACCCAGTGAATGGCATAAGCATGTTGGAGATCGCAACAGATACTTCCGTATCTGATGCAATACCGTCACCCTCGTATCAGTGCTTGCGTTCTTTCCGCATGATTTTATCGGTCCACGCGAGGAGGATAGCGAAGCCGTGAAAGGTCATGTGGATAAAGGTCTTCCATTTAATGTGTTCGGGGTTTTCATTGGCGATGTCACGAACGATTTTAGAAGATGAATGCTGGAGATGCCGATCAGTGAGGCTGCGAATTTAATCTTGATGGTGCCGGGTTCGATGCGTGTCAGCCATTCGGGTGGATCGGAATGACCCTCTTAACCCGCATAATTCACGAAGGCCTCTTCTGCAACCGTCGATACGAAAATCAGAACTCATTGCGGTATTCTTTCTTCGCGCCAGGAATCATACAACGGGCGCTCGACCTCGCAAGCGCGGTGGCGACGCACCTGACGGCGGGCGGGCTCGCCGCTCGGTCAACATACTATTTCAAGTATGCTTCCATCCCTCACGGCTCCGCGCGCCTGTCTCGCTTGCCGTCTCGGCGGTTTCGTCACGAACCCCCGTGAACAATGCGGGTAATCAAATTTGCTCACGAAGGTGGCGTAGCCGCCGATGATCACCATCGTGACGTCGATCATCCCCGGGACGCCTAGCATGAAGTTGGTTTCTTATTGCTGATTGATGTGCCGGATCATCTTTCACAGTTCGACGAGAAATTTGTACGCGTATAGCAGCTCGGCCATGATCAAGCTGCCGTAGAGTGGGGCTTTGGATCCACCGACTGGCGAATACGAGGGTTTCAAACCCGTGCTCAATGCAGCTGATGGGATAGTGGACTTGCTTCACTGCGGTGGGTTCTAAACGATCGGAATGACTCACGGCGCGCTATCCTAGTCGGCGAGGGGACGACCTGTCAATTCGATTGACACTACAGAGACAACCGGTGGAGAAATGACGATCGCAGTGGAACGTTGATCAATCATTGAGCGTGGCAATAGGGGGGGCCGATGCTTCGATCTGGCTGTGCGGTACACAAAGAAGGCGAATGGTGTTGATCATCTCGTGATCCTCCGTAGCCTTGTCAAAAAAGTAATCGGCACCGGCGAGAGAGCAGGCAATCTTATTGTCTCGCGAAGGGTCGTCCGTGACGACGATGATGGTTGGCAGGACCATCAATCGCTTGATGTGTCGGAGGACGTCGATGGCGAGGCCATCTCGGAGCGAGGAATTCAGGATCGCGATATCCGGTTTGCGATTCAGAATCATCGCGGTGGCTTCTTCCGAGTCCGACGATTGTCCCACCACGTTCACGCCGGTGATTTTCTCAAGGCGCGTCTTGAGTCTGTCGCGAAAGTGGGCATCTGCGTCGGCTAGGACGATGGTCATTCGATGGCTCCAAGCAGGGGAGAAAGTGATTCGAAGCGTTCCAAATATGTAGCGTGGATGGAAGAAGGAGGCAATCGGATGAACGCGTGTAGCCATGTAGGAAGATGCTTACAACGCATGGGCAATCAACTCACGTTAGTCGGCGTAGATACTCGAACAATCCACAGACGATTCGTGAGCGGGTACCGGTGCTATTCAACTAAATGATGGTCGAGGGCGTAGCGGATCAGTTCGGCGGTGGTCGACAGCTGGAGCTTGTCCAGGAGACGGGCTCGATAGGTGCTGACGGTCTTGATGCTGAGAGTAAGGGACTGTGCAATGTGCTTGACGGACTGGCCCTGGGCTAGCAATACAAGGACTTCGAATTCTCGCCCAGACAATGTGTGATGGTCGGGACCGGTGGGATTCTTGCTCAGGCTGCCGGCCATGCGCTCGGCAAGGGAGGCGGTGACATACATGCGGCCAGTCAGGACTTGCTTGACCGCCCTGGCCAGCTCTTCTGGTGCGGTTTGCTTGGTGAGATAGGCCATAGCCCCGGCACGAAAGGCACGAACGGCATATTGCTCCTCGGGGTGCAGGCTCAAGACCATCAGAGGGAGTTGGGGCGCTGTGCCGTGTAACTCGCACAGCAGTTCCAACCCGCTCTGATCGGGAAGACTGATATCCACGATTGCCAGATCCCAAGGCTCCTGCCGCACCGCAGCAATCCCCTTCTGACCGGTATCGGCTTCACCGACCTCGACGTGGGGGAAGGTCTCTTCAAGGATCTGTTTCACACCCCGGCGCACGACCTCGTGATCGTCGATGACGAGAATTTTGACCAGCTGTGTCCCAATCATGGGGTGAAGCACTCCGCAACCGGCACGGAGGCGCAGGCCGTAGTTCCGACCCCGGGCGTTCCTACGATATGAAAGTGGCCGCCCAGGAGGGAGGTTCGTTCCTGTATTCCACGGAGCCCAAAGGAATGAGGCGTCGTCATCCTCTCGCGAGTGATGCCCTTCCCGTTGTCAGTCACTTCTAGCGTCACCCTGCCGTCGCCCTGGTATAGCCGCATGCGTACGTGCGAGGCGGCAGCGTGACGCATTACATTCGTCAGCAATTCCTGCACGATTCGAAACAACGCGGCAGACACTTCGGAAGGCAGCTCTATGGATGACAACTCCGGGGCCACATTTATCGCACACCGCGCGCCCGTGCGAAGCTGGAACGTCGTTGCGAGACATTCCAACGCCGGGATCAGTCCGAGATCGTCCAGCATGGCGGGGCGCAGGGATGCCGCTGTCGTGCGGACGGACTCCAAGAGTGCGTCGACCGATCCTGACATGGCCTGGACTTTGTTCAGCAGATCCGTGCCGCTGGTTGGAGCAGGCGATTGCGTCAGCTTCATGCCGAACCATGCCAGATCGAATTTCAAGCCGGTCAAGGCCTGCCCGAACTCGTCGTGCAACTCCCGTGCAATTCTGCGCCGTTCCTCTTCTGCGGAACACTGCGCCCGGCGAGCCTCGCTGCGTACTCGGGCATGGGCCAACCGGAGCTCCTCTTCCATCTGGGTATGCGGAGCGACAGCAGTACCGATGGCCATGAGGCCGATCAGGTCCCCGCGAGTCCCCAGCACCCGCGAGATATTCCAGGAGAGCATCGTCTGTGACCCCGTGCGTGCCCGGAGAGGTATCTCACGCCCCTTCAATTCGCTCCCCGTGGTGACAAGCGCGAGCTCGGTCAGGAACGGCTCACGCGCCTCCATCGGGAGGCACAGTTCCACATAGCTGCGACCCAGCGCTTCGTCGGCTATCCACCCGGAGACTGTTTCGGCCGCGGGGTTCCACCCCAGAATGATGGATTCAGGCGAAAGAAGCAGGATCGCACTGCTGGAGGTCTCCAGGAGCGCGCGATAGCAATGATCAATCGGCTCCCCTGCGTGGGGGATCGGCTTCGGAGAACATAGTGTCTTGGTCCTGTTGTTCTTGCTCACGCCTCGATTGGGAGCGCGAGACGATGAGGTCGTGACAAGATGGGTGCGTGGGTGTTTCATACTGTCGTGAGTATCGGTTCAAGGTAGACGTCAGCGGTAATGCATGTGCCTCGACCCACCGTGGATTGAATGTTCAGGCGACCACCGATCTTCCGAACCCGCTCTTCCATATGCGCGAACCCAATGCACTTCGCGTGTTCGTGCTCGACTTCGAAGCCTGATCCATTGTCGCGAATGCTCAGTCGTACTCGTGAGCCGATTTGCCGAAGGGCGATCACGATGCGCGAGGCGCGGGCGTGACGGACGCAATTGCTCAAGGCCTCCCTGGTGATCGTGACGAGTTCCCGTGCTTCTTCGCCGGTCAGAATTTCCTCTGCCGCCGGGTCGATCTCCAGACGAATCCGTAACTCACTCACCCGCTCAAAGGTCTGGGAGAGGGACTGTAACTCGGAGACCAGCCTAAACGGATCCACGCTGTCGGATTCCACACTCAGAATCATCTGTCGGATTTCCTGGATGAGCTTGTTGAGCTGGTCGGCAGCCTGATCGCGGCAGAGCGGCACAGCTTGTGGCGCCCCCCTATGCAATTCAGGGGATTGCGCAAGGCTCAACCCGATCGCATAGAGCGCTTGCAGCACAGAATCGTGTAATTCCCGTCCGATGCGGCTGCGATCGTGAAGCAGGGCGCTCAATCGTTGCTCGGATGCCTTGAGGGCAGAGGCGAGGCTGCGTCCGACCTGCTCACTCAGCGGGCAAGGGAAAGACTCAATTGTGTCGTGGGGAATCCCTTGCGCGAGAGACGCGCGCTGTTGCGCCGTCCTGCCAGGGGATTGCCGAAACCCGTCGATAATCTGGAACCCTCGCCGATCTTTCATCAATTGGAACCCCCTTTCTAATCATGTGACGTGGAGCGTCAAAGGAGTCTTTCCTGGCAAGGACTCCTCAGTTCGAGGGAGGATTACTAGTACGCGACTGCCGCTCATCCCGTCACCTGGCGGATCCGCCAGGTGACGAATGGGTCACGAATTTGGAACCATTCGGGCCCAGTCACGCAGTGCCGTTGTAGTTCAACCTTTTGGAGGTGCCCATGAGTGACGGAGTCATTCAGGAAGCGAGACAGATTGCCTTCTGCGAGGGAGAGTTTCTGGTCAAGGAGCTCGAAAGCGAGGAGGAATTGCTGCAGGCCTATCATCTTCGGCATAGGGTCTTTGCCGAGAAGCTAAAGTGGGTGCCGGAGAGGAAGGACCAACTCGAGTCTGATGTCTATGATGCATGGAGTACTTCCATCGGTCTTTTCTCTAGCCAGCAACAATTGTTGGGAATGGTGCGGATGACGCCCGCCCCGTTCCCATTTATGCTGGAAAGCGAGTTCAGCGGATGCCTGGTCGGGTCACATCACGTTCGCAAGGAGCTCGATACTGCGGAAATTACCCGGTTGGCCGTGGACCCTACAATTACCGATCGGGGTCTCTCTGCAAAGCTGATGCGGACTATTTTCAAGGGCATGTATCACTGGACTCTCGCGAACAATATTCGATACACCTACCTGGTCGTTGAAAGTAGACTTCTGCGTGTAGTGCAGCGGATAGGGTGGCCCTGTCATGCGATCGGTGCTCCCGTAGCACTTCCTCCAGCGGATGTGCTCTCGGTTGGAGCGTTGCTCGATCTCGACGAGTTTCGCTCAGCTGCAGCGTCTACGCGGCCCGAGATGCTGGAGTGGCTGCATACGACGGAGCCAGCCACGACGGAGATTCTGGCAAGAGCGTGAGGCGCGGGTTCGTTTTGGAATTGGTGGAACTGTTCCCCTTCCCCGGCATCAGTGAAGGGAACCGTTAGAGGGGGTAGTTTAGATCGCGCTGGGAAGACCGTGGAGGACGGGAAGTCCGTGTTCCATGGCTGTGGCGACTGCCTGTGAGCGGGAGGTCACATCGAGTTTGGAAAAGATGCTCGCTAGATGGAATCGCACCGTCCGTTCCGTCACCCCAAGAATCTGGCCGACTTCCCAGTTTGTCTTGCCGTTCTTTATCCAATTCAGGATGGTCACTTCGCGTGGGGACAGTTCTTTCACGCACTTTTCGGTCGAGGGAGCATTCTTCCGCGCTGTTCTCATGAGGGCGAGATGGAGATGGTGTCCGAGGTATTCCACGAGTTGAGCATACCGCTCAGCGTCGATATCCTCCCCTCCTGCAAAGGAATAAAACGTGGCGAGGCCGCAAGCCGGGTCGACTGAACTGGTGGTGATTCCATCAGCCAGACCAAATCCTCTGGCGGTTTCGATAAAGTCTAGCTCCTCTTTGGAAGTCGCTTGTTGGTAGGTCTGTTTCCAAATCTGGGTGCTGGGAGATCGGGAGGCCGCTTGGAACACTGGGTCAACGTTGGCGTACCCGTTCTTCCAGTAAAGGTAGAGCCATTCGTCCGGATAGCTTACATTGATAACGTTCGTGAAGCCCTCAAATGTTCCGCCGGGACCGAGGCGTGCCAACCCACCGAGTAAACGATCGAACGGGAAAAGCCCCTGAAAGCGAATTAGTACGTCTCTAACGTCCTCAGACGTTTCTGCTTGAGCTGCGTAATGGAAGACTTCCAGCGCGTGCTGACACTCTTGCTTTGAAAGCTTCTCGAACAACTGACTTGGGAAGGGGTTCTTTAAGCTTCGTGCCATAGCAAATCCAAACTGAACGGGAAGCCGAAACGTGGGGGATTATACGCCGATATTTCGAAAGAGGGAATAGCTTAATTTTTCTGTCCGGGTGATGCCAGATGGCCCTATCAAGGCTTTTCATTTGCCATTCAATCTTGGACAAGGGGGAAGGCCGTTCGGTACCAGCACCTCTCTTTCTGCACTTCAAAATTAGACAACTATGGGCTGGATGCAGTAGTGTCCGGTTGAGACAGAAATGGGTGTTTATTAGTCACAACCCATTGATTCGTAAGGAGGTCGTTTTTTGTCTCGCGTTGGAATCGTAACCGCCATTACAACCTCGAAAAGGCGCGCTGCCAATGGCGCTCAGCGAAGTACACCCGTTTTCAACCGGACACTACTGAGCTGGATGTTGTGTTCAGTGGTTATGATGGTGGTTTTCTTGCTCCCCTCAAATACTTCTGCTCAGGCTATCCGATTTCAGCCGCAAGGAGCTGCCGCAGCCGGTCAGGGGAATGCGTTTGCCGCTCAGGCAGACGATGCCTCGGCCATCCACTTTAATCCGGCAGGATTGACTCAAGTCGATGGCGTCCAGAGTATTGTTGGGACGAATCTCATGGGAGGGTCGATCAAATACAAGAGCCCAGCGGGTCTTGATACAAGAGGTGATTTCGGCGGCAGTATCGCCTCTCCACCTCCAAGCCATTTCTATCTGAGTGCCAATCTTGGAGCCCTTGGTGCAGCAACCCTCTCGCCCGTCACACTAGGAATCGGTCTTACTTCGCCATTCGGTTCGAACACGCGCTATCCGACGGATGGCCCCTTCAATACCGCCGTCACCTCGGCGACGCTTCCGCTCATCGATATCAAGCCGACTATCGCCTACAAAGTACACGACGATCTGTCATTGGGTGTAAGCGCCGACATCTACACCTTTGCGAGTTTTCTTGGAGAGGGGCAGGCGGAACAGAAGCGAGTGGGCCCTGGTGGGTCTTCCGTCGAACTCAACGGCACAGGAACCGGGGCTGGCGCAACCGTCAGCCTGCTCTATACTCCCTTGAGGAACAACGATGGCAAACCGCTCGCCTCCATCGGGCTGGTCTATCATACCCAGGCTGTAGTGCCGTTGAGTGGATCGTTGCTGGTCAATGGGGCAAAGGTGGCCGATGCGTCCACCAACCTCGTGCTTCCGCAGATCTATACCGGAGCCATTGCGGTCTGGCCGGTTCGTACGAATGAGCGGGAATGGAAGCTGGAACTCGACATGGAATATGTCGGGTGGAAATCGAATCGTGACCTCGACATCCAGCTCTCCTCAGGCGGGGTCAGCCCGCAACCACAACAATGGAAGTCGGTGTGGGTCGTGGCGATCGGCACCGAATACAAATGGCTCAATCCCGCGTGGTTGCCTCATTGGGATGTGGCGTTGCGATCGGGGTATACGCGGACCGAGGATCCCGTTCCTGATACCACGTTCAACCCGGGAACGATTTCTTTACCCTCCAACACGCTGTCCATTGGAGCCGGATTCTTGTGCAAGGGCCAGGGCCGGTTTCTGGGGCTGGTGCCTTGCGGAGGATCCTCCGTGCTATGGCCGAAGGCGATTGGACTCGATGTGGCGTTTCAGGAATGGTTTTATGAACCGCGGACGGTTTCCGGGAATCTTAACTCGACCGTCGATGGGACATATCATGCCTATGTTCATTTGGGGACTGTCAGCGTCAAATTCATGTATTAGCTGCAGGATGCCGAAAAAGTCCGCCAGCCCGTCTTGTTCATTTCGTTTGTTTGGTTTGTCTTGTTTATTTGGTTGAACCAGACCAACGAAATAAACGAAACAAACCAGATGAACCAGACAGACCTCGCAGATGAACGCGTTCAACTCTGCGACGGAGTAGTTCTTGCGAGGGCTCTCCGCATCTCCACGACGGTCTTGGCATCGAGGCCGGCTGCCGTCAATTCGTCGTCCGAGGCGGCAGCGATGTTTGCCAGGCTGCCATATTGTTTGAGCAGGCGGGCCCGTTTGATCTCGCCGATGCCGCTTACTTGATCCAGTTGCGAGGCCATAAGGGCTTTGCCGCGCAGCTTGCGATGGAATGTGATCGCAAATCGATGGGCCTCGTCACGAATGCGTTGCACGAGATGGGTGGCCGGGGAGTTCGCGCGAAGCACAATGGGGTTTTTTCGACCTGGCAGGTAAATCCGCTCGTCCTTCTCACCGCGTGCCTTGGCCAAACCGATAATTGCCAGGTCCTGATGGCCGACCTGTTTCAGCCCTTCCATCGCTGCGGCGAGCTGGCCTAATCCTCCGTCGATGAGGATGAGATCCGGACGCGCGAGATTCTCGCTGTCTCCATAGCGCCGCATGACGACTTCCTGCATGCTGGCGAAATCGTTGGCACCGGTGACGGTTTGAATCTTGAAGCGGCGGTAGTCGGCTTTCTTCATCTGGCCGTCTTCCCATACGACCATGGATGCGACGGACTGGTTGCCCATGGTGTTCGAAATGTCGAATCCTTCGATGCGCCGAGGCACGATGTCCAGTCGGACAAGCCGCTTCAGCTCTTCAACCGCTTGCCGCCCGACTTCTTCATCTCGCAGGTGATTGGCGGCGGCGGCGGCGGCGTTTTCTTCCGCCAGGAGGAGCAATTGGTGTTTCACTCCCCGCTCGGGCGCCACGACGCGGACGGTGTTCCCGCGCTTGCCTGAGAGCCACTCTTCGATCACTCTGGCATCATCGAGGTCGGTGGGGATGAGCAGCTCTTTGGGCGGTTGACCGTCTTTGTTGTAGAACTGTTCAATGGCGGATCGAACGAGTTCCTCATCGCTGGCGTCGGCTGAATGGGGCCAAAAGAAGTCTTTACGTCCGATCAAGAGGCCGCCGCGCACGAAGAGAATCTGGAGATCGACGGCCGAGCCTTGCCGCGTCAGGCCGATCACGTCTTGGTCGGTCGTCGTCGTTTGAGTGATGCGTTGTTTCTCAAGTGTGCGTTCGATGCTGAAGAGCCGATCGCGCAAGCGCGCCGCCTCCTCGAATTTTTCATGTTCCGCCGCCTCTTCCATTTGGCTGCGCAAGTCGTCCAGCAATTCATGGTCTCGCCCTTCGAGAAACTGGCGGACCTGCGCGACGATGTGGCGGTAGTCCTCTTTCGATTGGTTGCCGGTGCAGGGAGCCATGCAGCGTTTGATTTCGAATTCGATGCAGGCCCGCTCCGCCTTGCCGTTGATCTCGATCGTGCAGGTGGCTAAGGGGAAGGCTTTCTTGATGACTTTCAATGTCTCCCGCAGGGCGCCTGCCGGCGTGTAGGGGCCATAGTAGAGTGCGCCGTCTTGTTGCACGCGGCGGACGATGGAGAGGCGGGGGAAGTCCTCTTTGATCGGTAGTCGAAGGTAGGGGTATTGTTTGTCGTCTCGTAAGACCACGTTGAAACGTGGCCGATGCTGCTTGATCAGATTGCTTTCAAGGATCAGTGCTTCGAGCTCTGAGCGGGTGACGATCGTTTCGAGGTCTGCGATGTGGCTGACCAGGACGGTATTTTTCGGGGAGTGGTCTGCCCCCTTTTGAAAGTAGGACCGCACGCGGTTGGACAGGACTGCGGCCTTCCCGATGTAGAGCAATTCGCCCTGCTCGTCCCTGAATAGATAGATCCCCGGCTGGTCTGGTAGGTGGTCGAGTTTAGATTGGAATTCGGCAGAAGTAGCCATCAGCTGTCAGCCTTCAGCGGTCAGCATGGGAAGAGTGCCTTTATGGCACCATTCTAAGGCCCGAGACACCCTGGGGCAACTCTGTCAGAGGATTGAGGCTGAAAGCGGACTGCTTGTCGCTGATGGCTCGTTCAGCGCAGCGAACGGACAAACGAAGGACTCAGTCTCCCACGCGCAACTTCCGAGACCGGACCCTTCATGGTGAGACTGAAGTCCGCGGCAACCACGATGTTGAGCTGGCCTCCCGGCATTTTCACTGTGACGGGGCTCTTCGCTAACCCGAGCCGGACGGCCGCACTCGCAGCGGCGCAGGAGGAGGACCCGGAGGCCTGGGTTTCACCGGCCCCGC
>Ga0315275_10000720_pt1 | contig 27545 bp, 26 predicted proteins | sample YL17G03_0_MG_FD_205557 | JGI IMG/M metagenome (GOLD analysis project Ga0315275, IMG submission 205557) | Sediment microbial communities from Yellowstone Lake, YNP, Wyoming, USA - YL17G03_0 | ecosystem: Environmental > Aquatic > Freshwater > Lake > Sediment | place: USA: Wyoming | collected...
CCCAACCCCAGCCTCGCACCTGCTTCTCCACGTGCTGCCAGATGCGCGCGGTCGCCCCGCAACGAGAGAGGGGGTTGACGATGAAGAAGGTTTGCAACTTGTTTCCTTTCTGGCTATCTCCGTAGGGTGCAGGTGCGGCTCAGTAATTCGGTTGGCTCGCCCACCCTGGCCGGCTCAAGAAAGGGGAATCCGCTTGAAGGCCTCTGCCATCGGTAGTCCCGCTTTTTCCCCCGAGGCGGATGCCCAATTTCTCACCCGCTCCCTCCAATCGGAAATGCGGCCCACCTGGCTTTTATGTTTGGCCAATGCCCGCAGTTTCAATTCAATCGTATCTGCCACATCCACGAAGAAATCGGGGTTGTCCGTCGAAAAGAGGAGGATCTGGGAGGTAACGTGTGCTTGGAGGCCGATGGCCATGAATTCCGGGAAAAAGAGGTGATCCCGGGCGGCCACGATGGAGTCGAGGACCGTTAAACCCGTCGCTCGATGATCGGGGTGAATCTGGTAGAGTCGCCAGGGGTCATGGGTGATTACCGTACTCGGCTGAAAGTGTCGAATGAGCATGGCTATCTCCGCACGAGACGCCAGATTCGGCTCCAATTCCCCATCGTTGCGGCGAAGGAAGACGATCTCTTTTACCCCCAATACCTTGGCTGCGGCTTCCTGTTCCCGCTCTCGGATCTCCGCCAGCCGGTGCGGGGTCATGTTGAGATCCTTGGAGCCCTTATTCCCGCTCGTGCATACCAGATAAAGGATCCCCGACCCTTCCCGACCCCACTTGGCGACCGTCCCCCCACAGGCGAATTCCGCATCGTCGGGATGGGCTACAATCACCATCACCTTGGCCGGGAGCCCTTCCTGGCCCTTTCCCTTTTTCTTTTCCCCCGTTACTGCTTTAGGCATTCTTCTCCCTTCCTCCTCCAGCCGGAATGGCCATTGCCTTCTCATAGCAAGCGAGGATCCGATCCGAGATCCGCGACCAGGAGAAGCCCTCGGCCCACTCCCTGCCTGCCTGGCCCAGGGACTTTGCCAATCCTTCAGCGGTCAATATTCGCCGGATGGCGAGGGCGAAGCTGGCCGGGTCATTCTCCGGCACCATCAAGGAAGTCTTACCAGGGGAGACTGCAAAGGGAAGTCCTCCCGCTCGGGTTGCTATTACCGGTCGGCCACAGGCGGCTGCCTCCAGGGCTACGATCCCGAATGATTCGTAGCGGGAGGGTATCACCAGTGCGTCGCAGGCCGCATAATAGAGAGGCATCGACCGATGAGGCTTGGACCCTAAGAAGAGAAGCCAGGGATCCAGTCCCCATCTCTTTGCGAGCGCTTTCAAAGCGTCCATCCCCTCCGCGCCTCCGACGAGGATCAAGTTCGGGAAAGGCCCTGAGGGAAGATCGGGCGCAGAGCGTAGTTCGGCCATTGCCTGTAACAGGAGGTCAATTCCTTTGATCGGCTCGATCCTTCCCACGAAGAGGAGGATCTTTCCGAAAGGCAGTCCCAACTCACGGCGCGCCTTCTCCTGATCCAGGGGCCGGAAGAGGGCGGTATCCACTCCACAGGGAACAACCGCCACCCTGTCCGCCGGAACCTGAAAAAAGCTGCGGATGGAATTCTCCTCGTGAGGATTCGAGGCAATAATCAGATCTGCGCCATCCGCCATCTCTCTCTCGATCTGATGGCGAGAGAGGGGTTCTTTCTCCTCCCCCTGCCGAGCCGTTCCATCCTTGAGGAACGCGATGGTGTGGAACATAAAGAGAAGCGGAATCTGCCAGTTCTCCCTCAGCCTCAACCCCACCCGGCCGGAAAGATAATAGTGGGCGTGGAGAAGATCGTATTCTTTTCCTTCTATCTCCCGGAAGGCCTCCATGCCTATCTGGAACTCCGCCAGATACGGGATGAGCGATGGAGGGGACAAGGGAATGGGCGGGCCCGCGGGAAGGGAGATCATACGCATCCCTGGGCTAACGGGGACGGTGGTGGGCGTCTTCTCATCCTGAATTCGAGTAAAGCAATCGACTTCGATTCCCCGACGGGCCAGTTCCTGCCCGAGGCCGAGGATGTAAGCATTCATTCCGCCAGCCTTCCCCTCTCCTAAAGGGGCCGAGGGAGGGGTATGGAAGCTGATCATGGCCAAGCGCATCCCGGAGTTCTCCTCACGGCCTTTCTATCAGGATCCGATAGATGGGAGTATCCTTCCCCCCCAAGCGGTGCTTGTAGTCTTCATTGCCTCGCATGAAGTCAAACCACCTTTTACCTCGCGAAATGGCGTCCTGGATGGAATATCCGATCAAGACGATACCGGGGCTCAAGGAAGAAAGCTCGGGGTCGAAACCGGAGTTGTAAAGATACAGGCTCTCCCCATAATCGAAACAGAGCACGGCGGCGACTGCCTCCTGGTCGCGCTCCAGGATGTAAAGCCGAAGCCATCCCTTTCTGGCGAAGGTTTGGGAGACATCTCGGAAGAAGGCCTCCCTTTCCTCATCCATGAAAGCCTCCTTTTCGGGCCGGCTTTTCTTGTGCAGGGAAATGAAGGAGAGGATATCGTGCCGAGCACACTCATCTTCGGCACATTGGCGAAAGCGAAGGGGAGGGGACGCCTCTTCTGCCCGGCGCATCTTCCTCCGTAGCTCGTGCCGGTCCTTCGCGTTCAACAGGGCCAGATACGCTTCCCAGCTCTTGGGGAGGGAAAGGACCGGAGAGACCTCTTCCATCTCCACCTTGACCTGATAACCTCGCTCCTCGGCCAAAAGCGGCAAGACCTGAACCGTAGGAGAATTTGCGGGAAGAGAATGAAGATCCAGACCTCGCCCCTGGATAGGGGAGATTTCGAGATACTCCAGGACCTGCCGCCACACCTGCGCTTCCTTTTCCTTCACGACTAAAATATCCAGGAAATCGGACAGGTCCTCCCCTCCGATGAATTTCAGATGCCCGCTGCTCGTCTCGTGGTAGAGAGGGACAATGCCGATGATCCTTTCCTGCTCGCGGGCGATGAGAAGAGAGCATTCCCCTTCGTGCCCAAAATGTTTCCACCAGAGGTTATGCCATTCCCATGTAGCGAAGGGGGTGTTCAGGTAGATTTGAGGGAGGAGGCGATCCCACTCTTCCGCTTTGATTGCAGCGGTAGAATGAAAGGGTGCAGGGGTGAGCTCCAGGGACAAGATCATCTTCCCGTTATGGTTGGTTCGATCGGATGAAGTCTTCCAGCATGGAAAGGGCCCGGGAGTCGGAATACTGGAAGGGTGGCGATTTCATGAAGTAAGCGGAAGGGCCCAGTAAGGCCCCCCTGAGCCCCCGATCAAGGCCGATCTTACAGCAGCGCAGAGCATCGATCACGATCCCGGCAGCATTGGGCGAATCCCAAACCTCGAGCTTCAGCTCCAGGTGGATCGGAGCATTCCCGAAGGATCGCCCTTCCATCCGGATATAAGCCCATTTCCGATCTTCCAGCCAGGGGACGTAATCGCTGGGTCCGATGTGGACATCGGAAGCATCCAGCGAATGATTCAATTGGGAGACAACCGCATCCGTCTTGGAAATCTTTTTTGATTCCAGACGGGAGCGCTCCAACATGTTATAGAAATCCATATTCCCACCGACATTGAGCTGGGAAGTCCGTTCCAGCTTGACCCCCCTCTCGGAAAAGAGACGGGTGAGATTCCGATGCAAGATGGTGGCTCCCAACTGAGACTTGATGTCATCCCCGATGAGGGGAAGTACTGCTTTTTCGAACTTTTCCCGCCATTCCTTCTCTTTTGCGATGAAGGCCGGGATGCAATTGACAAAGCCGCAGCCAGCCTCCAGGACTTGGCTGGCATACCATTGGGTAGCCCTATCCGATCCCACGGGAAGGAAGTTTACCACCACTTCTACTCGATTGTCGCGAAGAACCTTGGCCACATCGACCGGGGCCTCGGGGGCGATCTCGATCTTCTGGGACAGGTATGTCCCCAACCCATCCAGGGGATTTCCCATGGCAACCGTTACTCCGGCCTCTCCTACCGAACAGAATTTTAGCGTATTGTTCGGAGGAACAAAGATCGCCTCCCCCAGATCCTTTCCCACTTTATTCTTGTCGATGTCGATCGCCACGCAGAATTCGACATCCTGAATGCGATACCCGCCCAGCAGGGGACGGATTACCCCAGGGATCTCCTCCCCTTCATTTGCATCCCGATAGAAATGGCAGCCTTGGACCAATGAGGAGGCGCAATTTCCGATCCCGATGAGGGCTACCCTGATCTTTCCCAAGGAAGGCTCCTTTCTCGACTTGGAAATCCGGAGATCTAACTTGCCTTAATTATCAAAACGATGCGCAGTTGTCAATCGCAATCCGCCGTCTTTTCCACACTCCACGGCTTTTGCTTGGCTCTGGGGGACAGATGCCTGCAGGATGGGATCTGAACATTGCGAAGGCGAATTGACTATCGGGCGAGAAACGATCCAACGAAACGAATTTGCTGGGAAGGGAGACATTCCCACTTGGTCGGGGAATGTGTCAAGGGAACGGGGTGGGCTTTTAAGGGGTATTCCGGCTGAAAGACCGACCTATCCCTTCCAACGCAGGATGGGTTCGCGTGCGGCCCTCACTTCATCCAGCCGAGATACCTTGGTCAGGTGAGGAGCAGAGGTGATCTGCGAGGGGTCCCTTTCTGCTTCCTCTGCAATTTCTTTCATGGCAGAGATGTACTGGTCGAGACTTTCTTTCGATTCACTCTCCGTAGGTTCGATCATCAACGCGCCGGAGACGATGAGGGGAAAATAAATGGTGGGGGGATGGAACCCCTTATCCATTAACCTCTTGGCAATGTCGAGGGTCTTGACTCCCTTGTCCTGCTGCATCTTATCCGTGGCCACGAACTCGTGCTTACAGAGCCGATCGAAGGGGATATGGAAGGAGGATTCGAGCTGGCTGCGAAGGTAGTTGGCATTCAAGGTGGCCATCTGGGCAATTCGCTTCAGCCCGGCTGCACCCAAAGAGCGTATGTAGGCATAAGCCCGCACCAGGACCGCAAAATTGGCGTGGAAGGCCCGGACCTTGCCGATAGATCTGGAAAGATCGTAATTCAGCCGAAGGCGTTCTCCCTCCTTTTCCACCACCGGTACCGGGAGGAAGGGAACCAGGATATTCCGCACCGCCACAGGCCCTGCACCCGGGCCGCCGCCGCCGTGGGGCGTAGAGAAGGTCTTGTGCAGGTTCAAATGCAGCACATCGAAGCCCATATCCCCGGGTCGGGCGATACCTAAGATGGCATTGAGATTGGCCCCGTCTCCATAAACCAGTCCCCCGTGAGAATGAACGATCTCACAGATCCGGCAGATCTCCTCCTCGAAAAGACCCAGGGTATTGGGATTGGTGATCATGATGGCCGCAACCTCTTCGTTCATCAGTTTCCTCACCCGGTCCGGATCAATCAGTCCCCGGTCATTGGAGGGAAGGGTCTGAACCTGATAGCCGGAAAGGGCAGAGCTTGATGGATTGGTTCCATGGGCAGAATCGGGCACCAGAACGACCCGTCGCGGATTGCCCTGGGTCGTATGGTAGGCACGGATCATCATTAGGCCCGTCAACTCACCCTGAGCCCCCGCAGCGGGCTGCAGGCTCACCCGATCCAAGCCCGAGATCTCGGCCAGATATCTCTCCAGCTCGTACATGAGAAATAAAGCCCCCTGGCTCAACTCTTCCGGCTGGAGAGGATGAATCTGGGCAAAGCCTGGAAGACTCGCCACTCGTTCGTTTACCCGAGGGTTATACTTCATGGTGCAGGAACCCAAGGGATAGGGACCGGTGGCGATGCTGTAATTCCACTGGGAGAGGCGAACGAAATGCCGGACCACCTCGATCTCCGAGACCTCAGGGAGACCTGACAGATCCGTGCGCTGGAAGGACGGAGGAATCAGGGTATCGATTTCTTTCTCCGGCACATCCAGGGGAGGGAGGGAATAGCCGACCCTCCCTGAAGACCCCTTCTCGAAGATCAGGCCTTCTTCCAAGATCAGACCGCTGCCTCCGATCCCTGCCATCAATTCCCTCCCTGGGTGAGTTCCCCTAAAGATTCGAGCAAGCGATCGATCTCTTCTCTGGAATTCATCTCGGTTACGCAGAAGAGACAGCAATCGCTCATCTCGGGAAAGAACCGGCCCAGATCCAGGCCGCCGATGATCCCCCGCTCCCTGAGCTTGCGGTTAATCTCCTCCACCGGTTCAGGCATTCGCACCACAAATTCATTGTAAGTTGGGGCGGAGAAGGAAAGTCGAAAGCCGGACAGTCCGGCGATCTTCTCCTTCGCGTAACCAGACTTTTGCAGGTTTAGAAGCGCCAACTCACGGAGACCCCGAGGCCCTAACAGGCAAAGGTGGACCGTCGCGGCCAGGGCACAAAGGGCCTCATTGGTGCAAATATTGGAGGTGGCCTTCTCCCGCCGGATGTGCTGCTCTCGGGTGGCCAGGGCTAGGACGAATCCGGGTCTTCCCTGCAGATCGATGGTGCGGCCCACCAGGCGGCCGGGCATCTGGCGTATGAACTTCTCCCGGGTGGCAAAAAAGCCCAGATAAGGCCCCCCAAAATTGAGGGGATTGCCGAAGCTCTGGCCTTCGCCGGATACGATATCCGCACCCCACTCCCCGGGGGCCTTCAGCAAGCCCAAAGAAGTAGGCTCGACAACGGCTGCAATGAGGAAGGCTCCTTTGGCGTGGGCCATCTTCGCAAACGTGTCGCCCTCCTCGAGGCAGCCAAAGAAGTTGGGGGACTGTAAGATCAAGGCTGCCACGTTTTGGCCGAGGAGCTGCTCTGCCTCCCGGATCGAGGTGGTTCCCTCTCCGTCTATCCAGGGGATGAGTTCCAGTTCCATTCCCAGGTCTTTTAGATAAGTCCGCAACACCATCAAATAGTCGGGATGGAGGGCGGAAGAGGCGAGGATCCTTTTCCGCTGCAGAACCCGGGATGACATGAGGGCTGCCTCGGCTACTGCGGAGGCCCCATCATACATGGAAGCATTGGCGACCTCCATGGCGGTGAGCTGGCATATGAGGGTCTGGTACTCGAAGGTTGCTTGCAAGGTGCCCTGGCTCAACTCCGCCTGATAGGGGGTATAGGCCGTATAGAACTCTTCGCGGCTGATGATCTCTTCCACCACCGAAGGGACAAAGTGGTGATAGGCTCCAGCGCCCAGAAAGAGGCTATAATCAGGGCAATGTCCGTTCCTCTGCGACATTGCCTGGAGGTGAGAGATGATCTCTGGCTCCGATACAGCCGTGGGAAGATTCAACTCCCTCTTGAGCCGAAGTGCGGCCGGAACGTCCGCGAAGAGGGCCTCCAGATCGGGCAGGCCGATCGCCTTCAACATGGCGGCAATATCCTCCGGGGTGTGAGGGATGAAGCGCATTCTTAGGGTCTCCTTCTGTGGTAGAAGGGTGTGGCGACGATGCGAGCGGGAATCTGTTGGTTGCGGATTTCTATCTCGATTTCGGTGCCGGCGGCTGAATCAGCAGTCTGGACATAGGCGAGGCCGATGAACTTTTTGAGGAAGGGGGCGAAGTTGCCACTCGTGACTTGCCCGATAAGCCTTCCGCCCCTGAAGATCTTATGGTGGGGCCGCGGGACTCCTCGTCCCACCATCTCCAAGCCGCCCAGTTTGACTGCGGTCCCCTCCTGCAGCTGCCGCAGGTGAACCTCTCTTCCGACGTAATCCCCCTTGCTCGGTTTGACGATGAAACCCAGATCCGCCTCGATCGGGGTGTGCTGATCATCGATGTCCTGGCCCCAGAGGCACATCCCCGCTTCCAGCCTCAGGGTATCACGGGATCCTAATCCCGCAGGCAAGAGGCCCAAGAGCTTCCCCGCGCTCAGGATCTTCTCCCAGAGGTGCTCCGCTTCGCGGGCCGAAAAGTAGAGCTCAAAACCATCCTCCCCGGTATATCCGGTTCGCGAGATGAGCGTCTGGATACCGTCCACTGCCCCGCGTCCGAAGCGATAGTACTTGATCCGGGCTAAATCCAGGGGAGTGATGGTGGCCAGGATCTCCGGCGCCATGGGTCCTTGCAGGGCCAATTGAGCGAGATCCTGGCTTTCATCCTCCACGTTTACCTCTCCCTCTTTATGTTCCCGGAGCCAATGAAAATCTTTTTCCCGGTTTATGGCATTGGAGCTTATCATGAATTCACCCTCTGCCAACTTATAGACCAGGATATCATCCACGAAGGTGCCCTGTGGATAGCAGATGGCCGAATACTGTGCCTGGCCCTCCACCAATTTCGAGGCGTCATTGGTGGTCAATCTCTGAATGAGGCTCAAGGCCGCCTTGCCCCTGAGCAGAATCCTGCCCATATGGCTGAGATCAAACAGGCCCCCTCGAGTGCGTACCGCCAAATGTTCCTGCAGGATCCCGCTATATTGCACCGGCATCTCCCAGCCGGCAAAGGCGGTCATTCGGGCTCCCCAGGCAAGATGAGCCGCATGGAGGGGAGTTCGCTGGAGGGAGCCTTTCGCGCTTTCCGTCGTTTCGCTATCCACTGGAATCCCCCTTCCGTCCAAACCTCAATTCCCTAACATCTCCATGGCGATCTGGACATAAATGCGGGCTGCAGCATGGACCTTGGGAATCTCCACATATTCATCCGGTTGGTGGGCCAGGCCTGCTTTTCCCGGGCCGCAGATGACCATGGGGATCTTCAATTTGGGCACAAAGGCTACACCATCGGTATAATACATAACGCCCTGGGGCTTGTGGGCCTGGCCGGTCACGGCCTCCGAGGCTTTCAGGGCAGCCTTTACCAGGGGATCCTGGGGCAAGGTCTCCAGGGCCGGGAGATCGCTGATGATCTTCACCTCTCCCTGTAAGGTGGCATCCTTCTTCCTCAATTCCCCAAGCAGATCCTCGACACTTCTTAGGATAGTCCTATGATTCTGGCCCGGAACGGTGCGGATATCTACCGTGATCTTGCATCCGTCAGGGACCACATTGGTCTTCACCCCGCCGGAGATCGTGCCAATGTTCAAGGTAGGCTTTCCCAGAAGGGGATGTCTCTTGTATTCGAAGCGAAGGCGGCTCAGTCGGGTCAGGACCTTGTTCATTTGAAGGATGGCGTTGATTCCCAGATCGGGCATGGCCCCGTGGGCGGTCTTTCCGCGGGTGGTAACCTCCAACCAGAATGCTCCCTTCTCCGCAATATAGACGGAGAGATCAGAGGGTTCTCCGATCAGGACGCCACTCACCTTGTTGATCTGCCCGCTCTCCACCAGGTGGCGGGCCCCCAAGGTCCCAGCCTCCTCGTCCGCCGTTGCCCCAATCAGGAGATCTCCGGCCAGGGGCACCTTCGCCTTGGCCAGGGCGCCAGCCGCCGCAATCATGGCGACGAGGCCCCCCTTCATATCCGAGGCCCCTCGTCCATAGATTCTATCTCCCACGATCTTGCCGGAATAGGGATCATATTTCCAGGGAGCCTCCCCCGGAGGAACCGTATCCAAGTGGCCGGAAAAGAGCAGGGGAGGTTTCTTGCCTTTTCCGGGCAGGCGCCCGAGGGCATTGGCCCTCCGACCCTGAATGGGGATCACCTCTGCCTCCAGGCCCCATCTTCTCATCCAATCGGCGACCAGTTTCGCCGCCTCGATCTCCTCCCCTGGAGGATTGGCGCTCCTGGTTTGCAGGAGTTTCTGCAGAAACTGGACCGCGCCCTTCTCGTCGATTTCCCTCCAGATTCCCTCGATATCCTTCATTTCCCTTATCTCCTCACCCCTCTGCGAGATATCTCCCCATCGTTCGGCTCCAGCCCGCACAGGCTCCGCTCTGAGGAGATCGAGCAAGCCATCGAGGGGCATGGTCTTTGAACACCATGTCCCTCGATGATCATTGAATCCAACTAACCCTTGAAGGTCCCGTCCGCATATCCGAAGAGGACCAGGTCTCCGATTCCGGTGTTCGGAATCATGCCCCATTTGGAAACCCAGCAGCCCCCATCAGCCGAACGTACTGCCCGCTGCTCGACCGCCGAGATGACTCCATTCACAATCGTGAAAATACAATAGTTGCTTCTTCGGTCGGCTACGGTGACATTGGCGAAAGCCCCGGGTCCGAGGTGCCCGACCTCTCTCGTCCACCAATCGTTCTGGTGTCTCTCGGCAAAGAGCTGGGCCACGTTCGAGGTCATGCAGGCTACGGCCTGGGAGAGCGTCAAGACTCCCATATCCGCCAGCTCGAAGAGGCAGCCGATGTTGTCGCGAGGATCGCCAAACCCCTTCATGGTAGTGGTGGCCATTCCATCTGAAATGATGACCTTACAGAGGCCCTCCCTCAAGGCGCTGTAATAGACCTTTTGGGTCTCGGGATCGTTATAGAATCCTTCTCTGCATCCTCCATGCTTCCTGAGGTGCGAGCTTACGAACTCCCCGGTGACATTCTTTTTTCTCAGCAAATTACAGACTGTCTTTGCCGATTGCACAGGGTCCCCGTGGGTGCCCTGGCCGGAAGCAGTCATATGCCCCAGGTGGATCGGACGACCCTTGGATCCGGCAACGATGTACTCGGCGTAATTCGGATCCTGGCAGTGGGACATGAGGAGAAGATTGGCCTTGGAAGTCACCTCATAAATCTTCTCCAGGGTGTCAGCCGGTGTGATGAAGTGGTTCTGGTGCTCCTTGACGCCTACGGCCAGTGGGGCCGTGAAGCATCCGATGGTGTTGCGGCAGATCTTTTGTGTTGCCTCCGCCAGCGGCATCCTACCCTGGAAGAAGCGGATCAGCTCCTGGGTATTCGCGCGAGTCCCGCACACGTTGAGCACCCCGAGGTATTGGCTCACATGCAGGGGCGCGGAGCGATCCCAATCTCCCATCAGACAGCCGGGAGCAATGAGCGAGTTGGCAGCACCCGGGGAGAGGCACATCGTGTCTCCCGCTGATACGGAGTCTTCGGCGCAACGATCCCAGTTGTCCCACAGATCCACGATGTGGTTATGCATATCGATCAGCCCCGGGAAGACATAGAATTTCTCCATACCCATCACCTTGTCCCCGGGCTGCGGGGTGATCTCCTTTGCGCAGGCCTCAATGCGATCCCCCAGGATGGAGATGTCCATGACCCCGTCCACTCCATTCTTGGGATCCACCACATGCCCGCCCTTCAGGATCATCCTCCCGGTAAGTCTCGCCGTCCGGTAATTGTCGACGAGTGTCCCATTCTCGGCCCTTACCATGGAAGGGAGACCTTTCCAGTACCCAGTGGTGAACTGCCAGAAATCCTGGGCATTGGCTATGCCGGTCTTTTTTGCGAATTCATTCACTGCAAGTATGGCACCTGCGCTGGCCAAGCTTGCCTTCTTCATGAAATCCCGACGAGAAAGCTTGCTTTTTTCCATCTTATCCATAGGTTCCTCCACGAGTTTGCCCTTAAGAATTTTCCTGATTCATCCGATGTCAGTTTGTCCAGCGACGGCGATGCAGTGTTCCACCTCCTTCCATTATGTTCATTTTGGATGGCACGAAACCGCTGCGGCGGGGAATGAAAGAGTATGTCCGCGAAGGCAAGAAGTTGAGGCAGGCCAAGTCTATGGCAATCCGCAGGACGGTGATGCGGTCTCGTACCTGGACCTAATGAAATCGGATTTAGATTGAGGAGACCTCGCCTTTCCGGCAAGAAATGATCCGCCTTTCTGGAGGCGAGATTAGTGCCTGGTTTTTGACTTGTCAAGCAAAAAGGGGAAAGGATGGACCTTGGCAGAGAAGCCAATGCGGGCGGTGTGTTTGGGTTATCCTTGACTGGTAGTCCCAAATTTGATCTAATAGTTCACCCACAGGAGAACAGTTCCCACCTCTTAGGAGGAGGGTCAACACGGGGACTTTTTTTATTTTTGGATGGAAGAGTTGTCCTTCGAGTTTGAAATCCTCACAAGTTTTGGCCCACGTTTCCCTCTCTGTCTGAAGGAGAAGGGAGGTGAGAGGCCAATGGAAGGAGAAGCGGGATGGAAAAGACCTATACGATCTTCCTGCCAAGCAACCTCATTTTTGGCGTCGGAGCCGTAGAGAAGGTTGGGGATATGGCGAAAGAACTGGGGAAGAGCAAGGCCCTCATCATTACTGACAAAGGCATTGTAGGGGCCGGATTATTGGAAAGAGTCCTTACTCCCCTGGAACAGGCGGGAGTGAAGGCACATATCTTCGACCAGATAGAGCCAAATCCCCGCGACCACACGGTAGTTAAGGCGTTTGAATTTGGAAAGAAGAAAGAGTGCGACCTGATCATTGGGCTGGGTGGTGGGAGCCCCATTGATGCCGCCAAGGCGGTAGGGGTTCTGATGACCAACCCGGGGACTTTACAGGACTATCTGCGAGGAACTGCGGTGAAGAATCCTTTGCCGACCTTGATTGCAATCCCCACCACTGCGGGCACTGGGACCGAGGTGACCCAGTTCTCGGTGGTTACTGACACGGAGAGGAGCTTCAAGGCGGGCATCGCGAATCCCCTTCTGATGCCTAAGATCGCGATTGTGGATCCTTCCTTGATGGAGAGCATGCCCCCCTTCCTGGCGGCTGCTACCGGGATGGATGCCCTCACTCATGCCATCGAGTCCTTCGTCTCGGTAAACTGTCAGCCCTTTTCCGATGCCATGGCCCTTCATGCGATTCGCCTGATCGGTACATACCTCCGGCCTTCGGTGGCGAATGGGTCCAATCAGGAGGCGAGGTCTCAGATGGCCATTGCCAGCACCCTGGCGGGAGTGGCATTCTCCAATGCCGGCGTGGGGCTGGTACATGCCATGTCTCATCCTCTGGGAGGACGCTTCGATGTCCCCCATGGGGTTGCCAATGCCATCCTCCTTCCCTTCGTGATGCGATTCAACCTCATCGCCCGTTTGGAGAGATTCGGTCAAGTGGCGCAGGCCTTGGGGGAAAAATTGGAGGGATGTTCGGCGGGTGAGGCTGGGAAAAGGGCCGTGGAGGCCGTCGTGCAGCTCTCTGCGGATATCGGCATCCCCGGTCATCTGAGCGAAGTACGCGTCAAGGCGGAGGGCCTTCCTCAGGTGGCAGCCGATGCGATGAATATGAAAAGGGCAATCGGCTGGAACCCCCGGGTGGTGAAACAGGAAGAGATCGAGAAGCTCTATCGGGAAGCCCTTTGAATCATGAAGGTCTTGAGCGCAGGATATGTGACGAGCGCGGTCGATCTGCAAGGACTGCCCAATTCCGGGCTACCCGAGGTGGCCTTTGCAGGAAGGTCCAACGTGGGGAAGTCTTCCCTCATCAATTGCCTGGTGGGGGTAAAGGCCCTTGCCTATACGAGCTCCACCCCGGGTAGAACCCGTTGCCTTAATTTCTATCTCATCAATTCTTCCTTCCACTTTGTGGACCTTCCCGGATATGGTTATGCCAAAGTCTCCAAGGAGATGAGGTCATCCTTTCGCGGAATGGTGGAGTCTTATCTCTGCGCGCGTAGTCCATTACGGGGTCTGCTTATGATCCTGGACGGTCGCCATCCGCCCATGCCCTCTGACCTGGCCCTAAAGGATTGGCTTGTGCATAGGGGGCTTGCCTGTCGGGTTGCGCTTACCAAGATGGACAAGGTGCCGAAAGGGAAATGGGCGGAGGCGCAGAAGCGAGCTGCCAGTTCCCTCGGTAGCGAGAAAGATAGGATCCTGCTCTTCTCTGCGGTGAGCGGATCGGGGAAAAGGGAAGTCTGGCAAGCCATCGGGGAGATGCTGGAGGAGGACGAGGGGAGGAGGGCATAAAGGGATGAGGGGAGGGCAACAGTTTGTCGGCCAAGCAGGCAAAGGGAGGGATTAAACGCATGAAGCCCAAGTGGATGTTCAGTCTTCTCCTCCTGATGCCTGTTCTCCTGTTGGAGGGATGCTCTTTCCTGCATGGGGGATCCACTCTGGCCTCCGATCAGGGATACCAGGGGGCGTCAGAGACAAGTTCGCCTCCCGTGGGGAATGATGCATACTATTTCGCCTTGGGCAACTTGGCGGAGCAGGGAGGCAGTTTCGAAGAAGCAATCGAATGGTACCGGAAGGCTCTTCTCTGTCAAAAGGACTCCCTTTATCTTCGGATGAGCCTGGCCTCCCTTTATCTCCGGACGGGCCAGTGGGCCAATGCCTTGTCCCTAACAGAGGAGGTTCTGCGACAAGAGCCTCATTACTTGGACGCCTATCTCTTGATGGGGAATGTTTATCTAAACAGACAGAACTACAGCAAGGCAGAGGAAACCTTCCAGAAGGCCCTGGCGATGGACCCCGGGAGAGAAGAGCTATACACCTTCCTAGGGGGTCTCTATCTCCAGGGAAGGCAATATGAGAAGGCAGTTGATCTCTATAAGGACCTGGGAAGACGCAAGCCCGACTCTCCCCTTCCTTCTTATCATTTGGGGAGAATCTATTTGGAAAGGAAGATGACCACGGAGGCCCGAACCCAATTCCGGGAGGCCCTGGCCAAGGATCCCGGTTTTGAAGAGGCAATCCTGGCGCTGGGGTACAGTTATGAGATGGAGGAGAAATGGGCCGAAGCCAAGGAGATCTATGGGAAGGCATTGGAGGAAGATCCCCAGAACTATGAGTTTCATTACCACCTTGCCCGGGTCCTCATCCGCCAGGGAGACCTTGATCAGGCCTTGGAGCATTGCCAGTTGGTCTTGGACGCGAATCCGGATTTCCTCGAGGCGAAGAGGATGACGGGCCTCATCTTCATGGAGAAAAAATCTTACAAAGAGGCCATCGCCTATTTCCAGGAGATTCTCGAACAAGACCCCCACGACCAGAATTCGTACTTGAATCTGGGCCTGAGTTTGGAAGAGCTGGGGCGATATGAGGAAGCGCTGTCTTCCTTTTCCAAGATTTTGCCCGAAGATTCTCTGTATCAGGAAGCGATCATTCATCGGGCCTATGCAGCCTCCATGTTGGGGAAGTTCGACGAGGCGATCGCTCTTTATCAAGAAACCCTGAAAGCGCACCCTGACTCCGCGAACGTCCGCTTCTTTCTGGGTTTGGCCTATCTACGTCAGAAGGATTATAGCCAGGCAATCGGTAACCTCGAGAAGGCAGTAGCCTTGGACCCGGGCAGGGACCTCTATCACTTCCAACTGGGTGCTGCCTGTGAGAGGATGGGGAATCTGGATAAGGCGGAGGCCGAATTCAAGGAGGCGCTCCGCCTGAATCCCAAACACGCGGATGCTTGCAATTACTTGGGATACATGTTCGCCGATCGGGGGATCAAGTTGGATGAATCGATCTTCTACATCAAAAAAGCCCTGGAGCTGGAGCCCTCCAATGGGGCCTTCGTCGATAGCTTGGGATGGGCATATTACAAAAAGGGAATGCTCGATGAGGCGATCCGGGAACTGGAGAAGTCCCTCCAGCTCTCGATGATGAACGATCCCACGATCCACGAACACCTGGGAGATGCATATTTCAAGAAGGGGTTGATCCAAAAAGCCATTGCGGAATGGGAGAGATCTATCGAGTTAAAAGGCGAGAATCGAGAGGAACTGAAGAGGAAGATCGATGAGGGGGAAAAGGGTCTCATGCATATGAGGAAAGAAGAATGAGGCAGCGAGGGTTTTTTCTCCTCTTTTTCGCGATCGGACTGATGATTTTAGGCTGCCAACCAGCGCATATTCCGCCTTCCGTGCCCGCAGCGGAGGGGCCCGGGGAGAGTGCAATCTTGAACCTTCTCCGATCTCGGGAAGAGTCTCTGAAAGGGCTGCAAGGGGTTGCTGATCTGAAGCTCTCCAGTCCGGCCGGGTCATATCGCGGAAAAGAGATTCTCTCGGTGGAGCTTCCGAACCGATTCCGGGTTGAATCCTTGAATTTCATGGGGTTCTCCGATCTGGTCCTCTGTTCCGATGGCGAGAAGATGGATCTTTATCTCCCGTCCGAAGGGAAGATCATCCGCGGAAGGCCTATGTCGGAGGATTTGGCACAGATCTCGGGGGCGAAAATTCCTCTCCCGCAGGTGCTGCGGATTTTCATGGGACTCCCCCCCTTTTCTTCGGATGAGAAGATCACCTCTTCCATATATCTGGGCAAGAGCCGGGAACCCCGTTTGGAATGGAAAGGGACGGGAGGCGTGGAGCAGCGCCTGTGGATCGATGAGAGGGCCGGGACCGTCCGTGCAGGGGAGGTTCTTGACGGGGGGGAGCTTTGGTTCTCCTTCCGGTTCGCGGATTACCGCGAGGAGGCCGGGTTCCTCGTCCCCTTCTCCCTGGAAATCCAAATGAAGAAGGAGGGGGTAGGGATATTTCTGACCTATCGCGACATCAAGCCTAATCCCGTCATCGAGGAGGAGACCTTTCGCCTCATCCTTCCCTCGGTCCAGGGTTTGACCATCTTGAACCTCGAATTGAAAGAGAACGCGGAGGATCTTTCGCGATGAGCGAGGTAAGAGTCCTCTCTCCTGCCAAGATTAACCTTTTCCTAGAGATCCTGGGAGAACGTCCGGATGGCTACCATGAGATTCGAACGCTGATGCAGTTGGTTGATCTGGCAGACGAGATCCTCTTGAAAGAAGCGGAAGCGGGGATCGAGTTGCGCATTACAGGCCTTGCCACCGGCGTTCCGGAAAGCGAGGAGAACCTGGTTTGGCGTGCGGCCAGATTGTTTTTGCAGCAAATGGGAAGCGGCGGCGGGGTATCCATTTCGCTTTATAAAAGGATCCCTGTCGGTGGGGGATTGGGAGGGGGCTCGTCCAACGCGGCGGCCACTCTGTGGGGAATGAGGGCCCTTTCGGGGTTGCCGATTTCGATGTCCCAGCTGAGGGAGTGGGCGCTCCTATTGGGTTCGGATGTCCCGTTCTTTTTCACCTCCGGGTGCGCGCTGGCGGAGGGAAGGGGTGAAGTCCTGAGCGAGGTAAGACTGCCCCGAAGATGGACGGTAATCATCTTCCCTGGATTTGGTATCTCTACTGAGTGGGTTTACAGTCAAAAAAAATTCAAATTGACAAAAGGAGAGAGAAAGGGTAAAAATATTTGTTTACGTACAATCCCTTCCGGAGAGGGGATCCGCCAACCCCATATTAATGAATTAGAGGAGGTGGTACACGAAAAATATCCTTTGATTGATGACCTGAAAGCTGCCTTGCTCGATTCGGGGGCAAAAATGGCTCTCATGTCAGGGAGTGGCTCCTCCGTGTACGGGATTTTCGATGATAGGGAAAGGGCTAAAGAAGCAGCCAGTCATTGGAGAGGCCAGGAGGGTTATCTGGTCCACGAGGGAACGACACTGGATTTTAACCCGATCTTTGGAGGAGAGTGCTTATATTGAGTCGTCTTCTTAATCGATCTCTTTGGGGGGATCAGGGGAGAAGTGTCATGGACGTCACTGGGATTCGAGTTTATCCAGTCGACGACGAGAAATTGAAAGTTTTTTGTTACCATAACCCTCGATAATTGTTTCGTGGTCAGGAATCTGAAGGTTGTCAAGGGAATTAGTGGTCTCTTTGTGGCGATGCCCAGCCGAAAGATGAAGGACGGCAGCTTTAAGGATATGGCTCATTCCCTAAATAATGAAACAAGGAATGATGATCGAGAATAAAGTGCTGGATGAATATTATCGTTGTCATGCGAGGAGAGGCAAGACTGGAAGGATAGGTAGCACATCCATGATTCCAAAAAGCGAGTAGATTGGGGCGTGGCCAAGCAGGAAAGGCACGGGACTTTGGATCCCGGATTTCGGAGGTTCGAATCCTCCCGCCCCAGCCAATTTTTACCGTTATCTGGCTGATCGAGGAAAGGGATGAAAAGAAATCTCTTGTTATTCTCTGGAAATGCGAATCGGGCGCTGAGCCAGGAGATATCGGAGTACCTGAATATTCCCCTGGCGTCGGGGGAGGTAGGCCATTTCTCCGATGGTGAAATTCAGGTAAAGATCAACCAAAATGTGCGTGGGGCAGACGTCTATGTGCTCCAGCCAACCTCTCCCCCCGTTAATAATAATCTGATGGAGCTCCTTGTCATGATTGATGCCCTGAAAAGGGCTTCGGCAGACCGGATTACTGCCGTAATTCCCTACTATGGCTATGGTCGTCAAGATCGGAAGGACCGTCCACGTGCGCCTATCACTGCAAAACTGGTGGCCGATCTTATAACTGCCGCAGGGGCGAATCGTGTATTAACTATGGACCTGCATGCCGGACAGATCCAAGGCTTCTTTGACATCCCCGTCGACCATCTTTTTGCAGCGCCCGTAATCGTGGGCTATTTTCAGTCCCTGGGGTGGGATCAAATGTGCATCGTTTCCCCGGATGCAGGGGGCGTGGAGAGGGCCAGGGCCTGCGCGAAGAGACTGGAGGGATCACTGGCTATCATCGACAAACGGAGGATTGGGTCCAACTTGTCCGAGATGATGCATATCGTGGGCGACGTGCGGGATAAGAACGTTATCATCATCGACGATATTATCGATACCGCCGGAACCATTACGCAGGCGGTAGATGCGTTAGTTGCGGAAGGAGCTCGGAGAGTCTACGCCAGCTGCGTTCATCCCGTCTTGTCCGGACTCGCTATGGAAAGGATAGAACGCTCCAAGCTGGAAGGACTTGCTGTCACCAACACCATCCCCTTGGATTCAAAGAAGTCCGAGAAACTCATCGTGCTATCGGTGGCCCCCTTGCTGGGGGAGGCGATCAGCCGGATCCACAAAGGGGCTTCCGTAAGCTCGCTTTTTATCTAAGGGAATAGAATTTTGCTCTTGGAGGAGATGAATGGAGTGGGTTGAATTGGCCGCCAAAGAGCGGCGAGTTTTCGGAAAAGAGGCCTGTAAGAAGCTTCGGGTAAACAATGAAATCCCAGGTATTCTCTATGGGGGAGAGGAAGGGAATATCCTACTGGCGCTGAATCCAGTAGATCTGCGAAAGGCCCTGGAGAAGGGAGGAGGGGAAAACGTCATCATTGATCTCACCGTCCATCGGGATGGAGAAAAGTTGGTGAGGACGGTGATGATAAAAGATATCCAATCCCATCCTACCAAGGGAGAATACTTGCACGCGGACCTTCTGCGGATTTCCATGGAGAAGATGATCCGGGTGGATGTGCCGATAACGCTCTATGGCGAAGCACCCGGGGTGAAGATGAAGGGCGGTATCCTGGATCATGTCCTGCGGGAGGTTGAGGTGGAATGTTTGCCCGCAGCCATTCCCGAAGCCTTGGTTGCCGATATTTCCTCCCTGGATATTGGCGATTCCGTCCACGTTCGGGATCTGAAGGCGATCGAGGGCGTGAAAATCCTCGTGAATTCGGAAATGGTGGTCGCCTCCGTGAGTCATCCGGAGAAGGAAGAGGAGGCCCCGGTGGAGGTCGCTCCGGCGGAGCCTGAGGTGGTTACGAGGAAAGAGACGAAGGAGGGCAAGGAGGAGAAGGAGTAAGGAAAAACTTAACTCTTCTTACCTTCATGGGCGAGGGGATCTATTCTTGTGGTTAATTGTTGGTTTGGGGAATCCAGGTTTAGAGTACAGAGGGACCCGACACAACATCGGATTTTTGGTGGTCGACGAATTAGCGTCCCGGGGCGGGATGAGATTCAGAAAGAAAAAGATGGAGGCCTTTTACGCCTCGGGATGGTTAGGAAGCGAGCCAGTTACCCTTCTGAAACCCCAGACCTTCATGAACAAGAGCGGCTTTGCCGTGGCTCTCTGGCTTCAGACCCAGCAGCTTCCTTCCTCCCAATTGGTCGTGATCCACGACGACCTGGACCTTTCTCCCTTTCGGATCCGGATCCGAAAGGGCGGGAGTCACGGGGGACACCGGGGAGTTTCTTCCATTATCCGGGAAATCGTATCGAAGGACTTTATCAGGATACGGATCGGAATTGGCAGGCCAGTAGAAGGCACCTCGAGCGTGGATTATGTCCTCCAGCGCTTTTCCCCAGAGGAGAGGCAGGATTTGCCGCAGGTCGCCCAAAAGGCGGCTGACGCGGCCCTGGTTCTTCTTGACCAGGGATTGGAGGCAGCCATGAATCGGTTTAATTCGAGAAACGAAAGGAACGATGGTTCTGTTATGGCTCTTGACGAAAGGGAAAGGAAGATCCTGCAAAGGGAGGTGAGAATCATTTGAAGGCCTATGAGGTAATTGTCATCTTAGATCCTGCGTTGACCGAAGAAGAAGTGGAGGGACAGATCAACGAGATCAAAGAGCAGGTTGCAAAGGGGAATGGAGAGGTCCAGGAGATCCAGAGATGGGGGAAGAGGCGTCTGGCCTATTTGGTAAAAAAGAGGAGAGAAGGGTACTATGTCCTCTTTCGCTTGGCGTTAGACCCCAAGACCCTTTCCTCTTTGGAAAAGAATTTCAAGATCTCGGAAAAGATTCTGAAGTATTTGAAGGTGAGATTTGAAGAAGTCCGAATTGCGCCGCCTGAAAAGGTCGAAGCGAAGAAGCCAGAGGAGGCGGAGGCATTCCTGGAAGCTAAGGAAGGAGTCTGATGGCTAACTTCAACAAGGTCATTTTGATGGGGAATTTAACGAAGGATCCGGATCTGCGTTTTACACCCTCTGGGGCGCCCGTCTGCAACTTTGATCTGGCAGTGAATCGATCTTATACGACCCAGTCGGGTGAAAAGAAGGACGAGGTCTGCTACATCACCATCGTGGTGTGGGGCAAGCAGGCGGAGTCCTGCGGGGAGTATTTGCATAAGGGCCGGCCTGCCTTGGTGGAAGGCCACCTGCAGCAGCGATCCTGGGAAACCCCCGATGGTCAGAAACGTTCCAAATATGAAGTGGTAGCCGAGAGGGTTCTGTTCGTGGGAGCGCGTAAGGAGTCAGGCGGGGATGGAGAGACGATCCGCCCTCCCTATGAGGCAGCAGAGGAGGAGATCCCCTTTTAGGTTAGGAGGTTTTGATGCTGAAGAAGCGAAGCTTTAGGCGGAAGATTTGCAAGTTCTGTGCGGATAAGATCGACCACATCGACTATAAAGATGTCAGAAGGTGTCGTAGCTATGTTACGGAGCGAGGCAAGATCATGCCTCGCCGGGTCTCGGGGAATTGTGCCTACCACCAAAGACAGCTCACCGTAGCCGTTAAGCGATTGAGGAATATTGCCCTTCTCCCCTTTGTGGCAGAGCAGATCTGAAAGAGATCCCGCCGATCCTTGGAGCTGGAGGTTTCTGATATGGAAAGAATCCTTGCTTTCCATAAGAGTCGTGGCTCCTTTGGTAATGGAGGCGGTCTTTTTCAGCTTCTTCTCTCTGGTTCTGTTTCTGGCCACTTCTCTGATACCCATTATCGGTATCGCCCTTTCCATTTTTACCCCCCTCCCGCTCATCCTTTTGTCCCTCCGCAGGGGGCCTTTGGGGGGCGCGATGGGACTTCTCTTCCTTTTCCTCTTGCTCCATTTCTCCTCCTCTTTCCCTCGGGCGATTTCATTCCTGTTAGAATTCGGAGGAGTCGCCCTGGTGTTAGGAGAAGGGATCAGAAGGGAATGGAGGTCGGAGCGGGCGGTTCTGCTGGCCACCCTTTGCGGGGGAGCGGGGACATTCCTGCTCCTGATTTCCTATATGGTCAGGTTGCGGGTTGGCCTCTCCGGCCTGATTGGCAAACAGGTCCTTGGCCGCCTACAGGAAATCCGCGGGGTCTTTGAAAGGATGGGGCCTTCCCCCATTTCCTGGTCCTCCTTGCAAGATTTCTTTTTGCAGAGCTATCCTGCCCTTCTCTTTCTCAGCATCCTATTTGGGGCCACGCTCAATTATTACCTGGCACAACGTATCCGCGGATCAGGGAGGTCGGAGGCGAAGAGGTCGAGCGTCCCCTTTTCCTCTTGGTCTATCCCCGATTCATGGGTCTGGGGGTTTATCCTGGCCCTTCTCTTTTATTTGTTGCCCGATCCCTACAAGCGGGTGGGATTGAACCTGCTTCTGGCCTTCTTGGGCCTCTATCTTCTCCAGGGGATCGCGATCTCCTCTTCCCTTTTTCGACGTTGGCGTCTCCCCGTTGCGCTTCGGATACCCATCTATCTGTTGTCGTTCATGCAGCCCTTTCTGCTCTTCTTTTTTGCAGGTATAGGGATCTTCGACGTGTGGGTGAACTTTCGCAAAGTTCCGGATGTCGTCGGTCCAGATGAAAGATGACTCCAAGGGGAAAGGCTTAAGATATGAAAATCATACTGTTAGAAGATGTGGCCAAATTGGGAAAAGCAGGCGATTGTGTCAATGTGAGCGGTGGCTACGCGCGAAACTACATGATCCCCCGAAAGTTAGGCGTGGAGGCGACTTCCTCGAATCTTCGACAAATGGAGCGCAAAAAGGCCTTAGGAGCAGGCCACGATACCAGAGGGAAGATAGAAGCCCAGCAGCTGGCAGAGCGACTGGAGGCCCTCTCTCTGGTCCTCGATCGGCAGGCAGGGAAGGGGGATAAGCTGTTCGGATCGGTCACCTCCAAGGACCTCAGCGAGGCCCTTGCGGTGGAGGGATTAGAGATCGAACGCAAGAAGATCCTGCTGGATGAGCCCATCAAGAACCTGGGCGTCTTTGAGATTCCTGTCAGACTTCATCCAGAAGTCCTGACCAAGATCAAAGTGGAAGTAAGGAAGACCTAATTCCTTCGAGGGATAGGGAATGAAGAATCTGGAATTGGAAAAGGTTCCCCCGCAAAATCTGGAAGCCGAGGTGGCGGTCCTGGGGGCCATACTCTTCGAAAATGAGGCGATCCACCGCGCCATCGAAACCCTGCAAAAGGACGATTTCTATCGGGACGCGCATCGTAAGATCTACGAGGCGTGCCTGAGACTCTTCGAGCGCAACGAGGCCATCGATCTCATCACCCTCACCAATGAGCTCCAGAAGCATAAAGAGTTGGAGGAGATAGGAGGAGCTTCTTATTTGACCTATCTGGTAGATAGCGTGCCCACTGCGTCTAATATTGCCCATTATGCGAAAATCGTCAGGGACAAGGCGGTGCTACGCAACCTTATCTCGGCCTCTACCACCATCATTCACTCCAGCTTCGAAGCGGAAGATGAGGTGGAGGATATTTTGGACGAGGCAGAGAAGAAGGTATTTGAAATATCGCAGAACCGGTTCTCGTATTCTTTGACCCCTCTGGGCAACATACTAAAGGGCAGCTTTGAGCTCATCGAGAGGCTTTACGAGCGTAAGGTCCAGGTCACGGGAGTTCCCACCGGGTTCGCGGATTTCGATCTCCTCACCTCCGGTCTTCAACCCACCGACCTCATCATCATAGCCGGCCGACCCGCTTCGGGCAAGAGCAGCTTTTGCCTCAATATCGCGCAGAATACAGCAGTTCATGAGAACACGGTGGTGGCTATATTCAGCCTCGAGATGTCTAAAGAGCAGCTGGTGCAAAGGATGCTTTGTTCACAGGCCAGGGTGGGTCTGCATCGCCTGCGTCGAGGTTTTTTGAAGGAGCAAGATTGGGGCAAGCTCACGCTGGCGGCGGGCGTTCTCGCGGATGCCCCCGTTTTCATCGACGACACGCCTGGGATATCTGTTTTGGAAATGAAGGCCAAGGCGCGAAGATTGAAAGCGGAACATGGCCTGGGCTTGATCCTGGTGGATTACCTCCAATTGATCCAGGGCAAGAAGAAGATGGAAAACAGACAGCAAGAGATCTCCGAGATCTCTCGTTCCCTGAAGGGGTTGGCCAAGGAATTGAGTGTGCCAGTGGTGGCCCTGTCGCAGCTCTCTCGGAGGGTGGAGGATCGGCAAGAGCGTCGACCCCAACTTTCCGATCTTCGGGAGTCAGGTGCCTTGGAGCAGGATGCGGACCTGGTAGCGTTTCTCTATCGTCCGAAGATTTATGTTGCTCCGGAGGAGGTGGACCGGAAGGCGCTCACGTCTTACGAGGATCCAGGCGAAGGAGATCTGACCGAGGTGATTGTGGGCAAGCAAAGAAATGGTCCTACCGGCACCATCAAATTGACCTTCCTGGCTGAATATACCCGCTTTGAGAACCAGACGGATCAAGAGCCTCGTTAGGCAAGCAACAGTTTCCTTCATCTGAGATCACTTGAACGTTACTATGGCCAAGACGAAGAGTATCTTTGTTTGCCAAGCTTGCGGCTATCAATCACCGCGATGGATGGGCCGCTGTCCTGATTGCCAGGAGTGGAATAGCCTGGAAGAGACAGCGATGGCCCCGGAAAAGGAGGGGGGCAGCCGAGGAATCGCGGTGAGGGAGATCAAGCGAGCTATTCCTATTACAGAGGCATGTGGTGAGGGGCAGACCCGGCTGCAAACCGGAATTAGAGAGTTGGATCGCACCTTGGGCGGAGGGATCGTTCCTGGTTCTCTGACCCTCTTAGGAGGCGATCCGGGGATCGGCAAGTCGACCCTCGTTCTGCAGGCCTGCGCCAAGATCAGTCAGGGTGGAAAATCCGTGCTTTATTTATCCGGCGAGGAGTCCGTCGAGCAGGTTCAGGGTCGGGCGATCCGATTAGGCGCCATATCGGATCATCTCTTCTTGGCCACAGAAACCTGCGTGGGGAACATCCTGGCGCAAATCGAGCTCCTGAATCCCGCTCTCCTGGTGGTGGACTCCATTCAGACTGCCTTTTCGGAAACGCTCTCCTCCCCTGCCGGAAGCATTGGGCAGATTCGAGAAGTGGCTCATCTTTTGCTGAAAGTGGCCAAGGAGAAAAGGGTGAGCATCTTCATTGTCGGTCATGTGACGAAAGATGGATCCTTGGCCGGGCCCCGAGCTCTGGAACATATCGTCGACACGGTGGTCTATTTCGAGGGAGAGAGGCAAAATCTGTACCGCATCTTGAGGGCGACCAAGAACCGTTTTGGCTCGACGGACGAAATTGGGATTTTTGAAATGACCGAGGCGGGCCTGCAGGAGGTGGAGAACCCGTCCCAAACCTTTCTTTCTGAACGGTCCTTAGGGGCTTCCGGTTCGGTCGTCGTTCCCGTTATGGAGGGGTCTCGTCCTCTCCTCATCGAACTACAAGCGCTGGTGGCCTCTACCAATTCCGCCCTTCCGCGAAAGATGGTGACGGGGGTCGACTACAATCGTACTCAGCTTTTGCTGGCGGTCTTGGAGAAACGGGTGAAGGTTCATCTTCAGTCTGCCGATGTCTACGTGAATGTCCCGGGAGGTATCAGGGTGGAGGAGACTGCAGCAGATTTGGGAATTGCCGCGGCTTTGCTTTCCAGCTGCCGCAATCGGCCCATCCCCAAAGAGGTGGTTGTCCTGGGAGAAGTGGGTTTGGTCGGCGAGGTAAGGGGAGTGGGTCAGGTAGAGAGGCGGTTGAGCGAGGCGTCCCATCACGGGTTTTCCCGGTGCCTTTTGCCGGGGAGCAATTTGCGGCGGCTCAACAATAATCGTTGGGGAATGGAACTGGTCGGTTTGGAGCGGATTGAAAGGTTGGCGGATGAACTCTTCGGGGAGAAATAAGTTTTTGACTAAAACCGGATCTTTTGATAGAATTTGGCCGGAGATATGATTATGTTTCATATAGGAGATAAGGTTGTCTATCCGGCGCATGGCGTCGGGCTGATCCAGGCCATCGAAGAGAAAGAAGTATCAGGGTATAAGCAGTCCTTCTACATTCTCCGTCTCCTGGGAAACGAGATGACGATCATGGTTCCTATTGCCAGCGCCGAGCGGAATGGCCTTCGGGGCCTCATTAGAGCGTGTGATGTTCCCAAGGTCTTGGAGATCCTTAAGAGAAACGATGTGGTCATCTGTCCCAATTGGAATCGCCGATTCAAGGATAATCTGGAGAGAATCAAAACCGGATCGCTTTATGCGGTTGCGGAAGTCATGCGTATCCTGGTGCTCTTACAGAAGGAGCGCAACCTCTCCTTTGGCGAGAAGAAGATGTTGGAGAACGTGCGACAACTCCTGGTGATGGAGATTTGCCATGCTGTTGGCGCTGATAAGGAAGAGGTGAAGCTGTTGATCGAAGAGGCTATTGCGAACGCTTGACCCAGTCCAGAAAAGAAGGAGGTGAAAAAGGTTGAAGACGACATTTCTTTGGGAAATCCTTTCGCTCATCATCTTAGGATTAATCGGTTTTTCATGGGCCTCTTTTTTCTTGAGATCGGAAGTAATGGGTTGGTATGGCCTTCTCTTTGGTTTGATCTTAGGTGTCGGCTTGCTCTTGCTGAATCGAAAGCTCAAGGCAATCCCCATGCGGTCAATCTTGGCCGGGACTTTGGGATTGCTTCTTGGCGTATTAGTCTCCCGTCTTCTCTTTAGTTCCCTTCTCTTGCTCCTTGCCCCATTAGAGCCCACCCTTTCCATTTCGATGAGGATATTGCTGGATGCCATATTCGCCTATCTGGGGTTGATGGTAGTCGTCAACAAGGGAAAAGAAATGGATCTTTGGTCTTTCTACCGCCAAATGAAGGAAGGCCCCCAGGCGGAGAGTTACAAGATACTGGATACGAGCGTGATCATCGACGGTAGGATCGCCGATATCTGCGAGACTGGTTTTGTAGAGGGGACCCTGATCGTTCCCCAGTTTGTCCTCCAAGAGCTTCAACACATTGCTGACTCCTCCGATACACTCAAACGAAATCGAGGAAGGAGGGGACTCGACATCCTGCAACGGATCCAGAAAAAGGTTGACGTCCCCGTGAGGATTCATGATCTGGATTTTCCTGAGATCAAAGAAGTAGATGGGAAGTTGGTCGCCATGGCGAAGATGCTGAGGGCGAAAGTCATCACGAACGACTTCAATTTAAACAAGGTGGCCGGACTGCATGGCGTGTCAGTTCTCAATATTAATGAACTGGCAAATTCGCTTAAGCCGGTGGCTCTCCCCGGAGAAGACATGAAGGTCTATGTCTTGAAGGAAGGGAAGGAATACAATCAGGGTGTCGCCTACTTGGACGATGGAACGATGGTGGTGATCGATAACGGCCGGAGGTCGATCGGCCAAACGGTGGAAGTTTGCGTCACGAGCGTTCTCCAGACCACGGCGGGAAGGATGATCTTTACGCGCTTGAAAGAGGAGGCAGAGGCAGCATAGAGGCAGGATGATCAGGTTATGAAAGTTGCGGCGATCATTCCGGCAGCAGGAGAGTCCAGGAGGATGGGCGGGAAGATTCGGAAGCCCTTCCTCCTGCTGCATCGAGTGCCCATTTTGGTCGTAACCTTGAGGAACCTGATGGAATGCCCACAAATCGAATCGTTCTTCGTTTGCATCCGGCCGCAGGATAGGGAATTGTGTCACCGAGAGATTCTTTCCTATTTGCCTTCTGAGAAGAGGGTGGAGTGGGTTGAAGGAGGAGAGAGGCGACAAGATTCTGTCCATAATGCACTCTTAAGGGTGGACGCAGATGCGGATCTGATCATGATCCACGATGGTGTTCGCCCTTTTGTTTCCTCGCGAATGCTGAAGATCGCAATTGAAGAGACATTACGGTGGGGAGCCACCGCCTTTGGGCTTCCGGTGAAAGAGACGATCAAGACCGTGGACGAAGAAGGGTGGGCGGTGCGGACGATAGAGCGAGATGGCCTCTGGAATATCCAGACTCCCCAGACCTTCGAACGACCCATCCTGCAGAGCGCTTATCGAGAGGCGTACGAACTGGGCCTGGAAGCCACGGATGATGCCTCACTGGTAGAGAGGACAGGCAGAAGAGTGAAAGTCCTCTTGGGATCGCCGGAAAACATC
>Ga0315275_10000721_pt1 | contig 27521 bp, 18 predicted proteins | sample YL17G03_0_MG_FD_205557 | JGI IMG/M metagenome (GOLD analysis project Ga0315275, IMG submission 205557) | Sediment microbial communities from Yellowstone Lake, YNP, Wyoming, USA - YL17G03_0 | ecosystem: Environmental > Aquatic > Freshwater > Lake > Sediment | place: USA: Wyoming | collected...
AGCCGGTCAGGGCGATGTCGAGATCCCCATCGTTGTCGTAGTCGCCCCAAGCGGCGCATCCGAACCCGACATTCATGAGCCCGGCTTGGATGTCGACGAAGACGCCGGCGCCGTCGTTGCGATAGACACGCGCCAGGGCCGACGACCCGTAGGCGCCGGCCAGCAGCAGATCGAGATCGCCGTCGTTGTCGTAATCGCCCCAGGCCGCCCCGCCGTCGGCGACGGCCGGCAGTCCGGCGTCGATGTTGCTGAACGTGGGAGACAGGGACGATGCGCTCGCGGCGTCATTGCCGGCGAGGATCGCCAGGGCCAGAGCTGCGGCAAGGGCGGCGGAAAGACGGCGGGCCAGCCAAGACCCCGAGGTGGCGCGAGGACGCACAGGCTCCTCCTTTTGTGGGGATTGCGTAGAAAGGATACGCTCGTGGGCGGACCCGGACAACCGGTCCGCGGCTTCTCCGCATTCCTCCGCAGGCGACATCTGGAGTACATTCCCCGCCGACGACCGGACCGCGGCCGGCGGGCCGCGCCCTGCTTCCGGGCAGACGCCGGCCCCGCTCCAAGGAGGGACGCCGATGATCGCTGCAGCTCCGATTCCGACGCGACACGGGTTTCATTCCAGTTGGCTCGTGATGCTCGCGGTCTCCCTTGCGTGCCTTGTGAGCTGCGCGGGCCCCGCCAAGCTGGCGCGCAAGAGCCAGGAGCAGCTCGCCGAGGGCCAGGTCAAGAAAGCCTACGAGACCGCGCTCAAGGCCGTCCGCAAGGATCCCTACAACGAGGCGGCGCACGCCGCCCTGGGGGATGCCGGCGCGGCGCTGATGGCCTCCGAGCTGCGGACCCTCCGGAGCACGGTGCTGGTCGATACCGTCGCGGCCGCCGAGGTCGCGCTGCGGATGGGGACGATCCGCGAGGAGACCGCCCCGTACGGCGTGACCTTGCCGCTCGACTCCCTCGCCACGGCACAGGAGGGCGCGGTCCGCGCGGGAGCGGCCCGGGTGTTCCTGGGACTCGGGGACGAGCAGATGTCGGCGGGCTACCCTAAGGCCGCCCATGGCCATTACCTCGCCGCCCACCGCTTCGAGCCCGGCAGCGACGAGGTCGACTCCCGCCTCCGGCAGAGCTACGACGCGGCGGTGGACCGCGTCCTGGTGGCGCCGGTCAGCGCGGAGATCCGCACCCCGATCGACCGCGAGGCTCTCTCGGACCGGATGTACGAAGAACTGGCCGCGTACGCGGCGGACGACCTCCGGTTCACCGAGTTGCTCGGCCGCGGGGAAGCCTGGGAAAGCATGCTCTCCTTGCCCCCGAGCCGCTTCACGCGCGACCGGGCCATCCGGATGACCCGCGATGCCGGGGCTTCGCGGATGGTCTGGCTGCGGATCTACGGCGACCGCGTGGCCTCCCACTCCGAGGCCTTCACGGGCACCCTCTATCATAAGGTGAAGCGCGAGCGCGCCGACGGCAGCGACGTGCTGGTCTGGGAGGAGGTGCCATTCCGGGCCGGGATGCAGGACATCTGGGCGTCGGTGGCCCTGGAGTGCGAGGTCTACGACGTCGCCGACGACCGCGTGGTCGCGCGGCGGACCGCCGAGCGCGGCGCCGGCCTGCGCGCCCTGCGCTGCGACTCCGGGTTCCCGGGCGATCCGGACGACTACGCTCTCTACACGCCAGCCATGGAGAGCGCCGACAAGCGCCGGTGCCGCGAGCTGCGCGAGGCGTGGTCGGAATCCATGGGGAGCCTGTCGGTCGCGGACTTCATCAAGCAGGCGAACGCCACGCCCAAGGCCATCGCCTTCGGCCGCTCCAAGCACTACGGCCGGGCCTCCCGGAACAACCGTGCGTACGACATCTATTACGGATCGCCGCCGGCCGAGGCGCTGCTCATCGGCAATGCCCTCCAGGATTCGTGGCGCGAGGCGGCGGCGGCGCTGCAGGAGTCGGATCAGAACTGAGAATCAGGGCGTAGGCTCCCCGCCAAGCAGACGGCTGCAAAGCAGACTCCGGGGGCTCAGACTCCGCAAGTCCAACGGACCGACGCCAGCCGCTTACCGGCCCGGCTCGCGAATCAGTTGACGAGCGTCACCCGCCGGGTGGCGGAGAAGGCACCGGCAGTCAGGCGGTAGAAGTAGACGCCCCGCGGCACCACGCGCCCGTTGTCGTCGCGGCCGTTCCATGCCGCGGTCTGCTTGCCGGCCGGCACGCGCGCACCCTGGACGAGCGTCCGGACCAGGCGACCCGACACGTCGTAGACTCCCAGGTGGACAGCTTCGGCCTGCGGCAGATCGTAGTGAATGGCCGCTCCCAGAACGGTCGGGTTCGGATAGCAGGGATGCAGAGCATAGCCCGCAGCCGCCGGGGCGGGCCCGACCGCCACGAGGTCGCTCGCGACCTCGAGGTGGTTGAGGTTGAACCCGCCGCTCGCGGCCACGAACCTGATGATCTGCGCGCCGGCCGCGAGCGTCGCGGTCGTCGAGACGGTCGTCCAGGATTGCCAGCCGCCGGTGACCGGCACCACGATGTCACCGGTCTCGCCGCCACCGGCCTTGACACGGAACGCGCCTCCGCTCGACAGCGACGCGACGCGGGCATTGATGATGTACTGGCCGGCCCACGGAACGTCCACCGCGTACTCGAGCCACTCGCCGGCGTTCAGCCAGCCCAAGTTGTAGCCGCCGCCCGCGTCCGAGCAGGACTCGATGTCGACGCCCTCGCCGGTCCGGTACCGCCCGCCGCTGTTGCCGGCATCCATGTCGTGATAGGCGACGCCTTCGCCCCCGAGGTCGTAGTTCTCGGCTTCGATCCTCGTCGGCAGGTGGAAGGGCTGCCCGAGATAGGCGGCCTGGCCGCATCCGGCGCCGACCGTGACGTCAACGGCATCGGTACTCACGCTGCCGAGATCGTCGAGGACCCGGGCCACGAGCTCGTAGCACCCGTCGGAGACGGAGGCCCAGGTGAAGCTGTAAGGCGCCGCCGTGTCGGCGCCCAGGTAGGTCGCGCCGCAGTAGAACTCCACCCTTGCCACGGAGCCGTCCGCGTCGGACGCATCCGCGGTGATCGTGGCGTCGCCCGCCGGCACGGTGGCGCCCCACGTCGGCGCCGTAATGGTCACCACCGGCGGGACATTGACGATGTCTTCATAGACCCTGACGTAGTCGACGAGGAGTTCCTGCGGCAGGCTCGCAGTGATGCAGCCGGCGTCGGTGCACCCCGTGTAATTGCCGCCGACGGCGGTGTTCAGGATGATGTAGAACGGCTGGTCGAACGGCGCGCGCGGATTGCCGGGAGCGGCGTTCGTGTACCACTGGTCGCTGGTCCGCGTCATGAAGAGCACGCCGTCGACGTACCAGCGGATCGTATCGGGCTCCCATTCGACGGCGTAGATGTGGAAATCGCCGGCGAAGTTCGCTCCTCCCAGAGAATGGGATCCGCTCGTCGACGTGTTGGACGGCCAGGTGCCGCCGTAGTGGAGCGCGCCGCCGACGGAGGTCGTGGCGTTGGCGGACTCCATGATGTCGATCTCGCCGCTGGCGGCCCAGCCGCCGTACACTTCGTCCTCGGGCATCATCCAGAACGCCGGCCACATGCCGCCGCCGGTGGGGATCTTGGCCCTCATCTCGATCCGGCCGTAGAGGAAGGCGTGCTTGCCGCGCGAGTGGATCTTGCCGGAGGTGAAGGCGGCGCCGCCGTAGGACTCGGCGCGGGAGGTGATGACGAGGTTGCCGCCGCTGACGGTCACGTTCTGGGAGCGGTAGTACTGGAGCTCGTTGTTGCCCCAGCCGCAGAGGTCCGGGCAGCCGGTGCCGACGTCGTGGGTCCAGTCGTCGGCATCAACGGCGGTCCCGTTGAACTCGTCCGACCAGACCAGCGACCAGGTTGCCTCGGCCGGCGTGACCGCCCCCCCTGCGACGAGAATCGCCAGTGCCAGGACTCCGGCTCTCGCGAGCGAGCTGCAGTTCATCAGGTGGCGTCCCATGCGAACCACTCCTGGGCAGAGGAAACGGGATGCGAAGAAGGGCCAGGACGAGAAGCCGCGTCCTTCCCCGTCAGCGGCACCGGACCCCATCCGTGGTTTTGATCCATGTAAACATATTGGCTTGGGCAGCCGGCCTCCACGTCGAAGCGAGGAGCGGGACCCCCAGTCCTAATCCACTCCCGGTGGGCGAATTAGGCCGTCCGACCGGGGTTCGGCGACGGCGGCCGCGCCTGGAGTTGCGGTGCCGCACCAAGGGTCGCGACAAAATCGCCGATTTTGGACTTGATTCGCCTTCCGAACAAAGTATATACTGCACGCGTTGGGATGCGCCACAACCAACTCACCCACAGTACGTCGGAGATCGCGGGGAACGCTTCCACAGGGCCACCGGCTTCCGATGAGTCCCCCAACACAAGGAGTCTAAGCGATGAAGAAACTTGCTATAGCGGTTGCGCTCGCGTTGGCGATCCCGTTCGCGGGTCTCGCGCATGCCACCGACGTAACGGTGGATCCTACCAAGATCACCGTCGGGTACATGAACGTGTTCGATCTGGGGCTCGTGTACCAGTGGGGTAGCGGCTGGGGATTCGCCGCCCTGCCCGCTTTCTACACCGGTTCCGACCTGACCCTGGCTCCGAACTCGATCGACGATCCCGCTCCGTACTGGTATCTCCCCGGTGGCGGCCCGGGGTCGGTCGGCCAGAAGATCATGGAAGCCATCTCGTATGCGGAGGAGACCGGGCCGCTGGCGGGACAGACCGTGAACTTCAACGGGGTGGTGCTGTCCAACACCCTGACCAGCGCCCACACTGCCGTCGCGTTCATCAGGGATTTCGCGCCCGACTTCTCGTCGTTCAACGAGAGCGCATTCCCGCTGACGGCTCCTGGGCCGTTCACCCTGACCCTGGCCACCGTCCCCGACCCGGCACGTCATGTGCAGTACGGCTTCCGGTTGACGGGCGCGTGTGTCTGGATCACCGATGTGGGGCAGTACGGAACGATCGTCATCGGTCCTCACCAGCCGGTTCCGACCGAGACCACCAGCTGGGGTCAGGTCAAGGGGCTCTACCGGTAACCAGAGCTGCCGTCCCACGGAACTGTCTGTGGGGCGCCGCGGCGCATCCAAGAAACGGCCCTCTCTCTTCGAGGGGGCCGTTTCTCTTTGGCGGCCTCTACCCAGTTGAGTATCCCCCCGGCCTCTCCGGGTTCGCATACTTCACGAGCCGCGCCTTGAAGGGCGGGGGCTCGCGGATCGGGCCGGTGCAGCATGAACAGGTCGATGCGGTCGGTGCCGAGGCGCTTGAGGGAGCCTTCGCACGACCGCAGGATGTGCTCGCGGGAGAAGTCCCACCGGTGCGGGGCCGACGGGTCGGGGTCGCCTTTCCAGCGTATGCCGCACCTGGTCCCGACGAGAACCCGGTCGCGCATGCCGGGGACTTCTCTGAGCACCCGGCCGAAGATCTCCTCGCACAGCCCGTTGCCGTAGATGTCGGCGTGGTCGAAGTGGGTGTAGCCGGCCTCGTAGGCAGCGAGTATGGCTTGGCGGCCCGCCGCCTCGAGCGCGGGCGTCAGCCGGTCGCGTTCCATGGTGCCGCTGACGCGCATGCAGCCGTGGGCCAGGCGCGTGGACACCAGCGGGCTCTTGCCGAGGGTCTGCGACTTCAAGGTCATCTCCCAGAGGTGGGCGGTGCCGGACTGCGCGGACTGTAGCCGGGGGCCGGAAAGACCCCGCCGCACTTGACAGTCCCGGCCCGCCCCCCTACATTGTTCGCAGCCCGAGCAAAGCTCCGGTCGCCCGAGCACGCCGCCATCCGTCGTGGCTTCCCGGCTCGGCACCCGCGTTCCCAGCCCGGAGGCGAAGCATGACCCTCAGAAGCTCGATCGGCCTCGCGGCATTGACGGCTCTCCTGACCTTCGCGGCCGCGGGCTGTTCCAGGGACTCCGGGACCCTCGAGCCCTGGCCCCCGAACACCGACCCAATCGTCTTCGAGGATCGGTTCACCGGGCTGGTCGAGTTCTACGCCTTCGGCAATTCGCAACTCGACGCCCTGAGCGTCCAAACGGCCGAGCAGTACGACGGCTCGACCTGCCTCAGGATCAGGGTCCCCGCCCCGGGCGGCAAGTACGCCGGCGGCGCCTTCGTGGCCAGCCAGCAACGGGACCTCTCGGGCTACACGGCGCTGACCTTCTGGGCCAAGGCGAGTCGGGCGGTAAAGCTGAAGGAGGCAGGGTTCGGGAACGACAACGCGGGCACGACGCGGTACGTGGCGGGGTCGAGCGGGCTCCAGATCACGACGACCTACAAGAAGTACGCGATCCCGATCCCGCTCCCCAGCAAGCTGACGGCGGAGCGCGGCCTCTTCTTCTTCTCCGCGGAACCGCAGGACGCCTCGGGCTACGACATCTACATCGACGAGGTGAAGTTCGAGAACCTCCTCACGGTCACGAACCCGCGGCCGGTCATGACGACCCGCACCGTGAACACCTTCGTCGGCGCGGTGACATCCGCGAAGGGCACGCGGGTCACGTTCAACGTCGAGGGCACCGACCTGCTCGTGAACCACTCCCCCGTTTACTTCACCTACGCCTCCTCGGACTCGTCCGTGGCGACGGTCGCCGACGAGGTCATCCGGGTGATCGGACCCGGCACCGCGACCATCTCCGCCAAGCTCGACACCGCGGCCGTGACCGGGACGATGACCCTGAACGCCGGCGAATTCACCCCGGGGCTGGCGCCGACCCCCATCGTTCCCGCCGGCAAAGTCATCTCGATCTTCAGCAACGCCTACGCGAATCGCTATGTGGACAAATGGTCCGCCGACTGGGACGACGCCGATGTCACCGACCTGCAGATCTACGGCAACGACATGAAGCTGTATACGAACCTGGTCTTCGCCGCCATCGAGTTCACCTCGCAGCCGGTCGACGCCACGGCGATGACCCACTTCCACATGGACATCTGGATCCCCACCGGCACGCTCTTCAAGGTCAAGCTCGTCGACTTCGGGCCCGACGGCGTCTACAACAAGCCCCCCTCCGCCAGCGACGACAAGGAATCCCAGCTTGCGTTCACCTCCGTCTCGACGCCGCCGCTCGTGGCCGGAACCTGGCTCGGGCTCGAGGTGCCGTTGGCGAACTTCACGGCGCTCACGACCCGGGCGCATCTCGCCCAGATCGTGATCGAGGGCAACCCGAGTTCCGTCTACGTGGACAACATCTACTTCCACAAGTAGGCGGCCGCCGGGAGGTGCGCTTGGAGAAGAAGGGGGCTGCGGGAGTGAAGAAGGGTGCCCTGGCGAAGCGCGCTGCGCGGGCCGCCGCGGGGGTTCGCCAGAGCCCCCTCGCGGACTCCTGCCTCCGGCTGATCTGGAAGGAGCGGCGGATCTCAAGGGCGGAAATCGCGCGCCAAACGGGGCTCGCCCGCTCGACCGTATCGGAGATCGTCGGCGCGCTCGTCCCCACCGGGCTCGTCGCCGAGGTGGGCGTCGGCCCGTCGCGGGGCGGGCGGCCTCCCATGGTGCTCGAGTTCCAGGACGACGCCTGCGCCATCCTCGGCGTGGACATGGGTGCGGCCCACGTATCGGTCGCCCTCACCGACCTGCGCGGCAGGGTGCTCGCCTGGGAGCACCGCGATCACCCCGTCCGTACCGATCCCGCGGGGACGCGGGCCCTCATCATCCAGCTCTGCGACGCCTGCCTGGCGAAGTGGGGTCCCGGTATCCGGCGCCTGGTCGGGATCGGCCTCGCGGTCCCCTGCCCTGTCGATCCCCGCCAGCCCGACCGCCTCTCCGAGCTCGTGCTTCCCGCTTGGCATGGCAACGGCGGGCTCGCCGAGCTGCCCAAGCGGTACAGAGTGCCGCTGCTGGTGGACAACGACGCCAACCTGGGGGCGGTCGCGGAACGCTGGTGGGGAGCCGGCCGCGGCGTGGACGATTTCGCCTACATCAAGGTCGCCACCGGCGTCGGCTCCGGTCACGTCGTCGGAGGCCGGATCTACCGCGGCGCCACCGGCGTGGCCGGCGAGATCGGGCACCTGGCCATCGACCCGCACGGCGAGCCCTGCATCTGCGGCCTCAGGGGATGCCTCGCCACCTTGGTCGGCGCGCCGGCGCTGGAGGCGCGGGCCCGCGCGCTGTTGGCTGCCCACACCCGGAGCGTGCTGGCCGGCCTGCAACCCACCGTCAGCTCAATCGAGGACGCCGCCCTGGCCGGCGACGCGCTGGCCCTGCAGCTGGTGCAGGAGGCGGCGGAGTACCTGGGCATCGCGGTGGCCGGCATGCTCAATCTCATGAACCCGTCCATGGTGATCCTCGGCGGCGGCCTGTCGCGGCTCGGCGAGCTGCTGCTCGAGCCGCTGCGCGAGACGGTCCGCCGCCGCACGCTGGTGAGCTCGCTGGTCGCCTCCGAGGTCCGCACGAGCGAGCTCGGCACCCAGACGATCGCCGTCGGCGCGGCCACCCTGGTGCTCGAGGCGGCGCTCGCCGACACACGCCTCTTGCCGACCGCGCCTCGCAGAGGGAGCAAACGATGATCCGGCGTCCAGTCGTGTGGCAACGCATCCTCAAGCTCATGGCCATCGCGCTCATGCTTGCCGCGTCCCTCGGCGCCTGTCGTGACGCGCCGACGGGACCGGAGTTGAAGCCCCTGCAGCTCGTCTGGCAGGACGAATTCGACGGGCCGGCCGGCCAGCCCCCGGATACCTTGAGATGGCGGCACGACGTGGGCGGCAGCGGCTGGGGGAACAACCAGCTCGAGTACGACACGGACCGCCCCGAGAACGCCTCGCTCGACGGCAGCGGCCACCTGGCGATCGTGGCGCGCGAGGAAGCGTACATGGGACGCGCCTACACCTCGGCGCGCATCAACACGCGCGGGCGCTTCGCCGCGACGTACGGGCGCTTCGAGGCGCGGATCAAGCTGCCGTCGGGCCGGGGACTGTGGCCGGCCTTCTGGCTGCTCGGCAGCGACCTCGACGCGGTCGGCTGGCCGACCTGCGGCGAGATCGACATCATGGAGTACCGCGGCCAGCAACCGCGCGTCGTCCACGGCAGCCTCCACGGCCCCGGCTACTCCGGAGGCAGCGCGCTGACCAGCCCCTTCGAACTCATCCCGAGCGCCTTCGACCAGGGCTTCCACGACTTCGCGGTCGAGTGGGATGCGGAACGCATCACCTGGATGGTGGACGGCATCACGTACAAGACCGCCACCCCCGACGACCTCCCGGCGGGAACGCGCTGGGTCTTCGACCACCCCTTCTTCATCATCCTGAACGTCGCCGTAGGCGGGAACTACGTCGGCCCGCCCGACGCCAGCACCTCCTTCCCGCAGACGCTGCTCGTCGACCGGGTCCGGGTCTACCAGGCCGAGCCGTGAGCAAACGGGCGCGCCTCCGCTCCGCCACGCGCCTCGCGGTCGTGCTGCTGGCGCTCACGGTGGCGGCCTGCGCGCGGGAGCGCCCGCCCGCCCCCCGGGGGGTGCTCGTCGTCTCGCAGGAGCAGCAGGCCTCCTGGGTCCGCAACTTCAACCCGCTCACCACGGCCACGGCCGCCCGCTGGCCGACGCTGGCCGGCATCTACGAGCCGCTCCTCGTCTTCAACAGCGTGCGGACCGAGTACGTGCCGTGGCTCGCCGTGGCGCACGAGTGGCGAGAGGGGAACCGGGTGCTGCGCATGACGGCGCGCGACGGCGTGCTGTGGTCGGACGGCCGGCCCTTCACGGCGCGCGACGTGGCCTTCACCTTCGGACTCCTGAAGCGCCACCCGGCCCTCGACCGCCGCGGCGTCTGGGGCTTCCTCGCCGACGTGCGCGCCCTCGACGACCGCACCGTCGACTTCCGCTTCCAGCGCGTCTACGTGCCGGGCTTCGACGAGGTGGCCGCACAGCAGATCGTGCCCGAGCACGTCTGGAGCCGCGTGGCCGATCCGGTGACCTTCGCCAACGAGAACCCCGTGGCCACCGGCCCCTTCACCGAGGTGCGCGTCTTCCGCAATCAGGTGTACGAGCTGGGGCGCAACCCGCGCTACTGGCAGCCGGGCCGGCCGCGCTTCGCAGCGCTCCGCTTCCCCGCCTTCCCCTCCAACGACCGCGCCAACCTGGCGCTGGTCTTCGACGAGGTGGACTGGGCCGGGAACTTCGTCCCCGCGATCGACCGCGTCTTCGTCGGGCGCCGACCGCAGGACCACCGCTACTGGTTCCCGCTCACCGGCAGCAGCATCTTCCTCTACGCCAACACGACCCGTGCGCCCTTCGACGACGTCCGGGTGCGCAAGGCGCTCAGCATGGCCATCGACCGCGACCTGTTGGTGGACGTGGCCCTCTATCGCTACTCGCGCCCGGCGGACGCCACGGGGCTCAGCGACGCCTACGCCGCCTGGCGGGATTCCACGGCCATCGTCGGCGGGGACTGGGTGCGCCACGACGTCGAGGGCGCCAACGCCCTGCTCGACGCGGCGGGTTTCCGGCGCGGGGCCGACGGCGTGCGCCGCCTGAGCGACGGGGCACCGTGGAAGTACGAGATCCTCACCGTCTCCGGCTGGTCGGACTGGGTGCGGGCTTCGCAGGTGATCTCCCGCGGGCTGCGGGCCCTCGGCGTCCAGGCGTCCGTCCGCACCTACGATTTCAGCGCGTGGTTCCAGCGGGTCCAGGAGGGCAAGTTCGACCTCAGCCTGGGATGGTCGTTCGAGGGGCCGACGCCTTACCTCTTCTACCAGTGGCTCATGTCCTCGGCGACGGTGAAGCCGCTCGGCGAGGCGGCGATGGGGAACTGGCACCGCTACGCGAGCCCGGCGGCCGACCGGGCGCTGACGGCTTTCGAGCGCGAATCCGACCCCGAGGGGCAGCGGCGGCTCGCCGACGAGCTGCAGCGGATCTTCGTCGCCGAGGCCCCGGCGATCCCCCTCTACCCCAATCCGTCGTGGGCCGAGTACAACACCGCCCGCTTCGCGGGGTTCCCCTCGCGCGAGCAGCCCTACGCGGATCCGTCCCCCAACAAGTTCGACCGGGGCGAGTGCCTGCTGGTGCTCACCTCCCTGACCCCGCGCTAGGAGACGAACGTGCGCTTCCTGCTGCGACGGCTCGGCTTCTACCTCCTGGCGGCGTGGGTGGCGCTGACGCTGAACTTCTTCCTTCCCCGCCTCATGCCCGGCGACCCGGCCACCGCACTGTTCGCGCGCTTCCGCGGCCGGCTCGGCCCGGAGGCCATGCAGGCGCTGCGCGAGACCTTCGGCCTCACCGACGCGCCGCTCCTGAGCCAGTACCTCACCTATCTCGCCCACGCCCTACGCGGCGATCTCGGCATCTCGGTCGCCTATTTCCCGTCGCCGGTGACCGAGGTGATCGCCACCGGCCTCATCTGGACCATATTCCTGGCGGGCACGGCGGTGGTCGTGAGCTTCGCCATCGGCACCCTGCTCGGGGTGGCGGCCGCCTGGTGGCGTCGCGGTTGGGTCGACACCTGGCTGCCCTCGCTCCTCGTCTTCCTCGGCGCGTTCCCCTATTTCTGGCTAGCAATGGTGGCGCTCTACGTGCTCGGCTTCACGCTCGGCTGGTTCCCGCTGGGGCACGCCTACGGGGATGACCTCACGCCGGGCTTCTCCGTCGCCTTCTTCGCCGACGTCGCCCGCCACGCCGTGCTGCCCATCGGGACGATCGTGATCGCGACCCTGGGCGGGTGGCTCCTCTCGATGCGCAACACCATGATCGCGATCCTCGGCTCGGACTACGTGAACCTGGCCCGCGCCAAGGGGCTCCCGGCGTCGCGGGTGGCGCTGCGCTACGCCGCCCGCAACGCGCTCCTGCCGAGCGTCACCGGCTTCGGCATGGCGCTCGGGTTCGTTCTGGGCGGCTCGCTGCTCACCGAGATCGTGTTCTCCTACCCGGGCCAGGGTTACCTGCTCGTGCAAGCCGTGCGCAACCAGGACTACCCGCTCATGCAGGGCATCTTCCTCGTCATCACGCTGGCGGTGCTGGCCGCCAACTGGCTGGTGGACCTCGTCTACCTCTGGCTCGACCCGCGCACCCGGGAGTCGGCGTCATGATGCCGGAGGCGGCTCGGGTCACCGGCGTCGCGGTGTGGTGGGATGCCATCCGCCGCGACCGCAAGGCGACGTTCGGCGCGATCCTCCTCGCACTCTTCGTCCTCGTCGGCGTCGTCGGGCCCTGGCTGGTCGGCGACCCCGACGCGCTGGTGGGCATCCCGCTCCAGCCGCCCTCGGCGGAGCACTGGTTCGGCACCAACGGCCAGGGGCAAGACGTCCTGGCGCAGGTCGTGGTGGGCACGCGGGTATCGCTGGCCATCGGCTTCGGCGTGGGCCTGGCCGTGGTGCTGTTCGGGGCGCTCGTCGGCGTGACCGCCGGCTACTTCGGCGGCCGGGTGGACGGCCTGCTCTCCATCCTGTTCAACGTCTTCCTGGTCCTGCCCGGGCTGCCGCTCGCCATCGTCATCGCCGCGTATCTTCCTTCCGGGCCGCTCACCCTGGGGCTCGTGCTGGTGGTCACCGGCTGGGCCTGGAACGCGCGCGTGCTGCGCGCCCAGACGCTGGCGTTGCGCCGGCGCGACTTCGTGGCCGCGGCCGTGGTGGCCGGCGAGTCGAACTGGCGCATCCTCACCAGCGAGATCCTCCCCAACATGATGTCGCTGGTCGTGGCGCAGACCATCGGCAGCACCGTCTACGCGATCGGCGCGCAAGTGGGGCTCGAGTTCCTGGGGCTGGGGGACGTCTCGGCCGTCACCTGGGGGACGAACCTCTACTGGGCCCAGAACGACTCCGCGCTGCTCACCGGGGCCTGGTGGACCTTCGCCCCCACCGGGCTGTGCGTGGCCTTGGTCGGCTTCGCCCTCACCATGCTCAATTCGGGTTTCGACGAGATCACCAACCCGCGCCTGCAGATGGAGCGCGCCTGGCGCGCGCACCTGCTGGCCAGGGACCAGAAGCCGACGCGCTCCACCCCGGTGGTGCCGGACCATGACTGAGCCGCTGCTCTCCATCCGCGACCTGTGCGTCGACTACGTGACCGACCGCGGACCGGTGCGCGCCATCGACCGGGTGTCGCTCGCCCTGGAGCGGGGCGAGATCCTGGGCATCGGGGGCGAGTCGGGGAGCGGGAAGTCGACGCTGGCCCAGGCGCTGCTGCGGACCCTGCCGCCTCCCGCGGTCATCGCCGGCGGCGAGGCGCGGTTCGAGGGACGCGATCTGCTCGCGCTCGGCGAGGCGGAGCTGCGCGAGCTGCGATGGCAGCGCATCTCGATGGTCTTCCAGAGCGCCATGGACGCGCTCAACCCGGTGATCACCGTCGGCGAGCAGATCGTCGACACGCTCCTTGCCCACGGCAAGGCCACGCCGGGCGCCGCCCGCGCGCGCGCCGGCGACCTCCTGGAGATGGTCGGCCTCCCGCGCGATCGCCTCGCGGCCTACGCCCACCAGCTCTCGGGCGGGATGCGGCAGCGGGTGGGGATCGCCATCGCGCTGGCGCTCGAACCCTCGCTGGTGATCCTCGACGAGCCGACCACCGCGCTCGACGTCATCGTGGAGCGGGAGATCCTGGAGCACATCCGGGCGCTGCAGCGCCGGCTCGGCTTCGCCGTGCTCTTCATCACCCACGACCTGGCGCGCATGCTCCAGTTCTCGGATCGCGTGGCGATCTTCTACGCCGCCCGGCTGGTGGAGATCGGGCCGGCGGCAGCGCTGCGCGACGCGCCGCGGCACCCCTACACGCAGGGGCTGCTGCGCGCCTTCCCTTCGCTGCGCGGCGACGGCGGGGAGCTGGCGAGCATCCCGGGTGCACCGCCCAGTCTCCAGGACCCGCCTTCGGGCTGCCGCTTCCACCCCCGCTGCCCGCGGGCCGTGGACCTCTGCCGCCAGCGCAACCCCGAGCTGGTGCAGCTCGCGCCCCGCCACTCCGCCGCCTGCCACCTGGCGGGCTAGCTCCACCTGAGGGGCTAGCCCGGGCGGCGGCGCCCGCTCACATCGTGACGCTGAGGTAGGTCCGGATCTCCCACTCGCTCCCGTTGGGGCCGGCGTCGATGAGGGTCCCCTCACCCGGGTCGTAGCGCGGCGAGTACTGATCCAGCGACCGCCACGTGCCGCGCACGCCCAGGCGCGTCTGCGGGTAATCGAACCACTTGGGCGTGCCCAGCGAGTGCGACAGGTCCCCCATGAGCTGCGCGGGGAAGGTCAGGTTGAAGTCGCGGTGGTAATCGTACGGTCCCCAGTCGTTGAACTTGGCGTACGTCGCGAACGCCATCGTTCCCCAGGTGATGCGGGCGTCGGCGCCGAAGCGGTGGATGAGCCGCGAGCCGAAGAACGTCGTCGAGTCGTTGCCGTTCGGCTCGCCCGTGCCGACGAAGGCGTGCGCCACCAGGCGGGCGTCGGCGCGCAGCTTCGACACCAGGCGGCCCCGCAGCTCCCACAGGTCCTGGGCCGGGGGCGACGTCGGGAACGCGAAGGTATTCCCGTTCGCCATGATCCCGATGGAGGCGTCCTGGGAGGTCGGCAGGTGCCGGAAGACGAAGCCCAAGCTCGCCGCCAGGGGCGCGTCTTCGCGGACGTCGTTGTCCCAGGCCCACGCCCAGGTCGCCGGCGTCGGGTCGTAGGTGATGAGCAGCTCCCCGCCGACGGTCTCGCGGTTGGAGCGCACGGCGAAGGGATCGTCGAGGACGTTGCGCAGGCGCCCCGGGGCCGGGACGTCGCTGGGGATCGGCCCGACGATGGGTTTCTGCCAGAGGAAGTTCGGCCCGACCTGGATCTTCCCGAGGTTCACGGCCAGACCGGTGATGGCGTTGGTCTGGTTGCCGGCGCCGGTGTCCTTGAGGTTCCAGCCGGTGTAGGTGATGGACGCGGTCGGGCCGCCGTCGGCGACCAGCCCCAGGTGCGCCCCCTGGGCGTACCAGTTCCAGCGGCCGCTCTGCACCGTGACCTTGACCTTGCCGCCGAAGGCGTCGGACCCGCGCACGTAGTCGCGCAGGATGCGGTAGGTGTCGCCGCTCGGCTCGGCGACCTGGAAGGATGAGTCGATCTTCGTGGAGCCGGACCAGATGCCGCCCACCTCGACGCCCAACGGGCCCCGGGTGGTCTTCAGCTGCAGGGTGGCCTTGCGGGTGGGCGGCAACGGCACGGCGATCGAACTGGTCACCATGGACTGCTCGGCGAACTCGTCGAGGTACATCCCGGTCGCATCGACGGGGCCGACCTGGCGGCGGTACTTGACCACGAGCGAGGGATTGGCGCCCCAGTAGAGCTCCGGCCCGAAGGCGACCTTCAGGCCGTCGAGCGACTTCTTCCCGGCGATCTCCACGCCCAGCGGGGCCTCACCGTTGTAGATGTCGACGTTCTCGCCGTAGAAGGCGTCGCGGTAGAGGCCGAAGAAGTCGCCCTCGTAGCCCCAGTGCGTGTGGCCGGTGCGGTAGAAGCCGTCGAGGCGGAACCAGCGGTCGTCCCACGCGACGAAGGCGCGGTAGACCTTGACCCGTTCGATCCCTTCCAGCCGCAGGATCGAGCCGTCCTCCTGCACGACCGTCCGCTGGCGGCCGCGGTTCTCGTAGAAGATCTCGTCGATGGGGTTGACGGCGACGTGGCCGAGCACGTTGAGCGACAGGCCGGCGAGCACGTTGCCGGCCGGGCGCGCCTCGAAGTCGGCCCAGAACGACTGCATGTGGTCGAAGCCGCGGAAGGACGGGTAGGTCGACTGCGGCGTCTCGGCCGGCGGCGTGGTCACGTTGTGGCCGCCGGTGCTGTAGGTCTCCAGATCGAAGCGCAGACCGCTGACCCGCACGCGGGACAGCTCGTCGGCGCGCTGGCTGGCGTGCTGGCCGCGCGCCTCGAGCGCGGCCGCCACCGGGTCGACGGCCGCGAACTGGGTGCGGATGGTCTCGAGGTCGGTGCCGGGCGCGTACGGCGGCAAGCGGAAGGCGGCGCGCAGGGCGTAGAAGGCGGCCCGCGGGTAGAGGTCGAAGAGCCCGCGGTCGTCGGCGGGCCCCTTGGCGCAGATGCCCCACCACTCCTCGTTCATGTTGTTCTCGCCCGCGACGAAGTCCTCCTGGTAGCCGCCGTTGGGCCACGAGGCGTTGGTGTCGTGGATGTCGAGGCGGCTGTCCTGCCCGAACTTCCACCAGCCGTCGCTCCACTGGAAGATGCAGCCGCCGATGGCGTTGCCGACCCGTCCCTTGCCGCTCGACTGCTCGTAGATCTCGCGCCACTGGCCGAGCAGGTAGCGCGCCTGCGTCAACTGGTCCTCGCGCATCTCGCGGGCGTTCCAGGCGTCGGCCCCGAACTCGGTGAACATCACCGGGGCGCCGAGCTTGTCCTTGACCACCTGGAAGAGGTCGCGGACGGAGACCCCCCGGTAGACGTTGGTGCCGAAGACGTCGAGGCCCTTGCACTCCTCGGCGATGACGTCGATGTACTGCACGTCACCGTTGGCGATGGCCACCGGCATGCCGGGGTCGTGCGCCTTGACGGTCTGGATGAGCTCCCCGAAGAGCGAGTAGAGGGCGCGGGCGCGGGCCGCGTCGCGCTCGCCCTCCGGCAGGGCCTCGGCCTCGAAGGTGGTCCAGGTGAGCCCGTAGTTGTTCTCGTTGCCGAGCAGCCACATGAGCACACCCGGGGTGCCGCGGTACTGGTCCACCAGCGCGGTGATCTCGGCGGTGACGGCGGCGCGCAGGCGGGGGTTCGAGTAGTCCGTGTTGGGCTGCCAGACCCCGTCCAGCGTGTACCCGTAGCGCGCCACCGGGTGGTTGAGGATCGTGTAGATGCCGTAGCGGTCGTGGAGGTAGCGCACCCAGCGCGGCGGGATGCCGACGTACATGCGCAGGGTGTTGACGCCCATGCTCTTGAGCAGCGGCATCTCGCGCGCCAGCGCCGCCTCGATGACCGCGTCGGGCTGCGACCAGAGGTCGTAGAGGTAGTTGTCCCCGATCGGGATGTAGTCCCAGTTCATCCCGAAGACCATGAAGTCGCGACCGTCCACCTGCAGCCGGGAGCCTGCGGCGTCCGTGACCACGGTGACGGCGGATGCGGAACTCGTGTCCGGCGCCTGCGCCCGGGCTCCCGTCGCGCCCAGGGCCAGGGCGGCCGCCACGACGCCGGCCGTCCAGAACCAGCGGTTGGGCCGGGTGGGGCGTCTTCCGATCGAGCTCACGGAATCCTCCTCGGGTTGGGTTGCTGCGCGCCGTCCTCGACCGCTCCCGTGGCCACGAGATCGCGGTACCAGAACGCGCTGTCCTTGGCGATGCGCCGCTGGGTGGCGAAATCGACGTGATACAGACCGAACCGCATGGCGTACCCTCGCGCCCACTCGAAGTTGTCGAGCAGCGACCAGACGAAGTAGCCGCGCAGCGGCACGCCCTCGGCGACGGCGCGCTGGGCCGCCGCCACATGGGTGCGCAGGTAATCGATGCGGCGGGCGTCAGCGATGCGGCCCGAGGCGTCGGCGCCGACGTCGTGGGCCATGCCGTTCTCGGTGACGTAGATCGCCGGCTGGCGGTAATCGCGGTGGATCCGGATGAGCAGGTCGTGGAGCCCCTGGGGGAAGACTTCCCAGCCCATGTCGGTGCGCTCATGCTCGGGAACCACCGGCACGGCGACGGGCTCTCCCCCGTCCCCGGCCCGCACCACCACGCGGCTGTAGTAGTTGACCCCCAGGAAGTCCAGCGGGGTCGCGATGGTCCGCAGATCGCCGTGCTGCACGAAGGGCAGATCCGGTCCCGGGAGGTGGCCCCTGCGGACCCGGTCCGCCACCGCGTCCTCCGGGTAGCGCCCGCGGAAGAGCGGATCGAGGTACCAGCGGTTGAAGGACCCGTCCATCCGGCGGGCCGCTTCCCGGTCGGCGTCGCTCTCGGAGGCGGGCCGGACAGGCGAGAGGATGAGGGCGATGCCGACCTCGGCGCCCGGCGCATTCTGCCGCACGACTTCGGCGGCCCAGCCGTGGGACAGCAGGAGATGGTGCCCGACGCGCAGCGCCTCGGCGGGGTCACGGCGACCCGGGGCGTGCTCTCCCGCCTCGTGGCCCAGGGTGGCCACGCACCAGGGCTCGTTGTGGGTGACCCAGTGGCGCACGCGGTCGCCGAGCCGGCGGCTGACGACGGCGGCGTAGTCGGCGAAGGCCGCGGCCGTGTCGCGCTCGCCCCATCCGCCGCGGTCCTGGAGCGCCTGCGGGAGATCCCAGTGGTAGAGGGTGACGAAGGGCTGGATGCCGGCCGCGAGGAGGGCGTCCACGAGCGCGTCGTAGAAGTCGAGGCCGGCGGCGTTGATCGCGCCGCGGCCGCGCGGCACGATCCGCGGCCAGGCGATGGAGAAACGGTAGGCTCCGACACCCAGCGACCGCAGGAGACCCACGTCCTCCCGCCAGCGGTGGTAGTGGTCGCAAGCGACGCTGGCGTCCGAGCCGTCGGCGATCCGGCCGGGAGTCGCCGCGAAACGGTCCCAGATCGACTCTCCGCGCCCGCCTTCCCGGATGGCCCCCTCGATCTGCTGCGCGGAGGTGGCCACGCCCCAGAGAAAACCGTCGGGAAAGGCCTGGGAATCCATCCCCGATCAGCTCCCGGGCGCCTGCGCGCCGTCTGGGTAGAGGTGGCAACGCACGCGCCGGCCGCCGACCGGCCGGGGCGCGGGGTCGACCGTTCGGCAAACGTCGAGGACCTCGCCACAGCGCGAAGCAAAGGGGCATCCTCCCGCCGGCTCGACGCCGCCCGCCCCCCGCGCTCGTTTCGCCAGCGGCTCGGCGGTCCCGGCGTCGGCAGCCGCGGCGAGAAGCGCGCGCGTGTAGGGATGCGCCGGTGCTTTCACCAGGTCGGCGCTGGGGCCGTCTTCCACCACGCGGCCACGGAATAGCACGAGGATGCGCTCCGCCAGGTAGCGGGCCGACGCCAGGTCGTGCGTGATGAGCAGGATGGCCAGCCGCCGCTCGCGCTTCAGCTGGGCGAGCAGGTTCAGCACGCCCATGCGGATGGAGACGTCGAGCATCGAGGTCGGCTCGTCGGCCACGAGGAGATCGGGCTCGACCGCCAGCGCGCGGGCGATGGCCACGCGCTGCCGCTGACCGCCCGACAACTCGTGGGGATGCCGGCCGATGAACTCCTCGGCCGGCTCGAGCCCGACCGTGCGGAGCAGCTCGGTGGCCTGCGCCCGGGCGGCGGCGGCCGTGCTCCGGCGGTGGCGCAGGAGCGGCCGCTCGAGATGGTGGGCGACATCGTGCACGGGATTGAGAGATGCGAACGGATCCTGGAACACCATCTGGACGCGGCCGCGGTAGCCGAGGGAGGCCCGCCGGCGCTCGCGGGCGAGCACGTCCTCGCCTTGCAGCCGGATCTCGCCGGCGTCGGGGGTCTCGAGTCTCAGCACGATGCGGGCGACGGTGCTCTTGCCGCTTCCCGATTCGCCCACCAGCGCGACCGCCTCGCTGCCGTCCACCCGGAAAGAAACGTCCTCGGCCGCCACGACCCGGCGCGTCGGGCCGAAGAAGCTCCTCGATACGAACGCTTTGCAGAGGCCGCGCACCTCGAGGAGAGGAGGGTGGAACGGTCCGCCGTTCACGCGCACTAAACCTCCCGATGGAACAAGAAATACTTTGTTTGAACGCCGAACATAGTGTATCGTACCCATGAGCTTGTCAAGGCCTCTCCTGCCGAATCGGGGCCCTCCAAGCCGCCCGCGCGTGGAGTCCGGATTCCTCGTGGAGCGGTGCCACCGGGATTCGACTGAGTCTGCTCGCACACCCTCGGGTTGCAGATCCTGTCTGAAGTCCTGGTGGGCAGGGACGCCTTCCGATCGCAAGCACATGTGGCCGGTAGCCTACCCCAACGAAGGAGACCTGAAAATGTCGAGGCTAACCAGGGCTCTCCTGCTTTGCGCCGCTTGCGCCGGGCTTTTCTTCCTGGCGACCGACGCGGGCGCGTCGTCCAACCTGCTGGCGAACCCCGGCTTCGAGTCCGGCCTGGCGGGCTGGATCGCGTTCGGCAATGCGTACCCAGAGACGAGCAATCCTCCCTCTGTCGTTCCCCTGAGCGGCCAGGGCGTGGCCAAGATGTTCGGAAACTTCACCGGCGGCTTCGACGTGACCGGCATCTTCCAGCCGTTCGCGACGGTCCCGGGCACCCAGTATCAGATGTCCTCGAACGCGCGGCACTTCAGCGGCGATCCGCTGCTCGGGATCGGCGCCGCCAGCTGCGCCACCGGCTGCAGCGACAACTGGGTCGTGCAGAAGATCGTCTTCAAGGACGCGGGGAACGTCGAAATCGGCTCGGCCGAGTCCGTCATCCTCGACGGCACCTATCCGACCGACGTGTGGGTCGCCGCCGCGCCGATCACGGCCACCGCGCCCGCCGGGGCGGTGAGTGTCGAGGTGTTCATCCTGTACCTCCAGCCGGCGGGGAAGCCGGGCGCGGCGCAGATCGACGACGTCGAGTTCCTCGATGTGACGTCGGTGCCGACCCAGCCGTCGACCTGGGGCCAGCTCAAGGGTCTCTATCGCTAAGCGACGCTGCGGAGGACGGCCGGCCAGCCAGGCGGAGCCGGCCGCCCGCGGCCTGAGGGTGCCGGAACGCTCCGGCATCCTCGCGCCGGCAGCGATGTGACCGCCTCGAGAAAACCGTCACCCGCGCCCCGACCTCTTCGCCGGAGTCCCCGTCCGGCTTGCGCAGCCGCCCTCTGGGAGACTCGCCACGCAAGGAGTGTGATGATGAAAAGACTTCTCTCTGGACCCTGGCTCGTGCTGGTGGTCCTGTCCGCATCGGCCGCCACGCTTTCGACCCCTGCCGCCGCCAATCTGCTGACCAACCCGGGCTTCGAGGCCGGAGGCGGCTCGTACTCCGGTTGGTCCACATTCGGCAACGGCGTGCAGCTCTCCCTGCCGACCGGCGACAACATCATCCGCTCGGGTGCGGCCGCGTCGAAGATCTACGGCGGGTTCGTCGGCTGCCCCGGCGCCCCGCAGTTCAGCGTCTGCGGCTATTTCCAGTCTTTCACGCCGACCGCCGGAAAGGTGTACGAGTTCAGCGGCTACTCCTATGTATCGAGCGGCGACCCCATCTCGGGCACGCTCACCTGCGCCAACAACCGCTGCATCGCGAAGCTCGTGTTCTTCAATGCCCCGGTCGGCGGCAGCGAGATGTCCTCGAACGAGATCGTCATCGGCGACGGCAATTCCGTGACCGACCAGTGGAATGCCTTCTCCGTGTCGGCGCCCGCTCCGGCCGGGGCCCAGCGCATCGAGGCGCTGATCCTCTACCTGCAGCCGGGTTGCGATCCCGGGGCGGTCTTCGTGGACGATGTCTCGTTGGTCGAGCTCCCGCCGCCGTCCGAGCCGAACCTGCTGGTCAATCCTAGCTTCAACACCGACCTGAGCAGCTGGACCACCTTCGGGAACGTCTACTACGAAGCCCGCTCCTTCGCGGTCCGGACCCCGACGGGCAGCGCCAAGCTGTACTCGACCTTCAACCCCGGCTCGGACTCCGGTATGTTCCAAAGCGTTCCCGCCACGCCCGGCTGGGTCTGGCAGCTCGACGCTTACTCGATGACCACCTGCCAGGAGAACCCCATCACGGGGACGAACGACAACTTCGCCACCGCCGTGATCTCATTCCGCGACGCGCTCGACAACGAGATCACCACGAGCCAGACGGTCATCCTGGACAACACCTCCCCGCTCGGCACGTGGAGCAAGCATACGGTGACCGGCACCTCCCCGCCCGCGACCGCGAAGGTGCGGGCCTACATCCTCTTCATCTCGCCGTCGCAGGCTGGGGGAGCCATGTGGGTGGACGACGTCTCCTTGCGCGAGCTAGGCCAGACGGACATCTCCCTGCCTGGGCGGGAGCGCACCTTCGAGCTTCACCAGAACGTGCCGAATCCCTTCGGCCCGTCCACGCGCATCGACTTTATCCTCGCACAGCCGGACGCCGTGAGCCTGCGGGTCTACGACGTGGCCGGACGGCGGATCGCCACGCTGGTCGAGGGCCGGCTGGGTGCGGGACCGCATTCGATGACCTGGGACGGCCGGACGGTGGACGGTTTCTCGGCGAGCCCGGGCGTCTATCGGTGCGTGCTGCAGACCTCGGCGGGCCAGACGGCGCGGAGCATGCTGCTGATCAGGTGATTCCGGACCGCGGCTGTCCGAGCCGCTGAAAAGCGGCACCCGGGCAGCCGCGGATCGACACTGCGCCCCAGGCAGCCTGGGGCGCAGTGTCTTGGAAGAAAAGACGCGGGGCCGCGGCGCGACCTTCTCCAGGTGGCCGGCGCGACCCCGCGGTGCCACGCCGGGGCCCGCGAGGGACCGGCGCTCGGAGCCCACGCGCTCATGAGAGTCTCCTCTGCCACCCATTGCGCCCTGGCCCTGCTCCTGGCCGTCTCGGCGGCCGCCGGGTGCGGCACGCCCCACCGGGATGCCGCCGACTCCACCGCGGCGGGACGCCCGCTCGCCTTTGCACGTCAGGAGCCTTTCGTGAAGCGGCCGTTTCGCCCGGTGAGCGGCGAGCGCTGGATCGGCAACGGCATCGCCTACGGCCCGCACCGCGACGGGCAGCGTCCCGGGGGGCCTTCCCCCAGCCCAGCGGAGGTGCGCCAGGATCTCGGCTTGATGGCGAAGCACTGGCGATTGCTTCGCATTTACGGGGCCAGCGGCCCGGCAGAGACCATCCTCGAGGCCATCCGGGAAGACGGTCACGACATGAAGGTGATGCTCGGAGTCTGGATCGACCCGGAGGAGCGGCCGGGCGGGAACGGAGGGGGCCTCGTGCCGTCCCCGGAGGCGAGGGCCGCGAATCGGCGCGAGATCGAGTCCGCGGTCCGGCTGGCGGACGCCTATCCGGAGATCGTCATCGCCGTGAGCGTCGGCAACGAGACCCAGGTCTCCTGGTCTTCGCACCGCGTCCCGCCCGGACTTCTGATCGGCTATGTGCGGGAGATGCGGGCCCGCACGCCGGCGCCCGTCACGGTGGCCGACGATTTCAACTTCTGGAACAAGCCGGAGAGCCGGGACGTGGCGCGGGAACTCGATTTCATCGTCACGCACATGCACCCTCTGTGGAATGGACTGCCGCTCGCCGGCGCGCTGGATTGGACGCGCCGGACCTTCGCGGAAGTCCAGGCCGCGCATCCCGGCGACGCGCTCGTCCTCGGAGAGACCGGGTGGGCGACGCAGAAACACGACGTGGGCGAGCAGGCCAAGTTGATCAAGGGCCAGCCGGGAGAGACACAGCAGAAGATCTTCTACGACGCGGTGGCCGCCTGGGCGGCAAAGGAGCGCATCCCGGTGTTCTTCTTCGAAGCCTTCGATGAGAACTGGAAGGGTGGGGAGCATCCAGACGAGGTCGAGAAACACTGGGGTCTCTTCCGGGCCGACCGGTCCCCCAAGCCGGCCCTGGCCGGCGGAGCCTGATCCATGCCCACACCGTCCGGGATCCCGGCGCCATCGCTTCCGGAGACCCGAAAGGGCGAACCGGGCCTGACCGAACCCGTCGGCGGGGCCACCGCCCCCGCCGGCGGCTTCACGTCCCTCGATGGCGAGGAGTACTACCGGATCTCCGGTTTCGACCGGATGCCCCCGTTCCTGATGAGCCTCGCAAGCGACACCGACCTGTGGATGTTCGTCGCCTCGAGCGGCGGGCTGACGGCGGGGCGGGTGGATGCGGACGGCAGTCTCTTCCCCTACGAGACGGTCGACAGGCTGTACGACGGCCACCACCACACCGGGCCGATCACCCTGGTGCGGGTGCGGCCGGCCGGGGGGCCCGAGACGCTGTGGCAGCCGTTCGCGGAGGCGCCGGGGGAGGATCCGCGGATCGAGCGGAACCTCTACAAGAACACCGTCGGGAACCGGCTCGTCTTCGAGGAGATCCGCCAGGATCTCGGGCTGGCGTTCCGCTACCGCTGGGCGGGCTGCGACGAGTTCGGCTGGGTGCGCACGGCGACGCTGACCAACCGCGGGGCGGGTGCGGTCGTCGTCTCGCTGCTGGACGGCCTGCGCAACGTCCTGCCCTGGGGCGCGCCGCTCGCCTTCTACCAGCAGTCCAGCTCGCTCGTCGACGCCTACAAGCGGACGGATTGCGATCCGGAGACGCGCCTGGGGATCTTCTCGCTGACCTCCAGGATCACGGACCGGCCGGAGGCCGCCGAGCAGCTCCGGGCGAACGCCGTCTGGTGCCACGGCCTGCGCAACTTCGACGTCTGCCTGTCGCTCGACGCGGTCGGCGCGTTCTGGCGCGGCGAGCCGGTGGCCGGCGAGAGCACGCTGACCGGCCACCGGGGCAACTACCTGGTCGCGTCGTCGTTCGAGCTGCCCCCCGGAGCCGGCGCGAGCTGGCACCTCGTCGCCGACGTCGGGATGAGCCACGTCCGGCTCGCCGGGCTGCGTGCCCGCCTGCTCGCGGCCGGCGACCTCGGCCGGGAGATCGAGGGCCGCCTGCTCGCGGCCAGCGCCAGCTTGCTGCGCATCGTGGGGAGCACCGACGGCCTGCAGCTCACCGGCCACGCCGAGGGGTGCGCCCATCACTTCGCGAACGTGCTGTTCAACGACATGCGCGGCGGCGTCTTCGCCAACGACTACGACATCCCGGCCGCGGACCTCGCGGATTTCCTGCGGACGCGCAACCGCGCGCTGGCGGCCCGGCACGAGCCGTTCGTCCGCGCCCTGCCCGCCGAGATCCGCGCGGCGGAGCTCCGAGCCGCCGCTGTCCGCACCGGCGACGCGGACCTCCAGCGGCTGAGCTACGAGTACCTGCCGCTCTACTTCGGCCGCCGCCACGGGGACCCGAGCCGCCCCTGGAACCGGTTCACCATCCACGTCAGGAACCAGGACGGCAGCCGGGCGCTCCACTACGAGGGCAACTGGCGCGACCTGTTCCAGAACTGGGAGGCCCTCGGGCTGAGCTTCCCCGGCTTCCTGCCGGGCTTCATCGCCCGCTTCGTCAACGCATCGACCGTGGACGGGTTCAACCCCTATCACATCACGCGGGACGGCATCGATTGGGAGGTCGCGGATCCGGATGACCCCTGGAACCACATCGGCTACTGGGGCGATCATCAGATCGTCTACCTCTTGAAGCTGCTCGAGGCGCTGGCGCGCTACTCGCCGGGAGCGATCGAGGAGCTGCTGGGACGCGAGATCTTCTGCTACGCGGACGTGCCCTATCGCCTCAAGTCGTACGAGGCGATCCTGGCGGCGCCGCGCACCACCATCGTCTACGACACGGAGCTGGCGGCGCGGATCGCCGAGCGCGTCCGGGCGGTCGGATCCGACGGCAAGCTCGTGCCCGCCGCCGACGGCTCGGTCTATCACGCCAACCTGCTCGAGAAGCTGCTGGTCCCCGCCCTCTCCAAGCTCTCGAATCTCGTCCCGGGCGCGGGCATCTGGATGAACACGCAGCGGCCCGAGTGGAACGACGCCAACAACGCGCTCGTCGGCAACGGCGTCTCCGTGGTCACGCTCTGCTACCTCCGCCGGTATCTCCGCTTCCTCGAGCGGCTCCTGGACGGAACGGGGGGCGCGACCGGCTCGCTCTCGATCGAGGTGGTCGCGTGGTTGCGGAAGATCCGCTCGATCCTGACCGAGGCACGTCCCCTGCTGAGCTCCGAGACCCTATCCGACCGCGATCGCAAGCGGCTGCTCGACGCCGTCGGCCAGGCGTTCTCGGAGTACCGCGAGGCGGTCTACGCCGGCGGATTCTCCGGCAAGCAGGAAGTCGCCGTCGCGGAGATCGCCGACCTCTGCCGGGTCGGTCTGGCGCACCTCGACCACGCGATCCGGGGCAACCGGCGCGGCGACGGGCTCTATCACTCGTACAATCTGCTCGCCGTCACGAAGGACCACGAAGCCATCGCCGTCCAACCGCTGTACGAGATGCTCGAGGGTCAGGTCGCCGCGCTGAGCTCGGGCGTCGTGGAGGCGCCGGAGGCCGTGCGGCTCGTGGCGCGCCTCTTCGAGAGCCGCCTGTACCGCAGCGACCAGCGCAGCTTCCTGCTCTATCCCGAGCGCGAGCTGCCGGCCTTCCTGGAGAAGAACGTGATCCCGGAAGCCCGGGTCCGCGCCGTTCCGCTGTTGCAGGAACTGATCGCCGCGGGGGAGAATTCGATCCTGGCGCGGGACGCCTTCGGCGTGTGCCGCTTCCACGGCGACTTCCGCAACGCCCTCGACGCCGCCTCGGCGCTGCGCACCCTCGCCAGGCAGGAGCGGTGGGCCACGTCGGTCGCCAGAGACCGCCAGGCGGTCCTCGGCGTGTTCGAGGAGGTCTTCCACCACCGCGCGTTCACCGGCCGCTCGGGCACCATGTACGCGTACGAGGGGCTGGGCTGCGTCTACTGGCACATGGTGTCGAAGCTCCTCCTCGCGGTCCAGGAGATCGCGCTGCGGGCGGCGGGCGAGGGACAGCCCGCCCCGGTCCTGGAGAGCCTGGCGAAGGCCTACTACCGGATCCGCGCCGGCCTCGGCTTCGAGAAGACGGCCCTCGAGTACGGGGCGTTCCCCACGGACCCCTACTCGCACACCCCGCCGCACGCCGGGGCCCAGCAGCCGGGCATGACGGGACAGGTCAAGGAGGAGATCCTCACGCGATTCGGCGAGCTGGGGGTCGGCGTGGAGGGAGGCATCGTCCGCTTCCGGCCGGTGCTGCTGCGGCGGATCGAGTTTCGCGCCGAGCCCGGCGTCTACCGGTTCTACGACCTCGAGGGGGCGCTACAGAGGATCGACGTGCCGCGTGGGGGCTTGGCGTTCAGCTTCTGCCAGGTGCCGGTCCTTTACACGCTGAGCCAGGACGGCGCCTGGATCCGCGTCACCACCCGCGAGGGGGTTTCGTCGACTCGGCCCGGCGACGAACTGGACTCCGGCAGCAGTCGCGCGCTCTTCGATCGCCGCGTGGGCATCGCGCGGATCGACGTCGGCGTCCCCGAAGACTCGCTCTGTAATCCCTGACCGGCCTGCCAAGCCCGAGCTCGGCCATCCGCGGACCGGACGCCCGCGGCATCGCTTCCGACTACCTCAATAGGATCACCGGCCGGCTTTCCGTCACACCGTCCGTCCGCAACCGGCACAGGTACACGCCGGACGCCACCCGGCTCCCCGCATCGTCCCGCCCGTCCCAGGTGACCTCGTGGGTGCCGGGCGGAAGGACGCCCCTCACCAGCGTGCGCACGTGGCGCCCGGCGACGTCGAAGACGTCGAGGCCGGCGTCGCTTTCCCGCGTCAGGGTGTAGCGGATGGCGGTGTGGCTGGCGAACGGGTTCGGCCTGGCCGCGGAGAGCCTGGTCACCGAGCCGGGCGGCGGCCCGGCCGCCGGGACGTCGACGACGCAGAGCGGGTCGCCGCACGCGGGCACGAAGAGGAACTCGTCGATGACGACTTCCTGGCGGCTGCTCGGCGGACCGTTGACCTGCCAGAGGTTGAGGTGCACGCGCGGCTGCTCCGGCCGGGGGATGTGGGGGCCGGTGTAGTTCCAGGAGTAGATCCGGACGCTGGTGGCCTCGTCGAGCGGTCCGCCGCGCCAGCTGCGGCACTCGACGCGGCCGGGCAGCCAGCGGAACGCGTGGCTGGTGATCTCGTTGTCGGCGAAGACGGCGTCGAAGCGGCT
>Ga0315275_10000722_pt1 | contig 27503 bp, 69 predicted proteins | sample YL17G03_0_MG_FD_205557 | JGI IMG/M metagenome (GOLD analysis project Ga0315275, IMG submission 205557) | Sediment microbial communities from Yellowstone Lake, YNP, Wyoming, USA - YL17G03_0 | ecosystem: Environmental > Aquatic > Freshwater > Lake > Sediment | place: USA: Wyoming | collected...
TCGAACTTATTTCGACGCTCCACTTTCTCAGGATCGTTATAATTCGTTTTCATGTTGTTTCTTCCGGCAGCATTTCATCAATGGTGTATGTTGTCCAGAGACCTAACTCTGCTTGTAACCAATCTACTTCATCACATGTTAATTTGTTTGATATGCTTTTAGGCATACCCCAATAATCTGGGTAATCAAATATATCTTGCGGCTTTAAATTCTTTTTGTTTTTATCTAGCCAAGCTACTGCTTTAGTTAGAGTAGCGGTTCGAAGTCTCTTCAACTCTTGCTTTAGATTAGGAAACTTCACACTCGTTGCTGATGTTTTCATGTTCAAATTATCCTTGCAATTTCAAAATGCATCCCATCTAATCGTTTGAAATGCATGCCAGAATAGAATCCATGCTCATTAGCAATAGGAACTAACTTCCTAATTGAACCTTCATGATCAACCAATGCAGGAACGCGACCAAGCATGTTCCAAGAATAATTTAGGTCAAATGCTGTTCCTATACTGTGGTTAGACAGATTTGTTCTAGAACCTCTAACATACCTCGCTACCCACGCTCCGTCAAATGTTTTTATTAACGGAAGTAATCCCTCATCTTCCCATGCTTTAAAAAGACCTTGAAGTTGTTTTGCTACAAGCTTATGAAAAAGAACATTGCCACTAGCACAGCCTTTAATTCCTTTTAACTGAGGAATGTTAACCATTACAATATTTTTCTTCTCCCAATCATCTGTGATAATAATAGCTTCTGGATTAGATGGAATTCCGGCAGGTTTAAAAGCGAAGGTGCCGAATATTTTAGCTCGCTCCATAAATGATAATGAAGGAAACTCAGGAGGTGGCGGCCAATTAGGACCGGAGGTATCAACAGCCACAGTTACAACAGCGTTAGGGTCGGGAAACCCCTCTCTAATTGCCGCTGCCAAGGTTGCTGGGCCTACCTCTCCGTCTTGGTCTAGTCCTGTTTCCTTTTGGAAGTCCTTGGTAGCTTGGAACGTATCGAAGGTAAACTGACCATCTACTGCCAACCAATAAGCTTCTCTACCAACAAGAAAATTCTGCCAAGCCTCAACTATATCTCCACTCGAACCTTGCTTAAGTGTATCCATTATAAATCTCCTTTATATCCCGTTTCAATAATAAATATTAATTGTTTATTATATGACTTAATACTTAATGGTCTTTTTCGATCAGGATCTAATATACGCTTTGATACCGGATCCCATACTATAGCGTGACCATAACCTTTTTTAGCTTTGATAATTAATATTGTTTTGTTTTTTAAATCATATATATTATGATTATCGTTATCATAATAATTTACTTCAAGTCCTATTTTAAATAAAGCTTTAATAAGTCTGAGAGCATTTGTGGTAAGTAATGAATAAGGTTTTCTGCGGGGGAATACTTTCTTTATTGATTTATTATAACTGATTCCCGTAATCATAGCAAAACATGCAACACCGCAACTTGTTCTATGTCTTTGTTTTATTCTCTTCATCCATTAAATATGATATATTATTCATACTATTTATTATAACTTTTCTTCTATATATATAATTCTGTCTTCTATACAAGAAACAGAACGTCTTAAATCGCTAATCATAACCAACATGCATTCTTTCAAATCAGAATGTGGGACATCAATATATTCCCAATGCCATATGGGTTCCGGCATTAATAAAACTAGCTCGCAAACAGGACAGCGTTTGCCTGGAACATTAGCTTTTTCAGCAAGTTTATTTTTTTGAAATCTTCTTGGTCATATCTTAACCAAACATGTTCGTAAACAAACTTAACAAACAATTTAAGATCGCTATCTAATCTGCCGGATGCTTTATCAATTTCCAAATCTAATCCAGTGCCTTTGTGACTAAGATTAGTTCCGCAAAGCCTGTCAAATTCTTTAACGAACTCAGGATTTTTTGAGGCCTCTAAAAGATCTTCATTAAATGTCAAGTGTAAACATCATTTGTTAATCTAAAAAACTCTTTATCAACATCAATGAGATCATCAAAATCTGTCGATTCAGTATTCATAAAGTCTATTATTTTCTTCTTTATTTCGAAAGCCTTCATTTTTAAAGGCCAAGTTTCTTTACAACTTTCCAATTGCTCAAAACAAGAGTTGCAGATATACATTGTGCTATTAAGTATTAAACGATGGCACATAATATTTTCGCAACCATTTCTATCACAGGCTAATACACTCATTTTTTATTACCTCTCCAAAGACCTGGGGCAAACTTAAATACAACATGGTCAACAGCTTGGCGCCAAACATTAACCCATCTGCCTGTATTACAATTTCTACATGCCTCAGAAGGTCTTGTAGGATGATGAACACTACAACAAGAATACCAATCGTATCTCCATGGTCCCCAGCCTTTAGTAGTAATCACCAGCGGTTCCTCCAAATAGCCAAAGGATCACAGCTTCGTGCCTGCTTTGTTCAGCGTCGAATTAATCCGCAACATCAAGAACCCATCGGAAGTTATTAACAAATGAATATTCTCGGGGCGATGTGGGCATTGATATGGATGACCAACAAGACCGCGTTTCATTAAATAAATAACTGCTTGCTGAGCTTGATCATTCCAGGCACCTGCCACATTTGCCACAATACTTTCGATACCACAAGTGCCAGGACATACATTCTTTGTATTCTCAAGAACAGCATGCTCAATCGCTGTTAACCCTCGCATTTTATATCCTGTCTGGACTTACCGAGCAATTTTTTTTCCATCCGTTCCAAGAAGCGTAACATTTGATTCAGTTGAAATCCAAACTTTCGCTCCACATGACAATGGTTTCTCTGGTCTATATATTACCTTAGAAGGTCCATCAATAATAATTTCATGTGCGTATCTATTAAGCTTGCCTTGTTTAACAGTTATTACTGGATCATTTGTTCCAAGTTTTTTATTCCGTCTTATAACATGCTGATTAATATGGATTATTGTTTTTGGCATATTTTGGTCCGAAATTTTATTTTCGTTTTTTTATATCTTCAATACACATATCGAACCACTCTCGTTCATCCTCAGTAAGCAATTCAAGATAATTGAATATTACGGTCTCGCCACGATGAACATTTAAATAGTTACAGAATGCGAAAATCATATTTTTGCGCATTATTTGTTCTGGAGTTTCCGGAGGCCTTGAAGCTTCTATCTCCTTAAGTTTCTTTTTCATTTCGTCAATGTTCATTACTTTTTGTCCGTAGCAATTTGAATTAACTGCTGTGCCGCGAAAGAATCAGGATAATAATGTTGCGCGATAGCTAAAGGTAATGTTTTCATAATATCATACATCATAACAGAGTTAGTTATCGTCATCATTATAGCAAATAGCATAGGTACAACAACAGTCGCACGTTCTACTGGATCACTATATCTTTCGTCCTGAGCTTTTTTATACGAGGCTGCGGAAAATTTTATTAGCCTATAAGCAATAATAGATAATACACAAACTAAAATAATTTGAAATACCGCCGCTGTTATAGAGGCTAATGCTGTGGCCTTCTGATAATCAATAAGCAGCTTCCATGCTTGAGGAAGCGTCCCTGAAGTAGCATGGGCCGCCTTATCAAGCAACTCGGATATCTTCTTTGCTAGATCGTCTAAACCTGACATGATTTGTCTTTTGTTAGTATTAAACTTGGTAACATCTTTGCTCCATTGCAAAACATTCTAACTTGATAGAAACTTCATTGCTACTTCTATCATTAAACTTGGTCCATGTCCTTTATCCTCTACTTCATATTTGTCATTCAAAAAATATATGTGCCAAGCCTTAATATTGTCTTCTCCTACATATAATATTTTTATTCTCTTTCTCTTTCTTTCGTTTTCAAAATAATTAAACTGTACTATACCATTCTCTCCTGAAGTACTGTGACCGTAATATCCTGAAGTACTGTGACCGTACTCTCCTGAAATACTGTGACCGGAATATCCTGAAATACTGTGACCGGAATATCCTGAAATACTGTGACCGGAATTTCCTGAAGTACTGTGACCGTAATCTCCTGAAGTACTGTGACCGTAATCTCCTGAAGTACTGTGACCGTAATCTCCTGAAGTACTGTGACCGGAATATCCTGAAGTAACCGTAGCAAAAGCACAAGCAGATCCAGGACATAACTTTACAATCATGTCTGTAGCATCTTTCTTAGATCCTACAAATACTACATATGCTCTTGGTACTTTTACTTTACGATCTATTTGTACTACTTCAGATTTAACAGCAGCTATTACCATCCATTTTGCTGCATCCTCATTATTTAAAAGAGATCCTTCACCTTCTCCAGATAACAAACCATGCAGTCCGTTACCACATTCAGGTTTCGGATCCCAATCAGGAGCAGAAACAAGACCAGAAGAAGGCCACTGGAAACCTTTATAACTCTTCAGATCTTTATCACATGTCCTAAGTAGATAAACAATCTCAGAAGATTCACATTTTAATTCATTCAGCACTTTATGCTCCATCTTCTTAATGTAACAACCTGAGCCAAAAGTCAAGACCAATTCACACGTCATTGCACGTTCCATTGATTCAGAATGCCCATTCGCCTACTTCATTTTTACACACGAAATGCTAGGGGAAGTGGCATAACGGTAGTCCTCTGTAAAATGTGTTGTTGTTGCAAGATAACAAAGCACACCTTCTTCTGTGTCTCGTATTCTTGTAACAAAAACGTGGTTAGTGCTAGTAGACTTTTCTACATATAATCCGCTTGCAATTTCCCCGTTAGCTATACTAATTATTCCTATTGTAGCTATAACTATAACTATAATACAACTGATCATTATTTTACGCATTAGATTTTATCCCAGCTCTTGAGGCCCTGTTGATTTAATGTAACCATCCCAAGCCAAAAGTCAAGGCTCAGAATCATATCTAAATTTATCAATCCTCGCTAGCTACATTTAAACCAATATTAATAAGAAAATTACGGATAACTTTAGCGTCCGAATCTTCCGTCCAATATAGCTGTGCCTCTGGGTTGGTTAACAAAATTGCTACACCAAAAACATTAGCATCTGCTTGATCCAATGATGGGTATGCGGTATCAATACTAGATATTCTATCAACAGGAAATACATCATACCTAATACAAATAAACCAGCGATCACCAATTAAAGCCTTTGAACAATTAATCATTATATTTACCTTTCTGCTTCATCATCTTCTGTAATTCATGATCAAACATTATGTTATCTATCGGCTCCTCAGAAGAAGCTACAGATGTAATATAATTAATAGCCGTCTCATCAAGTTCCTCCGATGAAACAACCTCTTTCTCTTTCGGGTGGCGGCCTTGCGTAAGATGTTTTAAGGAACGTCTCTTGTTCGGATCAGGTTCCGAAATAGGAAAAATCGGCAACGACCGAATACAATTGATAAAATAAAGACTAGTAAACTCACAATCACTCTCTAACATTACTACCTCTTCTTTAGCGCTTTTTAAAGCTAGACACACATAAACCCACTTGTATCATATGCACGTACATACTTGTCTGCATACGCTTAAGATGGACATCACGAGATGCCAAGTCAAGACCAAGGAAGATCAAAATATTTATCGTTTGCTGCCACAAGGTTTAGCCACAACTTATCTTTGACACAAATCTTATCTAGTCCACATTCTGGATCAAAAGATTTTGTAATTAAATAAAAATATAAACACATGCACGAACACCTTTATACGCGCGCGGGCGGAACAATTCGCGCGGAAGAATATTCGTATTGATCTTCTGGATCATTATTTCAAATAGGATCTAATATATACGAAGTATGGCAGATTTTGATGATATATTTCTTTTAAACATGGAACAAAAAGAACTTATAAAAAATATGGTTAAAGCTATAGCTCCGGATAACCACTGGAATCCATTGCTGTTATCTTTTGCCGAAAGTATTACGGATCGCCCAGAATCTAAACAAGATTGTATCGAGGTTCTTAAAATAATTATTGATGATAAAACATTTAAGCTGAATGATGCAGGTATCAATATTGAAATTAATATAACAGATTATTATATTAGTTTAATGAATAGCCCAAATTCCTTATTTATTGGCAATGAAGATGAAAAGAACTTTAGGTATATTAACAAAAAAAACTTGTCTTAATAATCAGCCCAAATAATATTAGGATACAATAAAGTAATCTTCTTAATAAGCATATCTCCGCCCTTACTTATCGTATATACTCCAATCTGTTTTACTTTCTTACGTGCAAGTACATACACCCACATGCGCTTAGCTAAACCAAGCCTTCTATATTTGGGAGCTACCCATGTTCCAATAGCAGTAAGCTTAGCATCGTTCAGGATGTAACGAAAGAAGGCTATGATCCGTCCCTCATGCGTAATAATTACTGCGCAAGCCTGTTTTAAATCTATACAGGTAAGATGGTCATACCAAAATCGCCTTGCGCTGGATGATGTTAATTGCTTAGGAGCATTATCTAGTGAGCCCATTTCTTCTTTAAAACCGTCCCGCCCACCAGATAAAATATAATGCTTGTACCCAACTGTCCTAAGCCTCATTGATCTTCCTTTGCTTCCCAATACAAATCGTCAAAGGAGTCATCTTCCACCTTGATCAATGCGAAATGAATTGAGTATCGCCCAGCATCAGCAATGGATATTTGATACTCATATGCTTCATCCATCTCAATCTCTACCCGAGTTAACTCAAGACTAGCAGCGTCCTCAAGTACATTCTGGTCAACTCCTAGCGTGTGTTCTGATGCACCAATATAAATGCTTTGAGTATGCTTTTTGTTTCTGCCAGAAGCCATGCTTACAATGTCAGGATATTTTTGTTTGCAATCAATAGTAAACAAAATTACTTCCGACGTTGCTTGACGAACCATTACAGAGTTAACGTGGATAACTCCCTGAGTCACATTGATCTTAAACTTGGGAATGCTTGTGTTCATCGGGATATTCCTTTAATATTGCATCTATCGTGCCAACTCATTCCCAAGCTTCGTAGGATCGATATGCCTCCTCTTCTTCAACTTCTGCTTCCGCCTCAAGGAAATCATGCATATGCATCTCCACAAGCAGCTTACACGCCTCTATAACAGCCTCGTCAAAGCTCTTGTGCGATTCCCCTACATCCACCAACTCATCGCTGTCAGGCTCCCCAGAACCATCAGGGTAATACATTCGTCCAGGCATCCGTACACACTTGGCTACTTGATACTTTGGCTTCCCTTCTACCACAATCGTTTTGAGTGCCTCGCTAGATTCGTAAGCACCGGTCACTGTAATAGTATCAACATAGATTGTAATGCCTTCAATATCAATCGAAGGATCGCACTTATTGAATTCGCCGCCAGTAATACTCACCATCCATAGTGAGTTATTATTGTGAGGACTTAATGCGCTGATTAACTGCTGCGCACGATCCCTCATGTATTTTTCTATAGGACTTTTGCTGATTGTATCGATATTCATATTCATTTTTTTTACATCAAACGCAGTACCGAAACTATGGTTAGATAAGTTAGTCTTTGACTCTCCAGTGAAGAAGATGTAACACGGCTTTTCTTTAGACATAAAGAAAAGATCCCCAGTAGCAAGCTCTACAATCGGTACATGAAAGCCATCATCATTGAATTTATCTCTGCCACTCCATACCATATTGTTATCACCCATCTTGACACGAATGAAAGCGCCCTTATAATTAACCATTGTGAACAGCTTGCCACATCCAATATCACCCAGCTTCGTTGAATACGGATGCTCGTTCATGGCCGCCTCCACACAAGCGCACCCGGATATGCAGCATCTTCTACAAATCCATTACGCTTATAGAACTTATTGAGCCGCTTAGGATCGCTTCCGTATCCTCCAGGCTCCACAATCAATACGTCAAACCTATCCGTTCGCCCGTCTGTTTGCCCACAAGCAGCGCGGAAATTATCCTTGACATCGCCTTTATGATCCAGCAACGTCTCTTGGAGTTTGCGTAGCAGCCTGGAACCGATGCCCTTGCCCTCCGGCTCAACCTTCACCCGGTTCAGATACCACGCGCCCTGAGAGTTATCCCATGCGCTTACGTTCGACGCCTCTGCAACGCCTCTATGGCCCTTCAATGAGACGGCCACATGATACAGAGTGTCAACGACTTGAAGATCAATAGCAGAAAAATCATTAATGGCGGTCATAGGCAAGGCTCCTTTATGGCATAACCACTTTGGCTATGCCTTAAATATAGCAATCACTGTGCCAAAGTCAAGTGCCAGCTAAGCCGGGACTGCCTTGTAAGCAATCCCGACCTAACCCTCTCGACTCAGGCTCAGGCAGCCGCCTTCTTACCTTTGTCCCCCTTGCGCTTCACAGCCTTGGGAGCCTCAACAACAACAGGAGCCTCAACAACCAGAGCCGTTCCAGGCACCGACAGACCGAATGCTCCGCAGACCTCAGCAACCGTCACTCCACGATCATCAGCCATCTTCACAAGACTCACTCCCTGAGTCTCGGCAGAAGCGAAGATTGAGGCCCAATCATACCGGTCAGCAATGGCCGGGAGAGTTTGCCCGTTCGCCTCGCCAGGGCTCGTGTAGTGCGAGATCGTATCAGCCGTCACACCATCCTTGAGCAACACGAATACTCGTTCAGCCGTCGTTCCAGCATTAAGTTTGCGCGAAGTATTCTTCACCTCAGACACAAGCTGCGTACCAGTGCGAAGCGCCGTGAGATTCGTAATGACGCGGTTAATTGCCTTTTCGTTCCACTGACGATCCACCTTCTCAGCATCAGTCAGCCGCTTTCGACTAGACCCCGCTGCGGCAGCAATTGCCTTAAAAGGGTTGCTCTTGGGGGCCTTCGGAGCCGTTTCGGTCGCATCAACAGTCGTGATTTCAATAGTAGACATTTTATTTCCGTATCTTTCTGAGTTATTCGTTTCGTTTCGTATCAATTGGGGTTTTTGTTTCCCGCTCACCTGTTTTTAAATGTAACTCCTATTTCAGAGTTGTCAACGGCATCTTGTAACTTTTCTTCAAGGAAGCATAAATTAACGCAGTTGCCAGTCGATGCTTACAATGATTGCCGCGATTGGAATCCTCGCAAGTGCAAGTGCTCCGACCACTAGAAGGATCAGCCCAAATAATATAATCGCGGCCACCGTCTCCAGTGACCACATAGACCCCTTCACCTTGCGCCTTGACGTTATTAATCAACGTCAATGCTTTTTGCACCCGTTCTTTAAGATACGGATACTTTATAATCCACTTAGATGCTAATTGCTCAGGCGTCATTCATATAAGATACTCACGATCTCAATGAATGCAATGTCACTGGCCATCTTTTATGAACATAATTGAGCGGCCGAAATGCTCTGACAAGAATATACTTCCTGTGCTTCCGCTCTGTTGTCGTTAGTATCGCTGAATATATAAACAGTTTTGTTTACACCAGGACAAACAACAAGCTCCCACTTCCAATCTCCACAAACAATCTCTACAGCCCGATGCAAATGCTCGGCTTCAATAACCTTATCAACAAATATTACTGTGTCGTCTAGAGTTCCTTGGCCGAACTTGACATGATAATATTCCATCTTCTTATTATCCGATTCCAGTTAGGTTAAATGTTCCACTATGATCAAACGGAGCTTCGCATTTCTCTACCTTGAGAATGCCGCGCTTGCCATCGATAATAGAAGGATATGTAGCGTGCCAAAAACCAATGATTTCATTCGTACTCATTGGTCCCTCAAACACCTTCTCTATAACACAATAATCCCAACGATACTCGAAAGGCTCGTCATAGTAAGTGTTCTCTGTGCCATGAACAGGCTTACCAGCTTTCTTCAAGTATCTTAATACAGAGCTTTTGGCCTTGAACCAAAATCGTGGATCCATATCCTTTGCAGAACCATCCACCATTCGGAATGTTGCTAACACATAAATAGCTCGGTGTCTCATATCTTTTATGATAAGTCCTAAATTTTGATTGTCAATGAGTCAAGACGAGGAAACGCATCTATAGCAGCATCCTTTACTTTAACATTAAGGTTTGCGATAAACGTTAGCTCGTCTATTAATCCTATACGTTTGTTATTCGAGCTAACCGAAATTTCTGCGTGCTTCGCATCAATACGTTCCCGCAGAATAGTAAGCAAATATTCTGCCTCGCTGAAACTGAGCTTAAGGTTTGCTGTGCGTATCATTTTTATACCAGATCAATCAGTTGCAGCCCACTCGAAGTCTTCCGTTGAAACGTCTATGCCAGCTTCTACAGCAAACTGTATGAGGGTTCGTAAAGGATCCTCACCTTTAGACATGAACTTAGAAATCCATGCCAACATCCGAAGACCATCACTTTCGGCGTGACGAAGGATATTCCGGTCAGCCCCGGCTTGCGCAAGCGCCTCATCCTCTAGATGGGTATCGTACAACCTGCGGATATTCCGAAGCTCATCGTTGGATAATGTTACACCCTTTAATGTAATACCTCGGCCAAGCAGATTCATCATATTGGCGGAATGAGGAGTGGTAACACAGGAATCTTCGTTGCCACTGAGACGAGGACGATTATTCATCATACGAAAATTCCATCTCACATCGGCTAAACTAAATGCCTGCTGAGCCGATATCGTTCGTTTCCGTCAAAAGATCGATGCGCTTAACCGTTGTGTCATACAAATCAAGAGCGCGTGTAAGACCGGCAATCTGCCCAGCTATGTACGCTTCTTCTAACGCAGTCTTGATATTCCATACAGCTTGTTCTTTAATATCAAGCTGGTCAGAATTGCGCGTCTCCAATGTACCAAGAAAAAGATACCGCTTGGCAATGTTTTCGACAGTGTTTTTCATATCATCCTTTAATAAACAACGAATACGTTCTATATCTTAATCACCGTTGTTTATGCTGTCAACTAGGGTTCTGCAATTAAGACAGGTGCAGCCGGTAGATTGCATTTTCGGCAAGTCATAACGGGTAACTCCTAGAATTTCCGCCCCTCTACCACGAGAGATAACAACATGAGCAATCAATCGAATAATTCGTTGCTCAATAGTTCCTGTCCCTCCAGGCTCAAGCTCCTCAAGAATTTCAAAAGGAGTAATGATGTTCCGATCAATAACAATGCCTTTTAGAATAGCAGCACTATTATCTATATTAAGCTCATCGCAAATTCTGACGAACTCAGTTAGAGTAAGCCCAGAGCCAGTAATGAATGGAACCAGAAGGAGTTTTTTAATCTTCTCCACATCTACTTTGCATACATTGGAGAAATCCTCAATAGAATTATACTTAGCTTTTATTCGCCCTCTAAATGCTTTTCCAATATGATTCGTTGCTTCCATGTCTTATTTTTAATCATCCTCGTCTTGCTTGTCAATATGTGACTTGATTTTTTCAAAGTCTGCATCAAACTTGCGTTCCCATTCGCCGAGAGCCGTCATTCTGCCAACCATCCAGGCACAAGATATGGGAGCGAACATTGTTAAGAAACCGTGCAATCCTTCTTGTTTAGTACAGACTGCTATAAATGCTAAAGGCATTGCAGAAAAAGCCGCGATCACAATAATTCGTAAAATTTCATCAAAATATTTCATGCGCTTAATGACTCTGGCTTTGGGTGAGTCCATTCAGTTATAATAATATGAACCCACTGTTCCAATACAGATTGATTAAAAAATACGGAATTATTATTCAATTCCATGATCTTACTAATGCGCGGAATTTGACTCGACGCGCCAGTATAATACTTATTATAAGCCTCATTAGTCATCCTCGTTCGCATCTCGAAAAATGCGTCATGGCAAACACCAAGCATCCGAGCGCAAATTTTCTTTTGCCTACTAATCACTTTCTTAGAGGCGTTGCTCAACATAAGAACTTCATGCAGAGTAACAAGGTTGCACTCAGTAGCCCAAAAGTATTCGCTTTGAAGATCCATTTTGATTAATTTCCTTTGCATTGAATCCGGTGAAGCTCGAATCTGGCAGAGTTGAAACAGGCTCTTTCGGGTTGTCTAGCAATCTCATCCCCTAAAACATTCTTGTCGATAGTACATCCTGCATTCAATAGAATCTGCCGTTCTTCCTCTGTCAGAATGGCAAATCCCGTGCTTACACCAGGGATGTATTTGCAACGAGCACATGACTTATTGAGGTAGTTCATTTATGCTTAGGCACAGCAGTTATTGCCAACCATATAATCCAGGGCGGGACCATGGTTGACTAAGCCTTTCGGCACCCATGCGGCTTGCTTTTTATAGTAGCTAACCAGCCGCGACGAAACTCCTTTAAATTAATCAACCATCGTGGCGAGGCATATCATCCTCGTCATCACGATCCTTAAGCCCAGGACGAATATGCTCGTCCCTTGATGCCATAGTCCCGAAGTAAACACTCGCATTACTACGAGTATCACCATCAGGCGGAACCTCAATCACCACAGTCAATCGGAACATTGCCATTCGCAACGTAACTGTAAGTGTTTCAATTTCATACCCATCCTTACCTCGAACAGTATTTAGGTAAGCGGTTTTCATCAGCTTGCGGTCGTGACTCAGATTCAACATTTTTCGTTTCTTCTCCTATTATTTGATTTGGTTACTCAGTCCGTCTCTCTCAACATAAGAACGCTTGGGTTAGTTGTCAACCCATGCTATCATCAATTACCGTCCACCCAAACGATTTCCAGCGCTCAATGGTCGGCCCAGTATAATTACGTGATAGCATAGTAAGATGTACCGTTCGATCAATCGCCCGCCTCGATCCGCCAGCTATGCCAACTACGTTAGCAGTCTCATACTCATATTGTTTCTCAAGCATACTAACATCATCTCCAGTTGCCGGAAAACATGCATCATACCGAAGCATATCGAATGGAAATTCCCCTCGGCCTTTAACAGCAAAGGTTACTGGATAGACTTTATATGATGGTCGCTTTGCCATTGAAGTATGATAACCATGTTAGTGTTAGTTGTCAAGTGCTGGTGGGCCAGGGGGAACTTGAATCCCCAACCAACGGATTAAAAATCCGCTGCTCTACCAAATTGAGCTACTAGCCCGTGAACTTTATTGTAAGCACTTCCTTCGTCGTGTCAAGAGGGTGCCGTAAGTTTTACTATTTTATCTACCTGTCCAGCATTAAGCAAGACATTACGCATTGTTATTGGAATCATCATAACAATATGAGGTAACATTTCACTCCCAAGAACTTCGCCGCCAGGATTGCAACTTTGCTCGTTAGCATTATTTACAGCATCAGTAAAATCTCTGCCAGCAACAATACAGGCTCCAATAAACTGCTTGCCTCTCGGCCTATGAACACTGCAAAATGAAAGCCACCAAATAGACATAATGATCTCCTATTATTGCAGGTTACGAACTAATTTTTAAAGCTGGGGTGCAAGGACTCGAACCTCGATAGCGGGAACCAAAATCCCGCGTCCTGCCGTTAGACGACACCCCAAATAGGTTACTTCACCGCTTTATTCGCCTGCTCTTTATCAAACTTCTCCCACTCCATAATTACATTAGGAGGCAGCCTACTGATAATCGCAATGGCTAACCCGGCGTTCTTAAAAGCCCCGCTACCGCCAGTCCAGATAGCGGCATCACCCCTCCGAATCGCCTCATATACTTCGCGCAGCTTGTCTTGCTCGTCCTTATCCACAGAATACGCGGCAAAACCACCGTCACACCAACCCGTCCATAGAGTATTATTGTAGAACCATACTCCACGATCCGATTCGTCCTCCAATTTATTATATGGAGTAGACATATACATGTTGTCGCCAAAGTAACAAAATCCAGCAGCAAATTTCTTTACCGGCTTTTGCGCAGCTTGTCCCTTCGCCGCAAGCTCTGGTTTATCACTAATAAAAACCTTCTTCTTCGCTTCATGCCAATTGAAAATGTCATAAGCCGTTGGAACAATATTCATCTTCCGACAATCTACACCAGGTTTATCACCTGTTACGCCGAAGTCTGTTAGAGTTTTTTTGATCCCCCACTCATGCTCGGCACAATAATCTGCGCCGAAAAAAAGACCAACCAGCTTACTATCATTGTCCAAAAGAAACTGAGGCTGTTTACCTTGTCGAATTCCCATGTTAACTCCTAGATTCTGGCAAAAGCCCAGCGTTAATAAGTGCGTCCTCAACCTCAATTAACCGCGCCGCGAATCCATCTAATCGAAGATCGTTAGTATTTAGCCGAATCTCGTTAGTTCTTAATGCATCTAACTGAAGCTCGATAGTTGCCTCAGCTGTTTCTAACCCATTCTTAACTAGGGCTATAATATCCCTCTGCAACGAAGGATCTACGTCATACAAACATCCAGTTTGTTCTACTGTAACAATAGCAGCCATGACATTAAGTTTAGTGTTTTCCATGATTTTTAAACTCTGCCAAAAGCACAACGATACGATTCAATTGCCGTCTGCTCTGCTTTTTGCTCAAGTGGAACATTTGGCTGATCAATCAGAACAAGCAAAGATTGTAGCGTATGTTCGTTGTCCTTCTTTAACAAAGCTCCCAGGACATACTTTACGGCATAAGAACCATTGCATTCATCTAGAATTTTTATCAAATCCCGATGGTTGTCCGTCTCCATCGCAACTTTAATATCATGTTTTATGTCGGTCATATCTATAACTTAACCACTCTTTTCACGAATGTCAAGTGGTCGCCGTATACCACACGAAGCCGCAACCAACGGCAGGCCCATTGGTAGGCGCACCAGGAATACACTCGGCTACTCCGTAATGCTTCTCTGCCCTCAAGTGTAGCACGTTCTTCTTGCCGCACTTCGGACACTCATCCATTTTGTGCCCAACCACCCGGAGCTTAGCTCTCTCAGGATCAATCTCGGCAGGCAAACGAACCCAGTCAGGTACTTCAGCGATCATGCCCATGCAAGGGTTCGACTCGCTCTGACTCATCAAGTCACCAGCCCGTTTTGTAAACCACTCAGTCATATTAACCTCGAATGTGCGGACGAGTATAAATCCAAACCACAATGACAACGATCAAACCGGCCCATGCTGCTGCTGTTAAAATATTTCTGCTGATTTGCTTTGCTGAATACATAACATAATATCGTTTAATTCGTTGTCAATGCCTCCTGCAAGAAAAGCATTTAAATTTACCATCTGGCATATTAGGAGTTGCGTACTCATTATAATCGCCACATTTAATACATACGCAATTGTGGTCAATATGTTCCGGCTGCACTACTGCTTGATTAGTATAGTGCTGAGTCAGATTAGGATGCTGAATCACTCTCGTTTGATTAATATGTTGTTGCCATATGAGTTCATAATTATACAAATGAGTTGCGCACATACTGTTAAAATATGAAGGAGTGATACTATCTCCATAAATAGTGCCAAACCTGCTTGCTATTTCTGTCGGGATTCCACAGCATACGTCCGGCACTTTAATCAAAACACATTTTTTTCCACACTTACCGTTTTCATAACACCAAAAATCTAACATCGCCATATTATATTCTCAATTTCGCTTTTAGTTGCCGAATAGTATCACTAAGGTTATAATATATACGTCTAACGAAGCAAAACGGCAAGTTAGTATAACTACTGACAAATGCAGAATCGAATCGGCTTACCACCATCAAGCGTTCCAACTCTTAATGTGCGGACCATTGGCTGAGGACATGGAGAATAATCATGCCTTACTCCCTGCTCGTCTACAAAACCTGTTGGACATTCCTTGCTTGGTTGTGGAGCGGGAGAGCAAGAGCATACGGCCAGAAGAAGAACGATATTAACTTTCATATTCATCGCCCTCCTTATCATGGTCGTCGTAATCATCATCAAAGAATTCGGTATCGTCCCAATCTTTATCTGCGTTTGGATCTTCAATTCTCTTTGAACTCATCTTGGAACAATACATGACCCCATCCGATGCCTCACGAGCAATATCAACAAGGTTGTAATTATCGGTGGGATCAAGCTCGGACCAGATAACAATAACCGTCTTATAAAGAGATTTCATTTTATTCTTCCTCGTCTGCGATTGCGTCAGCAAGCAACCTTGCCTTCACGATTTAATTTAAGGCTTGTTTGCCGCCTGTCAAGCTGCTATAGACGATTTCCTCGTCCGGTTTTAATCATCTTTAGCACCCTCTTTACTTCTTTCTTACTAATGTAAAAACGATTGTTATTAAACAGGGTCTCCAATACATACTCGGCTCCATAAGAACCATTTAGCTCATCCAGATACTTTATTAGGAATTTGTCTGGATCTTTGCTGTTTTTATCCGTGATATAATCGTTTACCAATTCTCGTACACTCATGTTATTCTTCCTCGTCCTGCGTCTCATTCAGTTGCGCGCTAATGACCTCTATCATTGGGTCAATCCGCTCGTCATACTGCATTAGATCCATCATCTTATCGTGACCCAATAGAAGCGCATCCTTCTCCGTAGGAGCCTCTACCTCAATCGTACCACTCCATACTGCACAATCAGGACGAAAGTTGTCCAGACCAGTCAGGATGCGTCCGTATACTATATATTTGTTCATGCTATCTCCGGCTCTGGCACAACAGTTAATTTAAACGCAGGCTTTGAATCAGGCTTGGACTCAGGCTTATAATCAGCCTGCATAATATGTTTTATTTCATCAGTAATCATATTATTAATTGTTTCGCTAGCAATATTAGCATTATACATTTCGTTTTGAGCCAAGTCTAATATTTGCTGCATATTATTCGGCTCGTCACCAGTTCTGAGAGTATGCAACCAGGCCCATGCAACAACTGGCCTAACTTCCATCTGAACGCTTTTGCCATCAGATAACTTAGTTGTAATCAGAACATTCATGTTTCCTTTAATATTGCATCAATCGTGCCAACTTATTTGGAATGACGCTTGAACCACTCAGACCATTCATAGATTGACATTTTTGAATAGTAGCTTGGAATATGCAGTTCAACTACTGTTGTGAATGGTTTACAGGTGGCGGCATAAGTAACCGCGCATACTTCCAACTGAAAATACTTCCCGTCAGAAAGAGGAAGATCGATTCGCTCCCCTACTCGCGGAACAAAATTAGCGGGCCATCCAGTAGATAGCTCGTTCATAAATCGCTGTCCTTCGTCAAGATTTGTTTTGAATCTAATATTATTCATGTGAAAATTCTTTCGCTCAATTAAATATAGATACGGAATATAATCTGTCAAGACCAATGCTAGTCGATTTCTTCTCCATCAACCGAGTAATCAAGCCCTTGCTCCGCAACCCGCTTGTGCTGCTCCTCTTGCTCTCTCAGCCCGGCAGCCGTTCGTTTCTTCGGCAGGATGGTATCGCTGCCCACCCGGCGAACATGAAAACCCTTGCGGGAGCTTCCTATATACTCGCTGACCACCACCACAGGACACAGGTTCATCCCGATCCGTGTAATATATGTTTCGCCAATCTTAATATCTTTATGCTTCATGCTCACTCCGCGTTGTTATGGGCCGCAGCAGTTTCAACAATCAGCTTACAAAACTGGTCGAATACCTTCTGCTTATTGCCCTTAAAATTGTATTCACGTTTGATAATGCTATAAACCGATTGACCTCGGCGCTTCATACCAACCAGTTCCAGGCGAAGCATACCCTTAAGAGCCGTCATGCGAACGAGGTTGATCGAAGCAGCCCCAGTTACAATCGTTCCGCCGCCGCCAATATCTTTAAACATGATGTTGTGTTCCTTGATCCTAAATGTAATTACGAATCATCCGTTGTCAACTAGTACCTACGCTCTCTACGAGATTCATAAGCGTCAATTGCAGCCTCACATTTAGCATCATCCTCTCCCCTCTCACAAATTTTAATAACATGATCAATTTCTGATTGTGATAATTCGCCCTCCCAAGGGATCTTATAGGCCACCGGATAATTAGGACACTTATATGAATTATAATTCTTAATAATAGTTTTATTGTACCAATGTTCATCAGGAACATCCTTCACCAACTCATACCGTCCCGCATATGGGTTTTGGTGTGGTCCCTCGACGAACATAAGTTCAGTGACGGATGTAATCTCAACGTCAGAGTCATAGCCGGGAGTAGCACCATAATAACCCCAAGGCTCGTCTTCTTCACCAGGGATATAGGTAGCGTCGATAAATAGCTCTGTCTCGATCTCGTTATCTTCTTCGTCGTATTCAGTATGAGTTATTGTGATATTCATTGTTCGCCTCTTATTTCAATATAACCAGCATATGTCCACTGTCAATAGCGCCTGCTACCATTTAGCTATCTACCCGAGTCCCCACTATATAATTGCAATCAACGTGTCAACTAAATCAAAGCACCTTCACCAATGCTTCAATAAGTTCCTTAACTCCGTTACTATCCAAACAGAACAAGTCGCTCAGCCCACCATGCTCTTTTGAATGAGCTATTGTAATGACGTAAGGATATGGAACCTTACTATATCCCGTTTTATAGACCCTAATATCTCGTCCACTAGAAACGAACTCTTTGGACAATACATAATAACTAGGACACTCTGGCTTTGTGGATTCAATAACGTATTTCATACTACAAAGGTTCCGTTGTTACGAATTTTGTTGATCTTATCCTGCCAGCCTCGAATTGCAATAGCACTTCTATAGCACTTCTTTTGCTAGGGCGATCCGCTTCTCAATCCCCTATAACAAACTCACCATTATGGGAAATAATGTTTCGCATGATCTCAATGAGATTTTCGTTGTAGTCAAAAGTTCCATCAGCACGGCAAAACATTCGTCTAGCCCGAACGAAATCATCTTCGTCAGCGTAATATTCGTCGTAATATTCGTCGTAATTTTTACCACTAATAGTAAACAATGCAGCTCCTGAATTTAAGGCGCTTCTAATAACTTCCATATGTTCATTTCCCTCAAAAGCTGCCTCAATCAATGCAAGCTGTTTGAAATCGAAATATGGTTCAAGAAGCATCAAAACCTTAGAAGCATTGTCCCCAGACATATCAGAAGTCTCATGCAAAGCAGCTACTACTAATGCTCCTACACCACAAACCTCACAGTAAAAATTTTCTGTAGCGTCGTTGTAATGTGGTTGGCGAATGTAATAACCACTCTGCGCTTTAATCTGGTGACTATCCAATAGAAGCAGAACTTCCTTGGCTATCTCTACTCGCTTCAATGACTTGGTGTTTAGATTGTTCATCTGCGCCTCCGAGTTCCGGCACCCAGCAACCAGTCTCGCTTCGTGATATCGTCTACATAGAACCCGAAGTCGTCCAGGGTCCCGAGACATAGCTTATCGAGCACAGCGAACACCGGCACCAGGAACGTGAGCCCTTCGTCCCGAGCGTCCCCAGCGTTGCCGACATCTACCCCATCTTCGGTGGAAAATAGGGTGCGCCCCATCCCGGCCAGGTAGGTCAACCGATGCTTGGAGCAGAGAGGGATGAGAACAGCGCGACGATACTCCTCGGCCAAATTGGCGAGTTGCGTCTGTGCCCCATTCAGAATTGTGTCGATCCGTCCGACGACCGTTTTCATAGGTGTTCGCTCCTTCCAAGAAACAGAAGTCCCGTGTCCCGCTCTATCGGGTCTGCCGTGCATCCGTGCTTCACTTTGATTCCCTGTTCCTGAATTGAATGTAGTCATCGCTGAGAACTTGTCAATGGACGTGCGTGTTTTTCTCAGTTATTATGTTGATAAAATTATAATACAGTTATGAACAATATATTTTTCTGGCAACCAGTTTGGACGATTACTACTTCCAAAATCCGCTCCGCTCAGATTCGCTCTGATCAGATACGCTCCTCCGATATACCTTAACTATTTATAATAATCTTAGCTTGTTTTTAACCAGAACAAGCAAACTGGTTCGTTGAGAACGTGACACCCATTCTTCAACAACCCCCGAACTCCAAGAGTGTCAAAGCCGTTCGGGATTCTTTTAAATCTAAGACCTATTCGTTCAATGTCAAGAGGCGCAGTTACTTCTTTTTGAACACCAACCCTACCACACACAAGCTAACAATAAGCCCGTAGGATAGAAAGTGTCCCGCTACACTGAAACCTCCATAGTAAATAGCCGGAGCGGTAAGTCGAAACAACAGACCCACTCCAACAAAAGCACACACAGCCAAAATCAGTTTGATAATCATTGGATCGCATCCTTTCGCTGCTGCACAATCTTCTCTGCATTCCGAATTCCGAATGCTGTGTTCGGCCCGAAATCCTTGGGGAATGCCTGCCCAGCAAGCTCAGGATATCGCTCCGCTGCTTGCTCCCGCGTCATGTTATTCTTGCCAGCAATCTCCCTCAAAGCTGCCTGAAATCCAACCACATTCATATTCACAATGTTTTCCATTTTTTATCCTTAAAGTTTCGTTTCTCGTTATCCAGATGCCTACAGTTTAATCACGGATTCAAAAAAGTCAAGCCGTTATTACATTCATATTATTACTTTCATCGCTCACGCCCGAAGATCAGCGCATGAGCCAAGGCACGAATAGACTGGCTAACTCCAACTAGAGCCTGCCCTACATTTACCCCTCGATCATACCATTCATTCGCATCCTCATCCCGTTCATAAGTCATACCAAACTCAAGAGCATTAGGACTGTCAATTCCGTCTCTCACCCCAAATCGCCATGCTTTGATCTTCATGTCTATATCTTAACCACTACTTTTTGACTGTCAACTATCTTTTTGATCAACCCAGCTACAGCGTCATCGTAGCTATTGCCAGAACAATTATACAACTCTTTATAGTTTACCTTGCTCCCCTCAATCATTACATCACGAATTATTGCAAACCATACATATCCTCTTGGAACTTCTTGGCAAAAAAAACCGCCAAGTGCCGCGAGGGCTTTTGTGCCAGAAATGAATTAAGAGTCTCCATCAATCATGCGTTCCAATGTGAGTAACACCGTGCTGAGGACACTTGAAAGAATACGCACAAACGCAATTCGACGGCACAGCCTTGTCGCAACAAGCGAACCGTCGAATAATATCCTTGCGAACACACTCTGCGCTGCAAAGCTGCTTTTCCTTCCTATGACAAGCGATATTAAACATAAGACGCTCTACCGGTTTGCCGCAGACAGAACAATACCTGTAACGCTCTTTCCAGGCGTCCTTGTGGGCTACCTTGCTCATCCGATCACCCGCTTGACAAGGTGCTTCTGAACGAACGCCACAGGCCCCACGAGCCGCCGCCCTGCAATCCTGCTCGCTCGCTCATTGAACGGCAGATTGCGAGGATCGCCATCTTCGTCCACAAGCATAACATCCCCGCTCGGAAACGTAATGGGAATGACAAAAGCGTCATTAAGAGCCTTCTTTACTGCCTCAAAAGAAGCCTCAACCTCAATGTCAATTGTATCCACGACTCCAATGATTGATACCGTGTTCTTCATGTTCTTCATGTTCTTATCTTAACCACGTCTAATTCATTGTCCGCTCAGATACGCTCTGCTCAGATACACTCTGCTCAGATCCACTCCGCTCAGATTCGCTCCGCTCAGATTCGCTCCGCTCAGATTCGCTACGCTCAGATCCGCTCCGCTCAGATCCGCTCCGCTCAGATCCGCTCCGCTCAGATTCGCTCCGCTCAGATGCGCTCCGCTCAGATTCGCTACTCTCAGATCCGCTCTGCTCAGATACACTCCGTCCAGATCCGCTCCGCTCAGATCCGCTCTGCTCAGATTCGCTCTGCTCAGATCCGCTACTCTCAGATTCGCTCCGCTCAGATGCGCTCCGCTCAGATCCGCTCCGCTCAGATCCGCTCCGCTCAGATTCGCTCCGCTCAGATCCGCTACTCTCAGATTCGCTCCGCTCAGATCCGCTTTGCTCAGATTCGCTCCGTTCAGATACGCTCCTCTCAGATGCGCTCCGCTCAGATCCGCTCCGCTCAGATACGCTCCTCTCAGATCCTTTCTGCCAATCCTGACTCCAATACTATCGTCCAAACATTCATTCGGGAGAATCTCTCCGAGAATCTCCCTCTTTAATGCTCCAAGCTTATCACTCTCTTTTTGTACCTCACCGAATAATGCCACAATCCATACTCGACAACCTTTCCACTTATGCGGAAAGGTTGTTGCATGAAGGGCGTTTGGTGTACAGATTTCTAACGGTCCAGATATCTCCTGAATCAAACCAGAATATACTGGTTCCGAAGATCCTCCATTAGCCGGATACCCATGCTGATCCGAACACCAGTAGGATATTGTTACCAACGGATCTTTCATTAGACCCGAAAGCCGAGCCTGCTGCCCTGTTGACCAATGTGTCATGTTAATAATCTTCCTCAATTGATTCGTTCACATCGCTTTGATCGTACCCTGAAAGAATCTCGGGACGATAGCGCGACAACTTGGCAGAACGGCATATACTACAAACTCTACAGAGCGAAATCCCTTGAGCATCATTAACCCAATAAGAACCGTCATCCTTAGTATGTATCGCGTCTTTTGCCCCTGAACAGTTTTCCATGAGATATATCTTAACCACTCATCTATTGGCTGTCAATCCCTATGTTGACTACCATATATCTTCTGAATACAACTGTCCCAGCTTCGGCCCCATTGTGTCCGGCTTCAATTGGTTATTAATCTTCGCGCTATGCAATGCTTGCCTGCGAGTTAAATAACGCCCAGACTCATCAAGAAAACCCTGATCCTCATTACGAGAATCTACCTTAGAAACACCAGCTACAGTTTCAACTATGTGACGAATAATATCGTGATGCCTGTTAGGTGCCGGTAGCGAATAGATTACCCCTTGAAAACGAATCGCTACATGGGTTATCTTTGGATTGCCTATATGGACGGCAGAGGGCTTCACAGGCTTATCGACCCATTCATATCGAAGCTCTGCCTTGCCGCTACTGGATAGGATCTCAAACCCCTTCCGAGTAGCCCGAAGTTCCCGAGCAAGCGGCCAAGGTAGCAACGAACTAGTAATATCATCACCAGTTAGATGTGCTCCCTTATTATCAACTTCCTTTACTACACGATCCTTGCTGCACTTGCCAGCCGGAGACAATACCAGCCGTAACTTGCGCCCTGGAACCAAAAGGCGCTTCAGATCAACCAGCTTCATCGTTTTAGACATTGGCTATAGACTATTTCAATGTAGCAAGTTTCTTCAAATCACACTGTAACTTATCTACGTTAAACTTTACGTCGCTTTCTAACTGACGAATAATTGATTGATACCAAAGAATATTACGTTCCAACTCAGCCTTTATGTTATTCACATTCTTGGTATAAGCATTTTGAATAGCATCATCAATAGTCCTACCGCATCCCGCCCCGGTCATAACCCCGGTCATACCATTATATTCCAAACCAGGAATTTGAACAGTATAAAAACAACCTCCATCTTTGGTTGAAAAAATAACATTAAACTTAAGATCATCAGTGTTATTAAGAGAACTATTTCTACGAGCATAGTCAATAATATCATTAATAGAAACCATTTTGTTATTCTCCATCCGATTCGTTACACTCGCCAATTTGTTATTCTCCATCCGATTCGTTACACTCGTCAATATCAACTTCACTGGAAAACGAAGCGCCACAGTTACGACATTGAAGATGCTCCCTATTACCAAGGATACCCATTACTCCAATAGGTCCGCCGCAGATGCCACATTCGTCGTTGTCCATGTTCTAAATTTAACCACGCTTCATCAGGCTGTCAAGCTCTACACCAATAACTTAACCACCCGTACAGCATTTAGCGCAATCACACAGCTTGTTTCGCTTCCGAACCTCTTTTACCCGGTTCGTTTCCGCCTGATCCAATTTGGCACTGTCATACCCGTGAATCAATGCAATGTTGTCCAGCCGCCTCATATGTGCCTTAAGGCGTTGATTCGATGCTGTCGCAAGAGCTTGTTTTTGAAGTGTTAGAATATTCATTAGCAATGAGCCGTCCCTTCAGGTATATTGTCGCGAAGATGTTTATTAACGAAGTCCTTTGCGTCTTTCAGATCCATTCCGGTAACTTGTCGGATCTTTTTAATAGCATTGACTGGAGAACTATTTGCCATATGCTTGGCATCGTAAAGCCCAGTATGTGCTACCGACTTATTATTAATGTGCAGCGGAGGATAAAGCTCGGAACAAAAATCAATAAAACTTTGGTACAACGGATCTGGCAGAGATTGAATTGCTCCGTCCGTGCGTATTGAACATGATACAATAACCCTGTCATCGTTAAACGTATCCAAAAGCAGTTGCTTCAATTCCTGGATCGTTCCGGTAAACTCAATTGTTATTTGCTTCTTTATTTCCATAATTTAACTCCGATTCAACGATTGTCAAGCTCGCCATTTAAACAAGCCTGTACGTCATACAATACATTATAAATTGTATCGTAGTCAGTATTCGCCGCTTCATTACTGTCATGCTCGAAATATCGTAGTCGTATTCCATTGCATGAGTATACTACACATGGCGCACCATCTGTAGTCAGATTTATCTTAAACTTTAGTCCGTTAATGTCTATCTCTGTTTCCATATCTTATATAGCCTCGTTTTGATTCGTTGTCAAGACCTCAGTCACTACAAAGCCATACAATGAATCCAAGTAGCCATCCGAGAAAAAACGAATGAAATACCTTCCAAACAATAACCCAGATGATTAGTCCGAGAATCATGTTGTCTCCAACAGCTTACACAATTCCTCAATCCGCTTCTCTACCTCGGCCGGAATCTTATCTACAAGCCAAGCATGACCATACATATACGGACCAGGCTTCATATGCGTGCCCTCGCCAATCACTACAGCCGGATCGGGATTGAGCCCCCGCGCCTCCAAATACTTACACGCAGATGCATAGTGATCAGGGATACCCCTATACTCTACTGCCTTCGGATCAAAATCCGGCAACCTCAATGCTTCCTGCTGCGCGCGTGTTCCTGCCGTTAAGTCATTCAAGTGCCAGCGGTCCCATAGGTCGCAAAGCTCCGACACCCCAGTTACATCCTTAAACAATGTACGAACACTATCAGCACACTGGCCAATACTATATTCTCGCCAGAACCCACTACTAGTAAACTCAGAGATGTTCGCACAGATAGAAAGCTCCGTGTATGTATCCCCAACAGGCTCACCATCAATAGTAAGATATGGCGCTACGTCACAAGGACTCTCCAGCAAATCCACTTCAATCGTTGCCCGGTGAGTCTCGTTCGCAAGTCGAATGATATGTTTCATGTTCTTATCTTAACCTCTATGAATCGCTTGTCAACCCATGCTTCGCTTTTAATATTGCAATCATCATGCCAACTCAATCACTGGCGCATATATTAGTCCCAATGACATTGCTGCCAATGTCCGGTGCCGTCCGTCAGCAGGTGTATTGCCAGAGGTCATGCTGATTGTAATCAACGGTGGAGCATGACCACAAACGATTGATAAAGCCAACTTGTTAATATATTCAATCTGCCCTAGCCCGTATATGTGCCGCTCCCCTTCCTCGCCTACAAGATCCCTTATTTGTTTCCAAACCCCTGGAGAATCATAGTTATATCTTGCCTCGCCTAGTAACTTCTGTTGGCGCACTAACAGGTCTACACAGTCGTATGTGTATCTGTCATAGTCAGGCGGCATTTTAGTAGCCCACTTTTTGAAGTCATCATACTCTCTCACATACACTGTCACAGTCTCAGGAATATCCTTGTCCAGTTCTTCACACAACTGTTGCAACATTACCTGATAGTCTTGTGTGTAGCTATTTATTGCTACTTCCGCAGTCGTCCCTACTGGTGCAAACCACATATTCATATTAAAATCCATTCAATGCCAAACGCGGAAAAGGCCGGAGAACTTTAATTCTCCAGCCCTTTCCTACATAGCCGCAACCTTCTTCCACGTCTCCATCAGGGAAATAATAGTAAGTTTCCCCGCAGGATTCGCAGAATGAACATTGTACTCAGGAATGATTACCTCATTGTAACCATCATTGTAATCCTGCCCAAACGACACCATCCACTTGATTAGTTCCGGCGCGTCATGCCCGTCACCAAGGTCATGGTCAAAGTCAATGAACGATGGCATACCATTGATCGTAATAAGCGTCTGAGCCTCAGCTACCGTCTTCGCAGGCACGAACCCCTCCGGTGGATGCCTGAACGGCATATCCGGTTCATCGTGTTGATCGTCCAGCCAAAGTTTCCAGTCCATGATATCCTTGCCTTCTCGTGTCATTAAGGTGTTGTGATGGCTTCATTCAAACATTCAATGCAACCAGATGCAAACTCATATCCACCATGCCTTGAACAGATAGCGGTGGCCAACCATGGTGAATCCTCCTTGATCTCACGCTCAGTAGAAAGAACCAACCTGTACTTAATTGCCCCCTGCTCAACAACATTAACCGCTGCCGTCGCGCCCGATGCATTGCCAGATAATGTCTCGCCTGCAAGATCCGCCGCCAAAAGACCAATCATATCAACAACCTCTTTTCGGCTCAGAGTAATAATCCTAACTTCTTTGTGAATACATTCGGTTGCCATTGATTTTTTTTCTCCCGAAGACCTGTTTACAATAACACCGATTCAGAACTTGTCAAGTACCAGATTGCCGCATCCGATCCATATGACCCTCGTGACTCTTTAGCTGTTTATCAATCTCAGCTTTATATTCATGCTCACAACTGACAGAACAAAACTTGTCTTCCGATGGCCTCTCACACCAATGACACAATTGCTCCTTCTCAACCTTCGCTCCACCACTGTATAGCAAACAGGTAGTTACCATGTTTTGATAATCAGAAAGACAATGTTGCAATGATGGCATCATATCACGCTGCCCAGTAATCACACCTTCATGCTTTAATGTGCCGTCACAATGTAGCTTGTACCCCCATTTCCATGCCCAATCTTCTTCCTCCGCTTTCGCCTCTGTCTTTGACCACACATCAATAGTAAGCATCCAGTTATTACGAAAACTGTCTTTCCATACCAGTTTCATTACAATACCTCATCTTTGCAGGCATCACCATTAAAACATGGAAAAAACCCGAAACCCTCCACGAATCGATGGCGGTTTACTATGCCGTCTACCCTACCCGCTGGATAGCCTTGAAAAATTCCATTCAGTTGGATCTCACAACAAGAGTCAATAACCGCTCCCTTGCGCCAAAGTTTTTTCAACTCAGGCACCGTGAGATATACAGGTGGATAAGACGCATTAGCAATTCGCGTTCCATCAATGCCCAGAACATCGTATGACGAATATACACTAGGAACTATAGCATTACCAAAGCAAATCGCATCTTCCATCGTCTCGAACTGTGTAACAATTTTCCCGTACACTAGCGTATAATTCTTAGTCATTCAATTCCTATATAATTGCAATCAGCGTGCCAAAGAATCAACGGGTCGAAAGAAAATGAGTCACATTCTGTTGATAGGAGGTATCCGCAAAAGCCTTCGTCAAAGACTCCACAGTAGCATCGTATAGCTCACAGTAGGCACCTTCGATATCGTATGCCTTCCGGTGGTCATAGCTCGTCTGAC